>FTKM01001707.1_pt2 | contig 12965 bp, 10 predicted proteins | sample 1658051 | NCBI WGS metagenome assembly FTKM01 (sample SAMEA3914794, study PRJEB12502) | metagenome | biome: forest; material: soil | place: Canada | collected 2011-07-05 | depth 0.1 m | reverse complement strand
CCGACAACGGCACGAGCGAGATCAACGGTAACTCGACCAATGGCTCGGGCGTGGTGATCGATCCGAACGGCACGATCAACATTTCGGGTGACGGCAACTCGACCATTAGCGGCGACTCGACCAACAGCAGTGGTGTCGTGGACAACGGTACGATCAACATCACGGACAACGGTACGAGCACTATTGACGACAACGGCAACATTACGGTCACCAATGCTACGGTTCCGGACAACGGTGGCTCGAACGGCAGCGACAATGGCGGTTCCAACGGCACCGACAACGGCGGCTCGAACGGCAGCGGCAATGGCGGTTCCAACGGCACCGACAATGGCGGCTCGAATGGCACGGGCAACGGCGGTTCCAACGGCACCGACAACGGTGGCTCGAACGGCAGCAACAATGGCGGCTCGAACGGCGGTGACAACGGCGGTACCAACAACAACGGTACCACCGGTGGAAGCGACAGCAGCGGTGACAACAGCGTCCCGACGAATCAGGCCTCGAGCAGTGGTTCGAGCGGCGGTGCGATCGCGGCCGTTGGCGCCATCGGCGCGGGTGGCTTCGCGGCTTGGGTGATAAGCGACGCGATGACGAGTCACTGGTATCTGGAGCAGCCGCAGGCGCTGACCGTGGATTCTGGCGATTCGGCTGAATGGGCAGATGCCTTGCTCGAGCATGTCAGCGTTGACATGAACACGAAGTCCGCCGAGGTGGAGCTTATTACCCCCGCGGGCCCGCTGAACCGTCACCTCGAGTATCGTGACGGCGCTGATGGTGTGAAGCACTTCTCGTTCGCTGATGCGCAGACGAAGTCGGATCTGTCGGTCAACATGCAGACGCATGAGTACTTCTACACGGAACAAGGTGTCCGCAACGGTCAACCGTACGTGGTGAAGTCGCACGGCTGGCTCAAGTCCGGTCTGGGTTCGACGGGCAAGCCCGCCGCTACCACGGCCAAGGCTGCCTGATTCCGACCTCCACGCTACCGCCGCGAAACTGCGTCGGTAGCGTGAGATGAACGGATCTAGCCGTGATTCGCCGCCTTTTCTAGCGGTGGTCCGATTAAACATATTTTTTGCAGTCTCTCGGCGGTGCCATTGGCACCGCTTTTTTTCGCCTGTAAAAAATGAAATACCGATTTTTGATTGAGCGTATTTATTTATCAGAAAATTCCTAAATTATCTCGCGGACCAAAGATATTTTCCGGCCGTTATATGGAATTTAAGAATTGTCCTAAATCAATATTAATTTCCATCTGAGTAAAACCACGGGAAGCCTGCTAGGGCAGGCGAGTCGGCGTGCACGCCAATTCTCATGGCCATCTCATTTTTTGGATTATTCCTATTCGTTTGGAAGTCTCAAACTCTTATTCTTAGTTTTGAGGGCGATGCGCAATGTGTTGGACGAAAATTCCGAAAACGTGCCGCCATGATGTTTAATTGTTTAAGGGTAAATTCAATGTTGTGGAGCACACGTGTAGTAAATCGGCAAATCGCACACGCAATGTGGATTTTGCCCTTATTGATGGCTGGAACAGCGCATGCCGAATCTGCCACCGAAGCAAATTCGAGCGTGCCGGCAGCCCAGACGGCCGTGGATTTCAAGGTTGTTCCAGCGGGCGGACGTGACGAGGCGGCAATCAAACAAGTACTGCGTACGCAGGCCGCCTTGTTGGGGGGCGCCCCGATGAGTCTCGAAGAAGTGCAACATTGGTCGGACCTTCTGACCACGGCGCTGCGCCACGGGGGTTTCCCCATCGGCCAGGTTTTGATGACCGATGCAGACTGGCGCGCCACCATGAAAGGTGCCAAGCCTGTCTTCGTGGCATATCCAGGCAGAATCAGCAAGATCACCATCCAGAACAAATCGCGCGTGGCGGATACGCACTTGCAACGGCTGGTCACGAAAGCGCTGTGTGGCAAGGAATCGATCGAGAACATCTGCCTGTTGCAAACCTCGCGCCTCGAGCGTTCGACGGAGTTGCTTCAGGATCTGCCCGGCGTCGCGATCGATAAGGCGCCGCAATTCGGACCAGGCGCCGCCGCAGGCGACGTCGAAGTCGTCTTCAGTGTGGTTCCGAAGGGCAAGCCCGCCTCGGTCGACCTGATTCTCGACAATCAGGGCATCCCTGCAACGGGCCTTTATCGGTTCGGCTTCACCGTGTCAGGCAACAACTATTTGGGCATGGGCGAGAGCTATGCCTTCACGGCGATGATGACCGACAAGAAAATGTGGACCGGCTCGCTGGCCGGCAGCATGCCGATCCTCGACGACGGTCTGCGCGTGACGGGCGGCATCACGCGTCAGCAATATTCGATCAACGCTGGCACGCCGCTGGCGGGCGTGGCCACGACAGGGCAGGCCGGTGTGCTGTATCCGTTCGCGCGTGGCCTCGACCTCAACCTGTGGGGTGGCCTGTCGCTCCTGCATAGTGAGGCGAGCACGGACTACAAGAGCTTTGGAATATCAACACACAGCACCATCGATTCTGCCCGCTTCTCTTTGCAGTCCGACAACGGCGATCGCGCGCAGCAGTTGCGCACGAACATATTGAGTGGCGAAGGCGCCCTGACGGTTGGGCATAGCCGCAACGACAACCCGCAAGACGTGGGTCCTCAAACCGCGGGCAACTACGCGAAGGTCACCGGTTCGGGCTTCGGCACTTATGCATTGACGAAGAGCGGCAATCTGTTCCTGAGCGGCCGCGTCAACAGCCAATACGCGAGCCGCGATCTCGACCCGAGCGAAAAACTCCAGGCCGGCGGTCCCGCCGCAGTGCGTGCTTACCGATCGGACGAAGTGTCGTTCGATGAGGGCGTAATCACCAGCGTCGGCTTATACCAGCGCGTCTCGGTCGCGGCCGGACATCAGCTCCAATTCGGCATCTTTTCCGACTATGCGATCGGCCACGTCAACCACAAACCTTGGGCCGGCTGGGAAACAACCTATCCGGGCGTGCCGGATGTCACCAACACCCGCACGCTCGCCGGCTATGGCGCAAGCGTGGATTGGCTGACGCCGATCGGCGCGACGGTTTCTGCTTCAGTCGCCAAGCCATACGGCTTTGCGTCGTCCTCGTGGGTTGATCCGGGTAAGAAGCCACTGCAGTACTGGCTGTCGGTGACCTGGAGCCACTAAGGCTGTGTCCCTGCGCCGAAGGGCACAGGCGAACGAACACGTTTTAACTGCAATTCAACGAATTCACTCATTCCGGAAGACATCATGAAATTCAGCATCAACAAGTTCGAACACCTCTGCTATCGCCGCGAACACGAAAAAGCCGGCCGCGAACTTCTGAAACTGCTCCACCACGTCGACCAACACTACGGCATCCTGATGGATATCGACAGCTGGGCACAGTCTGACGAAGCGCGCGACATCATGGACGATCACCTGCTTACGCGCCTGACTTCCGCCATGACAACGCTGATGACGGACCCGTCATTCAAACTCTCGGACGTTGGCATCGAGAAGATGATGTTGTTTCAGCGCTGGCTAGCGGCCATGTTCGCCTCCAGCCCGTTTCGCAATGCCGATCATATTCTGCGTTCGCTTGGCGTCGATGAAGATGCTCGCCACGTGATCGATCTTCGCGCTGAAGACGTCCGCAAATTTCAGTTGCTCTATCTGCCCGAGTCGGAAGTGCGTCTAGATTGGGATGCGCTCTGGAATCACAACAAGACGATGGCAGCGAGCCTCGCCATGACCATTATGTCGTCGCGCTTTCTTGGCACGCCGTCCGCACATCAAAAGCGCGAAGTGATCTTGCGCTGGTTGCCGGAACGTCTGGCGCAAATCGAGAGCATCGACAAGCTGCCGATGGGCGTGTTGCATGACATGTACATGCACTGCAGCTACGCGGATCTGCCGGGCAAGCACGACATCAAGAAGCCGATCAATACGCTGATTCGCCGCAAGCTCGCGAGTCTCGATCTGCATGATATCCAGCGCAAAGCTGCGCCGGTTGTGGACGGTAAGCCTGTTCTGCTGGTGGTGCTCGAATGGTTCTCGAAAAATCACTCGATCTACCGTACCCATTCGCAAACAATGGTCGCAATGCGCGACAAGTTCCATCTCGTCGGCATGGGTTATAACGGACGCGTCGACGATACCGGCAAGGCAGTGTTCCACGAGTTTATTCCGCTCGAGGGCAGCAATGTCTGGGAAGTCGCGCGTCAGGTGCGCACGGTGAGCGAGGAACGTCAGGCGCAAATGATGTATATGCCGAGCGTCGGCATGTTCCCGATTACGATGGTGCTGGCCAACCTGCGCGTTGCGCCTCTGCAACTGATGGCACTCGGCCACCCGGCGACGACGCACGGCCATGCAATGGACTACGTCGTCGTGGAAGAAGATTACGTCGGCGACAAGGCATGTTTTAGCGAGGAACTGCTGCAATTGCCGTCGGACGGTATGCCGTATCGTGCGCCTGCCGCCATGCTGGAACTGGATCTGCCACCCGCGAAAGCGCCGTCGAACGTGGTGAAGATCGCAGTGGCGGGCACCACCATCAAGCTGAATCCGGGCTTCCTGAACACTTGCGCAGCGATTGCGCGTGAATCGAAAGTGCCGGTGGAGTTTCACTTCCTCGTCGGACAGGCAACGGGGCTCGTTTTCCCTCAGGTTCGCAATCTGATCCGACGACTGCTGGGCACCGCGGCCGTGGTCCACAAACATCAAAATTACGCGAACTACATGAAGGTGATCGCTGGCTGCGACATGTTCCTGAATCCGTTCCCGTTCGGCAATACCAACGGGATCGTGGACACGGTGTGGGCGGGGCTGGTAGGGGTCTGCAAGACCGGGCGTGAGGTGCACGAACATATCGACGAAGGCATGTTCCGTCGATTGGGCTTCCCGGAGTGGATGGTCGCGCAGACCACGGAGGACTACAAGGCCGCCGCGTTGCGACTGATCGCGAACCCGCAGGAACGCTGTGAACTCGCCGCGTCACTGGCTGGTCCGAAGGCAGTGGAAAAGCTGATCTTCCAGGGGCGTCCGGAAATTCTCGGCGAGCGCATGCAAGGATTGTGGCTCGACAAGGTAAAAGCGACGGTCTGAGCGTCGGCCTTGGAACGTCTATGAGTGCCGGTCTTCAACGAATTCGCGGGACTCATGACGTAAAGTTTTACGGGTAGCCCGCTCCGCAAACGGGCTGCTTTGTTGTATGGATGGTTTGAGTTTGAGCGGGAACGCGGTCTACATCAGCACGATGTCGTATTGCTCCTGGCTCAAATTCGACTCCACCTGCAGCGAAACGGGCTTTCCAATAAAGTCGATCAACATCGCCAGATGTTGGGACTCTTCCTCAAGAAACAGATCAATCACCTGTTGCGACGCCACCACCCGAAATTCGCGCGGATTGAACTGGCGTGACTCGCGCAGGATCTCGCGCAGCACGTCATAGCAGACCGTGCGCGGCGTCTTCACCTGGCCTTTTCCCTGGCATACCGGGCAAGGTTCGCACAGCACATGTGCGAGCGATTCGCGCGTACGCTTGCGGGTCATTTCCACCAGCCCAAGCTGCGAAAAGCCATTCACCGTCACCCGCGTGCGATCGCGTGATAACGCCTTCTTCAACTCGCCGAGCACCTGGTCGCGATGCTCCGCGTTCTCCATGTCGATAAAGTCGATGATGATCACACCGCCCAGGTTGCGCAGCCGTAATTGACGCGCAATCGTGTGTGCTGCTTCAAGGTTGGTCTTGAAGATCGTGTCGTCGAAATTGCGCGCGCCGACGTAGCCACCGGTGTTGACGTCGATCGTGGTCATCGCTTCGGTCTGGTCGATCACCAGATAGCCGCCCGATTTCAGATCAACGCGTCGCGACAACGCGCGCTGAATTTCGGTCTCGATGTTGTACAGATCGAAGAGCGGCCGCTCGCCGGTGTAGTGATGCATTTTCGATGAGACCGCCGGCGTGAATTCGGCCGCGAAATCCGACAGCATCTGGAAGGTTTCGCGCGAATCGACCTGGATGCGCGAAGTCTCGTCGTTGACGAAGTCGCGCAGCACACGCTGGGCGAGATTCAGATCCTGATACAACAGACTCGTGGGCGGCATGCGCTGGCCCTGCGACAGAATCGTTGCCCACGTCTTGCGCAGATACGCGACGTCGCCAGCCAGTTCTTCGCTCGTCGCATCTTCAGCAATCGTGCGCACGATGTAACCGCCTTTCTCGTCAGCGGGCAACACGGCGGTCAGACGCGCACGTATGGCTTCGCGCTCGGCCTCGCTTTCGATCTTTTGCGAAATGCCGATATGCGGTTCCTGCGGCAGATAAACCAACGTGCGGCCTGCGATACTGACCTGGGTGGACAGGCGAGCGCCCTTGGTGCCGATAGGGTCTTTGACCACCTGCACCATCAACGCCTGACCTTCGAAGACGATCTTTTCGATAGGTTGATGCGGGACCTGTTGTTGCGGTTCGCCGGCAAGGCGCGGATGCCAGATGTCGGCGACGTGCAAAAACGCTGCGCGTTCGAGGCCGATATCGATAAAAGCCGATTGCATGCCCGGCAACACGCGCACCACCTTGCCGAGATAGACGTTGCCGACGCGCCCGCGCGACAGCGTGCGTTCAACGTGAAGTTCCTGGACGGCGCCTTGCTGGACCAGCGCGACGCGCGTTTCCTGCGGCGTGACATTGATCAGGATTTCTTCATTCATGGTGTTGTTCTAGAAGTCGATGCGCGCTGCACGCAGAAGCGCAGCGGTTTCAAAAAGAGGCAAACCCATGATACCTGAATAGGACCCTTCAATACGCTCGATAAACTCCGCTGCACGTCCTTGCACGCCATAGGCGCCTGCCTTGCCGAACGGTTCGCCGCTCGCGACATAGCGCGCGAGCGCGTCCGCTTGCACTGCAGCAAAGCGCACGTGCGAGACCGATAGCGCGGCAGGCAGCAGCGCGCCGCTTGCATCGACGACGGCCAGCGCAGTCAGCACGGTGTGCTCGCGTCCTGCGAGGCGCGTGAGCATCGCGATGGCATCGTCGGTATCGACGGGTTTGCCGAGAATTGCATCGTCGATCGTGACCGTTGTATCCGCAACCAGGACTGGCGCCTCGCGATGCCCGCCCGCAACCAACCGGGCGCGCGCAGCTTCGGCCTTGGCCTCACACACTCGCACCACGTAGTCGTGCGCACGCTCACCCGGACGTTCAGCTTCGAGGGCTTCGGCATCTTCGTCCGGGCGCGGCAGCAGCAGTTCATAGCGCGCGCCCAGTTGCTGCAGCAACTCCTGGCGGCGCGGGCTCTGGGAGGCGAGGTAGATGAACGGGTGCAGGGCGGCAGTTGACGCAGGCATGAAGGGTCTCGGTCAGGCGTGACAGGTGAAGTGATAGGTGAAGGGTCGCAGACAGGCGGTGTGTGCGTTGCGCGTAGTCCGCGCAGGCTCGGCAAAGTGCGCCTGCCGCTCGCAGGACGGACACGCGGACGCCTGAACGTCTGGACGCCACGCCGCTTAGGCAGTCAAAGTATTCGGGCGCTCAGCGGTTTAAACGCAACCGTCAGCGTAGCAGGGCGCGAACGTCGCCCGTGCCCACGCGACAGCGTGTCCGGTTCAGGCGCCTCGGCGCGCATCGCACATTTAAGCGCGATGATAGGGATGATTCTGCGTGATGGTCCACGCGCGGTAAAGCTGTTCGGCGAGCAGCACGCGGACCATCGCATGCGGCAAGGTCAGACTGGAGACGCGCAGCAGCATGTCGGCACGCGCCTTGAGATCGGGATCGAGCCCATCTGCGCCGCCGATCAGGAACGCGACGTCGCGCCCGTCCTGTTGCCAGCCTGGCAACGCAGCCGCAAGCTGCATCGTGGTCCAGTCTTTGCCACGTTCGTCGAGTGCGACGATGCGCGCGTTCTTCGGCAACGCCGCTTCGATCTTTTGCCGTTCTGCCGCCATCACACTTTCAGCCTGCCGCCCCGACGAACGCTGCTCGGGCTTGATCTCGCGCAGCTCGATACGCAGCTCGGGCGGCATGCGTTTCGCGTATTCGTCAAAGCCGGTGGCGATCCAGTCGGGCATCTTGTGGCCGACGGCGAGGATATGCAGTTTCATCGCTGAAGCTCAGATCAACGTTGGATACGGCAACGTCAGCACCGTGCCTAGCGGCGGCGTGCCGGGGCTTTGCGGGCGGGTTTGGCCGCAGCCGGCTCTTCGTCTTCTTCGTCTTCATCCGGTTCGCTCGAACGTGCGCCGCCGAACGCGCTGGACGTGCTCAGCTTGACGCGCACCGGCTTGTCGCCCCAGATTTCTTCGAGGTTGTAGTACTGGCGCAGCGCGGGTTGCAGGATGTGCACGACTGCGTCGCCGCAATCGACCAGCACCCATTCGCCCACGTCTTCACCTTCGGTGCTGATGACCTCGCCGCCATTTTCCTTGACCTTTTCGCGCACGCTGGAAGCGAGTGCCTTGGTCTGACGGTTCGACGTGCCGGAGGCGACGATCACGCGATCGAACAGTCCGGTCAGGTGGCTGGTGTTGAACACCTTGATGTCTTGCGCTTTCACGTCTTCGAGGGCGTCGACGATGGCGCGTTGCAGTTTGCGAATATCCATTAGGGTTACCGGTGGTACAGATGATGTTGAAGAATATAGTCCCACACCTCGGTGGGGACATGGCTCGCGGCCTCGTTCTGGTGCTGGCCGCCGGCATGCTGGACAAGACGTTCGCGCAGGAGTGCGCGGATATCGGTGGCCGAAACGTCGAAGGCCAGCGTGGTATCGATCAGCAGATGACCACAAGGTGTTGCTTGCAATACGTCCGCGCTCGCTTCACGCGCGGCAATTTCCGCGGCAACGGTCGGCGGGATCGAGGCGAGCTCGAAGCCGGGACGCGTTGCCACGCAGATATGCGCGAACTCGAACAGGCGCTGCCAGTCGCGCCACGTGTCGAGTCGCACCAACTGGTCAGCGCCAATCAACAGGGACAATGACACCTGCGCGCCTTCCCGTTCGCGCCAGCGCTGCAGGGTTTCGACCGTGTACGTGGGGCCATCCTGTTCGATCTCGTCGGTGGCAACGCTTACCTTGACACCGGGCAGCACCAGCGAGTGAGCTGCTGCGCGCGTCATGGCGAGACGGTCTGCGGCCGGCGAGACGTCAGGCTTCTGCCACGGCTGACCGGCTGGCAGCAACACCAGTTCGGTCAGTTGCAGCACCTCGGCAAAGCGCGTTGCAAGCGCAAGGTGGCCGTCATGAATCGGGTCGAAGGTGCCGCCCAGGAGGCCAATCCGGCGGGGCAGGGCAACGGGTTGAGCGTTCGGCTTCAGGTGATGATCCTTTGTCGTGGCGAGGTGTGCGGGATGACGGGCAGGCATGCCGTCAAACCCACTCGCGCGGCACGAGAAAATCGCTGTAAAGGCGCGCCTCGGGCGAACCCGGTTGCGGGTGCCAGTTGTAGCGCCAGTTCACCACAGGCGGCATCGACATCAGAATCGATTCGGTGCGTCCGCCGCTCTGCAGCCCAAACAGTGTGCCACGGTCGAAGACCAGGTTGAACTCGACGTAACGGCCACGCCGGTACGCCTGGAAATCCCGCTCGGCTTCACCGTACGGCATGCTGCGTCGTTTCTCGATGATCGGCAGATACGCCTTGAGAAACCCGTCGCCGACGCTTTTGAGCATCTCGAACGACTTTTCGAAGCCCAGCTCCGAGAAATCGTCGAAGAAGATCCCGCCGATTCCGCGCGGTTCGTTGCGATGCTTGAGGAAGAAATACTCGTCGCACCAGTGCTTGAAGCGCGGGTACAGGTCCGCGCCGTACGGTGCCAGCGAATCGCGGCAAATGCCGTGAAAGTGCTGCGCGTCTTCTTCGAAGCCGTAATAGGGCGTCAGATCCATGCCGCCGCCGAACCAGAACACGGGGGCTTCCCCAGCTTTGGTGGCAACCAGCATGCGCACGTTCATGTGTACCGTCGGACAGTAAGGATTGTGCGGGTGCAGCACGAGCGACACGCCCATCGCCTCGAAACCGCGTCCGGCAAGTTGCGGCCGTGCGGCGCTGGCCGAACCCGGCAAGGCATCGCCGGCGACATCGGAAAAGCCGATTCCCGCGCGTTCGAAGAACTGGCCGCCTTCGAGAATGCGGGTCGTGCCGCCGCCGCGCAGCTTTTCGCCCGGCTCGCGCTGCCACGTGTCGGTGGCGAACGGCTTGCCGTCGAACGCGCCGAGCGCGTCGGCGATGTGCGTCTGCAGGCCTTGCAGCCAACCGCGAACAGCCTGTACGTCGAAATTCGAATCCGTCATGAATGCAGGTACTAGGGCGGCGTGCTGATCGTGCCGCGGGGTCGTTGGTGAAAAAAGCGGCTATGCGTTGCCGCTGAAAGTGCGTGTCGTGCGACGGGCGATCAACGCCTGCCGGTGTCGGGTTGCCCATGTCGCAAGCCGTGGGGTTTTGTCCACGGCCGTGCGTGCGCGCTGCGGTTGCAAGCGCAGCCTTGGCACTTGCGCGGTCAGTGGCTCAACGTGCTTCACCCGCCAACTCGCAATGGCAAGCAACCATCAGATCAACAGTAGCGAACTCGCAGGCGGTTGCCCGGATGCAACTGGCAAAGAATCGGCCTTCAGATTCGCCGCGATATGCCTCGCTAATTCGCCAATCGCGCCAATCCGCAGTGTAGCGCTGATAGCAACCCGGGCCTCTGCGGGTAAGCGCGGGGATACCTTTGGCATCCCACGATTGTTATTGCCGCCGGGTTGCGCCCGGGTAAGCGGCGGGAAACCCGCTCAGCCGTGCTTGCGGTTCAGCGCCCGGTAGCCAATGTCGCGCCGATATTGCATGCCGTCGAACGAGATCTGGTTGATCGTCTCGTAGGCCACCGATTGCGCGCTGCGCACCGAATCTGCCAACCCGACCACGCAGAGCACGCGGCCGCCGGAGGTCGTGAGCTTGCCGTCCGTCAGCGTTGTGCCGGCATGGAAGGTCACAGCGTCGACGGTTTCGGCCGGAATGTCGTTGATCCGGTCGCCTTTGCGCGGCGTGTCCGGATAGTTGTACGCGGCCAGCACGACGCCCAGCGCAGTACGACGATCCCATTCCAGCTCGACCGTGTCCAGCGTACCGGCAATCGCCTGCTCGACCACTTTCGAATAGTCGCCCTTCAGGCGCGCCATGATCGGCTGCGTTTCCGGGTCGCCCATGCGGCAGTTGAATTCGAGTGTTTTCGGATTGCCGTGCGCGTCGATCATCAGTCCGGCGTACAGGAAACCTGTATAGCGGATGCCTTCCTTCTCCATGCCGCGCACCGTGGGCAGGATGATTTCGCGCATCACACGGGCGTGCAGTTGCGGCGTCACGATCGGCGCGGGCGAGTATGCGCCCATGCCGCCGGTGTTCGGGCCCTGATCGCCGTCCAGCAGACGCTTGTGGTCCTGGCTCGAGGCGAGCGGCAGAACGTGCTTGCCGTCCACCATCACGATGAAGCTGGCTTCTTCGCCAGCGAGGAATTCTTCGATCACCACGCGCGCACCGGCATCGCCGAGCTTGTTGTCCGACAGCATCATGTCGACGGCGTCGTGTGCTTCTTCGAGCGTCTGCGCAACCACCACGCCCTTGCCGGCAGCCAGCCCGTCGGCCTTGATCACGATGGGGGCGCCCTTCGCGTCGAGGTAGGCGTGGGCGGCAGCGACGTCGGCGAAGGTTTCGTATTCGGCGGTGGGAATCGCATGACGCTTCATGAACGCCTTGGCGAAGTCTTTCGAGCTTTCGAGCTGCGCGGCTTCCTTGGTCGGTCCGAAAATCTTCAGCCCGCGCGAGCGGAACAGATTGACGATGCCCGCGGCGAGCGGCGCTTCCGGTCCGACGAGCGTAAAGGCGATCTGTTCTTTCTCGACGAAATCAGCGAGCGCGGCTGGCTCGGTGATGTCGACATTGCGCAGACGCTCGTCCTGGGCGGTGCCGCCGTTGCCGGGGGCAACGTAGACGAGCTGAACCCGCGGCGATTGCGCGAGCTTCCATGCAAGCGCGTGTTCGCGACCGCCGGAACCGACGACGAGTAACTTCATGTGATTCCCCGAAGACTTTAAAAACCATGAACGGCTGGTGCTCTGGCATCAGCCGTGAAATTCCGCAACGTTCACACCTGGCAAACGGCTCACCTGTGACGTGGCCAACTACGCCACTCATCGCAAACGCCCTCTGCGTACAGAGGTGCCGAGGGCAGGCACAACCCCGTGCGACGCGAGGCGAAGAGGGTGCTGGCGCTGCCCCATGGCGCGCCAGCGCTACCCTCACTCGTCGGCAATCGCCGCGTTTGTATAGACTTCCTGCACGTCGTCCAGATTTTCGAGCGCGTCGAGCAGCTTTTGCATCTTCACCGCGTCGTCACCCGTGAACTCCACTTCCGTCTGAGGCTTCATCGTCACCTCGGCCAGTTCCGCCTTGAAGCCTGCTGCTTCCAGCGCGGTTTTCACCTTCGGGAAATCGTTGGGCGGGCAGAGCACTTCGATGCTGCCGTCCTCGTTCGTCACCACGTCGTCGGCGCCGGCTTCGAGCGCGGCGTCCATCAGCTTGTCTTCCGCCGTGCCGGGCGCGAACAGGAACTGGCCTACGTGATCAAACATGAACGATACCGAGCCGTCCGTGCCCATGTTGCCGCCGTTCTTCGAGAACGCGTGACGCACTTCCGCGACCGTGCGGGTGCGGTTGTCGGTCATCGTGTCGACGATCACGGCCGCCCCGCCAATGCCGTAGCCTTCGTAGCGGATTTCTTCGTAGCTTGCGCCATCGACGCCGCCCACGCCACGCTGGATGGCGCGGTTGACGTTGTCCTTCGGCATGTTGGCGTCGTACGACTTTTCGACGGCGAGCCGCAGACGCGGGTTCGAGTCGATATCGGCTCCGCCCATGCGGGCGGCAACCTGAATTTCCTTGATGAGCCGCGTCCAGACCTTGCCGCGCTTGGCATCGGCCGCTGCTTTCTTATGCTTGATGTTGGCCCATTTCGAATGACCCGCCATACC
>FTKM01000046.1_pt2 | contig 12987 bp, 12 predicted proteins | sample 1658051 | NCBI WGS metagenome assembly FTKM01 (sample SAMEA3914794, study PRJEB12502) | metagenome | biome: forest; material: soil | place: Canada | collected 2011-07-05 | depth 0.1 m | reverse complement strand
GCGTCGGGTGGCCTTCTACGGCAAACTCAACGAGCAGATCCAGCGTTCGTTTGGCCCTCCTGATGAACCGCTGCCGACGCGCGCCTCCGACCGGCATTGGCTGACCAGGGCGGCGCGCAAATGCCTGGCATGGCGTGCAAGCGCAGCAAGGTTGCAAGCAGTACGTACGAGCATGGCCGTGTTTTTCGCGGTCGTGCTGGCCCTGATCGCCGCGAGTGGATGGATGAGCGCGTCGCAAGTCTCCCCGGAAGCGCTGAACAACGCGGCAGTGATGGCGCTGATGCAGGCGACCAGCAATCATGCCGGCAACGCCCAACCGCTCGGCGAAAGCAGCGGCAGCAGCGCAAGCAGCACAAACGGCGCGGCAAGCGGAACGGTCAGAACCACGGCCGCGTCCTCCGTCGCTGCGGAGCCGGATAACGTGCCGACTCCGAGCCTTGCGGCCAGTCAGGACCCAGCCGCGCTGGCGGCGTCCGCGCCGAACCTGACGGCAGTCGGCATGCACCTCGTCAGCCATCGAACGATGAAACTGGGCCCGTTTGCGCACGCGTCCGAATACCTGTATCTGAACGCCGAACGTCAGCCGATCGTGCTCGTCAAGGCAGCCGCGCGGACGGCCAGCGCCCAGCCCCAATGGAGCGCGCGTCGGGTCGGTTCGTTGCGCTTGCTGGGCTGGACGGCGCACGGCGAGCGCTGCGTGCTGGCCGGCACGGCCGACGCGCGCGGCCTGATGCGCGCCGCCGATGCCCTGACCACCCATTGAGCGCGAGCGGCACGGACCACATCAGGCATCACGCATCATGCGGGAAGCGGTAAGCGGGAAGCGGTAAGCGGGAAGCGGGAACCGGGAAGCGGGAAGCGGGAAGCGGGAAGCGGACAAAAAGGATACAAATAGCGGCAAAAAGGGTGAAATAGAGACTCATTCCCCCCTTCAGCGAAAACATGGTCCCGCTAATCAAATTGGGTGGGAATAAAATGGGGTCCAGCGTGTTTGCATCTGGAATGCCGTCGTTCGCCGTGACCGGCGCACTACGCTGAACACCTCACTGGTAGGAACAATGGACATCCGTGACGAGTTGATGGAGCACGTCCCGCGTTTGCGGCGCTATGCAAGAGCGCTGATCAACAATCGGGAACTGGCCGACGATCTGGTCCAGGACACCCTGGAGCGCGCATTAGGCCGGACCGAATTGTTCCAGGCCGGCACCGACCTGCGCGCGTGGCTCTTTACGATCATGCACAACGTCTTCGCGAACCAGGCGCGCAAGGCATCGGTGCGAGCGGTGCACGTCTCCGTGGACGACGACAGCATCGCGGAAAGTGAATTTGCCGTGCCTTCCGACCAGACCCGGTCGCTGGAAATGCGCGATCTCGACTACGCGTTGCAGCGTCTGCCTACCGACCAGCGTCAAGTGGTCCTGCTGGTCGGTCTCGAAGAAATGAGCTACGCCGATGTGGCGCTGGCGCTGGATATTCCGATCGGTACAGTGATGTCACGGCTATCACGCGGACGCGAACGGCTCAGGGCATTGATGGCGGGCACACAGCCCGGTGCGAAATTACAGGTGGTGCGATGAACGAACCAGTCTCGCGAATCGGCGAAGAAGAACTGCATGCTTATGTGGACGGCACGCTGTCGGACGAGCGCCGCGCCCAGGTGGAGCGCGCACTCGAACAAAACCCCGAACTTGCCACGCGGGTCAGCGACTATTTTTCTCTGAACAGCATGTTCCATGAGCGCTATGACCGGGTGCTGAGCGAACCGGTGCCCAAGCGCCTGCAGGCGCCCGCTCCGAAGCGGCGCTGGCTTGACGCGGCAAACTGGCCGCAGTTCGCCGGGATGGCGGCCGCTCTGGTGCTAGGCGTCGGTATTGGTGTGGGCACACAAATGGGCAAGAGCGTGCCTGAGGCCGTGCCGGGCATGCCCGCAACCTCGTCGGATACGCGTCCTGTCAGCGCCGATGCGTCCGATGGCCTTGCGCGCCAGGCCGCAGTCGCGCACGTCGTCTATATGCCGGCGGTGGAACGGCCCGGTGCCATGGATACCGCCGATCACGAGCAGGATTTCGTCCAGTGGCTCTCGAACAAACTCGGCACCGACGTGCATCCGCCGATGCTCGACAAAAGCGGCTTTGTGCTGAGCGGCGGGCGCATACTGCCTGGCGCGGATGGTCCGGTTGCGCAGTTCATGTACCGTGGTCCGTCAGGCGAGCGTGTGACCTTGTGCATCTCCCATCGCAAGGAGAATTCGAACACCACCGCATTCAAGCTGTATCAGGATGGACCGGTGAATGTTTTCTACTGGGTGGATGGGGACTTTGGCTATGCGGTCTCCGGCGGCATCGACAGGAAGGTGTTGCTGCAACTGTCGCATGACGTCTATGCACAGTTGACCGCGAAGGGCTGATGTTCAGGGGCCTTAGTGACGCCGCGCTCAGCCCCTGCCCTTCAGCATGTCTCGCGGCGTCGCTCCGAGCAAACGGTTCATCCAGTGCGCCATATGACTCTGATGCGCGAAGCCCGTCTCCAGCGCGACCTGGCTCGCGCTCAGGCGGCCTTCGAGCAGCAGGTCACGCGCCCGCTCGACGCGCCGTTGCACGACATAGCGATGCACCGGCATCCCCAGCGTCTCGCGAAACAGCACCTTGAAATGCGGCACGCTCAAGTCCGCGAGTGCGGCGAGTTCTGCCAGCGTAAGACGCTGCGAGAGATTGCCTTCAATAAATTCGACGACCCGCGCTGCCAGTCGCGGCGCGAGCCTCGCAGTTTGTTTGCGCTCCAGCATCGGCTCGGCGTTGATGAGCCGCACAAGCATCGCCATGCACACGCTCTCCGCGTAGAGGGGGTCGGACGCATCGTCGGCCTCCAGTTCCGCGCGCAATGCCCATATCAGATGCTGGAAACGCGGGTCACGCATCTGAAATCGCGGACGGATCTGCGCAACGTTCGGGCGCAGATCCATCTGTTCGAACGTCCGTTGCGCTAACGCAGTGTTAATCCACACGCTGAGAATGGTGCAGTCGGATTCGTCGCTCCACTGCCCATCGAGACCAGCAGGGATCACGTCGGCATCTCCATGCGACTGCAATCGCACCAGAAGCCGCTCGTTGCACAGGCAATGCGCCTTGACCGGAGCGCCCACGTGCACGCCCACCCGATGATGGGGCTGGGCCGGAATCCGGTGCAACCCAGCGCCGATGCCCATCAGGTCCGCGCCAAAGCCTTGCCATCCAAGCCGTGCGCTCGATCGCAGACTGACTCGCGCGGCGCCATGCGGCGTATGGCCCGGAAGCGCGACAGGTAGTGCAGTTGATGAAGCGGAAAGCACGGCGTTCATTGCAGCCCTCACGGATAGCGACAGACGTGCGTGCATTGTGCGACGTTTTTGCCTGCGTTGCTTGAGCCGTGCTCTCGCGCAGTCCGCTCGGTTTGGCTCGGACTCCCACACCTGGAAATACGATCATCCGTATCTGCTCTGCTCCATCCAGACCCGCGCGTATCGAAAGTCATACCCTTCTACGATGAGTCACACCTCACTCATCAGGAGCGCAATGTGTTTGTGATATTCGGAGCATCCGGCAACGCCGGCAGCGTCACCGCCGCCACGCTGCGTCAATTGGGCCACAAGGTGCGCGCCGTGGTTCGCAACGCACGACAAGGCGAGCCGCTCGCGAAAATCGGCTGCGAGATTGCATTGGCCGATTTGACGGACTACGCGTCAGTTGTCAAAGCCATCGAAGGCGCCGACGCCGTGCAGATTCTCTGTCCTGTGCCGCGCGCAGAAGCGCAACCCGCCGATGCGATGCGTCACATGATCGACACCGCAGCGCGCGCACTGCGCGCCAATCCGCCGCCGCGCGTGCTCGCGTTATCAGACTACGGAGCGGAACTGGCAAATGACACCGGTATCACGCTGCTTTTTCATCACATGGAGCAACAACTCAAGCCCATCGACAGCCATCTGACCTTGCTGCGCGCCGCCGAGCACATGCAGAACTGGGCGCGCGTTCTGCCCGCAGCGTTAAAAACGGGTTTGCTGCCGAGCCTGCATCATCCGTTGAATAAACGTTTCGCAAGCGTTTCGGCTCACGACGTCGGCAAACTCGCCGCCGCACTGCTGGTGGATCACGAACCGGATGGTGAGAGAACGCCGCGTATTGTCAGCGTCGAGGGTCCGCAACGCATCAGCGCGCGCGATGTCGCCCAGACACTCAGCACCTTGAGTGGCCGCGAGATCGCCGCACTTGAACTGCCGCGTGAAGAATGGACGCCGATGCTGCTACGCGCAGGTCTGAGCGTGCAGCACGCGCAACTGATTACGGCCCTTTACGACACGCACAACGCAGGCTTGATCGACGTGGAAGCCGGTGTGGGAGAACGACGTTTTGGCACGACTGGGTTGACCGAGGCGCTTGCCGCGATCATGCCGCGCGTTTAAGCGTGCAAGGCGTCGATGCATCTGCCGCCAACTAGTACCGGTTAAGCGGCGGGAGCGGCGAACCTCGTTTGCGCTTCTCCCCGGCCTGCTTCGCTACGCGGCGCAGTGCCGCTTCAGTCGCGTTGCGATCGTACGAAGCGCTCTCACCGCCTCTGTAATGCGCCCTGACCGCTTCGACGAGGGGTTCGAGCCCCTCGGCCGGATCGAGCGAGTCCAAGCGGACGGGATGTTCAAGTTCTGCAATCCTGTCCATCCAGCGGTAAAGCGCAGGAATGACGCGCGGTAGCGTCCCCTCGCGCGCCGCGCTTTGCAACGCTCGCCACGCTGGCGCGGGCCCGTCGGCATATCGCTGTCGCGCTGCTATGACTGCCTGCCGCGTGCGTCTATAGAAGGCCACGCAGCGCGGATATGCCCAGATCAGCACAAGGAGAGCGATGAGAGGCAGGCCCAGCAACAGCACCTCCCTGCGATCAATCACGACAATCTGATGAGCGCCGCCTTTGGATCGCGCATCCACCGGTATCGCAAAGAGCGGCTTCTCTGCGGTGTGTGCTGCTGAAATGGCGATGGCCGGCAGGACGATCGTTTCCTTTCTCTGCGCAGCCGTATTCCACCATTCGATCGAGACCGCAGGCAGTGTGAACTTGCCACCCCGATCGACCACGTAGGTGACGGTGTCGGTCCGTTCGCCTGCCACCAGCCCGCTCCGGTCCTCGACGATATCCTTCGTCGTACCAGGTTTTGGATAGCGCTTGAGGCCCGCCACATCGGCAAAGTTGACAGGGGGTATCAACATGGATTGCGTGCCGCTGACACGTTGCGTGATCGTACGCGTAACCTCTCCGCCTACACTGACGTGATCGGGCGACGGCTCGACCCGCTGTGTGGCAGTCAGCCTCTGCGCAGGAAAGAACGTGCGCATGCCCTCCGCCCCAGCAGGCACCGTCGCCGTATAGTGCAGTACAGGAGTCGTCAACGTCACGGGTCCGCTCATCTGCCCCGGCTGCAAGACGATCCCAAACGACGGAATCACGAACTCCCCGCCGTTTTGCGGCACGATCCGGTAGGCTCGGCTTACGCCGAACCAGTCCACGCCGTTGATAACCTCGTGGAGATTTTGCGCCTGCTCGTCAGGCAGGCTGACAATCGCTCCCGGTACGGTAAAGAGCGGCCAGTCCGGCGCCTCGGTAAACCAGCTCGTGGTGAGGCAATCCACCACCAGCTTGATCTGGCTACCGGCCACCACAGGCCCAGACGGTTCGAGATGCGCGCGGATCAGCAGTTGTGGCGCACTATCCGCGCTCCATGTCCTCGCTGCCACGCCCGCAAAAAGTAGCAGTACGAATAGTGTTTGGAGCAGGCGAAAGGCTCTCATGGCGCACTCGCACTATCCGCACTATCCCCACCGGATTCCTGCTCGAAGCGCTGACGCAAAAACGTAGCCGGTGACATGTTCAGACTGCGCATCCACACATCCTCCGACGGGACCGGAATCAGCGTGCTCTGTTGAATGCCGCCTTTTTTCTTCTGCATTTTCACGTCGTCCGACTCTTCGTCTTCTTCGTCCTGCTGCGGGTCCTGCTTCGGCTTGACCAGCAGTTGCCGCATCAATTGCCGATTCATCGCGGCCTCGTGCATGCCGGGTTCGAGCGCGAGCGCATTGTCGAACGCCTTGATAGCCCCTGTGTAGTCTTCGAGGTGCGCAAGCGTGTTGCCGATATAGAAATACGATTGCGCCGTCTTCAGCCGGGAAAAACTCTCTAGCGCGCCTGCATAGTCGCCCGCCAGATATTGCGCACGTCCCTTCCACATCGGATCGTCAAAGCGCTGCGCAGCGGCTTTGAAATCGCCGTGCTCGAAGCTCCAGCGACCCTGCTGATCGTGCGTTGCGAACAGGTCCTGCCAATGCCACGACGCCGCTTCCGCATGACGCGAAGCCGTGCCGAAAGCGAGCGCAATCAGAATGACCGGCAGCCATTTGACGGTCCAGCCGCGGCGAAAACTCAGCAAACCCAGCAACAGCAGCGGCACCACCAGCCAGTAACCCGCTTCCTTCCAGCGCGGCACCCGCTTCGATTCGTCGGCTTCGGCAAGCCACGCCCGCGCACGGTGCTGCACCCACAGCACGTCGTCGTTGTCCACACGCATGCTGGCGAGCGGAATATCGGCCTGATCCGCGACTTTCCGAATTGCGTTCGCGTCGAAGCTCCCTAGCAGTGGATGGCCTTCGGGATCCATCGCGATCATGCCGTCCGGGCCACGAATCGGACCGCCGTTCTCCGTGCCTACCGCGAGCCATAACAGTTGCTGACGCGAGGCTTTGGCCTTTTGCACGAATGCGTCGACCTGTTGCTCGTCGAAGCCATCGCTCATGAACACGATGGTTCCCGCTACCGGATCATGCGCGAGCAGCCGCTCGGCGAGGTCGAGCCCGGCGCTCATGTTCTTGCCGTCTTGCGGCATCAACGACGGTGAGAGTGCGGGCACGTAAAGTTGCAACATGGCCGGATCTTCGGTCGGCGGCACAACCAGGTGCGCCGTGGACGAGAACACCACCAACCCGGTGCGCGCCCCTTTGCGCGCCGCCGCCAGATCGAGCACCTTCTGTCTGGCGCGTTCGAGCCGCGTGGGCGCGATGTCCGTCGCATCCATCGAATGTGCGAGTTCGAGCACAACCACCAGCGGCGCCTGATCCTGCGTGAACGGCGGGCGCTCCTGTTGCCAGGTGGGCCCGGCGACAGCAATCGCGCCGATGGCAATCAAGAGCGCCAGCGTATGAATGGGCTGCACGCGCCGACGCGTACGATCGCCGACGATCAGATGCTCAAGCAACTGCGGTGCAATGATGTTGCGCCAGCGCGCCCGCACGTCATTGCGACGCCACCAGAAGACCGCCAGCAGAATCGCGGGCACCAGCAGCCACAGCCACAGCGGCCGCAGAAAATGAAAGGCGGTGATGTCAATTTCCACGCCTGACCTCGCCGAGTGGTGCACGGGTGGGCGCTGCCTCGCGGCGTGGCGCGCGCAGCAATGCTATCAGTAGTGCGATGCAGTGATAGAGCGTGAACACCAGCAACGCAGCGGCAAGCGGAATCCAGAAGAAATCGCGCTGCGGCCGATAGATTTCGCGCTTCACCTTTTCGGGCGTGATGCGGTCGAGCGTCTGGTAGACCTCGACCAGATCCTCCTCTTTACCCAAGGCTCGAAACGCGCGTCCGCCCGTGATGTCGGAGATGCGCTGCAATGCATCCAGATCGACGCGGTCCTCACCGGTCGCCTCGGGGTCGCCAATGCCGATCGTGTGAATCACCAGCTTGTGTCCCTTGGCGATGTTGGCCGCCTGCTCTGGTGGAATCGCACTGGCCGTGTCGTTGCCATCGGTCAGCAGAATCAGCACTTTTTCCGGCGCAGGCGAATCGTCCATCAGCTTCACCGTCAGACCGATTGCATCGCCAATCGCGGTGCGCGGACCGGCCATGCCAATCTGCATCTGGTCCAGCAACATCAGCACGCTGTCGTGATCGAGAGTGAGCGGGGCCTGTGGATACGCGGCCTGGCCGACCACCACGAGGCCAATGCGGTCGCCCTTGCGGTGCGCAACGAAGTCCTTCACTACTCGCTTGACAGCCGTTAGCCGATCCATGCGCTCACCGGTTGCGGCGCTTACGAAGTCGCGTGTGCTCATGGATTGCGACAGATCGATTGCCAGCATCAGATCGCGTGCGGGCTCCTCATACGTGACAGGCGGCTCGACATAGACCGGCTTCGCTGCGGCGGTCACTAGCAGCGTCCAGAGCAGCGGCATCATCAAACGCTGCAGCCAGTTGCTGCGCAAGCGCACGCCGCCCGGCGCAGGCGTTTCGCCCGCCGCTTCGGCCAGCTCATGGAAAAACGGCACGCGTACCGCCGATGCCGTGGTGCGGTAGGCCGGCACCAGCCACCAGACCAGGATCGGCAGCGGCAGCAGCAGAAATGCCCACGGAAAATCAAACTTCCACATGATGGTGCTGGATCCAGTCGCGTGCCGTGCGGACCAGCGCGGCGGCGTCACCTTCTGACACGGCTGCAACGCGCTCCGCCGGTGCATAGCTGACGAGCGCCAGAAGCCCGCCGCAGCGCTCATCGAAGCCCTGGTGTGTGTGTTTGAGAAACGCCAGCCACGCGTCGCCGGTGAGCGCGGCGACACGCTCACGCGGCGCGGCTGCGAGCGACGCACGCTTGATCAGCGGCGGGATCGCCGCTAACGCCGCGACACGTTGCGCCGGGTCTTGCAATCTCGCTTCGAGCCGCGCGAGCTGCGTGAGGGCAACACGCCGGTAACGCCGCTTGACGTAGCGCCGCCACACCGCCCATGCGAGGCACAACAGCGCCACCACCAGCACAGCAGCGACGCCCAACCAACCGACGGTTTGCGGTGTCCACGAAACCGGCGCGGGCAGCGGCAATTCCTGCAACCGCTGCAGCACCCCTGGCGTGTCGGCGGGCACCAGTGCCGGATTAACCGCCGCGCTCACAGACCACTCCCAACCGGCAGGCGCGCACGTTGCCCGAACAGACGCCGAACCTGCTCGACGGCCGGCTCAGCGGTCGATAAGGCCATTAACGGAACGCCGCTCGAGCGCAGCAGTTCTGCAACCTCGACGGTCCGCTCTTCGAGCACGCTGGCAAGCGGCAATCGCACACGTTCGTTGTCGATCCGCAATTCGACCTGCAAGCGCCCTTCGCTTACGACCAGCGCGCGATGCTCCGGCATCCGCTGCCATAGCGGGTCGAAGATCATGCCCGCAACGACATCGTTGTGCCTCGACAGTTGCCGCAGAAGCTGCCGGGTGCGCTCGCCGGCACCGGCAAAATCGCTGAGGACGCAAATCAGATAATCATGGCCCGCCAGGTGCAGCACGCCCTCCAATGCCTTATCCAGTTGCCCGTACTCGGTACCCTGAATATTCTCGGCATGTAGCGCCCGGTTCATGCGCGCGATCTCGCCGAACAAGGTCTTGATGCGGCTGCGGCTACGCAGCGGCTTCACGCGGACGACGGATGTATCGTCGAAGATCACACCACCTACGCGGTCGCCCGCAGCGAAGCCCATCCACACCGCAAGTGCGGCGGCCTCGGCCGCGATCACTGACTTGAAAGCCCGGCTCGACCCAAAGAACATGCTCATGCGCTGGTCCACCACCACCAGCAGCGGGCGATCGCGCTCCTCGGTATAGGTGCGCACTTGCGCCTTGCCAAGACGCAGCGAGACCTTCCAGTCGATGTGACGGACATCGTCACCCGGCAGATAGCCGCGAATCTCTTCGAAATTCAGGCCGCGTCCACGCAGGCGCGACGAATGATTGCCGGAAAGGATGCTCGAAACCGGTGCGGGCGCGAGAAAGCTCAAGCCGCGCGCACGGAACTCGAGCTTGGCCAGATGCGCAGCGTCGACATAGACACTGCCGACCGCCGATCCCGATCCCGATCCCGCCGCCATGGTCATCCTCCTCGGTAAGGGCCACCATCCATGCACGAAATCAGGTGCCAAATCCAACTTTGCTTCACGCCCGCGAGACGTACCCGTGTGGTCACCGCCGCGCCTGCGCGCGTTCGACTCAAGCAGGCACGGCAACCTTTTCGATTAACCGGTCGATCACCTGATCTGCATTGATGCTCTCTGCATTGGCATCATAGGAAAGGATCAGGCGATGCCGCAGAACGGGATGAATGACCGCTCGCACATCGTCCGGCGTGACAAAGTCGCGGCCTCGCAACCAGGCCTGCACGCGTCCTGCGCGATCGAGCCCGATCGCGCCGCGCGGACTGGCGCCAATCTCAATCCACTTGCCGAGTTCGGCATTCAGTTCACCCGCATGCCGCGTAGCGTTGATCAGAGACACGATGTAATCGTCAATGGCCGGCGCCACCGTCACCTCGCGAATCGCTTTGCGTACCGCGAAAATCACGTCCTGCGAAAGCGTACTGACCGCCTCGGGCGTCTCGTTGCTTTCACGCCTGAGCAATCGCAGCATGGCGCGCTCGCTTTCTGGTGATGGATAGGTAATCAGCACCTTCAGCAGGAAGCGGTCCATCTGCGCCTCTGGCAACGGATAGGTGCCCTCCTGCTCGATAGGATTCTGCGTGGCCATGACAAGGAAAAGTTCGGGCATGAGGTGAGTCTTGCCAGCCACCGACACCTGCCGCTCCTCCATGGCTTCCAGCAGTGCGGCCTGCACCTTGGCGGGCGCGCGGTTGATCTCATCGGCGAGGATCAGATTGCCGAAGATAGGCCCAGGCTGAAACGTCAAGGTCCGCTCCGCACCCGCCTGCAACAGCGTTTCGCCGCCGGTGATGTCCGACGGCAGCAGGTCCGGCGTGAACTGGATACGCTTCATGGTCGCCGCGAGGCGCGCTGCGATCGCTTTCACGGTGCGCGTCTTGGCCAGGCCCGGCAAGCTTTCGAGCAGCACATGTCCGTCCGCCAGCAGCGCGATCAGGATTTGCCGGACAACTGCATCCTGTCCGACAATCGCCTGATTCACACTCGCTTCAAAACGCAGGATAGTTTCACGCATCATGGTCAATTCAGTTTATCGTTTCATTTTCTGGAGACCAAACTATTGAAACCCGTTTTTTTACGGTAACCCAGCCTTCCCGCTTCGTCAAAGCGTTAGCAATCGTTCAAAAAAAATCGTGAAGTCTGACGAGAAAATTGCTAGTCTCCATTGGCGTGATTGTTAGTCGTTTGCAAGTTGTCAGGAATCGCATCAGCGGCTGCCGGCTTGTCGCGACGGAGTGTGCATCAACGCGCATAGCATCGATGCCCGTCAGTTTTTTTTTTGCAATGCCAATCAGGTATTTCGCACGGGGCATCGCTGAAGTCCCCGTGAAGTTCATATCACGGTGACGGAAGCACGAATGTTTTGTGACCGCCACAGCAGGGCCATGTATGCGCGCTCAGGGAAGCGAGACCATGACCAGGACGAAACAGACATCTGTTGCATCGCGGATCGCCGACACGCAGTCCAGCTCGTCACGGGCCGCCAATCGTTATCAGCGGATCCTGCTATGGTTCGCGGCGCTCGTCGTGCTGCCGGCTTTCGTTGGCGGCGCAGTAACGTGGGCCGTCAGCACCCACACGAAGAGCTCGGACGTACGCGTTGTATATGGCGACGGCACGCATGGTCCGTTAGGCATGGCGTGGGTCCCCGGCGGCGAATTCATGATGGGCAGCGACTACAAGCAGGCCCAACCCAACGAACGTCCCGCTCACAAGGTACGCGTGCACGCCTTCTGGATGGACCGCCACCATGTAACGAATGCCGAATTTCGCAAGTTCGTTGAGCAAACCGGTTATGTGACCACGGCCGAGAAAAAGCCCGACTGGGACACGCTTAAGGTGCAGCTGCCGCCGGGCACGCCGCGCCCATCCGACAGTGCGTTGGTGGCCGGCGCAATGGTGTTCGTCGGCACAGACCAACCGGTCTCGCTGGAAGACTACTCACGCTGGTGGCGCTATGTGCCCGGTGCGGACTGGCGCCATCCGGAGGGACCGCAGAGCAATATCATCGGCAAGGACGACCATCCCGTTGTTCAGGTCTCCTATGAGGACGCGCAAGCCTATGCGAAATGGGCAGGCGGTCGTTTGCCGACTGAGGCCGAATGGGAATTCGCCGCACGCGGTGGCCTGGATCAGGCCACCTATGCGTGGGGAAACCAGTTCACGCCGGACGGCAAGCAAATGGCCAATGTCTGGCAAGGTCAGCAGGCACAGCCCTTCCCCGTGGTCAGCGCTAAAGCAGGCGGCGCGCTCGGCACGAGCCCGGTGGGCAGCTTTCCCGCCAACGGCTATGGCCTCTCGGACATGACCGGCAATGCCTGGCAATGGGTCGCTGACTGGTACCGCGCAGACCAGTTCCGCCGCGAAGCCGTCAACGATACCAGTGTGATCGACAATCCTACCGGCCCAATCGCCTCGTGGGATCCAGCCGACCCCGGCGTGCCCGTCGATGCGCCAAAGCGCGTCACACGCGGCGGCTCATTCCTTTGCAACGAGTCGTACTGCCTGAGCTATCGACCCAGCGCGCGTCGCGGCACGGACCCGTACAACAGCATGTCGCATCTCGGTTTTCGCATCGTGATGGACGAAGACAAGTGGAAGAACAATCCGGGTGTCCAGCAGCAGGCCAATCGCGCCGCCACCCCAGCAGGATGATCCTTCAGTCCGGTTTCTGATCCTAACGCTTCACCCGTTGCGCACGACGCGCAGCGCGCCACGCAGAAGGGACGCGGATGGAATGCTTCGGTAGTCGCAACTGGATACGCCGCATGTGCGGCCACGTGGTCAGCCGCGTGGTCAGCCGCATGTGCGGCCGCGTGGTCAGCCGCGTGGTCAGCCAAGTAAGCAGCCACGTTGGCGGCCCGATGACTCGCGCGAGCGTCGCGGCAACGCTCGCCTTGATGTGCGCGCTGACGGTTGCGATCCCGCTGACGCTGACCGGCTGCGCGGCCACGGGATCGACGCAAGCTGCCACGGCCGATCCGTTACCGTCCTGGAACGACGGTGC
>FTKM01640837.1_pt1 | contig 13031 bp, 11 predicted proteins | sample 1658051 | NCBI WGS metagenome assembly FTKM01 (sample SAMEA3914794, study PRJEB12502) | metagenome | biome: forest; material: soil | place: Canada | collected 2011-07-05 | depth 0.1 m | reverse complement strand
GGCGAATCCTTGCGTACTACTAGCGCAGTCCATTCGGGGCGCGAAAAGATGTACACCGTCCGGATCGGATTGCCGTTCGCCTTACCGAGCACGGCGGCAAGTCCTGCGGTGGAGCCGATATCAATGGCGCCGCTGTTCAGATACTCGAGCGCGCGATTGCTGCCAAGGCTCAGGACCCACTTGATCTGCGCATGATCAGGTTTGAATTCATCCTCCAGCCAACCGTAGCGTTTGATGACGAGACTCTCAGGCGAGTAATACGCGTAGTCAACACGGATCTCGGCCGGCGTTGCCGCATGCGCCGACGCTGTCGCCGCAAGGCCCGACACCAGTAACGCGAGGCCAAATAGCGCACGATTCCAGAACCGCATCATGAAGGCTCTCCTACGAGCTAGGAATGAAGATTGAAGACCAATTAATGTAAAGAAAGACGCCGCATCCGGGAACCAACGAAAGATCACAAGGAAAGCTGTAGCAGCGATATTGCTGGTTTCGCAGCATTGGATTGTGATTCTCCGTTGTGCGGGAAGCGAAGGTCTTGCTGAGGCGGTATTGCAGGCACAGTGCTAAGTCGGGAACAGCATATCGTTCTACTGATTTATTCGTGGTGTGACACCATTCGAGACCTGAAAATGGCCTGACTTGTCACTTTCTGGATTGTCCACATCATGAGCCGAGATCTGCTCTTATTGCTCGAACCAGGTTTTGCCGATCCGAAGTATCCCGGAGAGCGATTCATTTGTCCTCATGGCGCACCGATCGAAGGATTGCTTGCCAGTGACCCCGCGAGGACTACGAGCCTCGACATTCAGCGCTTGCCGTTTGCGCGTCCACGCGAAGTGGCCATCCACGCACTCGACGCCGACCATCAAGGTTTGCCTGTGCTGATCCTGGGGGACGAACATCCGGCGCCTGCAGATGCGCAGGAGTTGGGCAAAAAGCGCTTCGTAACGGATCCACAACGGATTCTGGCCCTGCTTGCCGAGCGCCACGGCTTTCCAAAGATCCATTGATGCGGGTGGCCGCACTGAGGCCTTGAATAAGCTTAGCTGGATTTGTTATGGGAAGTGAATTGTAAGGGTGCCATCAGGGAGTCCGCTAAAGGACTCTGGGTGCAAGCAACGGGCTAACGGGTTGCGGTAAGGGGAGCGCCTCACGGCGTATGGCTGCTCAAGCACTCATACGTGCGCTTCTTTAGAAATCACATTTTATTGGTTCTGCTTTCGGTGGCGCACTCGCATAGTACGTTTGATGGCTATAGACGGCGACGCTCAAATGTCTGAGCAAAGCCTGGCCAACACAACCGCCAAGTGGAAATACGGGGCGGGTACGACAGTCGAGTAAGGAGACGTCATGACAGTTGCATTGGCAGAACGAACCACTCATACAGCGCTGGTTGCAGCGCGTGAAGCTGCAGAAGCGGCGGGCTTGCCCTACGCGGGCGGAATTTCTCCGCAGGATGCGTGGGCGCTGTTTTCGGCGGGTGAGGCGATCCTCGTTGATGTGCGCACATCTGAGGAACGCAAGTTCGTGGGTTATGTGCCGGATAGCGTGCACGTTGCATGGGCTACTGGCACCAGCCTGAATCGCAACCCGCGTTTTGCGCGCGAGCTGGAAGCAAAAACGGGTAAAGAGGCAGTCGTGCTGTTGCTATGCCGCAGTGGCAACCGCTCGGCTCTCGCTGCTGAAGCGGCGACCAAGGCGGGTTTGACGCAGGTCTTCAATGTCCTGGAAGGATTCGAGGGCGAACTGGACGCGCAGCAGCAACGCGGACGGCACAACGGCTGGCGTTTCCACGGCTTGCCGTGGGTGCAGGATTAGCCTGTTTCAACATGAGGACGGAGAGCGCTGACTGTGGCCGTATTTGACATTGACGATATCGTCCATTCGCTTCAAACAGTACGTCAGCAGTGGCGCGACGAGCAAAAACGCTCACTCGAACCCGGCGGGCGAGACCTGCCGGCGCGCGAGGCGCTAGCCAACGTCATCAATACGCTCAAGGGGGTGCTATTTCCGATGCGCCTTGGGCCCCCTGACTTGCGTCAGGAAAGTGAGAATTTCTACGTCGCGAACGCGCTGGATTCCGCATTGCACGCGCTGCTGGCTCAGGCCCGGCTTGAACTGAACTACAAGACACGCCATCAGGAACGCATAGACGAATCTGTCGAAGCGCAGGCGAGTGCCGCAGTACGCAAGTTCGCCGCACGACTGCCGGCCATCCGCAGTCTGCTCGACAGCGACGTGCTTGCCGCATTTCATGGCGATCCGGCCGCAGGTAGCGTGGACGAAGTGGTGCTGTGCTATCCCGGCATTCTGGCGATGATTCATCACCGGCTCGCGCATGAGTTATACCGGCTCGCTCTGCCCTTGCTAGCACGCATCGTTGCAGAGCAGGCTCATGCGGAGACGGGCATCGACATTCATCCAGGCGCGCAGATTGGCGCGGGATTTTTTATCGATCACGGCACGGGTGTGGTGATTGGTGAAACCGCTGTGATTGGCGAGCGCGTGCGCGTCTATCAGGCGGTAACGCTCGGCGCCAAGCGCTTTCCGCGTGATGCCGCAGGGCATCTGGAGAAGGGCCTCGCCCGCCATCCCATCGTCGAGGACGACGTGGTGATCTATGCGGGTGCAACGATTCTCGGCCGGGTCACGCTCGGACGTGGTTCGGTGATCGGCGGCAACGTGTGGCTCACCCAGGATGTCGCACCGGGCAGCCACGTGACCCAGGCTGTCTCGCGCAACGAAGCGACCCAGCCTTCGCGGGACAAGCAGACGCCAGATGCGCCGCAGTCGCCGCAGTCGCCGCTTGCGTCGCGTCCGGTTGACGCCACCAGTCCGATAGCGAGCGCCGCATCATGAGCACGCTGGTCAGTAACTTTGGCGCGGCCGTGCGCGAGCGTCGCGAGGCGCGTGGATGGTCACAGGAGCAACTCGCCGAGCATGCCGGTTTAAACCGGTCCTATGTCGGCGAGATCGAACGGGGTAGTGCGATTGCGTCGATCGTCACTCTCGACAAGCTCGCCCGTGCCCTCGGCGTGCCCATCTCTGGTTTGCTTCGCTCGTCTTTCAACGGCACCCTCGCTTCCGCTCCGCCGGCTTCCCAAGCTTCTTAGGCTTCTGCTCTCTCCAATGTGCTGAAAGCGTCTAACTGACGCCTATAGCATGTTGAACGGAGCCGGGTTCGGTCCCGATAATGACGCCTCGTCATAAGCTTTCCCGTTTTTCATCTATAGAACCCGGAGCCACCCATGTCGACCCAAGCGAGCGGCCATACGGCGCTTAGCGATAACGCTGCGCGGCAGCTAGCCAATGCCACCAAGACCGTTCCCCAACTTGCAACGATTACACCGCGCTGGTTGACGCACCTGCTGCAGTGGGTGCCGGTCGAGGCAGGTATCTACCGCCTGAATCAGGTCAAGAATCCCGATGCTGTGCGCGCTGCCTGTACGCAGCGCGAAGACGAGACCGTTCTGCCGCGTACCTTCGTGCCCTATGAAGAAGAGCCGCGTGAATATTTTCTGAATGCGGTTAGCACGGTGCTCGACGTGCATACACGCATTTCGGATCTGTATAGCAGTCCGCACGATCAGATCAAGGAACAACTGCGTCTGACGATCGAAACGATCAAGGAACTGCAGGAAAGCCAACTCATCAATAATTCGGACTACGGACTGCTGGCCAATGTTGCTGAAGAACAGCGGGTGTTCCCGCTGACCGGCGCACCGACGCCTGACGATCTGGACGAACTGCTGACCAAGGTCTGGAAAGAGCCGGCATTTTTCCTGACGCACCCTCTCGCGATTGCCGCCTTTGGCCGTGAATGCACGCGCCGTGGTGTGCCGCCGCCCACTACCAGCCTGTTCGGCTCCCAGTTCCTGACGTGGCGCGGCATTCCGCTGATCCCGTCCGACAAGGTGCCGGTTGCGGATGGCAAAACCAAGATTCTGTTGCTGCGCGTAGGCGATAAACGTCAGGGCGTGGTTGGTCTATTTCAGCCTGGCGTGGCCGGCGAACAGGGCCCGGGATTGTCGGTCCGTTTCATGGGGATCAACGGTCATGCAATCGCGTCTTATCTGATTTCTCTGTACTGCTCACTTGCGGTTCATTCGCCGGACGCGCTGGCGGTTCTCGATGACGTGGAAATCGGTAAGTACCATGACTATCCAGACACCTACAAGTAATCCGGTGGGTGCAGGGGGGCAGCACGATGTCGTGCAGACGCTGCCGGCTGGCCTGCCTGATCCGGTGACGCTCGCGCGTCTCGCGAGCGAGTTTTTCGCGGCCTTGCCAGGTGGCGGCGTGTCTTCGGCGGTCGCCGCTGGCAATCCGGGCGATGCTTCCGCATTTGCATCGCCTGCTGCGGCATTGCCGGTCGCGGCACCGTTACTGTCTACAGTGAGCAACCCTGCGCCTGCAGGTTCGCCGCTCGCGGGACCGGGCGGTTCCGGAACGGGTCTCCCGGGTGCAGCGCTGCCACAGGGCAAGGTGGCGGGTGCCAATCTGTTGCCGTCCGCGCCGACGCATGTGCTCTCGCTTGGCAACCGGGCCCCGGCGCTCGTGCCGCATGCGGTTGCGCAAAACGGCTTGCCGGATAGTGCTGTGACGATCGCACCCGCTCTGGAGCCGCGCTTCGGCGGGGCGGCATTGGGTGTGCCGGAAGGGCATGGGGCGCAGCGTCCTTCGGCGGGCGGCCTTTCGAGCACAGCGGTCGCGTCCTCGCCGTATTACTTCCTGAACGACCAGCGTGATTCGGGCCACGGTGCTGGGCCCGGCGCTCAGGATATTGTCGTGCCGTTGAGCGATTCTCTCACCGCGCAATCGTTCGGCCTCCCTGGCGAAAGCGACCTGCGCTCGTTGCTGTCAGTGCAGCGTTTTCCGTACGATGCAGGCGCGCGTCAACCTTCCGTGACGCATGACGGCGGTGGCTCACGCTACTTCGTTGAAGAAGCGCGTCAGTCCCGCGATCCCGGTAAAGCCTCGCAAGGCGTGCCAAATGCGGCCGCGTCGCCCCACCCACCATTTGATGTCAATGCTATCCGGCGCGACTTTCCGATCCTGTCGGAGCGAGTGAACGGGCGGCAACTGGTGTGGTTTGACAACGCAGCGACGACTCACAAGCCGCAAGCCGTCATCGACCGTCTCGCGTATTTCTACGCACACGAGAACTCGAACATCCATCGTGCGGCGCACGCGCTAGCCGGCCGCGCAACGGATGCTTACGAAGCTGCGCGCAGCAAGGTGCAGCGCTTTATCGGCGCGGCCTCGCCCGATGAAATCATCTTCGTGCGCGGCACCACGGAGGCGATCAATCTGATCGCGAAGTCATGGGGCGTGCAGAACGTAGGGAAGGGCGATGAAATCATTGTGTCGCACCTGGAGCATCACGCGAACATCGTGCCGTGGCAGCAGCTTGCGGCGCAGACGGGTGCCGTACTGCGCGTGATTCCGGTGGACGATTCCGGGCAGGTGCTACTCGACGAATACCGAAAACTGCTAAACGATCGCACCAAAATCGTTTCGGTTACCCAGGTATCCAATGCGCTCGGCACAGTCGTGCCGGTCAAGGAAATCGTCGAGATGGCGCATCGTGCGGGCGCGAAGGCATTGGTTGACGGGGCGCAGTCGGTGTCGCACATGCGGGTCGATGTGCAGGCCATCGACGCAGACTTCTTCGTGTTTTCCGGCCACAAGGTATTCGGGCCGACCGGTATCGGCGTGGTGTATGGCAAGCGCGCGATTCTCGATGACATGCCGCCGTGGCAGGGTGGCGGCAACATGATTGCAGACGTCACGTTCGAGCGCACGGTATTTCAGCCGCCGCCCAACCGCTTCGAAGCCGGTACGGGAAACATCGCGGATGCGGTGGGACTCGGCGCGGCGATCGACTACGTAACGCGGGTGGGTATCGAGAACATCGCGCGCTACGAACATGATCTCCTCGCGTATGCCACCAGCGTGCTGCAACCTGTACCGGGTGTACGGCTGATCGGTACTGCGCAAGACAAGGCGAGCGTGTTGTCGTTTGTCCTCAAGGGCTACGAGACGGAAGAGGTCGGACAGGCTCTGAACGAAGAGGGCATCGCCGTGCGCTCAGGGCACCATTGCGCGCAGCCAATCCTGAGGCGTTTTGGTGTCGAGGCGACAGTGCGTCCATCGCTTGCCTTCTACAACACCTGCGACGAAGTTGATTTGCTGGTGTCGGTAGTGCGGCGTCTGTCGCTGCGACGGTAGGACGCTTGCGGTAGCGGTAGCGCTCATAACACGACGATGTGGATCTAAGCGAAAAGCCATCGTATCCGCTTCACGCGGATGCGATGGCCTTGATTAAGCTACCGCTCAATCAGCGGCAAGAAACGGAATTCGCCTAGAAGTCGAAGCCCGGGCCGCCTGCGCCGGGACCACCTGCCGAGGCTGCGGGCGCCGGATCCTTTGGCGCTTCGTACACCGTAGCGTCGGTCGTGAGCAACAGGCTCGCAACCGACGCCGCATTCTGCAGCGCAGTGCGCGTCACCTTGGTTGGGTCGAGCACGCCGGATTCGACGAGATCGCCATATTCGCCGGTCTGCGCGTTGTAACCGAAGTTGCCGCTGCCTTGCGAAACCTTCGCCACCACCACGCTTGCTTCCTCACCCGCGTTTGCAACGATCTGGCGCAGCGGTTCCTCAAGTGCCCGCAACACGATTCTCACACCCGCGTCCTGATCGGCGTTGTTACCTTTTAGCGTGCTGATCGCATTCCTGACGCGGATCAGTGCAACACCGCCACCGGGCACAATACCCTCCTCGACGGCTGCGCGCGTGGCATGTAACGCGTCGTCCACGCGGTCTTTTTTCTCCTTGACCTCGATTTCGGTTGCACCGCCCACCTTGATGACCGCCACGCCGCCAGCGAGTTTGGCGACACGTTCCTGAAGCTTTTCGCGGTCGTAGTCGGAGGAGGCTTCTTCGATCTGCGTACGAATCTGCTTCACACGCGCTTCAATCGTCTTCGCATCGCCACCACCGTCGATTACGGTCGTGTTTTCCTTGCCGACTTCAATGCGCTTGGCCTGGCCCAATTCCGCGAGCGTTGCTTTTTCAAGCGTGAGGCCGGTCTCTTCGGCGATCACCTGACCACCCGTGAGGATGGCGATGTCTTCCAGCAACGCTTTGCGGCGATCACCGAAGCCCGGAGCCTTGACCGCCACCGTTTTGAGGATGCCGCGGATATTGTTGACCACGAGCGTCGCGAGTGCTTCGCCTTCGACATCCTCGGCGATAATCAATAGCGGGCGACCCGCTTTGGCCACCTGCTCGAGTACCGGAAGAAGATCGCGGATGTTCGACACTTTCTTGTCGTGCAGCAGGATGAACGGATTGTCGAGAATCGCGACCTGTTTATCCGGATCGTTGATGAAATACGGTGACAGGTAGCCGCGATCAAACTGCAGCCCTTCGACGACATCCAGTTCGTCGGCGAGCGACTTTCCGTCTTCGACAGTGATCACCCCTTCCTTGCCGACGCGATCGATGGCTTCGGCGATACGCTGGCCGATCGACTCTTCGCCGTTCGCCGAAATAGTGGCCACCTGAGCGATTTCCTTGCTCGTGGTAGTGGGTCTGCTGATTTTCTTCAGTTCATCAATGGCGGCAATCACGGCCTTGTCGATGCCGCGCTTCAGATCCAACGGGTTCAGTCCTGCCGCAACATACTTTTGGCCTTCGCGCACGATGGCCTGGGCGAGGACCGTAGCGGTAGTGGTGCCGTCGCCAGCGGCATCACTGGTGCGTGAGGCCACTTCCTTCACAAGCTGCGCACCGATGTTTTGCAGCTTGTCGGCCAGTTCGATCTCCTTGGCGACGGAGACGCCGTCCTTGGTGACGATGGGTGCGCCGAAGCTGCGTTCAAGCACGACATTGCGGCCCTTTGGGCCCAAGGTGACCTTGACTGCGTTGGCGAGCAGGTTGACGCCTTCGACCAGTTTCGAACGCGCGTTGTCGCTAAAGACGATTTCTTTGGCTGCCATAGTGTGATGCTCCGTTATTGGTGAACGACTGCGACGATGTCTTCTTCACGCAGCACAAGCAGCTCTGCGCCGTCGACCTTGACTTGCTGCCCTGAATATTTGCCGAACAGCACGCGTTCACCTACTTTCAGGTCCAGTTCAATACGTTTGCCATCGTTATCGCGCTTGCCGGGTCCGACGGCGATCACTTCGCCCTGGTCTGGCTTTTCGGCGGCGCTTTCGGGGATCACGATTCCCGAGGCAGTTTTGGTTTCCTGATCGAGGCGTTTGACGATCACACGATCATGCAAAGGACGTAGGCTCATTTAGACATTCCTGGAGTGGAGAGTTGGCACTCCGCGCTGGCGAGTGCTGACCGGAATCGAGTATAGAAAGCGGTCGCGGGGCGCTCCAATAACGAATCCTCAAATCCTTATCCGCGGATTGCTGTTTAAGTTATGGGGTATGCAGAAAAGAACCGTGAGGGATGCAAGAGCGCGACGACGCAGGCGACAGGGCAGCGTCGCCGGTAACGCTCTGGATCAGCGCACTCGCACTATAAGCAAAGCACGCAATGTTGGTTGGAGGCACGCAAGTCGCGCGCTAGGATGTTTTCGTCTCGTTCGGGACGATTCTTCGAGTAGGTTTGGACCTGCCCCGTGGCGGGTCCTTTTTACCTGGGCACGCGTCTACAGCGCATTCGCAGGAGGCAGCAGATGTCGCAGGTCATACATCCACTCTGGCCGGTTTCCGTGAAGACGCTTAGCGTTGCCGGCATTGCGCTGTTTCTGGCGGGCGCGGAAGTGTTATGGACCCAGCACGATTCGTTACGTACTGCCACGCTCTGGACGCACCGGGTCGTGGTGCGCGCGGAAACGGTGACGCCTCGCGCACATCGCACGGTGCAAGAGAAACTGGATGGCAGCGGCGGATCTTTCGAATTGAAAGCTGGCGACGACTGTCTCTACGTGGACAATGGCGTGTGGTCCTCTCAAGATTCGGCCAGCGGTTCGATGCTCGTGCCGGTGTTCTGCCCTGCGCGTGGCGCCGGATGGGCTGCGCTGGATTTCCTTGAAGGAAACCAGGTTCCGGCACGTTGATTCATACCCGATCGTCACTGCGGGATAGAGCGCAGCGCGCTTGACGCATCAGCGCGTCGCGCACTTCGGGTCTGTTAGAGGCCGCCGGAGAACCAATGAAACGCTTGCCGCTGCTTGACATTGCCGCCGTGGCCGCTGTGGTGGTCGCCATTGCGCTGATCGGCGTAAAGAATGTTCAAGGGGACACGACGCATGAGATCCTCAATGTGTCGTACGACCCGACCCGCGAGTTGTATCGCAACCTCAATGCGCAGTTCATTGCGAAATACCAGCGTGAAACCGGAATCCGGCTACAGGTGAAGCAATCGCACGGCGGCTCGTCGCGCCAGGCGCGCTCTGTAGTTGCCGGCGAACAGCTGGCCGACGTCGTGACGCTGGGCCTTTATTCGGATGTCGATGCGTTGCGCAAGCAGGGTTTGATCGAGGACGGCTGGGCGGACCGGCTACCTCACCACTCGCAACCGTACTATTCGACGATCGTGTTCGTGGTCCGCAAGGGCAACCCGAAACACATTCGTGATTGGCCGGACCTGGTCGCGTCCGGTGTCGAGGTGGTCACGCCCGATCCACGCAGTTCCGGCAATGGCAAGCTGAGCGCACTGGCCGCATGGGGCTCGGTGATCACGCGCGGTGGCAATGAGAGCGCCGCGCGTGACTATCTGCGCGCACTCTACGGCCACGCGGTGCGGCTCGACGCCGGAGCGCGCGGTGCGGCGACCGGTTTTGCCGTCGAGAAAATCGGCGACGTGCAGCTCGCATGGGAAAACGAGGCGCTGCGCGAGGTCGGCGATGCGCGCGACGAATTACAGATTGTCTATCCGCCCGTCAGCATCCTGGCTGAACCTTATGTTGCGTGGGTCGATGCGAACGTGGCCCGCCACCATAGCGAGCGCTATGCACGAGCTTACCTGGAATTCCTCTTTGGTGACGCCGCGCAACAGACGATTGCGCAGGCTGGCTACCGGCCTTTTAATGCCGAGATCGCCCAGAAGTTTGCAGCGAGCCTGCCGCCGCTCAAGCTGTTTCCGATCACCGCAATTGCGAGCGACTGGGACGACGCGAACCATCGCTTCTTCGACGAAAACGGAATTATCGACGCGGTTCTGCGGCCGACGAACAGCCTCGCGAAGCGACCTGTCCCCGAGGTTCGAGAGGGGGGAGTGTCATGACGCTGGCCAGCAGTCTTTCATATGACTGGAGCAAGGGTCGGCGCGATCTGCTGGCAGGCCTGACTGTCGCGGCGATTTCGTTGCCGCAAGGCATGGCTTATGCCTTGATTGCGGGTGTTGATCCCCGCTTTGGGCTTTACTCCGCGGTCGTGGTGACGTTGGTGGCATCGCTGCTTGGCTCCTCATCGCATTTGATCAACGGCCCGACCAGCGCGATATCCCTCGTTGTGTTCAGCGCACTCGCGTTTATCGATCCCAATGCCACTTCGGACCTCTACGAAGCGATGTTTCTGCTTGGCGTGATGGTAGGAATCGTGCAGATCGGCATTGCAGTGTTCAAGCTAGGCGATCTGACGCGCTATATCTCGGAGTCGGTGATCCTCGGTTTTATGGCGGGCGCAGCAGTGTTGCTGGCGGTCGGGCAGATAGGCAGCGCGCTGGGCGTGCGCGAGAAGGGTACCGGCCATCAACACGTGTTGTACCGTCTCTGGCTGACCGTGGTGCATGGCGACCCGGTGAACCTGAAGGCTCTAGCGATCAGCGCAACATCGGTCGCGCTGGCGCTGCTGTTGCGTCGCGCAGTGCGGCGTTACCGGTTGCCGCAGCTTGATATGTTCGTTGTGCTATTGATGGTGGCTGTTGCCGCCTATGCGTTAGGCTGGTCGCAACCGGACGCAAGCGGGCACCCAGCGGTTGTAGTGATCGGTTCGCTGAAAGCCGGTCTGCCGACGCCGCACATTCCGGAGATTCACTGGAACTGGATTGGCCAGCTGTCGTCGAGTGCGGTGGCGATTGCGTTTCTTGGCTTGCTTGAGGCGCTTTCCATCGCAAAGTCGATCGCCCATCATACGCACCAGCCACTCGACTACAACCGGCAGTGTCGCGCGGAGGGCGTTGCCAATCTCGTGGGAGGGTTCTTCCGCTGTCTGCCCGGTTCCGGCTCGCTATCGCGCTCGGCGATCAACTATCAGGCTGGCGCTGCCACGCGTTTCTCGGGCGTTATTACGGCGGTTGTGGTGGCACTCGCGATGCTCGCGCTCGCACCACTGACGCGCTATATCCCGAAGGCAGCCTTGGCGGGCCTGCTGCTCGTGACAGCGGCCCGGCTGATCGATGTCGAACGTTTGCGTTACGCGTTAAGGGCCTCGCGCTACGACGCAGGGTTGGTCGTGATCACCGCGCTTGCGGCGCTGTTCATTGGCGTCGAATTCGCGATTCTGATCGGCGTAGCGCTGTCAATCCTGCTGTTCGTGCCACGCGCGGCGCGGCTGAAGGCCAAGGAACTGGTGGTCAGCCCGGAAGGCGTGGTGAGAGAGCGCTTGTCAGCCGATCCGCAATGCACCGCAGTAGCAGTGTGGGACTTCGAAGGGGAGTTTTTCTTTGGTGCGGCGCCGGAACTGGACCGGCATTTCGCAACGCTCAAAGCGCGCACGGTGCAGCAACAGGCGCGGTATCTCGTGTTGCGCCTGAAAAGGGTGAGAAATCCGGATGTCGTGTGCATCGAAAGGCTGGAACATTTTCTGCGCGAGGCGCAGCATAATGGGCTTGTTGTGCTGCTGGCCGGTTTGCAACCCGAGTTGCGCGCGGTATTGAAGAATCTGGGGTTCACGGCATGGTATCCGGCGGACCGGTTCTTCCCTGAGGAAGACGAAAACTGGTCGGCCACTGTGCGCGCGGTACGTCATGCCTACACGTTGCTGGGCAAAGATAATACCTGCACTCATTGCATGGGATGGGCACAGGCGCAGCGAGAGGCGAAGGACCTCTACTATCTAGTGTAGAAATCAACACTGTGGGTTAGCGCTTCGCAGTATAAGAACATCAGCGGCGACCTGCCAGGTCTGTTTGTCGTCGAGCCGCAGTCAGGCACGCTAAGATCCCATCTCCGAAGGAAAGTCCCATGAGTTTCATCCATAATGAAATCGACCTCGATGCTGACGGACGTCACGTCGGCTATCTGCGTCTGCCACATTCAGTTCATCGCTCTGCATACGGCTGGATTCCGATTCCAATCGCATCGGTGCGTAACGGTGACGGGCCAGTCGTGCTCCTGATGGCAGGCAACCATGGCGATGAATTCGAAGGACAGGTGCTGGTTTCGAGCCTGATCCGCGAAATCGAACCGCAATGGGTGCAAGGCCAGATAATCTTCCTGCCCATGGCAAATTTTCCTGCCGCAGCGGCGGGCCTCAGAACTTCGCCGCTGGATAGCGGCAACCTGAACCGCAGCTTCCCCGGTGACCCGCAGGGAACGCCAACGGCTGCAATCGCCGACTATATTGAGCACACCCTGCTTGCAAGGGCGCAGTATCTTGTCGATCTGCATTCCGGTGGTACTTCACTTCTCTACGACGGCGCCAACATGCTGGCCATCGAGCCACGCGACCCTGAGGAGGAAGAGCGGCTCAAAGCGCTGCTTCGCGCGTTCGGATTGCCACGCGCGTTTCTGCATCGGGCAAACCCCGTTCACGCAGCGAGCGCCGCGCGCCGGCAGGGTGCGGTCTCGATCCTGACCGAACTTGGTGGTGGCGGCGCAGTGCAGGCGAACCTGCTAAGGGATGCGCGTCGCGGGCTTCTGAATCTGCTTAACTTTATCGGGTTGCTAAACGGGCCACTCGTTCCCGATGGGCCACCCGCGCAAACACGTTTCTATTCAGTCTCCGGTTCGCAGCACTACGTGTATGCCTACGACCGAGGTGTGTACGAGCCGCTTGTCGGGTTGGGTGAGCAAGTCGTGGCGGGTCAACCGGCGGCGCGTATCCATTTCCCTGATAC
>FTKM01678736.1_pt1 | contig 13079 bp, 8 predicted proteins | sample 1658051 | NCBI WGS metagenome assembly FTKM01 (sample SAMEA3914794, study PRJEB12502) | metagenome | biome: forest; material: soil | place: Canada | collected 2011-07-05 | depth 0.1 m | reverse complement strand
GCTTTGCCGCACAATGCGTCGAACCTGCACGCTGTCACGCCGCGAGCCGCACGCCACGAAAAAAAGCCGCAGCACTATAGGTGCGAGCGGCTTTTCTGTTGACGCATCCAGCGACGTTCCCGCGCGGCGTTTTCGGCGCTGCGCACGTCGGTCTCCCGCGATCGGGTCACATAGGACAAGGCACCGAACCATCCCGTGAACGTCCATCCGAGAAACAGGTTGAACAGAAGTAACCGCGCTGCTTCCTGCCTCATCCGGCGATGAGCGATCATGGTAGGCGCGAAATAGATAAGGGTCGCGAGGACGGCTAATACGCAAGCAATGAGTAAATGCATTTGACATCTCGATGTAAAGCGAATCTGGTCTGATTCTAAGACTGTCTGCTCTGCATTTCGATGCTCAATCCTGCATCAGACTGTTGTCGGCGGTGAGGGTATTGCCATCGCCGACAACAGTTCTGAGGCCACCACTTGCTTAGGTGCGAGGAGCGCATTGCGGCGCTCGCGTCGATGGCTCAATACGGCGTGCGGCTCGACCGTCTGCGATATTGAGCAATGCCCGCAATCGCCGTTTGCTCCGGCTTGCCCGCGTCCTTGGTCGCCGTCACATGCGCTTTTGCCGCGCCAAAGAATGTCGAGAGGTCCGCCTTCATCGCTGTTCTTGATGCATTGTCGAGATAGACCATATGGCCCGACGGATACTTGTGAAACGTAAGGTTGTTTTCGATCTGCTGGCTGCCCACCGGCATATTCTGGAAATTGATCAAGCTCTGGAAGAAGGGCGTCACCGAGTCGTAGTATCCGTTTGCTGAAAACACCCTCAGATACGGATTGACGGACATCGCCGCCGCAAGATCGCCTGCCGTATAGAGGGTTCCGATTCCGCCCCGCTGCGCGCCTGTTGGATCAATATGGCCGAAGTCCCAGTTGGCGAAGGCCTTGTCGTTCAGATCCATGAACGGCGATATCGACGTGTACTGCAATTCCTCGTTGAGGTACACGTTCCACATCGCTGTATAGACCCCGCCCACGGCGGCCATCGTCGGATCGTTGCTGCCTGAATCCGGCGAGACGAATTCGGCAATGCCCGTATCGACGCCCGTCACCCGGCCATCATAGGAGCCGACCGCCAGCCCTTCGTCGAGCAGCAGGCTCGTCAGGTATACCGACCCATCTCCCGTTAGCGGATCAAGCTGCCAGTACTTGAGCACCATGGGCGGAATGCCGAGAATGTCACTGAGATGCTGCAACACTTCGGCATCGACGGTGGGGAATTCGTTTAATGCATTCTCATACGGGCCAGAAGCAAACGCGCACACCTTGTCCATGAACGCTGGCAACGTGCGCGGCAGCGGCGACACCGTCACTTTCTTGTGAAACCACGCGTCAGCAGCAAACGTGGGCAGGACGCCGATCGGATTGCCCGCCTGCGAGTAGTCGAGAATGGAAGACTGCAAAACAATCCCGTTCAGATCGACGCCATCTTCATGCAGCATCCAGGTGAGTACGCAGGTGCGCGGCGTTCCGTACGATTCCCCGAACAGATACTTGGGCGAGTTCCAGCGGCCGAACACTGTCAGGTAACGTTTGATGAACTGCTTGATACACCCTGCATCCTGATCCACACCCCAGAAGTCCTTGTTGCAGCCTGGTGCGACCGCCGTCGAGTAACCCGTTCCCACCGGATCGATAAATACCAGGTCAGTCTGATCAAGCAAGCTGTCCTGATTGTCTTCGAGCGAGTAAGGCGCAGGTGGGGTAAATCCCGGCATACTCGTCTTTATCCGCCTGGGTCCGAATGAGCCTAGAAGCAGAAAGACCGACGATGAACCCGGCCCACCGTTATAGAAAAAAGTAACCGGTCGCGTGGACGGCGTGGGGCCATCCGCAGTGAAAGCCACATAGAACAATTTGGCGCCCGGATTTGAGCTATACGTGTGTGTGGTGACAAGGTGTCCCGCTCGCGCCGTGTACGCAATCGAGCGCCCATTGAGCTTCAGCGTGTGATGAGTAATCGCAGCGTTTTCGGTAACGTCACTGATTGAATCGGCCGGACCGTATCCGTAAGGTGTCGTGTCGACAAGTGGTTGATCTGGCGCCGCGCCCTTCTTTGCAGTTGCTTTCATCGCACATCTCCCCTTTCGTGATCGCGACGTGATGAACATCACATGGACCTTGTGAATGTCGCGAAGTATAGGAAATCACCCGCTGTTTCCAAGGCACTTTCCCGTGATCGGTGTTCTTCGTCGAACGTGCTGAATACCGGCTATAGATGGTTGATTGACAGAAGCGAAATAGCGCTCAGGTCAATTGCATGTTCCATACACTTTCGATGAACCGTGCGCTCGACGTACAACCATAAAACGTTCGCGTGGACCGCGATTTAATGCATGTCGACGCGCGCCCTCCATTTCTCGACACTCGCCTACCACCAAAGTGATATTGGCGAAGCCAGGTCCGATAACCATACTGGGTTGAGCCTGCCGCGTGCGCGAACCTCTTTGCGCATCGTCCGATGCTCGCATTGCTCGCAAGCGAACGCGGCTGGCTGTCCGTGCCGGACGCGGTTCGCGCGCTTGCATCAGCCGGTCGCAACCAGATGTTGCGTCAACGTTCTAAAGGAGATTCAGATGAAATCAGCTCTACTTCTCGCAGGTGGAATACTCTGCGCGTGTGCCTGGCACGCTAACGCGCAAGACACCACGGCCAATCCGACGACCACCGCGCAGACGAGCGCGGCCAGTTCGGAAGGTCCGGACGCCACTAGCACCTCGATGTCCGGCGGACCTGCCGCCCTCCCCGGAAAAACCCGGGCAGAGGTCTATCAGGAACTCGTGCATTCGATGCAGGATGGCCAGTCAGCACGGCTACAGGAACTGTATCGAGGCAATTGAGTTTTCATGAGCACGTGAACTGCGACTGCGCAGACAACGGGAACGCGCCCGCAATTACTGCTTCGAGCGCGATTTGTCAGCCTCTAGCCGGCGCGTGATGAGACGTATCAGGAAGGTCGCAAACTCAGGGTCCTGGTAATACATCCGCATGGCGTCGGTCGCGGAAACCATCAGCAGTTCGCAGTCGCTCTTGCAAACGGCCGTGCAAGTGCGACGATGATCCGGGGAAAACAGGCCGATTTCACCCAGTATGGTGCCCGCCCCCACTTCGACATTGATCTCCTGAAGACCAATCGTCCCGCGTGCAATGTAATAGAGCGCATCGCTCGGCGCGTTTTTATAAAACAACACGTCACCCCGTCTGTATCGGCTGGGCGACAAATGGGAGAGCAGCCGTTTTATGTTGAGCTGGGCATCGAGCGCATGATGAAGTTGCGCATCGCCCACTTTCTCCAGCCGCGCGGCAGCAATGCTTGCCTGCCCACGGCTGCCAACTTTCAGCGCCTTGTACACCGTGTACAGATGCACCTTGACTGTGCCTTCCGCAATGTTGAGCTGCCGCGCAATGGACTTGTTCGACTCCCCGCGTGCCGCGAGCGCCAGTACTTCAATCTGGCGCGGCGTGAGCACGCCGGCGTCGGCGCCGGATGCGGCAGCGGCGCGTGACGACACTTGCGTCGCCGAAGGCGATGCAACGTTGTTTGCAAACGCGAGCAGCGTCGGCGGCAGATAAGTGGCGCCAGCCAGCACGACCCGCAGCGCGCCCGAAAGCGCCTCCGCCGACTCCGATTTGTTGACGCAGCCCGTAACACCGGCCGCAATGAAAGCGTCGACCGTCGGCTGATCGATCTCGGTCAGGAGCACGAGGCCCGGTAAACGCGGGATCGCGCGACGCCACGCAAGCGCCGCTTCGAGCGCTTCGCGCTTCTGGTCACCGTCGACGATCAACAGATCCGCATGCAACTCTTCCTCAACAGCGTCCGTCCCGTACTCCACACATCTCACCTCCGTGTCCACCTCAAACTCGCCCAGCAGGCGCGCTACGCCATCGCGAAACAAACCGGCCGGTCCGACGAAAATGATCTGCATAGGGCTCACTTGTTTTCATTAAAGCTTCGCTATTCTTTATAGATCACACTAAAGGAACTCGCATCGATCTGCCAGCGTGGAGCAGAAGACGAGCCGCCGTCACTTTCTGGTCACGGCTCTCGCGCGAGCACCAATTGGCGTTTTCGTGGAGGTCGCGCCGTGTTGCGAATCTACCCAACGAAATGAAACGGAATGCAACACGTTGCCACGATTAGGACTATCGTAAACATCTTAGGATATTGATGTGTCCCCTACAGCAGGATGGTTCGTCCGTACCGGCTCGCAGCGTTGAGGATGGGTGCTTTTCACCTGCAAACGTCCATGGGCCGGATCGCGCTACCCGAATTCACAGTCCGGGGCTCGAAAGATGAAATGTGTTCTGTGTCATCACGAATGCTCGCCCACCGCCAGGTTCTGCGAAGAGTGCGGCACGAGCCTCACGGCTAGCCCGGCCTCGAACGGTGCAGCGGCCGCGCCCTCGCCTGTGCCTGCAGCCGGCGCAGCGGCGCGTAGCGATCGTAGCGGCCTGCCGGCATGGAATGTCGCGCCGACCTTCGAAGATCGCCGCCAGGTCACCGTCCTGTTCGTCGATATTTCCGGCTACACGGCCCAGTGCGCAAGCAGCGATCCGGAGCAGGTTCAGGACATGCTGCGCCGCTTCTACGCCGCCATCGAAACCGTTGTGGTCCGCTATGGCGGGCAAGTCTTTGACCGCATCGGCGATGCGGTGATGGCCGTTTTCGGCGCACCCGTGGCACATGGCAACGATCCCGAGCGGGCGCTACGCGCCGCGCTCGAGATGCACGACAGGGCAGCAGGCATGCCCGATTGTCATGGGCAGCCCCTGCTGGTACACGTCGGCGTCGCCCGGGGCGAAGTCGTGGCCGGAATGATCGGCAGTGACGCTGGCGCGCATTATTCGATTACAGGCGACACGGTCAATCTCGCCGCGCGCCTGCAGGACCTCGCCGAAGCGGGTGAAACGCTGATTTCGGATGACCTGTACCGCTCGACGTCGACGCTGCTCGAAGTCGAAGCGTACGGCACGCACGCGGTCAAAGGCCTGCCCTCGCCCGTTCCGGTATGGCGGGTACGGAGCTTGCGTCCCGCGTCGCGCACGCTTTCGCCATTCGTGGGCCGTGAGGCGGAATTCTCACAAATCGTCGCGGCGCTCGACAGCTTGCAGTTGACCCGAACGGGCTCCACCATCGTGATTCGCGGCCAGGCGGGCATCGGCAAATCCCGGCTCGTCACCGAGGTTCGAGCACGCTCCAGAGCGCAAGGGTTCGATGTGCCGATCCAGCAGGTGCTGGACTTTGGTGTTGCAAGAGGCAAAGCAGCGGTCCCTGCCTTGCTCAAGACCGCGCTCGGCGTGACTGCGCCCCACGACGAATCTGCCTGCCGGCTGGCGCTGGAGCAGGCGCTGGAACGGGGCCTGGTCGTCGGGCAAGAGAGCTTGTTCCTCGCGGGTTTGCTGGAGTTGCCGCTGTCGGCGGCGGAGGTCGCCATCTACAACGCGACCGATAACGCAACCCGCTTCCAAAGCGAGACTGATGCCTTGATCGCCGTGTTGCACCGTGTTGCGAGGATTCGTCCGGTGCTGTTGACGATCGAAGATGTGCATTGGGCCTCGGCGGAATTTCTGCGCCAGCTGCAGGCTGTCGCACGCAGCGTCGTGGATGCGCCGGTCATCCTGCTGATGACCTCGCGCATCGAGGACGATCCGCTCGATCAGATCTGGCGCGCAGCGCTGCAGGGCCGCCCGCTCCTGACGCTGGATCTGGGGCCGCTGCAGCCGCACGAAGCCGCTACGCTGGCGCGCACATGGGCGGAAGTCCAGGCAGACGTCGCCCAGCAATGTGTCGCCCGCGCCGATGGCAATCCGCTCTTCCTTGAGCAGTTGCTGCGCGCGCCGCACGAGCGCGAGTTGACCGCCGTGCCGCCCACCGTGCAGAGCCTCGTGCTCGAGCGCATGGACAGATTGGCGCCGCAAGAGCGCACGGCGCTACAGGCCGCCTCTGTCATTGGCAAGCGTTTTACGGCGGACGCGCTGCGCACGCTCATTGGCAAACCGGATGACCACTGCGACGCGCTGAGTGCCGCAGACCTGATCCGAGCGGATGGCGACGCCTACCAGTTCACGCATGCGCTGATTCAGGAGGCCATTTACGCGTCGATTCTCAAGAGCCGCCGCTGCATCTTGCACAGGCAGGCGGCGCAATGGGTCGGCGATAGCGATCCCGTCCTGCGTGCGGAGCACCTCGACCGCGCGCACGATCCTGAGGCCGCTGCGGCCTATCTGGCAGCGGTCAAGTACGAGAGACAGCGGTTCCGCTTCCACGCGGCGATGTTGCTTACGCAACACGGCATGACCCTCGCGGGCGAGCCTGAGGTGAAGTGCGAACTCTCGCTGCTGTTCGCCGAGTTGCTGCGCGAGTCCGGCCAATCGGCGGATTCGATCAACACCTATCGGGCCTCGCTCGAACTGGCGGCCAACGACTTGCAGCGCTGCCATGCATGGATGGGCGTCGCCGCCGGGTGCCGAGTGACCGGCAATCTTGCGCAGGCCCTGGATGCGCTTTCCGAAGCGCAGGCCATCGCAAACGAGTTGCACCTGGATGTCGAATGCTCGCAGATTCATAACACCCGCGGCAATCTGTACTATGCCCGCGGCGACGCACCCGCCTGCGAGATCGAGCACAGGCAGGCGCTATATCACGCAAAACAGAGCGGCGACGCGGAATGCGAAGTGCGCGCATTGAGCGGACTCGGCGACGCGCAACTGGAACTGGGCCATCTGCGTCAGGCGCTTGAATCCTTTCGCCGCTGCGTCACCTTATGTGCTGAGCAAAAACGAATCGCCGTCGAGATTCCTAACCGTTGCATGCTCGGACATTGCCTGAGATACGCCGCGCAATTCGGCGACGCGACAGCGGAAGTGCGCCGCTCGTGGCTCGATGCGCAGCGCGTCGGACTGGTTCCGGCCCAGGTCTTCGCGTTGATGACACTTGCAACGGTCCTCGTCGATGCAGGCCAGTTCGACGAAGCCGAGCCCGCGTGTCTCGACGGTATCGAACTCGCACGGCGCTCTGGCGCCCGACGCTTCGAGTCGTCGCTACGTCTGTCACTGGCAGATCTGCGCCTGCGACAAGGCCGCCAGCATGATGCGCGACATCAGATCGACGCAGCCCTCGCCCTCTCGCGTGAAACGGGTATGGGGTTCGCCGGCGCCGCCACCTTCGGGATGATGGCCCGCGCGGCGACCAGCGCCAAGGAACGCGCCCATGCCCTGCGCGAAGGCGAAGCGCTGTTGACGCATCCCTGTCTCGCCCGTTCTGTTCTGCGTTTCTATGTGAGTGCAATCGAGGCCTGCATCGACGCGGCCGAATGGGACCATGTCCAGCGCTACTGCGCCGCGCTGGAGAAGTTCATGCGGGACGAGCCGTTTCCGTGGGCAATCCTGCTGATCGAGCGCGCTCGCGCGCTACAGGACTTCGCTATGGGCGCGAATCGTCTTGTGGCACGGCATCGTCTGCAACAAGTGCGCAAGGACATCGACGACGCGCAGTTTCGCTCCGCGCTCAGCGCAATCGATACCGTACTCGCCATCGTTGATGACGTCTGTGATGACCCGGTAATTGAACCAATACGTGCACCGGGAAGCATCGATGTTTTTGGCACGGGAATATCCGGCACGTCACCTGCCGGCTAGCCGTTGTTCCTTGATATTGGGCCATTGTTCATCTAAATTAAGCTGTGGCGTACGCGGCGCCATCACGGTCGGTTTAGCAGCGGCCAATGATTCATGTGGCAATCACATGGCAGTTCATGTAGCAGCACAAGCGCTTTAGAAAGCCTGCAATTCCAGTCGGTGTAAAGCACTAAATCGTCAAATGCAGTTGACTCACTTTACTGTGCTGATGGAGGTGCGATGTGCAGCCCGACCTGCTGGATCACTTCCATGTCCTGAACTTCACCGCCAAGTATCTCGCTCGTGCCAGCACCTCGCCAGGATTTACCGAGCCGTGGCGGTTTCCGATTATCGAAAGCACCAAACTCTCTGACCCCACGCTCGCACAACACGCACTTAATCAGGTCACCTTTGTATGGCGCGCGGCCTCACGTGATGATGAACGGCCCATCGCGGTGGTCGGCAACTTCGACAACCTGTGGGATTCGACGCCGCTCGAACCGGTCATGTTCGATCAGCGCCGCACGCTTTATCGCGCCGCGACGGTGCGCGTGCCAAGTGGTCGTCTCTACCGGTACAAGTTCATCGTGGACGGCCAGCCTGTGCTGGACCCGATCAATCCGCAACGCCTCCGGCTCAACACCGGATCGGAGTGGTCGCGCTTCTTTACGAACTACTGCGCCGTGCCCGTGAGTCTCGAGAGCTGGGAGATATCCATTCTCGCGCGCCTCACGAATGAAATCCTGCCGTTCACCACGGGTGCGGCACAGAAATTCATGGATACGTTCTACTACGAAGCTGACAAGGCGACACAACAAAGCGCTTATCGACTGGAGCAACCCGTGGGTGCCGTGAACTTCATCGACAACATTCTCTCGCGCGAGGAGCATCACCGGCTCGTTGACTACAAGATCTGCCTTGGGCAGATCGATGCCGTGCTCAGAAAACGCTATCCGTCGATATCCCCCACGCAGGTCGGATCGGATGGCTACCGTCAGTTGTACAGCCAGATGGCAACCGATAACGTCCCCGACTGGGATACGTCGAAATACCAAAGCCCGCGCTTCTTTCTGCAACTCCTGCGCAGACATACTTTCTGCGGCGCTTTCTCGCATCCGAAATATGGCGGAAACGTGGGTGGCGCAGGCTGGGCCTATCTTGAGGATACTTTCCGCGGTCAGGACAATGCGGACGGGACACAAGGGCAAAGCTGCTTCAACTGGCGAAGGGCCATTGAACTTCCGCTGGGTGCGAGTGCCGAGTACTTCGGTTGAACGATCAGGACTCGAACATGGAAGACATCTACGACATCGTGATCATCGGCAGTGGAGCGGGAGGCTCGCCCATTGCGCATCAGCTTGCGCTCAAAGGCAAGCGCGTTCTGATGCTGGAGAAAGGTCCGCTGATCTTGCCGCAATATCAGGTGGAAGGACGCGTCAGCGGCTTCAAGCGTGACGAACTGGTCTCGGACGGCGCTGAAAAGATTCTTCGTCTTGCGGTCGACAATCAGGGCGCGTCTTACTACTCGAGCCATGTCGAGCCCGATCTGAACGATGAGCCCCACATCTACTCACGCAACGACGGACAAGGCCAGCCCCAGGACGCCGCAACGATTGAAGGCTACACCGCGCAGGTGGTGGGCGGCGGCACGCAACTCTACGGCGGCGTGTCCTTGCGCTACACACCGCGCGATCTGACGCTTGCCCAATGGAACAAGCGCGAGGGCGCAGTGCTACTCGACGATCCAAACGACGAGGTCCGATGTGCCGCACGCGACTGGCCGATTTCATACGAGGCGCTCGAACCGTACTATGCGCGCGCCGAGAAACTGGTCGGCATCAACGGTGAAATCGACAATCAGCAAAAGCCTTTTACGAGCGGCAATAACTATCAGACACCGCTGCAATACAACCCGATTAGCGAGCATGTCAAGACCGGCATGGACGCGATGAAAATGCCTTTTTATCGGACCCCGCTCGCGGTCATCACCCAGGATCATGAACCCAGCGGCCGCAAGGGACCGCAAACCGGCGACCTCGCGCGAACCTCGTATGTGAATCGCTACGGCGACCCGATGGGCTTCAAGTCCAGTACATGGGTCTCGCTGCTCAGTCCGATCAAGGAACTTGAGAACTTCACCCTTTTTCCCAACTGCACGGTCACGCATCTGTCCTCGGAAGGCACGCGGATCAGTTCGGTTCACTTTCTCGACCCGGATGGTATCGAACACGAAGTCTCGGGGCGCGTGGTCGTCGTTGCATGCTCGGCCATCGAAAGCGTCCGGCTTCTGAAATTATCAGCAGAGCAGGACAAAGCCGGCTTCTCGCTCAAGATCAATCAGGACGGCAACAGCATGCTCGGCGCGTATTTCCTCACGCACTGTTTTGGCGGTGCCTCTGGGCTGGTGTCAAAACCTGAGCGCTATGACAAATCCGAATCGCTCGACAGCGATTTTGCATCCGACTTCTGTCACACCGACGAGTTTCTCGCCGCCGAGAAGTTATGGGCCGGCGCTGTCATCTACAACAACACGTCGGACCGCGCGCTGCCCCTCGCTTTGGCGCGCAACGTCGACAGCCACGATCTGGACACGCTGTGGGACGGCTTCAACAACGAGACCGATCTCTGCGGGCAGGCCATGCATCAGTTTCTCGACGACAGTTTTGGCCGTGGCCTGTCGCTCACTTTCATGGCCAACCAGGTTCCGCAGAAAAGCAATCGCATCGAGCTTCATCCTACTGTGCGCGACAAATGGGGGCGAGCCGTCGCCTACATCATCAAAGGCTGGCATTCGCACGATATCGCGTTGATGAACCGGCTGAGCGCCCAGTGCCACGACGTGTTGTCAAAGGGCGGCATCAGTAACACGCTGAATGCCGGTGCGGTATACGGCAAGGACGAATACGCCCGCTGCGCCAATCACATTCTGGGTGGTGCGCGCTTTGGCGTAGATCCGAAGGATTCCGTACTAGACGAATCATGCCGCGCGTGGGGTTTCGACAACCTGTACGTCACCGATGGCTCGTTCATGCCCACTTCGGGCGGCGCAAACCCCACGCTGACGATCGAGGCCAATGCCTTTCGCGTCGCCGATATCCTGCTCGGGAGACTCTAATCTCATGGACCCGCGACTCGACGCGCTGAGCACTGACCCCTCGAACCAGATCTTCGGGGTGCTTTTCTTTCCTGACCGGATCTACCATCAGGCTTATCTGAACGCCACGCGCAGTCCGCGTTACCGTTATAACGTGACGGATGTGCGCAGCTATTACGAAGTGATGTGCCTGAAGGGCTGCGTGTTTCTCGACGGCACGTTCTACGCGAATTTCGTACGCATCGAATATCGCGGCTCACGGCTCACCGAGGCAGTGCGCGTGAGAAACCGCTTCTTGCGCAATGGATGCGCCGCCTGGCTGAAGCTCACTGACAAAACCGGCAACTCTGCCCAGACCGACGACGACCATCCGCTGGTCCTGCATTACGACGCGTGGGTCAACGCGTTTCAGGCCGAGATCTGGGACCGGCTCGAACAACCGGACAATGCGCGCCATGACGCATCGGTGCTCGCACTGATGGGACGCGACAACGAAATCACGCGCATCACGCAGTTCCTGCCGCTACTCAAAGACGTCAGTTCAATCGCGAAAGCAGAACTGGCGTTTCGCGAGGAATCGCGTCAATGGGCATTCGGCAACCTGATCCCGAAAGACGATCTCGCCTGGGACAACGATTTCGGCCGCACGCATCAACAGCCCGTGCGCCCCGACGTGCCGAGTGCCAATGAAAACACCGTGCAGGACATGAACTACCTGCTCGACTTTCAGCGCGGCTGGTACAAGCAGGCAAGCGATGTCACGCCCGTGTTGTACCGCAACGCCATGATGCTCGGAAACAACGGCGTCTATACCAATCCGGATGCGTCGAACAACAACATCATCGCGATGCGCTGGCTGTTTCAGCGCGAACTGGGCGGCTCGATGATCTTCTTTCACGAGGTGACGATTCCACCCGGCAAGGTTGAGGGCAACCATCAGCATGTGGGATCGGAAGAGCTTTACTACATCGTCCAGGGTCAGGGCATTGCCTATTTACGTGTGGGAGACGACCCTTCGCTAGGTGACGAAAATGATCAGAAGTACAAAACGGTCAATCGCGAAGTGTTCGGGCTGGGGCAGCAGACATTCAAGGAACTGCCCGTCAAACCCGGCAGCATCATCTATACGAAAAGCGGTGGCATGCATGGCATCCGCAATCCACCGGAAAGCACGGAACCCCTGAAATTCGTTGCATTCCTCTACCACAGCGCCTGAATCAAAGGATTGACGCAATGGAAATCCTGCACGAAGAAGTGGTCCCGGTTCGTCCCGGCACGACGCCCGACTATAGCCATGACAATCCGGTTGTCATGCTGCTTGGTCTGATTGAAAGTGCAGTGCTCGCTGCCGCGCGCGAATGCTACGACTTCGAGGAACTGCAATATCTGTTTTCGATCCAGTCCATTCATCTATACGGCCCCAGCGCACCCGATAGTGCTGTGCTTGATCCAAGGGTGCAGGACAACAAATGCGACTTCCAGAAACAGAATGTCCACTCGTTTACTGCGGGCGACACGCATCTGATTCGCGGCAAGGTAACGGTGGGCAACTGGACGGGACCGTTTATCCGCATCTCCTATCCGGCCGGACCCGATTCGGTCCTCGCATCGCGGGCGGGCGGTTCACTCGGCCCAACCATTCGCCTCTGGTTAAAGGTGGGCAACGTCGCGTTATCTACGCTCGCGACCGTTCCCTACGACACCGAATCGGGCCGCTACGCAATTGAATTCTGGGGTTGGCAAGGTTCTCCCGCCGATCTGCGCGCGGCGCTCGATGCACGCGGACAGGCGGCGCTCGATCGTGGCGCACTGGTGCCCAACCCGGCTCTGGTGCAAGCGAAAGGCGATTTCTCGCGTGAAGCGCTCGATGGCAACAATGTAGCGAGCGCGCTCGACGTCGCGCCGGACGACGCGCTGCACCCGATTCTGCGCTTGCATATCGAAGCCGCGTGGGCCGACGCAACAGGCAACGTGTGGGATTCGATGGACGGCGCGAATCACCAGTTCGAGTTCAATATGGTTTTGCGCGGCTGGGAAAATTATTTGAGCGTTGGCACAAGCTCTAATGCGCACGGCGGCCCAGGCGCACTTGAGTATCGCAACCTGCTGTCGAACTACGCCAGATATGCAGGCATGAAAGAACTGGCGCGCAGCCTGCCTTCATGGAGTTTCGACGCGTTCGGCAACAAGGGAGCCGACCGCCGCAATGAGCCTTTCATGGCCGTCGATTACGCGGACCTGCACATCATCCGGCCGAACTCGGCGATTGGCCTGCATCGGCACCGCGACAACCTGGAAATCTTCATGACGAT
>FTKM01643790.1_pt1 | contig 13132 bp, 9 predicted proteins | sample 1658051 | NCBI WGS metagenome assembly FTKM01 (sample SAMEA3914794, study PRJEB12502) | metagenome | biome: forest; material: soil | place: Canada | collected 2011-07-05 | depth 0.1 m | reverse complement strand
CAAGCTGTCGCTGCGCCTGCCGCCCATGATCGACGCCGTCAAGGCGGTCGGCGAACTGAAAGCGCTGCTCGAATTCGATCCGCCTTATAACGCCAAGGTCACCTTCAGGCCGGACGCGGGTTCCGCAACCGGCTGGAGCGCGCCGGATCTGGCGCCGTGGCTTGCCTCGGCGCTCAACGACGCATCGCGCCAGCACTACGGCGCGGATTGCGCATACATGGGACAGGGCGGCACGATCCCGCTGATGAACGTGCTCAAGGAAGGTTTCCCGCATTCGCAGTTCATGGTGTGCGGCGTGCTCGGACCGAAGTCGAACGCGCACGGCCCGAATGAGTTCCTGCACGTACCGTACGGCAGGAAGCTGACCGCGACGGTGGCTGAAGTCATCGCGGCAGCGCCCTGAGATGACGGCACCAATGAGCGATAACAACGCTGCCCAACCGTCCCTGTTGAGAATCCCCGTTGATGATCTGCATGCCTATGTGCGCGCGATCTGGGAACAGGCGGGCAGTGCGCCGCGCGAAGCGCAACTGGTCGCCGATCATCTGGTGGCCGCCAGTCTGACCGGCCACGACTCGCATGGCGTCGGCATGATCCCGCGTTATGTTGCGTCATTGGGCGATCACGAACTCACGCTCAACTTCCACGCGCAAGTCGTGCGTGATGCGGGCGCTGTGCTGACCATCGAAGGCAACAAGGGCTTTGGCCAGGTGATAGCGTTCGAGGCCATGGAGCGCGGCATCGAGCGTGCGAAGCAGCTTGGCATCTGCGCGGTGGGTTTGCGCGGCGCGCATCATATTGGGCGCATCGGTCATTGGGCCGAGCAGTGCGCGCATGCGGGGCTGGTCTCGTTCCACTTTGTCAACGTGGCGGGCGATCCGCTGGTCGCGCCGTTTGGTGGCACTGACCGGCGTATTGGCACGAACCCGTTTTGCGCCGCGTATCCGCGCACCGGCAAGCCGCCGCTCGTGCTCGACTTTGCTACCAGCGCGGTGGCGTTCGGCAAGGTGCGCGTCGCCTATAACAAGGGCAAGCAAGTGCCGCCCGGCTCACTGATCGATCACGCCGGCGAGCCGACAATTGAGCCCAAAGTGATGCTGGAAGCGCCGGTCGGGTCGTTGCTGCCGTTCGGCGGGCACAAGGGCTTTGGGCTGGCTGCCATGTGCGAAATCTTTGGTGGCGCGGTATCAGGTGGCTTTACGACTCACGCGGACACGCTGGGCACCAATAACGCCATCATCAATTGCATGCTGTCGGTCATCATCAACCCGGCTGCATTCGATGCTCCCGATGCGCAGGCAGAAGCGCAGGCGTTTATCGACTGGGCGAAGGCCTCGCCGCTGGCTGCTGGTACCCGGCATATCCTGGAGCCTGGCGAGCCGGAGCGCATGACACGCGCCGAGCGCGAGGCGCATGGCGTGCCAATCGACCGGACCACCTGGCAGCAGATCAGTGACGCGGCACGCGCGGTCGGGATGCCGGCGGAGCAGGTGGAGCGTTGGACGAGGAGTTTGCAGTAGCGGGTGAGGGAAGGCGCGGGCCGAAGCCAGAAGTCTCGAACCTTCACGCCCGAGGTTCATGGCGCCCACGGCGCCATCAGAAGACTCGAGCCTTCACGCCCGAGGTTCAAGGCGCCCACGACACCATCAGAAGTCTCGACGTTTCACGCCCGAGGTTCATGGCACCCACGGCGCCATCAATACCGGTGCGCGAGACGCATGCGCAGCAATTCCTTTTCCGCACCCCCGGCATCCACCAGATAGTTGAATTCGCCTGCCACAAGCGTCGCCACCGCCACGCCGTCGCGATACAAAACACGGTTGCCGGCCACGGCCGGCACCTTGTCGCCGGGCAGCAAAGTGCCCACCAGATTGAGCGGATCGGTTGCGGCCACGCAGATCAAGGCGCCATCGCTGGCATGACGGCGCACTTCGCGCAGCAGGGGAATCGCTTCAGGCAAAGCGAACTGTTCACCCGCCAATCCGTTGATGAAGCGTCCACCGCGTACAAGCCCGCGTGCCTCCAGCCGCTGCAAAACGCGTAGCAGGTCACGCCATGCCGGCAGCCACTGCGCTTCGCGTTCGAGCACGCGCCAGAACACCACGCCATACCGGCGCAACAGGACCATCGCCAGTTGTTCGAGCACTTCCGGCGCGAGTTGCGTCGCGCGGGCGTTGGACTGAGACGATCCCGCTTTCACGGCTGCGTTCGTCGCGTTATCCATAGGCAAGCTGCGGCGCCGCACCAGCGCCCAGCGTCCGGCGTCGTCCATGCCGCCGATCAGCGCTCCGGCACGCGTGCCTCGCCGACCCGCGTAATGCGCGTGACGTTTGGCGACCGGTTTGAGCAACGCACGCAGCCCCGCGAAACTATCCGAGTTCACCAGACCGGCGGCGACCAGTTCACCCAGCGCGTTCTCCAGTTCGATACGCAACAGACGCACGTCCGTGAGCAGTTCGTCAAAGAACATCGCGCCGTGCTGCATCAACGCGTCGTACACGCTTTGCGCTTTCGGCGACAGTTGCGGCTCTTTCGACTGATCGATCAGCCCGCTCCACAACCCGATATCCCGTCTTGGCAGCAGGACAATTGGCGTGCTGCGCACCGGCGCAGCCGCCGCCCGCGAGCGCTCGGTGAGGCGGGTCCAGACCAGCTTGCCGGAGCGGCACAGTTCGTCGAGCGTGCTACCTGAATAATCCTTGAGACGGGCGGGCAGGATGTCGTCTTCCCACGCGCCCGCAGCGGCTTCGAATCCGGCCAGCTGTTCAAGCACGGCGGCGAGCGCGTCGCGGCCTTCGCCGCGCGTCGCGGGTGACAGATGCTGCCATTCGAACAGAAACCGCATGTAGTCATGCCGCTCCACCGGTTCGATCTCGCGGCGCAAACGTCGCACCGTATAGCGATGAATCCGCGCTAGCAGGTGCCGCTCACACCATTCCTGCGTGAAGGCGCCTGGCGTGAAGCGGCCGCGCATCAGATAGCCTTGTGCTTCGAGGGTCGTCAACGCCTGCTCGACTGCGGCATGCGGTAACGCTAAAGCATCGGCGATGGTGGCGACGGGCAGCGGGCCGAAGCCCGTCAACCTCGCGCGGATGATCTCGACGAGCGCGTCGTCTGCGTTCCATGACTCGGTGAAGCCCTTGGGCGGCTGGATTGCCGGTTCAATGGACGCGTGCGGATAAACCGCGCGCAGTGCGGTCAGCCGTTCGGCTGGCAGCCAAAGCGATACGTTGGGCGTGACCCGCATCTCGGCCGCGCGGCCGGAGTGCGCGAGCGCCGATAGCCAGTCGACCCAGTCAGCATTTTGCTGCGCCTCGCCAGCCGTGATACAGGCAAGTCCGGTCAGCGCTTCGTGCATTTCGTCGCTATTGCGCGGCTGCGGCCACGCTTCTTCGCGCACCCCGTCAATCGCGTTTGCATCCAGTGCGCCGAGATCGTCCGCTGTCGCGGGATCGGACCAGCGCCGGTTGAGTACAGCCTGGGTGCGGCGTTCTTCGATTGGCGCGTCGTCGAGATAGGCGTACGGCTTGGCCGTGAGAATTTCCGCCGCGAGCGGCGAGGGCGCGGGCAGTTCGCGCGTGATCAGTTGCACTTCGCCTCGTTCGATGCGGCGCAGCAGGTGCAGCCAGCCGTTGGTGTCCATGGCGTCATGCAGACAGTCGTCGATGGTCTGATCCACGAGCGGGTGATGCGGCAGTTCGCGCTCGCCGACAACATTCTCCAGACACGCCACCTGATCGGGGAACACGGCCGCCAGCAGATCTTCACTGCGCATGCGCTGCAATTGCGGCGCGGTCTTGCGCCCGCCGCTGTAGCGCGGCAGAGCAAGCGAAGTGGTAGCGTTCCAGCGCCAGCGCACGCCGAACAACGGGGCGTCGAGCAGCGCCTGAATCAGGATGTGTTCTGCGGTGTTGGAGTGCAGATAGCGCCACACTTCATCCAGTGCGAAGCTATGGCTGCCGGTCAGCGAGAGAATGATGGCGTCCTCGGTGGCAGCAGCCTGCAATTCGAAATTGAAAGTGCGGCAAAAGCGCTTGCGCAGGGCGAGACCCCATGCCCGATTGAGCCGGCTGCCGAACGGCGCGTGAATGACCAGTTGCGTGCTGCCAGACTCGTCGAAAAAGCGTTCCATGACGAGCGTGTCTTGCGTGGGCAGCGTGGTGAGCGCGGCACGTGCCCGCGCAAGATAGTCGACGATCTGGCGCGCGGCGGCTTCGTTCAGACCGAGCGTGCCGCACAACCAGTCCACCGTGCGTTCGATACGCGAAGCAAGCGATGTAGGCGTGGGCGAGTCTGGAGCAACTTCGCTTGCGACCCGGCTCTCCGTGTTGCCTGCGTTCGGCAAGTGCCCCGCCGAAACTTGTGCAATCGGCATCTGTGCAAGCGATGCATCGGAGACCGAAGCATTGGCGACTGACACGTCCACAACCCTGAGTTGCCGTCCGCGCGAAGCGCCGACTCGTGGCGCGCTAACAGCCGTACTCTCCACTGCCTTGGCCGCCTGCGGCTCGTCGCTTCCATCGAGCAACCGGTCAATCTGCGCCCGCAGACGCGCGACGCCCAATGACAGCTCGTCACTACGTCCCGGTGCTTCACCCAGCCAGAAGGGGATATTGGGTGGCTGACCCTGCGCGTCTTCCACCCGCACGCGCCCGCTCTCGACACGCAGAATCCGATACGATGCATTGCCTAGCTGAAACACGTCTCCCGCAAGACTCTCGACGGCAAAGTCTTCGTTAACGGTACCGATATTCACGGCTTGCGGTTCGAGAATCACCGCGTAATCGGCGTTCTCCGGGATCGTACCGCCCGACGTCACCGCCAGCAGTTTGCCACCGCGCCGACCACGCAATGTGCCGCTCACTGCGTCGCGATGCAGATACGCACCGCGCGGCCCGTGCCGGCTCGTATAACCCTCGGCGAGCATGCGCAGCACGGCATCGTATTGCTCGCGCTCCAGTTCGGCATAGGGTGCGGCACGCCGCACCAGATCGAACAGCGCATCCTCGCTCCACTCTGCGCTCGACACTTCCGCGACGATCTGCTGCGACAGGACGTCGAGCGGCGCGCGCGGAATCTGCAGCGCATCGAGTTCGCCGCGGCGCACGCAATCAAGCAAAGCTGCGCATTCGATCAGGTCATCGCGTGAGGCGGGAAATAGCCGGCCCTTCGGCGTGCCTTCGAGATGATGCCCCGAGCGGCCGACGCGCTGCAAAAACGGCGCGATGGCACGCGGCGAGCCCATCTGGCAGACAAGGTCGACATCGCCAATATCGATGCCCAGCTCTAGCGACGCCGTCGCAATCAGCACGCGCAGTTCGCCCCGCTTGAGCCGCTGCTCGGCGTCAAAGCGGTGCTCCCTGGCGAGACTGCCGTGATGCGCGGCAACCGCGTCCTTGCCGAGCCGTTCGGTGAGATGGCGGGCGGCGCGCTCGGCCATGCGTCGTGTGTTGACGAAAACCAGCGTGGTGCGATGCTGCGCGATCAATTCGGCGAGGCGGTTGTAGACGAGTTCCCACACCTCGTTGGACATCACGGCTTCGAGCGGCACCGGCGGAATCTCCAGCGCGAGATCGCGCTCACGCACGTGGCCCACGTCAACGATTGCACAGTCCGCAGGCGTCGGGCTCGTTACGCTGGCGCCGCCCACCAGAAAACGTGCTACCGCGCCAAGCGGCTTTTGTGTCGCGGACAGGCCGATGCGCGGTACACGGCGGCCGCAGAGCGTGTCGAGCCGTTCGAGACTGAGCGAGAGGTGGCTGCCGCGCTTGCTGCCGGCAATCGCGTGAATTTCGTCGACGATCACCGTGCGGGTCGTCGCCAGCATCCGGCGGCCCGAGACGGAGCCGAGCAACACGTAGAGCGACTCCGGCGTCGTCACCAGAATGTGCGGTGCGCGTTTGCGCAGCGCGGTGCGCTCCTGTTGCGTGGTGTCGCCGGTACGCACGGCGGTGCGGATTTCCAGCGGCGGCAGGCCGCGCTGCGCGAGTTCTGCCGCAATACCTTCCAGTGGCACCTGCAGATTCAAACGAATATCGTTGGACAACGCCTTGAGCGGCGAGACGTAGACCACCATCGTTTCATCCGGCAGCGCGCCACCGTTGGCGAGTCCCTGCTGGACCAGGTCGTCGAGCGCCGATAAAAACGCCGTGAGTGTTTTGCCCGAGCCAGTGGGCGCGGCGACCAGCGTCGAGCGCCCGCTACGGATGGCCGGCCATGCGGCGGCCTGCGCCTCGGTGGGAGCGCGAAAAGTCTTCAGGAACCAGTTGGCGACAGCCGGATGAAAGCTGTCCAGCACGCCGCCAGACGACGCGGCAGAGGAACTTGGCAAGACAGGAGAGGCAGGCGACATGCCAGGGTAGGTGGGGGCGCGGCGAGCCATATCCAGAGGACGGCGGTGCCGTTCCGGTTACATAGTGAGTATCCAGTCTCGCAGGTTTTGCGCACGCCTGCCAGGCGTGCGTTCGCCCGTGGTAAGCAGCGCTAACTGACGTGGCACGAGCGGCACGCCGCCAGCCGGAATTTTTCGCATGCAGTATCCTCAGAGGGTTCCCCATGACGGAGTGCTCACGATGCGTTACAACCCGCTAGGCCGCACCGGTTTGTTTGTCTCTGAACTTTGTCTTGGCACCATGACGTTTGGGGGTGGCGAGGGCATCTGGCGGCAGATTGGCGATCTGCAACAGGCCGATGCCGAACGTCTGGTAGGCCGCGCACTTGATGCCGGCATCAATTTCATCGATACCGCCGACGTCTACTCGCAGGGGCTCTCCGAACAGATCACCGGGCAAGCCCTGAAGAATCTCAAGGTGCCGCGCGATCAGGTGGTGGTGGCGACCAAAGTGTTCGGCGAAACGGCGAAATCGGCCAACACGCGAGGCGCCTCGCGCTATCACATCATGGATGGCATCAAGGCAAGCCTGAAGCGTCTGCAACTCGATCACATCGATCTTTACCAGATTCACGGCTTCGATCCGGCAACCCCGATTGAAGAGACGGTGCGCGCGTTCGATACTTTGGTCCAGCACGGACACGTCCGTTATGTCGGGGTATCGAACTGGGCCGCATGGCAGATCGTCAAGGCGCTCGGCCTTGCTGAGCGCCACGGTCTGGCGCGCTTCGAGACGCTGCAGGCCTATTACACGATCGCGGGCCGTGAACTGGAGCGGGAACTGCTGCCCATGCTGCATAGCGAAGGATTGGGTCTGATGGTCTGGAGTCCGCTCGCGGGTGGGCTGCTCAGCGGCAAGTACGGTCGTGAACAGAAGGGCGAAACGGGGAGCCGTCGCACGACATTTGATTTTCCGCCGGTGAATCGCGAGCGCGCGTACGACTGTATCGATGTAATGCGCGGCATCGCTGAGGCGAAAAAGGTATCCGTGGCGCAGATTGCGCTTGCCTGGCTGCTGCATCAACGCGCGGTGATGTCGGTGATCGTGGGCGCGAAGACCGTGGAACAGCTCAATGACAACATCGCGGCGACGCAAGTCAAGCTCAATGCTGACGAACTGGCGAAGCTCGATGCGGTGAGCACGCTGCCATCCGAATATCCGGGGTGGATGCTGGAGCGTCAGGGCGAGCCGCGCCGGGCGCAACTCAAGGAAAGCGGGCAGCGCGGCGAGTGACGTAGCGGCGAGGGGGACCATTCACGGCAACGGGAACGGCAACGGGAACCGCAACCGCAACCGCAACCGCAACCGCAACCGCAACCGCAACCGCAACCGCAACCGCATCTGCGCGAGCCGCCAGTGCGTTCTCGAAGTGTCCTGACGAGGCTTAGCCTGCCTTGGCGCCGTCCTGAACCTTGGGGAACCAGCGCCGCTCGGCAGCGGCAATCAGCCAGCACACGAGCAACGCGCAGACGGTGCCGAGGGTGACCTGCCCAAGCCGTTCGAGCGCCACCTGCCACGGCGGTCCGTTTCTTGGCACCAGCAGCATGATGGTCGCCGTGATGCCGCCCAGACGCGCGGCGCTGCCGATATTCGCTCCCCAGCAGATGATGATCGCGCTGGCCACCGTCGCGATATAGGCCAGAAAATGGTCGTGGCCCAACACCGCGCCGGCGAGACCGCAAACTCCACCGACCATCGCGCCAATAAACTGGTCGCGCGACAGTTTGCGGGTGTCCACGTAACTGTGCTGCGACACACCAATCGCCGTAATGGCAGCCCAGAAGGGCTGCTCGGCGTGCACCAGCTGAGCTAACCAGTAAGCGAGGCTTGCGCCCGCCACGGCTTGCAACGCCATGATGCAGCCTTCGATCAGCCGGTCGGGAAGTGGGATCGCTTTGAGAAACGCAAACAGCGAATTGGCCGCGTGATGTTGCGCTGCGCGCCGGGCGTGGGAGGAAGGCGTCATGGTCAAATGAGGGCTCGCGTCACGTTTTCGAGGAAGGGCCCTCCATTTTATGGAGTCACGCGCCGTACGCAATATCGCTACGGTGTCCGTCCGAACGCAACGCGCAACTCGCGCCTGGTCTGTTCCCGCGTCACGCGGCGCGTCCTGGGCAAGTTCTTGCCCGCACGATTGATGTAGAAATCAGCATGGACATCGCTGACTGAAAAGGCGTGCCCTTGCGGCGGCGGCTGTGCGTGGAAGAACGATTCAGCGACCGACGGGGCGCTGCCGGACTTGAAGACGTCTGCTTCAATGTCGACTCGAAGGATTGATGTCCTTGAGTTCCAGCAACGCGTGTTCCCTGGGTGAAACGTGGCGGCCGGATGGTTTTGTCAATCTCGGGTAATCAAGGTATCTCGAGTCACAGCCTCTGGGTTCGAATCGTCAGCGTGCGAGTCTTACGTTTTGCTTTAGGTCCGTTGCCCGTTAGATAGCAACAGTGAACGACGGTATGGGTAAAGCGTGCAAATAATTTGCAATTGCTGCGTGCGTAAAGCGTGTAAAGGGCTTCCGCTGAATCTCCGCGCACGCGTGAATTCGTCGCGTCTCCTTTGGAACGCCGGTGTGGCTGAGCAGTGGTTCGCCGATCGTATCTTCGGCCCAGATCTTGCTGCGCCGCATTGAAAAATGGGCTTGGCATGGTCGAATGACGGTGTCAGGTCGCATGAAGCCGCATCAGGCTGGTTTCGCCTAATTTCGCTTTGGCCTGGCAGCAATCGGGCGCAACCGGGCGCACGCGGGCGCAATCGGCAAGATCAGTACCTTTCACCGGAACCAGCATGACCGCGGATAGAGTTCACTCGCGCGCCACCTCGGAGAACGGCCGGGGCCGCCGCACGGAAATTCGGTCACAGCAGAATGAACGTCGGGACGGCCGCGCCGCGCAACGCGATCAACCGGCGGCGCAAGCCGTGCATACGATCGGCGCGCCGCAGACGCTGATCGCGCTGTTGCTGGCGCCGCTCGCGTGGCTGGCGCAACTGGGTATCGCTGGACAGGTACTGGGTCAGGCATGCCTGGCGGACAGATCGTTTTTCGTCGCTCACAGCATGCCGCGGACGCCGCTGACCGTCGCAATCGCAAGCCTTGTCTGTCTGTTCTTTGCAACCTGCGGTGCGTTGCTCGCGTGGCGCAACCTGTGGCGCACAGCGCGGATTCCATGGCGTTTTCCCGCAGGGTTCAAGGGCACGCGAGCGGAACGCGACTGGTTTCTGTCGCGCGTGTGCGCGCTTTCCAGCACGATGTTTGTCCTTGGGCTGCTGGCCACAGACCTGGCAATGGTGCTGATGTCGCCTTGCAGTCCCTGGTAGCTCGTCGTAGCGAGGCGGCTACTCGGGGAAGGGGCGGCGCGCGCAAACATGGAAGCGTCCGGCGTCGCACCGTGCGTTACTTTCCGAACGCCCTCGTCTGGCGAGGATCAAGGCCGCGCAGCGACCTCATCCAGATGCAGCAGCAAATCCGCTGGATCTTCGTAGACGCGCAATGCGCCCGATCTTTCGAGTTCATCCGCCCCGTAACCGCCGGATAGCACGCCCACGCCCAAGGCCCGGCAGCGCCGCGCCGCAAGCATGTCCCAGATGCTGTCGCCAACCACCACGCTATGGTCGATTGGCACACCGAGCCGCTCTGCTGCCGCGATGAACAGATCCGGATCGGGCTTCGCGTACTTGACGTCGTCCCGCGTCACGACGACCGTTTTGTCTGGATCGACGCCCAGCGCGGCCAGATTCACGGCGGCGGTTTCCATCCGCCCACTGGTCGCAATGGCCCAGCGTGTGCCGCTTTCGGTCAGCGCCGCGAGCAGATCGCGCGCGCCGGGCAACGGCCGCACCTGACTACCCAGCCGTTTGTACGCTGCGGCATGCTCATGGCGCAGTTTATCGATCAGCTCGGGCGTCATCTCGCTATGCGTCTCGCGCAGCAACTGATTCGTAAACAGACCGCCGCTCATGCCGATCTTGCGATGAATGCGCCATACCGACAATTCAATGCCTTCATGGTCGAGCGCCTGCTTCCATGCGAGGACGTGCTGATACACGCTGTCGACTAATGTGCCGTCCAGGTCGAACAGAAAGGCGGTTTCGATACGCATGGTGACTCTCCGAAACAAAGTGTGGGCGGTGCGGACAAGTCACTATGGTAATTCGCCTTGATGCAACTGTGCTGCGAATCTCGCTGCTGGACTGGCAGTCTGGGCGATGCACGCGCCGATCAGGTAGAGGGGGCGCGCGTGCCGCCACGCTTCGACTCGCGCGCGCCGACACTGCGCGCCACATCTTTATTGACGGAGGCTTTTCTTAAGATGCGGGATTTCTTCAGGAGTGCTGTCAGATCGTTTTCAGCCGCAGCCGCAATGGCATCGCGGCCGGTTGCTACGTCGCCGCTTTTGCCGGTTTTCGCTGCCACGACATCTGAGCGTGCGCCGCGCCTCCCGGGTTCGCCGCTTACCGTGCGTTTTACCGCCTGTTTCGCGGCTCGCCTCGTCGCGCGTGCGGCGGTGCGAGTCAGCAGGGCGGCGAACGCTGCTTCATCCACGCGCAGGCCGTGGCGCGCACGACAGTCGAGGAGCCCTTGCAACCCGTCAGCCTCGAAGGCCTCAATCACCACCGGGTGGATATAGCAGCGACGGCACACCGCAGGTGTGTTGCGCAAAAGCGCGGCCACTTCTTTGACTGTCGCCACGATGTGACGACGCGCTTCGGCGGCGCTGCTGCATAACAGACGTCGCAAGGCGGCCAATGCATAGACACTGCCAGCCCACGTGCGATAGTCCTTGGCAGTGAAATCCGCATCGCTCGCCCGTTTCAGGTAATCGTTGATATCGGCTGAGCCTACGGTGTGCCGGGTGCCGTCATCGTCGATGTATTGAAACAGATCGTGGCCGGGCAACTCGGCACAGCGTCGCACGATTCGCTTGACGCGCGGATGGTCGATTGCGACATCATGGTCAATGCCGCTCTTGCCGCGAAACCGGAAGCGCAATTGACCGGCTTCTATTTTCAGGTGCTTCTTGCGCAGCGTCGTGAGTCCGTATGACTGGTTATCGCGCGCATATTCGACGCTGCCAATACGAATCAGCGTCGCATCCAGCAACTGCACGATGGCCGCGATTACTTTATCGCACGGCATGCCGGGGAGCTTCAGATCGCGGTCGACGCGTGCGCGAATCTTCGGCAGTGCCTGACCGAACGCAGCAAGGCGCTCGTATTTGTTCGCGTCGCGTGTTTCGCGCCAGCGCGGATGATAGCGATACTGCTTGCGGCCGCGCGCATCGCGGCCCGTCGCCTGCAAATGGCCGCGCGGATCGGGGCAGATCCATACATCGGCGTACGCCGGTGGGATAGCTAGTGCATTGATGCGGGCGATCTCGTCAGGGTTGTCAATCTGCTTGCCATCTACGTCGAAGTACGCGAACTCCTCCTTGAGCAATTTGCGCGTGTACCCCGGGCGTGTGTCGTCGGCATGGCGTAGACCGCTGGGCATCGCAGCGTGCGCAGTCGCCGCGTTTGCTGCAGCGGCGGCAGCCTGGTCAGGAATGGATAGGGATGGAGTCGTCATGGTTGCCGTTCAACGCCGTGGGTTGGATCGCTGATTCGGTCCGCTGAGGCGAGTGTCGAAAAAGCCCAATCGTTTCACTCGCTGGCGGTTGCCGTGGTTGCTGCAGGTCAGAGCAAGGGCGATGCCCGCGCGCCGTCCGCTATCAACCTCAATGCGCGGGGAACGGTCCTTGCGGCGCTTTCGGCAGGTACTGTGGGCAAATATGACCACTCCCGTTTATCCCTGGAGGTTGTGATGAGCAGCACATTGAATCCCGACGAAAAACCGCAAAGCGATGTGCAACAGATTCACGAAACGGCCAGCACGACCGGCGCGTTGGGTCCGAGCGATTCGTCGGATAGCGGCAGCGACATGGCGGGCGCCAAGCGCCACGTCTTCGATATCGACTCGGAACTGGACAATCACGCGCTCGAAACTGGCGACTCGGAACTTGGTAGCGATACCGACCGGCATGGCACGGGTGAACGCGCCGCCGCCGATGGCGATGCCAATTTATCGCCGGATGCGGACATCGAGCCGGATCGCGTGGAAGACCTCGCCGCGCCGGACGACGAAGACGAATCGGGCAATTCCCATAACGGCTAGTTGTCATGGGCACGGGTTTTGCTGAATAGCCACAGAACGCATCAATACGTTTGGACAGGCTGTCAGCGAGACCGCGGCGCAATCCGCGCCAGATACTTTTCACGCTCGCCACGATGGAGAAATACGCATGGCTAAGCCACTTCAGGGCTTCAAGGTTGCAGTCCTCGCACTCGACGGATTTGAACAGGCCGAACTGGACGAGCCAAAGCGTGCGCTCGCGGAAGCGGGCGCGACGGTCCACGTGATCTCGGCAAAGCCCGGCACGATTCAGGGTTTCAAGCACGTTGAAAAGGGCGACACGGTGAACGTGGATGCCACTTTTGACAAAGCGACTGCGGCCGATTACGACGCCGTGGTGTTGCCAGGCGGCGTCGTCAATGGCGACGCAATCCGCTTGTTGCCGCAGGCCCAAGCCTTCGTGAAGGCAGCTGATAGCGCACACAAGCCGATCGCAATCATCTGTCACGGCGCCTGGTTGACGGTGTCGGCCGGCATCCTCAAAGGCCGCACGGTCACAAGCTGGCCCAGTCTGCAGGACGATATTCGAAACGCAGGCGGTACATGGGTGGATCAGGAAGTCGTCGAGGACGGC
>FTKM01000019.1_pt3 | contig 13160 bp, 13 predicted proteins | sample 1658051 | NCBI WGS metagenome assembly FTKM01 (sample SAMEA3914794, study PRJEB12502) | metagenome | biome: forest; material: soil | place: Canada | collected 2011-07-05 | depth 0.1 m | reverse complement strand
GTGGTCTGGACCGCGCAAAACGGCAATCCGAAAGCGGGTGAAACCAACACCAACGCGCCGCACGTATTCGGCGACAAGGTGCTGACCGGCATCTCGGGTGGCGAGTTCGGCGTGCGAGGGCGTCTCATCGCCTACGACATCAAGACCGGGAAACCGGCCTGGACAGCCTTTAGTACGGGTCCGGACAAGGAGATGCTGCTCGACCCTGACAAGACGATGACGTACACCGACGGCAAGATGGTGCCAGTGGGCGCGGACTCGTCGCTGAAATCCTGGAAGGGGGATCAGTGGAAGCTGGGCGGCGGGACCACCTGGGGCTGGTACGCGTGGGATCCAAAACTCAATCTTGTCTACTACGGCACGGGCAATCCAGGTACGTGGAATCCGTCGCAACGGCCAGGGGACAACAAATGGTCGATGTCGATCTTTGCACGGGATCTGAATACCGGTGAGGCCAAGTGGGTCTATCAGATGACGCCCCACGACGAATGGGACTATGACGGCGTCAACGAAATGATCCTGTCCGACCTGACGATAAACGGCCAGAAGGTGCCGGCTATCGTTCACTTCGACCGCAATGGCTTTGGCTACACGTTGAATCGCGAAACCGGACAACTGCTGGTTGCCCAGAAGTTCGACCCGGCGGTGAACTGGGCTGATCGTGTGGATCTGCAAAGCGGCAAGCCGATTCGCAACGCAGCGTATTCGACACAGGCAGCCGGAGCGGATCACAACGTGAAGGGTATCTGTCCGGCGGCACTCGGCTCCAAGGATCAGCAACCGGCGGCATACGACCCGAAGTCGAGTCTCTTCCTCGTTCCGACTAATCACGTATGTATGGACTACGAACCGTTTGATGTCGATTACGTGTCAGGCCAGCCGTATGTGGGTGCCACGTTGTCGATGTATCCCGGTCCGAACGACAACAACTCGATGGGTAACTTCATTGCCTGGGATGCTGCGAAGGGCAAGATCGTCTGGTCCAAGCCGGAGCGGTTCTCGGTATGGTCGGGCGTGCTGGCAACCGCTGGCGGCGTAGCGTTCTACGGTACGCTGGAAGGCTACATCAAGGCAGTCCGCATTAGCGACGGCAAGGAACTGTGGCGCTTCAAGACCCCGTCAGGGATCATCGGCAACGTGTTTACCTATGAGTATCAGGGCAAGCAGTTCATCGGTGTCTACTCCGGGATCGGCGGTTGGGCGGGTATCGGCATGGCGGCGGGCCTCGAGAAGTCGACTGAAGGCCTCGGCGCAGTGGGCGGTTACCGCGAACTTGCCAAATACACAGCACTGGGCGGCACGCTCTTCGTGTTCGCCATCCCCAGCGGAACCTGATTCGCCGGGTCAGAGTGAAACGCGCAGCCGGTTACCCTTGCGCAGTAACGGGTAGCTGGCGGCGCCTTCAGTCACACGAGTAGTCTACGAGTTACCTGGCCCGCGCCATGTTATGGATGCGTCGATCGAACGCGTCGGGGCGCGGCCTTACCTTGATGGAGACATTTGCATATGAAAGGCCGATCAATCTTGTTGCGGGCGGCACTGTCCGCTCTTTTCGTCGCGCTGCCTGCTGCGTTCGCCCAGACCAATCCCGCGGTTGCCCAGGTGGCGTACAAGGTGGAAGACGGCAACAAGGTCGACAGCAATACGCTGCTGGGATGGAAGACCTGGCGCGCGCTGGCCTGCGAACGCTGTCACGGCGCGCAGCAACAAGGGCTCGTCGGACCTTCGCTTGTGGATGCATTCAAGACTCTGGATGAAACCGAGTTTCATCGCACGGTGTTCGGCGGCCGGGTGGACAAGGGCATGCCCGACTTCAGTTCGAGCCAGATGATGCAGAAGAACTGGGAGAACCTTTACGCCTATCTGAAAGGGCGCTCCGACGGCCAGATCAAGCCGGGTGATCTGCAGGCCATCGACGCAAAATAACGCCCACGGCTCTACCTCAGGAGGTGATCGATGCGTTATGGCAAACGAATGCCCGCGCATGTCGCGCTCGTCGCTGCCGCACTGTGCTACGCGGCGGTTGCAAGCGGCGCCGTGCAGGCGCAAGGCGAGGCAATGCCCAACAACGATGGCGCCGACGGCGTGCTACGGGTCTGCGCGGACCCGAACAACATGCCTTTGTCGAACACCAAAGGCGAGGGCTACGAGAACCGCATCGCCGCCCAGATGGCAAGCGATTTCGGTTATAAGCTCGAGTACACCTATTTTCCGCAGCGTATGGGCTTCGTGCGCCACACCTTGCGGGAGAAGGAGCCGGATACGGATCGCTATAAGTGCGATCTGATCATTGGCGTGCCGAAGGGCTACGACATGACCTCGACGACACAGCCGTATCTGCGCTCTACGTATGCAATGGTCTTCACGAAGAAGCCGGAGCTGGCCAACATCAATACGCCCGATGATCTGCTCAAGCTGCCGCCCGACCAATTGCACAAGCTGCGTTTCGGCATCTTTTCGCAGACGCCTGCAGTGGACTGGCTGCTCAGTCATGGCCTGATCGATCAGGCGGTGTCGTATCAGGTGCAAAGCGGCGACCCGCAGGAATATCCCGGCCAGATGATCGAACACGATCTGCAGGCGGGCAATGTCGATGTCGCGTTCTTGTGGGGGCCGATTGCGGGTTACTTCGCCAGGCGCTCCGGCGATGCTGTAAAGCTGGTGCCGTTCCCCTCATCGCCGGACATCCGCTTCGACTATACGATCTCGATGGGTGTGCGCTATGGCGAGAAAGCGTGGAAGGACAAGGTCGATCAATGGATCGGCGCGAACCACGACAAGATCGACAGCATTCTCACGAGTTACGATGTGCCGCTGCTGAAGCCGATCGACACGCCGGCCCCCAAGTCCGCGGATGGGTCGCCATGATGGGTGCACGGTGGCGTCTGCGTCGCGAGTGGCGGCGTGTGCTCGCGGTGTGCATCACGTGCGTGAGTTGTCAGATGCATGCGGTGGCGTTTGCTGCAGACGTTGACGAGATCTCGCCGGCCGAGCGGCTCATCTTCACGACGGATCATCTGCACGGCGTCGAACAGCAAACCGAACTCGACTACGCGTTGCTCAGCTCGGATCAGCCGGCGCACAGCACGGACGTCGTCAAGGTACTGGTCGTGAGCGCGGACAATGCCAAGGGCGATGCTCAGGTGTCCGATCATAGTGGAGCCGTGCCATTGCCGAGTGGCGGCTTGCAATGCAATCCGGTGATCATCTATTTCCTTGAACGCGACATCGCGGAGATGGAGCGGCTCACGGGCGGACAGCGCCGTTATTTCCAGCAGCGTCTGCGGCTCGCGCTCGCTGCCGGTCCCAGGATAGAGACGGTGACAAGCCAGATTGGCGGCAAGGACGTGAAGGCCCAACAGATCGTCGTGCAGCCCTATCTCGGCGACCCGAATGCAGAGCGCTTTGCTCAATACACGGGCAAGCGATACACGTTTCTGATCGCCGATGCGGTGCCGGGCCAGGTCGCGCTGATCCGCACTGACGTGCCCGGCACGGGCAACGATTTTGCGCATCCGTTGCATACGCAGACACTGACGTTTCAGGCGGCCGTGCGAAAAATGCCCGCCCCGCCTAACTCGCCGCATGGGCCAGTCAAGCCTCCCGAGCCGCCCAGGGCGAGTCGTTAGGGAGGTCGCGCGAAGGTGAATTTCATTCGCTCGCTGACCTTGCGTCAGTTGCAGATATTCGTCGTGGCGAGCCGCTACACGAGCTTCGCACGAGCAGCAGAGGAACTGCATCTGACCCAACCGGCGGTGTCGATGCAGATTCATCAGCTTGAAGAGGCAGTGGGGATGCGACTGTTCGAGCGCATCGCGCGCAGACTGACGTTGACCGAAGCGGGTGAGAAGCTGAGTCATCACGCGAGCCGGATTCTAGGCGAGATCAAGGATGCCGAAGATGCGATGACGTCGCTCAAGCAGGCCGATAGCGGATCGATCGCGGTCGGGATCGTCAGTTCTGCCACCTATTTCGCGCCGAAGCTGCTAGCCATGTATTCGCATCTCTATCCGAAGGTTGATGTGCATTTCTCGGTGGGTAACCGCGACGCGCTGCTACGCATGCTGCAGGACAATGTGATCGATCTCGCCATCATGGGGCGGCCGCCGCCGGAACTCGATACCACCACCGAGCCGCTTGCGTGGCATCCACAAGTGGTGATCGCACCGCTGGATCATCCGTTGTGCGACGCGCGGCGCTTCGACTTGCAGGAACTGCGAGCCGACACCTTCCTGTTGCGCGAGCCCGGTTCGGGAACGCGTATGGCCGCCGAAGAAATGTTCAGACAGCACCTGTTCACGCCCGCCAAGATCGTCACGCTCGGCAGCAACGAGACGATCAAACAGGCGGTGATGGCGGGCATGGGCGTGAGCCTGATTTCCCTGCATACGTTGCTGCTGGAATTGCGCACCAAGGAAATTGCCTTGCTCGACGTGAATGGCACGCCAATCGAACGTACCTGGCAGATCGTGCATATGCGGGCCAAGAACTTGTCCCCGACATGCACGGTTTTCAGGCAGTTCCTGCTGGAGGAGGCTGCGGTGTATCTGGATCACGAGTACGCGCCATTCGTTACATTGCCCGCGAAGTGGGGCGTGCTGAAATGAGCGGGCTTGCAGGGATGCGCAGCGTGTTTGCGGGCTATGCGCGTTTCATTTGCCTGATCTGTGTGGCGTTTGCGTGCCCACATGCACTCGCTGCGCCGATCTCCATTGCGGTGCTGGACTGCGTGTTGATCGACGATAACGCGGCCTATAACGATGCCGAGACTAATCGCGCCCAGCAGGCGCGCATCGAGATGGTCAGCAACGCAATGCGCGAACAGTTGCGCGGCAGCCAGCGCTATCAGGTCGCCGACAATGCGCCGGCTGCCGGACTGATCGCGCAACTCGGCGCGTCGCAGGATCTGAACGAATGCGCGGACTGCGCGCGACAGGTGGGACGCAAACTCGGTGTTGAGCAGGTTGGCCGATGCTGGATCCAGAAAGTCAGCAATCTGATCATCAATATCAACCTGCACGTCGAAGATGTAGCCAGCGGCGCGACCGTATTCCAACGCTCAGTCGACATTCGCGGCAATACGGATCTGTCCTGGCGACGTGGCTCGATGACGCTGGTCGGATTGCTGGTTGGCTCTGCGGCGGCTGATTCACCATCCAGTGCTGCGTCTCCGTGACAGCAGCGATGTTTTTGCAGCAGCGACACAATGTGTACTTGAACGGAGTGACAGGGTGACCTCTTTCCTCGCATGCGCTGGCATGCGGACGTTGATGACATGCTGGCACAGAGTATGCAAACACGTCCGCACACTTCCTTGAGAAGCACGTTTGTCTCGCAGCTTCGCGACGAATCTGCTCCTGTACGACCGCTATAGGGGATTGCATCGATGGGTTCTGGCGAATTGCTTCAGGACTGGCGTCTGCACGCACTGCAAATCGAGGACGAGATCTCGAGAGTGGTGGTCGGCCAGCCGCAGATCATCCGGCTGATCAATGTCGCCTTGTTCGCCCGTGGTCATGTGCTCCTCGAGGGCGGCGTCGGGGTCGGCAAGACCACCGTGTTGCGTGCGTTTGCGCGCGTGGTGGGCGGCGAATTCGAACGTGTCGAGGGCACCATCGATCTGATGCCGGGCGACCTCGTTTACCACACGTATGTGGACGGTGAAGGCAGGCCGCGCATCGATCCTGGTCCGTTACTCCGAAACGGTGAGCGGCTGACGACGTTCTTCTTTAACGAAATCAACCGCGCCCGTCCCCAGGTTCAGTCACTCCTGTTGCGCGCGATGGCAGAGCGCTCGGTGTGGGCGTTCGATCGCGAATATCGCTTTCCGCATATGACAGTGTTCGCCGATCGCAACAAGGTCGAGAAGGAAGAGACCTTCGAGCTTGCTTCGGCGGCGCGCGACCGATTCCTGTTCGAACTGGGCATGCCCACGCCGACCGAGCACGAGGTGCGGCGCGCGCTGGTCTTCGATGCGGCGTTCCATGATGTCGACAGGCTGCTTGACCGGCTGTCGCCCGGAATCGTCCCGTGGGAGCAGTTGAACCAGGTGGGCGCGGCCATTCAGGAAAGCGTTCAGTCGAGCGAAACGATTGAGCGCTATGTTCTGGATATCTGGCAAGCAACGGAAACACCGCAGCGATTCGATATCGCGCTCGACGGCGTCGATATGGAGCGGCTCATTCTGGCAGGCGCGAGCCCTCGTGGCATGAGTGCGCTGTTGCGGGCAGCGCGCGTCGTGGCATGGATGGCCAACCGAACGCATCTGGTACCGGAGGACATTCATGCCGTGCTGATGCCTGCGCTCGGGCACCGGATTTTCTTCACGCCGATCTATGAACTGCGCCGCCAGGAACTCGCCGAGGCCCTCACCACGCAAATCATGAACAGGCTGGCCGTACCCTGAATCATGAACGGGACAGCGGAATTTCACTACCGTTTGCCGATGCGCGCTGGCGGATTTCGTCCCGGCTCGCATCCCGGATCGGGCTTCGGCGCCGGTCAGGAATTTGCAATGCACGGGCGTCTGTTTGACTACCCGGATCCGCGTCGTCTGGATTTACGCGCCAGCCTGCGCGCCGCGCGCTCGGAATGGCTGGTGCGGGTTCACCTGCAACGCGCTGCGATACCTGTACAGGTGATCGTCGATGTCTCCGCATCGATGCACTTCGGGACGCACCAGACGAAGTTGCAGGTGGCCGCAGACTTTATCGAAGCGCTGGGATACAGCGCGTTTCATGTGGGCGATCAGTTAGGCATGCTGGCCTTCGATAGCCGCGCGCGCGACGACCTCTTTGTGCCGGCGCGCTACGGCCGAGGCGTCGGCAACCTGCTCGCGACGAAGTTGCGCGAGAGCACGAGCGATGCAGCTGCAAGCGGCAGTCTTGCCGGACTGCAACGCGCCGCTTCAACGGTGGCGGGGCGGCAGGCGCTGGTGTTCCTGGTTTCCGATTTTCACTGGCCGCTGGTGGAATTGCCCGCCGTGCTCGACCTGCTGACTCGTGCCTGTGTGGTCCCGATGGTGGTTTGGGATAGCGCTGAGATCGCGCCGCCCAATGGCGGCCCGCTGCTGGCAATCAATGATGCGGAGTCCGCCGGTCAGCGCACGCTGTGGCTACGTGGCAGCGTGCGCGAGCGTTGGCATGCGGCCGTCGTGCAACGCCGTGCCGAACTCTCGGCGCTGTTCGGCAAGCGCGGCATCCAGCCGTTTTACGTCGAGAGCGCTTTTGATCCGGAGGCCATGTCGCGCTATTTTCTGGAGGCGATCGCATGAGACGGGGTTCGCTTCATCGCACATTCCTTGCAACGGTGGTTGTCTGCACACTGGCGCTGGCGATAGCGCCGTTGACGAGCGTCGCTGCCACTTCGCACGATGTCCTTCACCCGGTCGTTCAAGAGCCGCGCGCCTTTGGTTACCAGCTTGGCGATGTCCTCACGCAGCGTATTCTGCTGCCCTCCAGCGACAGCGACGTGGGTTCAGTGACGCCGCCTTCCATTGGCCGCAGCGGTGCGTGGCTCGAACGCCGGCCCGCGCGATTCGAAATCGACGAGCAGGGGCACCGGTGGATGGCAATCGACTATCAGGTTGTCAACGTTGCCCCCTCACTGACGAAAATTGCGTTGCCTGCGTTGACCTTGATGTCGGCGTCCGGTGCGACGCTGCAGATTGCGGAGTGGCCGCTCAGCATTGGTCCAATCACCGCCGCCGACGCCTTCAATGCGGGCGACCTGCAATCGATGCGGCCCGACCGGCCAACGCCCTTGCTACCGACTGCGCCCCTGCGACAGCAGGCTACTATCGCGCTCGGCCTGTTGCTGCTGACTGTGCTGTCGTGGGGCGGCTGGTTGCTGTGGCGCAATTGGCGTGAGTCGGCACGACTGCCGTTTGCACGCGCCTGGCGGCAGATGCGACGACGCGATGAGCCGAATCTCGATACGTCCGAGGATGCATGGCTTTGCTTGCACCACGCGCTGAACGAAACGGCGGGCCATGTCGTACACGCGGGCTCGCTGCCCAGCCTGTTCGCGCGCGCGCCGTATTTGCAGCCGCTACGCACGCAACTCGAACAGTTCTACCGGCAATCCACCGAGCGATTTTTTACGCCGGTGCCGGAAGTGGCCTCTTATCCGCTGCGTGGACTTTGCCGCGCACTCTATCGCGCCGAGCAGCGCCATCAGCGATGAACATGGGGTTCGACTTCGCCTATCCGTGGCTGCTCATTCTGCTGCCGCTTGCCGCGTTGCCATTGTTGCCTCGGCGCGGCGACGCACTCACGTTTTCGTGGCTCGCGTGGGTGCCGAAAGACCGTGTCGGGCAATGGGTGGGCTTCGTCGGGCGGGCCAGTGCCGTGCTGGCGATGGCGGCGATTATCGTGGGTCTGGCCGGTCTGGGGCGCTCGCATCGTCAGGTCCTGCGCACGGGCAGTGGGGCGCAGATTCTCATCCTGATGGATCGCAGTCAGAGCATGGATGCAACCATGAATAGCAAAGGTGTGGAGTCGCCCGATGGCGAGTCGAAGAATAAAGTGGCGCGCGCTTCGCTCACGAATTTCATCGCGCAGCGGCCCAATGATCGGCTCGCATTCATGATGTTCGGCACGAGCCCGATGCTGGCGATGCCGTTTACCTACGACCACCGTGCGATCGACGCGGCGATTGCGGGCACCGCGGTCGGCCGCGGCATGCCCGACACTGAACTCGACCGGGGCTTGCTGGCGGCGATTGGCGAGTTCGATGGCGGGGCATCGTCGGGACGCCGCGCGATCGTCCTCGTCTCAGACGGTGGCGCAAAACTCGACGCTCCGGTACGGCGACTCATCCAGGAGGGACTGCTGCGCAATCAGATCGTGCTCTACTTTATCTACTTGCGCAGCGGGGTTTTCAGCCCTGACCTGAACGCTGCGCTTCCCTCAAGCGAGTCGTCTGCCGAAGCTGAACTGCATCGCTACTTTCTTTCGCTGAAGACGCCGTATCGGCTTTTTCAGGCAGGCAATGCGCACGCGATGAAGGACGCGATGGCCGAGATCAACCGTCAGCAAAACGCGCTGACTTCATTTGTCGAGCGTCTGCCGCGCCAGGATCTCCGCCCGTATTGTTTCGCCGTGGCGCTGGCGGGATGCGCTTTGCTGCTGGCGTTGCGGCTGTTTCAGGTGCGAGGCTGGTCGTGAAGCGCGCGTCGATACACGTCGTTTTCGCGGCCGTCGCGCTCTGCTGCGCGGGCGTGGCAGCGTATGACTGGAGCCGCTTGCAGCGGGCACAGCACATCAATCAGGAGGTGGCTGACACAGGCAAGGCGGCCACGGCAGGCACGACAGCCACAACAGGTGCGCAGCGTAACGAGCGCAACGACGACGTCCCACGCGAGGTCAGGCTGGCGCGAGCCATAGCGCTTTCGAAGGCCGGCACCTTCGAGACAGCGGGCCCGCTCTTCGAGGATCTGATCCGCGACCAGCGTCTTGACGAGGTGGGGCGCGCCGCGCTGTTCGATCTTGGCAACATGTATCTGCGAGAGGGCATGGGCGACAGCACGTCGGGCACGGTTCAGTCGGTCGCGATGGTCGAAGAGGCCAAGACGCGCTATCGGACCTTGCTGCGTTCGATGCCGGACGATTGGGACGCCCGCTACAACCTCGAGCGCGCGCTGTGGCTCGTGCCAGAAGCGCGTTCTGGCTCCGAGACGGCTGAGATGAAGAACCAGCACAACGTCACCTTGAGCGATCCGCAAGACAAGGATCTACCGTGAGATCCGGCGCTATGGGCAGGTTGTTCGGCGGCCGTCACTGGATGACATTGATCGCGTTCCTGTTGCTGATCGCGGCGGTCGCCATGCCCAGCGTGTTATTGCCGCGCAATGCATTCAGCTACATCGTCACCTTCGATATTACGCAAAGCATGGATGTCGAAGACGTCGCGCTGAATGGTGCGCCGGTGAGCCGCCTCGCGTTCGCCCGCGCCGCGATGCGTGAGACGCTCGGACAATTGCCGTGCGGCTCGAAGGTGGGGTGGAGCGTGTTCACCGGACAGCGGACGTTGCTGTTGCTGTCGCCCCTCGAAGTCTGCGGCAACTATGATGCCCTGCTATCGTCGCTCGACCAGATTGATGGGCGCATGCGCTGGACCAACTGGAGCCGCATTGCCGAGGGCGGCATCTATTCGGCAACACGCGTGGCGCAGGACGTGGGTCATGGCGCGGCCGTCGTGTTCGTCACCGATGGGCAGGAGGCACCACCGGTCCTGCCATCGGATGCGTTGAAGCGCGATATCAACCCCGCTCAGGTTAAAGGCTGGCTAATCGGCGTGGGTGGCGATCAGGCCGTCCCCATCCCGCGCACTGACGAAAAAGGTCACCGCGCCGGATTCTGGCAGGCAGAAGATGTGATCCAGGTCCCACCGGTTCCAGGCTCTACGACACAGGCAGAGAGTCATGAGGAACTGTCCGAATTGGATGGGCATTATCTTGCCGCCGTGGCTGAACAGATTGGCTTTGGATATCGCCGCCTGGCGAATGCGATCGCATTGCGCGATGCTTTGCTGGATGCACGCTACGCTCATCAGGAACGCGTGCCGACCGATTTGCGCTGGTGTCCAGCATTGCTGGCGCTGCTAATGCTCGTGGGGCGATTTGTGCCAGCGCGAGGTTGGGCGAGACGTCGCGCTGAAGCGAGCGGCACAACTGCGGGGCATTTATCGCGTCGCGCTGCCCGGGTTGGACATAGCTGATTACGCGGCATGCTGGTTTAACACTAAAAGCAGACCGTCAAGGTCTACCGGCTTTGTAAAATGGAAATCGAAGCCGGCACTCTGCGCCGCTTGCTTGTCGGCCTCCTGTCCCCACCCAGTCACCGCAATCAACAATATGGCGTGACCCGAGGGCTGCTGCCGGATCAACCGTGCGACCTCATACCCGTTGGTATCCGGCAACCCGATGTCGAGGACGATTGCGCCGGGCAAGAAGTCGTCGACGAGGCGCAGACCGGTCTTCCCATCTGACGCCGTGCAGACAACATGGCCCTCCGATTCCAGCAGCAGGGCGAGACTGGTGGCGGCGTCTTCGTTGTCGTCAATGATCAGGATGCGTTGCTGCTTTTCGCTACGCGGACGGCTACCGGGTTGTGCAATCGTTGGTGGAGTGTCTTGATCCTTTGCAACGGGTAGGTGGACAACGAATTCACTACCCAGTCCAACGCCGGCGCTCGCAGCCGAAACCGTTCCCGCGTGAAGCTGCGCAAGCGTCTGCACGAGCGAAAGGCCGATGCCGAGCCCACCCTGCGAATGTTTCATGCCTGAGGGCAATTGCGCAAACATCCCGAACAGCGATGGCAGGTCTTCAGCCGCGATGCCAATGCCGGTGTCGCGCACCGAGATCACCGCGTCGTCGCCGGAGCGCGTTGCGGTGAGCCAGATGGTTCCGCCGGCAGGGGTGTATTTGGCGGCGTTGTTGAGCAGATTCTGGATGATCTGGGACAGCCGGGTTGGGTCCGCTTCGAGCACAAGCGGTTGCGATGGAGGCTCGACCACCAGACGGTGGGAGGAAGCCGCGAACAGCGACTGTGACGCCTCAGCCGAGTGTCGCATGGACGTAGCCAGATCGAGCCGCTCCTTCTTGAGGGTGATTTTCCCCTCGCTGATTCGCGACACTTCAAGCAGGCCCTCAACCAGTGATGTCATCTGGGTCAACTGGCGTTCGAGCACGTCGTGTGACCACCGTACCTGCGGGTCCGCGAACTCTTTCGGCCGCAGTAATTCGAGCACGGTTCGCATTGGCGCGAGTGGGTTGCGTAGCTCGTGGGCAAGCGTCGCCATAAACTGATCCTTCCTGCGATCGGCTGCCTGCAGTGCCTGCTGCGCTGCGCGTTTGGCTTCCAGCGCAGCCTCGGCTTGCTGACGAGCGAGGAGGAGTTCACGTTCGTACTGGTGACGGTCAACGACCACCACCGCGGCAAACTCGTCGAGTTCAATCGCGTCATGGTGACGCCGGCAAGCGTTGATCAGAACGGGCAACCTCTTTCCGTCCTTGCGCACGATATCCACTTTTACTTCGGCGACCGACCGTTGCATCTGCAGCAGGGGAGCCCAATGTGTCTGATGGAACACTTTGCCGCCGACCGTCAGCAGATCCTGAAACCGGCGTCGTTCGAGAAGTTCCGACGGGTCATAGCCGAGCCAATGGCAAAAGGTCGCATTAACCCTGACGATGGTTCCCTGGATGGTGGTCGTGAGCAACCCGCACGGCGCATGGTCGAATGCGTCGTCGATCGTAGGCAGGGGTCGTTCCGGACTATCCATTGTCAGAGTCCGTGCTCGCGCAGGAATGCTTCGGTCGCGTCGATGCTGGCGCAGGGGGCACTTAAATGCGGGCAGTGGCCGACGTTGTCGACGATGCTCAGCGTGCTGCCTGCTATTTCCCGGTTCATGTATTCACCAACCGAAAGCGGCGCGAGGAGGTCGTCGCTCGATTGCAGGATCAAGGTTGGCGTGGTGACCAGGGCAAGATCAGCACGATGGTCGGCGAGAAAAGTGACCTTGGCGAAATGCTTCGCAATGTTGGGATCAGTACGGCAGAAACTGTTGGTGAGTTCGACGCCAAGCTCGGGTTGGTCAGGCGATCCCATGATGACGGGCGCCATTGTGCTTGACCAGCCAAGGTAATTGCTTTCGAGCGTTTCAAGCAGGCCGTCGATGTCGCTCCGGGTGAATCCTCCAACATAGTCGCCGTCGTTGATGAAACAAGGGGACGGGCCGACCATGACGTTCGCGGTAAATCGGTGCGGTGCGCGGATCGCGGCCAGCATGCCGATCATCGCGCTGACTGAATGTCCTATGTAAATAACGGGTTCTGTTGTGACGTCATCGATCAGTTCGAGGAGATCGGCGGCGTATCCGTGAAGCGTGCCGTACTTGTCGTAATCGTAAGCAGAAAGGTCAGAATTCCCGCTTCCGACGAGATCGAACAGGATTGTCCGGTAGCGCTTGCCGAAGCCGGGCGCGAGATAGCGCCACATGGTCTGGTCGCAACCAAAGCCGTGAGCGAAGACAACCGTGGAAGCACCTCCGCCGTCGATGTGAACATTGTTGCGCTCGCGGACGTTCATGGCAGTCCTTGGAGAGGTTTCGGTTTTCTATTGTTTCACATATGGTGTTCGCTTGGTTTATATTGTGTG
>FTKM01000003.1_pt1 | contig 13163 bp, 15 predicted proteins | sample 1658051 | NCBI WGS metagenome assembly FTKM01 (sample SAMEA3914794, study PRJEB12502) | metagenome | biome: forest; material: soil | place: Canada | collected 2011-07-05 | depth 0.1 m | reverse complement strand
CCTTGTGGCGGGGGTCCATTGGGCTGGAACGGCAGGCCATTGGGCCCGGGCGTGGCGACGTCCATTTCGATCGACTAACGTCGGCGCTCAATGGACCCCCGCCACAAGGTCGGGGGAACGTGTTTTTCTTGAGGACGCAGCATGTCCGCCGACAAATCCGCCATCACCCCGATCCTCATCCTTGGCGCCGGCCGCATGGGCGGCGCGCTGATCGAAGGCTGGGGGCTGACCAAGGCCTTCGCGCCCACCGACTTCATCATCCGCGATCCCAACCCCAGCCCCGCAGCGCTCGCCGCCGCGGAGGCCGGCGCGCGGCTCAACCCGCCGGACGCCGTGCTGGCGGAAGCCAGGACCGTGCTTGTGTCGGTCAAGCCTCAGGTTTGGCGCGACGCCTCGGCCAGCCTCACCGACGCGCTGCACCCGGAAGCGGTGATCGTCTCCATCGCCGCCGGGGTGCGGATGGCCGACCTCAGCGCGGCCTTCGGCGGCCGGCCGGTCGCGCGGGTCATGCCGATCACCGCCGTCGCCATCGGCAAGGGCGTGGCCTCGATCTTCGCCAGCGATCCGAATACGGCCGCCCGCGCCCGCGCTTTGTTTGAACCTGTCGCGACGGTGGTGGACCTGCCCCGCGAAGACCTGCTGGACGCGGCCACCGCCGTCTCCGGCTCCGCGCCCGCCTACCTCTATGCCTTCATCGAGGCCATGGAGGCGGCGGCGGTCGAGCAGGGCCTGTCTTCCGAGGCTTCACGCGACCTAGTGCGGGCGACCATGATCGGCGCAGCGGCCCTGCTCGACCACACCAAGGCCGACCCCGCTGAACTGCGCCGCCAGGTGACCTCACCAAAGGGCACCACCGAGGCGGCGCTCAAGGTCTGGCTAGGCGAGGGTGGGCTTATGCCGCTCGCTTCGGCCGCGGTCGAGGCCGCAACCCGGCGGTCCAGGGAACTGGGGTAAGCGGCCTAGCCAGAAAAGGGGTCAGCCAGAAAAGGGGTCAGCCAGAAAAGGTGTCAGAGTCATTTATTAGGCCAGGTCCGCGACCTGCCACGCGCTGGCCTAATAAATGACTCTGACACCTTTTCTGGCCCTCGCCGGCTAGCGCCCCTTCGGCTTGAACGCCAGGAACATGTTCCCCGGCGCCTCGCCGAACATGCCGTAGCCGGAGTTGACGAACAGCAGGCCGTTCGCCGCGGAGATCGAGACCGCGTCGATGGCCCCGCCCTTGCCGGCCACGCCATTGATCCCTTGATAGGCGATGGCGGTGTCGGTCTTCCAGAGCAGCTTGCCGGTCCCGGCGTCGAGGACATAGAGGTACCCATCCAGCGAACCCTCAACGATGGCGCCGTCGATCACCGTGGGGGCGGTGGACATGCCATAGGTGCGGGCGCAGGGCGGCATCCGCGCCTTGCGGTCGCCCGTGCAGTCAGGGGCGGTGGCGAACATCCACTTCACCGCGCCGGTGCGGGCGTCGAGGGCATAGATGCCTGACTTGATCTTGGTGGTGTCCACCGGCTCGCCGGGCAGGTCGCGGCCGGCGAAGCTGATCGGCGCATAGACCGTGTCGTTGGCGAAGGCCATGCCCCAGTGGACGCCGCCCAGCGGACTGCCGGTGCCGAGCGGATTGCGCCAGGCGAGCTTGCCGGTGGCGGGATCGAGCGCCCAAACCGTGCCGGACTTCTGCCCCGCGAACATGAGGTCATGGCCCTTGCCGGCGGGGGCGATGATCATCGAGGCGCCGAAATCCACGTCCCGATAGACGGTGTCGCTGACGCAGTTGAGCTGGGTCGGCTTGGGATGCGGGCCGCAGCCCTCGACATAGATGTCCCTGTCCGTGCCCTGATGGCTCCAGCGTTCCTTGCCGTCGGCGAGGCCGATGGCGATCATGGCGTCGGTGTTCTTGCTCACCGGCGGCGAGTTGGATTCGCCGGTGCCGATGTAGATCAGGCCGCGCTTCTCATCGATGGCGGGCGAGCCCCAGATCGGCGCGCCGGAGGGGCCGAACAGCATCTTGCCGTCGCCCCGGTCCTTCACCGGCTTGGCGTCGGGCATGGTGTCGTAGCGCCACTGCTGCGATCCGTCCTTGGGATCCAGCGACAGGACATAGCCGTGGTTGGTGCAGCAGGTCTGGCTGTTGGCGCCGGCGACCGCGATCTCGAACTGCGAGACGGGCACGATGATGCGGGTCTTCAGCACCACCGGCGTGCCGGTGGTGAAGGAGAAGCTGTAGGTCCCGGTCTTTTTGGTCCAGATAGCCTTGCCGGTCTTGGCGTCGAGCAGATGCACCACGCTGTCCTGACCGGCCACCGCCAGCACGGCCCGGCCGTCGGCCAGCACGCCATAGCTGGCGCTGGTGCGCAGGGGCGCGGCGCCCGGCGCGTGATAGACCCATTGGATGCAGGGGTCGGTCGGCCGCGATACGTCGAAGGCATAGACCGCCTTGGCGTCGGCCACCGGCAGGAAGACCGTCTTGCCGACGATGGCGGGCTGGGCGCGCATCTCGGTCGCGCCGGGAATGGCGATGGCCCAGGCCAGCACCATGTTCGACAAGTCGGCCTTGGTCAGGCCGGTCTCGCGCGCCGTCAGTGAGCGGGTGTTGCGCCTGTCGTAGCCGAAGGTTGTGATGGGGGCGGGGCTGTGCAGATCGATGGCGCGGCGATTCATCGGGCACATCATCTTCTCGGACCAGTCGTCCTGGGCGGAGACCGGACCCTTGCCGCTGGTGAGATAGCCGATCAGCTGTTCCCGCTCGGCGTCGCTCAGGCCGGCGCCCATGGCCTTCATCTTGCCGTCGGTAAGGGCGTAGCTGATGGCGGCGGCCGGCAGCAGGCCGAGGCTCGATTTGGCGGGCGCGCGCGAGGTCTCGGGGTGATCGTGGCAGGCGGCGCAATGGTTGTTGTAGACCGCTTCGCCGGGGGCCGGCCCGGCCTGGGCCAGCGCGGCGCGCGGCACGGCCCAGCCGAGCAGAATCGCCGCCAGAGCGACGAGCAGCGGTCTTGAGACAATCGTCCAGTTTGACGCCGCCATTCGATTCCCCCTTGGGCCTTGAGCCCCATCGTTAAGCACGGTTGACCGGCCTCTGTTTGAGTTACGCCTCCGCAAACCCACCCTCAAGCCCCAAACCTGCGTCTGCCTAGCCAGGTAGGCGAACCATGGCTCTCAAGCCGCCCAGCGGGCTTTGGTCCAGGGTCAGGTCGCCGCCCAGGGCGCGGGCCACATCGCGGGCGATGGCGAGGCCGAGGCCGACGCCTTTCTCGTTTTGATTGCGGGCTTCGTCCAGGCGGCTGAAGGGCTTGAACGCCTCCTCGTATCGGTCCGGCGGGATGCCAGGGCCGTCGTCGTCGATCAGGATTTCGATGTCGCCGGCGGGGCGGGTGCGGGCGGTCACCTCGACGCGCTCGCCATGGGCGGCGGCGTTCATGATCAGGTTCGATAGCGCCCGCTTGAAGGTGCTGGGCCGAAGATTGGCGACCAGGTCCGGCTCGACCTTGACCGAAACCACCGCGCCGGCCCGCGTCGCCCCCTCGGCCACCGCCTTGATCAGAGCCGGCAGGGCGGTGGGCTCGATCGCCTCGCCGCTCTCGCCCCGGGCGAAGGCGAGATATTCGTCGATCATATGCTCCATCTCGGCCAGGTCGCGCTTGATCTCCAGGGTGCGCGGCGTCGGCTCGGCCAGGGCGACCTCCAGCTTCAGGCGGGTGAGCGGCGTGCGCAGGTCATGGCTCACGGAGGCCAGCAGGGCGGTGCGCTGGTCGATGTAGCGCTGGATGCGCTCCTTCATGGCGATGAAGGCGAAGGCGGCCTTGCGCACCTCGGCGGCGCCGTGGGGCTTGAACTGGGGAACGTCGCCGCCGCGACCGAAGGCTTCGGCCGCGTCGGCCAGCCGCTCGATCGCCCGCACCTGGTTGCGGATGAAGACCAGGGCGACGCCGGTGAGCAGCAGCGTCACCAGGGTCAGCCAGACGATGAATTGATAGCCCAGCCGCGCCATCGCCCGGTCCCTGGGCGCCAGCACCTGCATCACCCCTTGCTTCAGCGCGATGCGGATATCGACGTAGCTGTCCCCATGCCGGGTGTCGAACCAGAAGGGCTCCTTCAGCCGGCTGGCCAAGGCCCCGCTGAGGGCTTCATCGCCACGGGCGAACACCGAGATGGCCTTCCGGTTCGGCAGGGCCAGGCCGGGCTCCACGGTGATGACGATCTTCAGGGTCCGGCTGGCGCGCTCCTTGATCAGGGCGAGGTTCGCGGGCGTGGGGTCGGCCTCATAGGTCTCGGCGACCCAGGCGATATCGCCGGCCAGGCTTTGCGACAGGCGGATGGTCTGGGAGCGCCACTGGTTGTCGAAGAAGACCCAGCTGACCGCCAGCTGCATCACCACCACCGGCAGGACGAAGATCAGCAGGGTGCGGCCGAACAGCGACCTGGGCAGCCAGCGCTTGATCGCCCGCGGCCAGAACAGCCGCGAGAGCATCAGCATGGACCTGGAGCGTTTGCGCTCCATCAGTCCGGCGCGAGCATGTAGCCGACCCCGCGCACGGTTTGCAGATAGCGGGGGGTCTTGGGGTCGATCTCGATCTTGCGGCGCAGGCGGGTCACCTGCACGTCCACGGCCCGGCCGGAAGGATCGGCGGTCTCCCGCGCCAGGTCCAGCCGATCGACGGCCACATGGGCGTTGGCGGCGAGGCGGCGGAGCAGGGCGGTCTCCGCCTCCGTCAGTCGAACGGCCTCGCCCGCGCGGCTGAGTTCGCCGCGGTCCAGGTCGAACCGGCATTGGCCGAGCTCCAGGGTCCGAACGCCGCTGGGCCGGGCGCCGGCCCGCCGCAGGATGGCCTCGATGCGCAGCAATAGCTCCTGCGGCTCGAACGGCTTGGAGAGGTAGTCGTCGGCGCCGAGGGTGAGGCCGGTAATGCGGTCCTCCGCGCCGTCGCGGGCGGTGAGCATCAGGATCGGCGCCTGCCGCGACGGGCCGGCCTCGCGGACCCATTTGGCCAGGGAAAAGCCGTCCTCCCCCGGCATCATCACGTCGAATACCAAGAGGTCGAAGTCGAGCAGGCCCAGCAGCCGCCGCGCCGCCTCGGCGTCCGGGGCGCCGGTGACGCGGAAGCCCGCGCGCGTGAGGAATTCCTTCAACAGATTGCGGATGCGGTCGTCGTCATCGACCACCAACAGGTGTCGTTCCCTCACCGAGCCTTGTGTCATGGCCGCCAAAACCGCCGATCCTTCCCGCTGAAGTTCACATCCGGCCCTGAGTGGTGTAGCGCTCCGGCCAACGGACTTCGCCCACAATCGGGGCTTTTGTCCGAAAGCGAACGGAGCGTTTTCCCCGATGTCCATCGTGCCCTTTGACGACCGTGACGGCTGGATCTGGCTGGACGGAGAGTTTGTGCCCTGGCGCGAAGCGAAGGTGCATGTGCTGACCCATGCGCTCCACTATGCCTCGGCGGTGTTCGAAGGCGAGCGGATGTATGGCGGCAACATCTTCAAGCTGACCGAACATAGCGAGCGCCTGCACAAATCCGCCGAGATCCTGGACTTCACCATCCCGCACAGCGTGGCCGAGATCGATGAGGCCTGCAAGGCGACCTGCGCCAAGAACGGGCTGGAGGACTGCTATATCCGCCCCATAGCCTGGCGCGGCTCGGAGCAGCTGGGCGTCTCGGCCCAGGAGACCAAGATCCACACCGCCATCGCCGCCTGGGAATGGCCGAGCTATTTCAACCCGGAAGAACGGGCCAGGGGCATCCGCCTGACCCACGCCAAATATCGCCGCCCCTCGCCGGAAACCGCGCCGACGTCGTCAAAGGCCGTGGGCCTCTACATGATCTGCACCATCTCCAAGCACGCGGCCGAGCGGGAAGGCTATGCCGACGCCCTGATGCTGGACTGGCGCGGCTATGTGGCAGAGTCCACCGGGGCCAACATCTTCCTGGTGCGAGACGGCGCCATCCATACGCCGACGCCCGACTGCTTCCTGAACGGCCTGACCCGCCAGACGGTGATCGCGGTGGCCAAGTCGCGCGGCTTCGAGGTGATCGAGCGCCACATTCCGGCCGAGGAGCTCGGGACCTTCTCGGAAGTCTTCATCTGCGGCACCGCCGCCGAAGTCACCCCCGTCGGCGAGATCGGCGAACACCGCTACAAGCCGGGCAATATCTCGCTGTCGCTGATGGACGATTATGCGAAGCTGGTGCGGGGGGAGTTGGAGGGGGTTTAGGAGCTTCGGCGCCGCCTAACAATCGGTGGCAAAGTCGAGGTCAGCGAGCCACTCCTTAAACAGGACCCTCGACTTGAAAAACATGGCCGCGAAGGTGAACAACGCGGGAAACGGGATGTCTTCGATCCGGTACAGGTGCGTTCGATAGGTCGCATCGCAGACCTTCCCATTTTGGAGACTATCCTCCATGCGGACGCTACGCTGGTCGCCGCGATAGACGTTAATCGCGAGGTCGATGTGCTGCAGGCGTGCCTCGGCCATCGGAGTCCCAACCTGAGCGCGCGTATCTAGGTGAATGCATCGTCCGACCATAAGGCCGTTGCGCTCGTCGGGGCGCGGAAGTTCTTCGATCATCATGGAGAGATAGTCCGTCTCGCGGCGCTGGGCCGTGACCTCCAGCCGGCGGATATTGCGAAGGTGGTAGTCACGATATTGGGCTTGGTCGCCCTGTGGATCGCAGTCCTCAAGAACGTACGATGCGAATCTCTTCATCCCTGGAAAAAGGCTTAGGGTGCGCATCCAAGTCGGGTCGGCCGGCGCGATCGCGGCCTCTTCCAACCGCATCATGGGCTGTTCGGCGTACCAACTCCGAGGGTCGAGCCTCAGATATCTCGGTGCCGACTGAAACTGTGATTTGGCCCAAGCAGGAATATGAGGGCGAAGCGGGGAGGCAAGTTTGGCGAAGCCGGAGCCCACGGCGAACACCTCGCTGTCCTGAATACTACAGATTGTTGTCTCGTCGATCAGCTCATAGTCCGGCTCGCCGACCCCGCTGTAATGGTGCTTTCGGCGGATTTGATCGAACAACCTAGGCGCACCTTGGAATAGAGGTTGTTCACGGTCATAGGGCTCACAGGCCGCCTCTAGCAAAAGGTTGTCGCCGGCATCGTTGATGTCGAACAGAAATAGCCACCAAGCTCGACGGCAGGTCTCATCAGGGTCTGGGAAATAGCCGATTTCCAGGTAGCGGCTCGCCGCGTTGAGTTCAGTCTCCGTCGCGATGGCTCGACGGAACGCGACGCACGCCTCTGCTTCTTCAGACTGTCCTTTAAGGTTCGCGACAAAGAGTTCAAAGGCGCCATCACCCCTAACCTCTAGTGCAGCGGCGAATCGCCTAACCGCTGCCAGATATTCTTCGATTGTCATCATTGTCTTCTGAACAGCTACGGCTCTTGCGAGATTTTGGGGTCCAGGAACATCTGTCACCTAACGCCCAACCACTCGAAAATACACGGAATACTGCTCCCGCCCCGCCGCGCAAACCCTAAGCGGCGGCCAGCGCTTTGCGGAGGCCTTCGGGGTCGGCCTTGATGGCGCGCAGCAGGGTGCGGGCGGGGCCGCTGGGCTTTTTGGCGCCGCGCTCCCATTCCTGCACCGTTCGGATGCTGAACTCGTAAGTGGCGGCGAACTGCGCCTGGGTCATGCCTGCGGCGCGACGAATGGCGCGAACGTCGATCCGAGGCGCCATATCCGGCGCTGCATCGGGATTGGTGGCGATCTGCCGGGCGATGTCGTCGTCGCCCATGGCATCGATCTGGCTCCAATCGGTCGCGGCCAGAGCACCGCGCGCCGCCTTACTCAAGGCTTTCTCCATAACGCTTCACCTCTCGCTCGTTCGCCTTCCGGAGCGAAATCACCCGTCGCTCCTCGTCCCGGTCGGCGTAGACGCAAACAAAAAGACGATTGTTGATCAGGCCGAAAGCGACCTCGCAAACCTCGCCATATTCAAATCGGTCATCCGACACTGACCGATGCGGCCCCATGAACAAGACCTCAGCCAGAGCAAGGGAAACGCCATGTTTCGCCCTGTTGGCCGCGTCCTTGACGGGGTCGAACACATATCTCATCCCGGTATATATACGCCTCTGGCGTACAATTCAACGAAGGGATTGGGAGTGAGCGCCATATCCATCTGATGCGTTGCTCTCGACGACGGAGGGACCCGCGCCGCCCTCTGCCATGAATGGTTGTGATCGGCCCTGTTCGATGTAACATCGTTATGTGTCGGCAGGCATGGGCGTGCACGGACGAAATCCAGCCTTGGCGGCCATGGGATCGGGGGCGAAATGAACCAGGTGAAGGATTGGGCGCGGCGTGGCGCGCTCTTGGTTGCAGGCTGCGTTGCATTACTGGCCCTGTCCGCCAGTCCGGGGCTGTGCGCCGCTGGACCGGCCGCGCCGGCGATGTCGCTCGATCAGGTCGGCGCCAAGTTGGAGGTCGGGTCGGACTTCACGGTCCACATCGCGAACCTGGGCGCCAATATCGCGAGCGGGTTCAACCCGCTCTCCGTCGATCTTCGCGTCCAGGGCAAGGAGCTAACCAACCTTGGCAAGGTGATCGATGGCAAGGCCAACACGATCACCTTCTCCATCCAGCGCCGGCCGGAGGATCGCGCCGCGTGGCAGGCGCTGCTGGGCTCGCCGTCGTCGGACACCAAGCCCAATGTGGTGATCGGCGTGGGGCCGGCGGGGCAGGCCGATTTCACCTATGCGGCGGCCAACGCGCCCACGACGACCTTGGTTCTGTTCCATCCGATTCCGGGTTTTGTCATCGTCGCCTTGCTGGAGGCCGGCCTCGTGGTCATCATCGGCGGGCTTGCTTTGAAGACCGGGCTGTTGCGCGACGGAAATCCGGGGGTCGCCAACTGGGCGCAGCGCCCGTTCAGCCTGGCGCGATGCCAAATGGCGTTCTGGCTGGTGCTGATCACGGGCGCCTTCCTGTTCGTCTGGGGGCTCACCGGCGAATATGACGGGATCATCACGCCGCAGAGCCTGGTCCTTCTCGGCATTTCGGGCGCCACCGCCCTGGGCGCCACGGCCATAGACACCGCCAAGGCCGCTGGCCAGGCGGCTTCCACGCCCGCTCCTGCTCCTGCTGCTCCTGCTCCTGCGGTTGTTCCCGCGGCTCCCGCCGCCGCCGGGCCGCCGACGCATGACAACTTCTTCGCCGATCTGCTCACCGACGACAGCGGCTACACCCTGCAGCGCGTGCAGGCCTTTGCCTGGACCCTTATTCTGGGGGTGGTGGTGGTGAGGTCGGTCTACGCCAATCTCTCGCTGCCGGCGCTCGACAACAATCTGCTGACCCTGATGGGGATCAGTTCGGGCCTGTACGTGGGCTTCAAATTCCCCGAACAGCAGACCGGCGCGCCGCCGGCCGGCCCGTAAGGATCCTCACCGTTCGTGGGGCCCGGCCGGGTTGGCCGCGCTTCAGGCCAGCTGTGCTTGGAGGCTGGCCAGCCGTTCCCTCGTGGTGGCCAGGTCCTGGGCCAGGAGGGCGTCGCTGGGGTTGGCGGCGGCCAGTTTCTCGGCGATGGGCAGGCTTTCGCGATAGAGGTCGAGGGCGCGGCTGCGGTGGCCGCGAGCCTCGCGGGTGTCGGCCAGCTTTTCCAGGCTGAGCGACAGGCCGCGCTGAGCCGCGCGATCGGCGGGCGAATGCGCCGCCAGCGCCCGATGGAAGGTCAGGCTCTCTTCGTAAGCCGACAGCGCCGGCTCCAGCCGCCCCTGGGCGTCATGGACGTCGCCGATGTTGGTCAGGGCGGCGGCGAGGTCGGCGTGGGCCTGGACGTTGTTGTGCGCGGCCAGCAGGTTCTGCCGGGCCAGGTCCAGGGCTTGCGAATAGTGCTCCATCGCCTCGTCCATCCGGCCGTCCAGGCGAAGCTTGTCGCCGGCCTCGGTGGCGGCGACGAACTGAGTGCGGTCGGGCGTTGAACCTTCTGCCGCTGGCGTCGCCGTGGGCGGGGCGATCGGTTCCGCGGCGGCCAAGTTCGCCGCGGCGAGCGGCGCGGTCGCCAGCACCGGCATGGGGGCGGGAATCCAGGCGGCGGTCGAGGTCTGCTCCAGCGGCGCCGGCTCGACCTTGGGGCCTGCCGGCGGTTCGGCGGCGCGCGGGGCGGCTGGTTCCGACGACGGCACCAGAGTCTTGGGTGCGCTGACCAGGGTCGCCGCGCCGGCCGGAGCGGCTGGCCGGTCATCCAGTTCCGTGGCCGGCGCCAGGGCGAAGGCCGAGGCGGGGGCCGAGCGGCTGGGGCGACGCTTGCGCGACTGACCGACCAGGCCGGCGACCACGAAGGCCGCGCCGACGAAGGCGAGCAGGACGATGGCCGGGTTCCGGAAATCCTCGAAGTCGCCGAAGCTGACCGAGACACCATGCGGGATCATCTTCGGACGCCAGATATCGGCCGCGCCGGCGATGACAGCCAGTCCGACCAGAATCCGTAGCAGGCGACCGATCATGTGCAAGCTCCCCCAAGCAGCGACGCCCGACAAACGGGGTATCGCCTCACCACTGTCGAGTCGCCGGCATGTGAAAGGTTAACGGTAAGCCCGAGTGCGCGGAGTTTTTCGGCGCCATGCAACTTACTTTGCCTTCAAAAGAACCAGCTGCGCGGGCGAGGATAGTCTTCGCCCTTCGCGAGGTAAAATATGCCCGCCGCGCACCGAACTACAAACAAAAGCCCCAATAAGGCGAGTATAAGCAGGCCCAGTTTCAAAATCGGCAATCCGATCAACACGAAAGACAACGGCAGGCCGATCACGACCAAGAGCGATCCAAGTATCGCCCAGGCCACGACGGTCCAAACCGTGCGTATTTGAAATGTTAGATGGCTCTGCGTCCTGGGTCCGGCGTTCGCCTGGCTGGCGTAGGCGACAATGAGACCGATCAGGGTGGCGAGGCCCCAACTGATCCAGCCCAGCAGGAAAAGGCCGTAGATGATCCCCACCCGGGTCAGGTCCTCGGATCGGCTGTAGGTCGGCGAGGTGGTCTCGGTCATTGCAAGGCTCCGCGAGCAACGCCGTTAACATATTACCGCGCCAGGGTAATTTCCACGCCCGCGGCCAGGGCGTGCGGGGCCAGGGCCTGCGGCTTCTCGACACGCACCCGCACCCGTATCGCGAGCGGCTCGGCCAGCATGGCCTCGGCCAGGCGCTGGGCGAAGGTCTCGATCAGCCGCACATGGCCCGCGTCGGCGATGGCCTGAGCGTTGCGGACCACCAGCTCATAGTTGAGGGTCTCGGCGATGTGTTCGCACCGTTCGGGCGGGTTCAGGGTGATCTCGACATCGATCACCAGCGGCTGGCGGCGGCCGAACTCGTCTGGATTGATGCCGATCTGCGCTTCGACCGTCAGGCCGCGCACGAACACGGCCAGAGCCTCGAGCTGTCCGACCGGTGTTGCGGCTTCGGGAGGCTGGGCGGCGTTCATGGCTCGATGATGTCCGGCGTGCGCCAGCCCAGGTGCTGGCCGGCGTCGACCGCGATCATCTGGCCTGTCACCGATCCCGCGTCGATCAGATAGCGCAGGGCGTGGGCGATTTCGTCAGGCGTCGCATGCCGCTCCAGCGGCACGCCGGCGGCCTCGGCGGCGAAGGTCGCCTCGGTCTGGTGGATCGAGGGCAGGGTGGGGCCGGGTCCTATGCCGTTGACCCGAATGCGTGGCGCCAACGCCTGGGCCATCATCCGCGTGGCCTGCCAGAGCGCGGCCTTGCTGATGGCATAGCTGAAGTTTTGCGGCGTCGGCTTCCAGACCCGCTGGTCCAGGATGTTGACGATCAGGGCGCCCGCCGGCGCCTGCCTGGCGAAGGCCTGGGACAGCAGGAGCGGCGCGCGGAGGTTGGCGTGAGCGTGGGCGTCGAAGCTGGCGGCGGTCAAGGTCTCGATGCGGTCGTCTTCGAACAGGGAGGCGCTGTTGACCAGCAGGCTTAAGGGGCCGAGGGCCTCGCGTGCCTCCGAAACCAGCCGGGCCGGCGTTTCGGCGTCCGCAAGGTCCCCGATCACCGCGACGGCCTCGCGGCCCTTGGCGCCGATCTCCGCGATCAGGCTTTCGACATCGGCGTCGTCGTCGCGGGCGTGGACGGCGACGTCATAGCCGGCGTCCGCCGCGGTCAAGGCCAGAACCCGGCCAATCCGGCGCGGGGCGCCGGTGACAATGGCCGCTCCGCGCGAAGGGGCCGCGGTCAATCGAGGCGGCCGAACTCGATGATGTTGAGCGCGGCGATGGCGGCGATGAAGACGAGGATCATGGCGATCGCGGACATGGCGTTCATCCTTGGCGGCAGGCGGGGTTTGTCCGGCTTTAGCGAGGCCCGCGCACGACCGCAAGCCGACGCTAGTCTATAAGGGCCAGATGAACCTGCGCCGCATCGAGCCCTTCGCCCGCCCCTTCCTGCACGCCTATGCCCGTATCGCCCGTGGGCTGACCCTGGGCGTGCGCGGGCTGGTGACGGACGCGGAGGGCAGGGTGCTGCTGGTGAAGCATACCTACATGCCCGACTGGTACATGCCGGGCGGCGGCGTGGAGTGGGGCGAGACCGTCGAGCACGCCCTGAAACGCGAGTTGATCGAGGAGGCGGGGGTGCGCATGACCGCCCGGCCAGTGCTGGCCTCGATGCACTCCAACCACAGGGGCCACCCTGGCGACCACGTGCTGATCTATCGCGTCACGGCCTGGGAGGCGTGCGCGCCGAGCCAGCAGGGTGAGATCGAGGCGATCGAATGGTTCGCGGCCGATGCCTTGCCCCACGACCTCTCGCCCGCCACGCGCCGGCGGCTCAAGGAGTTGCTGGACGGGGCGGACGTCGGGCTGGACTGGTAGTGGGTGGCGGGTGCGCTGGTGCGTGCTTCGACACGCCGCTTCGCGTCGGCTCAGCATGACGTGGAATTATAGAGCCCACAAAAGCACGTCTTCCTGAGCCGGGCGCTCTTGCGGCCGCGTCGAAGATTCCATGGGGGGTGGATAGCGGCCGGCTCTGGCCTTCAGAGTGAGGTCTTCGAACCACTCACTTTGGAGACTGAGATGACCGCCTTTGAGCAGGAAGCTACCCAGCCGGCCGCTATCCGGACTGATCTTGGAGCCATTTTCGTTTCATTGGAACTGAGCAGATCGACGTGGCTGATCACGTCGTTGTCGCCTGGGGCTGGTGAGAAGCTTTCGCGTCGCCAGGTTGCGGCGGGGG
>FTKM01000089.1_pt2 | contig 13212 bp, 12 predicted proteins | sample 1658051 | NCBI WGS metagenome assembly FTKM01 (sample SAMEA3914794, study PRJEB12502) | metagenome | biome: forest; material: soil | place: Canada | collected 2011-07-05 | depth 0.1 m | reverse complement strand
AAAAAAATAAAAAATAAAAATGCCCGTGAATTAGGCTTGCAATCGGGCCTTCCGAAGTAAGGGACTGTAAGGAGTCCGCGAGGTTTGCGCGTTATAGAGTGCGCCTTCTATATGCCCCTCAAAAAACATGGCGGCCTGTGTTGGCCGTCTACCACATCGGTCATTTCTCCCACTGTCCCGAGTTGCCCTGCCTGTCAGCGATTTAACGCCTCAAGCTGGCGTCGAGCACTGCGAATTTTATGTCGCGGGTTCTCCTTAATTGCACAAACACAAATTGTCGTGCCAGGATCGGTCTGTAGGTTTTGAAGCGGCATGTTGCGAGAGTGCGGTCCATACCGTCTCCACATAGATGTCCGAGAGCTTCGCCGGAACTTTGATCTCCTTTGGTCCAGCGGCAGCTTCAGAGGACGTCGTATGCTGCTCATCATCGGCGCGTGGGGTCGCGTCGGCCAGGTTGTTGGGTCATCCCGTGCGATCTCGAACCGCGTGCGTGCGCCAGGCGCGCCACATACGCGAGCGTCTTTTTGTTGCTTCAAATCTGACCGAAAGGCAACTGTCAGCGAGCAACGAAAGACCGCAGGCGACACAGGTTTTAAGGACGTACTTCAGGGCGGGTGCTGCGAATGGGTTGCAGAAAGATTTTGACGGCTGGGTTGATCGTGTGTGCATGGGCGGCTTGTGCCGTTTCGTTCGCGCAGGCCGACTCGCTCGCCGATACACAGGGCGGCCCGCTGAGCCGCGCCGCGGTACCCCGCATCGCACTGGACGACGATAGCTACCTGCCGTCGGTCAGGCTCAATGAATCGGTGATCCGCGTTCCCGTGGATGCCGCCGGCACGATCACCCTCGAAACGACGGTGTACAAACCGGACGGCCCCGGTCCGTTCCCGATGATCGTTTTCAACCACGGCAAGATGCAGGGTGACCCGCGCGCGCAAAACCGCAGCGATCCTCTGCCGTTCGCGCGTGAGTTCGTGCGGCGCGGCTACGTGGTGGTGGCGCCGAACCGTCAGGGTTTTGCGAAATCGGGCGGCACCTATCAGCAGGACGGCTGCGATGTCGAGACCAACGGTCTTGGCCAGGCGGGTGACGTCGCCGCGACGGTCGACTACATGTCGAAGCAGTCCTACGTGGATGCACAGCACATTGTCGTGGCGGGCACCTCGCACGGCGGACTGGCAACGATTGCCTACGGCGTCGAAGCCACACCGGGCGTTCGCGCGCTGATCAATTTCTCCGGTGGCTTGCGGCAGGACGCCTGCACGGATTGGCAGGGCAATCTGATCCATGCGTTTGGCGCCTATGGCGAGAAAACCAGTGTTCCGTCGTTGTGGATGTATGGAGACAACGATTCGATCTGGTCGACGCAACTGGTTGCGAACATGTACGCGGCTTATTCGGCGCATGGTGCGAACGCCAAGATGGTCGATTTCGGCACGTACAAGAACGACGCGCACCGGCTGGTGGGCGACCGCGATGGCGTGCGGGTGTGGTGGCCTGCGGTGGAAGCGTTCCTCGCACGAGTCGGCATGCCGACGGGCGTGCAATACCGGGTAGCGGATCCGGCCCCGCCCAAGGCGAGCGGCTTCGCGGCCCTGGACTCAGTGACAGCAGTACCCTTTGTGGATGATGCGGGCCGCGCCGGATATCGCAACTTCTTGCATCAGTACCCGAGCCGGGCTTTTGCTGTCTCTGACTCGGGGGCCTGGTCCTGGGCTGAAGGCGGCGACGATCCGATGTCCGTGGCAGTGGCGAATTGCCAGAAGCAGAGTTCGAATCCGTGCCGTTTGTATGCCGTGAATGATTCTGTCGTATGGAGTGATGGGTCTTCGCAAACTGCGGCGGCGCCTGCTTCCAATGATCCTGCCAGCGACAACGATGAAGAGAAGGGAGCGTTGGCTAGCCGGAATTGACCTTGACCGGTCGCCATTCCGAGTGCGCGCCGGTCGGAATCCGTCAATCGAAACACGGCGCGCTTCATGGAAGGGGTTGTAATGCGGCCCATCGGGTCCAGCCCGCTTCACGATCCGATCCACCCACGCGCAGTGCCCGCGAACCGTCGCCGAAAAACAGCGACTCCGTACGACAGGCATTCGTGTCACGAATGCCACGCGTGCCAACGTAGCCGAGTTCGTGCTTGAACTGCAGATTGCCTTCACGCAGCAGGCCAAGGTAACTCGGGCTTTCTTCCCTCGCTGTCTGACCGGTCCAGCGGTTCAACAACGTAGCGGCGATTTCTGCATCGAACATGGTTTCACTCCTCATTCGCGCCATCTGAACTGGCACGGTGAACATTAGGACCTTGGCGACAGACTCCGCAGCACGCCTACCCGTCCAATTGTTTCGTTGCGCTATGGTTTATCGGCTAGTGCGCCGTTTATTTCCGACCTGTGTACGGGGCAACGCCTGGGCAAATTCGGCCGGGCCTGATGCGCCGCCGAACAGATAACCCTGCAGCATGTCGCAGCCCATCTCCCTCAGCACCGCAGCCTGCTCGCGAGTTTCCACGCCCTCAGCAGTCACGGTCAGGCCCAGCGCGTGCGCCATCGTCACAAGCGATTGCGTGATGGCAATCGAATCGCGACTGTGCGGCAAATCCGCCACGAACAAGCGGTCGATCTTCAGGTTGTGCAAAGCGAAGCGCTTCAGGTATGAAAATGAGGCGTAACCGGTCCCGAAATCGTCGATAGCGAGCTTCACACCAAGCTTCGAGAGGGCCGTGATCGTCGCTGCAACGGCCGCACTATCGGGCATCAACATGCCCTCAGTGATTTCCAGTTGCAGCGCCGACGGCTCGAGCCCAGTGCATTCGAGACACGCAGCAACGCGTTGCACAAGGCGCTCGTTGAATTGAACTGGTGAAACGTTCACCGACACCACGAGATGCGGTGCAACACTCCAGCGCCACTGAGCGGCTTGCGCACAGGCCTGTTGCAACACCCAGTCACCGATGCTCTCCATCAGACCTGTCTCTTCGGCGATTGGTATGAACTCAGCAGGCGGGACATCGCCGAATTCGCTATTAGTCCAGCGCAGCAGCGCTTCAGCGCCCACCGGTTCGTGCGACACACTGTCGAACACCGGTTGATACGCGAGCTTCAGTTCACCGGCGGCCAACGCGTGACGCAGCAACGCTTCGATCCTGACGCGGCGGCGCAAATCATCTTGCATGTCCTCCGTGAAAAACTGCACACGACCTTTGCCGCATTGTTTCGCGTAACGCATTGCGAGGCCGGCGTTACGCATCAACGCCACAGCATCCTGGGTGTCGTCCCGGGACCGTGCGACGCCGATGGATGCCCCAACGTAATACTCGCGACCCGCAACTACGAACGGTTCCGCAAACAGGCCGAGTACCCGCGAGGCCAATTCACCGAGTGCGACCGCGTCGGTTTGGTCATCGACGAGAATCGCGAACTCGTCGCCACCGATCCGCGCAAGCAAGTCGTGTCGATCCATAAATCCGGCGAGCCGTCGCGCGACCCCCAGCAAAACACGGTCGCCGAGGTCGTAACCGCCTATATCGTTGATTCTCGCGAACCCATCCAGGTTGATGAGCACCAGGGCGACGCCTGATGCGCGCGCCGACTTCAGCAACTGCTGAGCACGTTCGGTGAGATTGGCACGACTAAACAAACCCGTAAGCGAATCGATAAACGACGCGCAACCGAAGTAGGGCAACCCGGTCGACGCAACAGTGCCCGCGCCGTGCGAACTGATCGCCGCGTTGTGGTAAGTCGGGCGATGGGGTGAAACGCGCGCATATTTATCCGTGCGCAGCGCGGTCACTTGATGAGTCATCTTGACAATCCTATGCTGAAGGCAGTGTGGGACTTTTTTCCGGCAGGCAAGCCCGTATGCGGCCGCTCTTAATCCACGACTTTCTGACGTTGAATGGGCGAACGCACAAGTGAACCTGTTTTATGTGCGTAGCTAATCGTCATATACGTGAGGAGGATGGAAACCTGGATCAGTAACATCGTTTGGGACTCCTCGGCACCAGGCCGTTGTTGACAGTGCTGCCAAGATACCGCGTCGTTGCCCGGACGAAAACGGATCAAGATGCTGAACGCGTAAAGCGGTGCTGAACGCGCTAGCGGGGGTCGCACCAAAGGCTGGTTCAAAAATGAAAATCCATCAATTGCGCACCCTTGTCGCGATTGCCGAAGCGGGGAGCGTCCGCGGCGCGGCGCGACTGCTCGACTCCTCACCTGCTGCGGTAACGCAAAACCTTCAGTCGCTTGAAGAGGCCGTGCGAGTTCAGCTTGTGGCCCGTACTACGTCCGGCGTGACTCTGACCGAATGCGGGCAAACGCTCCTGTTACATGCGCGGCTCGTCGTTGGGCAAATGACCCGTGCTTACCAGGCTGTTGACGCGATGCGTGGCGATTCACGCGGACGCCTGTCGATTGCCGTGACCGCCTGGGTCGCAATGACATTTCTTCCGCAAACGGTTGCACGTTTTCGCGTGCGGATGCCGGAGATTCAGCTTGAGGTTTTCGAAGGCTTGCTGGCGATAGCCAATCCCCGTTTGCGGGACGGCAGCCTCGACATCTACATCGGCAGGCTATCCCCAGGAGCGACCGGCGCCGAGTTTTCGTATCGGCCGCTGTTTTCCTCGAGCCGGGCCGTTGTTGCGCGGCGGCATCATCCACGCGCGGAAAGCCGCTCACTGACTGAATTGCTCGATCTCGACTGGCTCGTCGCGTTGGACCCGGAAACAGAGGGGCAAGTACCGTACAAGATGTTCGCGCAGTACGATCTGGATGCGCCGCGCAGCATTCACTTTCTCCACTCGCTGACCGTGGCGATCGCGCTGCTCAAAGGCACGGACATGATCAGCATCTTTCCGTGGCCGCTTGTCGAGCTATGCTCGGCCCGCGAAGGCCTGTGCGCAGTTCCCGTGCGCGAGCAGCTCGACGATTCAACCGTCGGCATTATTACGCGTAACGGCCAACCCTCCGATACAGCGTCGCGCTGCTTTATCGACTGCCTGCTCGAGACGATCCGCGACGAATCCTGGGCACGAACGCCAGAGATTCTCCGCGCGACACACACGGTCGAAATACTGGTCTAGCGCCTTGCGCCGCGCAAACCCCCGCGCTACCCCAAGATTTTTTCCACCTACCCCCCATGACTTTGCCGTCGTCATCTGCACGGATTTGAACCCTTCGATCAGGAACGAGTGTGACCTGTCGGGAACGGCCCGAATCTCCCAACGGACCCCAAAAAACAGGCAAATCGAGGGGTAGTGCATCGACAGAAAGAAAGCGCTAATCTCGACCCCGCCGCGGCCTGAGCCGCCATAAACCAGCGTCGCGAGGAAAAATCCAGCCCCACGTCCCGCGCGAACGAACCACGCTGAATCGCGAGAGAACAAAAGCCCGTACCGGAGTCGTACTGTTGAACAACACAGCAAGCCGTCAACCAGATAGCACCGAAACTGAAGACTGGGTCGCCCGCAGCCTGCGCGCCGTCTGGCATCCCTGCACGCAGATGAAACACCACGAGCGGCTTCCGCTCGTTCCCGTCTCTCGTGGCGCGGGCGCGTGGCTCTATGATCGCGCCGGACATCGCTACCTCGACGCGATCAGCTCGTGGTGGGTCAATCTGTTTGGCCACGCCAATCCACGTATCAACGCAGCGCTCAAAGACCAGCTCGATACGCTCGAACACGCCATGCTCGCTGGCTGCACGCACGAGCCCGCTATCGAACTGGCCGAGCGGCTTGGCGCGCTTACGCAGCACACGCTGGGGCACGCGTTTTTCGCCTCCGATGGCGCATCTGCGGTCGAGATCGCGCTGAAGATGAGCTTCCATTCGTGGCGCAATCGCGGCTATGCCGAGAAGAAAGAATTCGTCTGCATTGCTAACAGCTATCACGGCGAGACTATCGGCGCGCTTGGCGTCACGGATGTCGCTCTTTTCAAGGACGCCTACGATCCGCTGATCCGTCACGCGCACGTAGTCGCCTCGCCCGACGCGCGGCTCGCGCAGCCCGGCGAAAACGCGACCGATGTCGCCCGTCGCGCTCTCGATAGCGTGCGCGCCCTGTTTGAGGCTCGCAGCAATCATATTGCCGCGCTCATCGTCGAGCCGCTCGTGCAATGCGCAGCCGGTATGGCCATGCACGATGCGTCGTACATTGCGGGTCTGCGTGCACTGTGTGACCAGTATGGCGTGCATCTGATCGCGGACGAGATCGCTGTCGGCTGCGGTCGAACCGGAACGTTCTTCGCGTGCGAACAGGCCGGCGTCTGGCCCGATTTTCTGTGTCTGTCCAAAGGCATCAGCGGCGGTTATCTGCCGCTTTCCATCGTGCTGTCGCGCGATGAAATCTTTGACGCCTTCTATGACGACGACACCACACGCGGTTTCCTGCATTCGCACTCGTACACCGGCAATCCGCTCGCGTGCCGTGCAGCGCTCGCGACGCTGGACCTATTCGCGAGCGATAACGTGCTCGCCGTCAATGCCCGCAAGTCGAACGTCTTGCACGCAGCAATCGCGCCGCTCGCGGATCATCCGCAGGTGCGCAATCTGCGTCAGTGCGGCACGATCTTCGCGTTCGATGCCGTCATCGACGATCCGCAACAAGCCAGATCCTTCTCACGCCGCTTTTTCGAAAACGCCTTGCAGCGTGAATTGTTGCTACGACCCATTTCGACCACGGTGTATCTGATGCCGCCGTACATCCTCAATGACGACGAACTCGGCTGGCTCGCGGCACGCACCCGCGAAACATTCGAAGCCACGCTTGCGGAGGCCGCGTAATGGCAATGCATTTGCTAGAAAACCTCGAACAGGGCTTGAAAGATCTCGACGCGAAAGGTTTGCGTCGCCGCCGCCGTACCGCTGACACGCCCTGCGCGGCCCATATGGTGGTCGATGGCCGTGACATGATCGGCTTTGCCAGCAACGACTATCTCGGCCTTGCCGCACATCCGTTGCTGGTCGCCGCGATTGCAGAGGGCGCGCAACGCTATGGCGCGGGCAGCGGCGGCTCGCATCTGCTGGGTGGCCACTCTCGCGCGCACGCGCAACTCGAAGACGATCTGGCAGAGTTTGCCGGCGGCTTCGTCGATGCACCGCGCGCGCTGTACTTCAGCACGGGCTATATGGCGAACCTCGCGACGCTGACCGCGCTCGCGGGGCGCGGCACCATGCTATTCTCGGACGCGCTGAATCACGCATCGTTGATCGACGGTGCGCGGCTCTCGCGCGCTGACGTGCAGGTCTATCCACACGCCGATACCGATGCGTTGAGCGCGATGCTCGATGCGTCAGACGCCGACGTGAAAGTGATCGTATCGGACACCGTGTTCAGCATGGATGGCGACGTGGCCCCGCTGCCGCGTCTACTGGAGCTCGCGGAGCGGCACGGCGCGTGGCTGATCGTCGACGACGCGCATGGCTTCGGCGTGCTCGGCCCACAAGGGCGCGGCGCGATTGCCGAGGAAGCGTTGCGCTCGCCGCATCTCATCTCGATCGGCACGCTCGGCAAGGCGGCGGGGGTATCCGGCGCCTTTGTCGTGGCGCATGAGACCGTTATCGAATGGCTCGTGCAACGTGCCCGTCCGTACATTTTCACCACAGCGTCCGTGCCGGCTGCTGCGTATGCCGTGTCGGCAAGCTTGCGCATCATTGGTGGCGATGAGGGCGATGCCCGACGCGCGCATCTGCGCCAGTTGATCGAACGCACACGCGCCATGCTCAAGGCTACCCCGTGGATACCGGTCGATTCGCATACGGCCGTGCAACCGCTCATCATCGGCGCGAATGATGCGACGCTGGAAGTCGCCGCAACGCTCGATCGCGCTGGCCTGTGGGTTCCCGCGATCCGTCCTCCGACCGTCCCGGTCGGCACATCGCGTTTGCGTCTGTCGTTATCCGCAGCGCATTCGCACGCCGACCTCGATCGCCTCGAAGCGGGCCTGCAACAACTCAGCAAGGAGGCGGCATGAGCGCATCGAACGCCCCCTTGTCAGTGTTCGTCACCGGCACCGATACGGAGATTGGCAAGACGTTAGTCTCGGCTGCGCTGTTGCGCGGCTTCGCCCGCGCAGGGCTGCGCACCGCTGCAATGAAGCCCATTGCTGCTGGCGCTTTTGAAGTGGATGGCGTGTGGCACAACGAAGATGCGGACCAGCTCGACGTCGCATCGAGCGTGCTGCTGCCGCCGGAAATCCGCACACCGTATCTGCTGAAAGCACCCGCTGCACCGCATATCGTGGCCGCGCAGGAACATGTCGCGCTGGATATTGCCCGCATCGTCGAATGTCACGCTGAGGCGATGCGGCGCGCGGAGCTTGTCGTCGTGGAAGGCGTCGGCGGCTTTCGCGTGCCGCTCACCGACGCGCTCGACACCGCCGATCTGGCAAGCGCGCTGAATCTGCCCGTCGTGCTGGTGGTTGGCATGCGGCTTGGCTGCATCAGCCACGCGCTGCTGACCGCCGAGGCCATCGCTGCACGCGGTTTGCATCTGGCGGGCTGGGTAGCCAATCGCGTCGATCCGGATATGCATTTCGCCGACGAAAATATTGCATCGATTCGCGATCGCCTTGCACGCCAGTACGAGACGCCTTTGCTCGGCATTGTGCCGCACCAGAGTCCCGTTTCCGCCGACGCAGCGGCTGACTGCCTCGACACGTCCCGCCTCTTGCAGACGCTGCGCGCCGCGCAGCCCTGATTCACCGCACAACATTTCACATCACATCCATCCACGAGGATTGACGATATGACCCAGCTTCACCTCGACCGGGCCCAACCCGCTTCGACTACCCCCGCCGCCACTCACACCGCTGCGGTTCAAGGCACGGCACGGTGGCGCGTCGCCGACGTGGTCGCGCTGTATGAGCTGCCGCTCAATGACCTCCTGTTCCGCGCGCAACAGGTGCATCGCGAACACTTCGACGCCAATACCGTGCAGTTGTCGACGTTGCTGTCGATCAAGACCGGCGGTTGCGAAGAGGATTGCGCGTACTGTCCGCAGTCGGTTCACCACGATACCGGTCTCGCGGCCGACAAGTTGATGCCGGTGGACGAAGTGCTCGCCGCTGCGCGTGCCGCAAGAGAGAACGGCGCGACGCGCTTCTGCATGGGCGCGGCATGGCGCAATCCGAAAGACCGGCACCTGGAGCCGATCAAAGAGATGATCCGCGGAGTCAAGGCGATGGGCCTCGAAACCTGCGTGACGCTCGGCATGCTTGAGCCGCATCAGGCGCAAGGGCTGCGTGATGCGGGCCTGGACTACTACAACCACAACCTCGATACGTCACCGGAGTTCTACGGTCAGATCATCTCGACGCGCACGTACCAGGATCGCCTCGACACGCTGGAACGCGTACGCGATGCCGGTATCAACGTGTGCTGCGGTGGCATTGTCGGGCTTGGCGAATCCCGTCGTGAACGCGCCGGGCTGATCGCGCAACTGGCTAACATGGAGCCGTATCCGGAGTCGGTGCCGATCAACAACCTCGTGCAGGTCGAAGGCACGCCGCTGAGCGGCACGGAAGCGCTGGACCCATTCGAATTCGTACGCACGATTGCGATTGCCCGTATCACGATGCCGCGTGCGATGGTGCGGCTCTCAGCCGGCCGTGAGCAGATGAACGAAGCGCTGCAGGCCATGTGCTTCCTCGCTGGCGCGAATTCGATTTTCTATGGCGATCAGTTGCTGACCACCAGCAATCCGCAGGCGGAAGCGGACCGCAAACTGCTCGCGCGTCTGGGTATTCGCGCGGAAGCCGCGCAGCAGATGCCGTTGGACAAGAGCGGCTGTGAGCAGGGTTGCGAAGGGCACGCAGCGCCAAAGCAGGCGCACAGCTAAGGCTCCGGTTCAGGTCCACACGCAAAGCCGCATCCCAGGCTGCGGCCGTTACATCAGGCGCTCACGCGTGTGCCTGCGCCGCCAGCTCGAACGTGTCTTCACGAAAGCGCAGCGGCGCGGCGCAGTGCACCAGGGTATCGACGAAATACTTGGCGCGCGGCCACGGGCCAAATCCTGCCGCCGTGTTGATATGCCCGGCGTCGCCGAGATTGACGAACGCGCTACCGAGGTGCTGCGCAAGCTCACGCGACCCGGCCAATGGCATCCACGGATCGGTTTCGCTGCCGATCAGGATGGACGGGACCCCCACGCGGCGAGCCTCGAACGCCCCCGCGAAGGCAAACTTTGCAGGGCTCGCAGGCGCCACGAACAGTACGCCCACCACCTCGGCGACATAAGACGCCTGTTGCAACGCGTACGCGGCCGCAAGGCAGCCGAAGCTATGCGCCGCCAGAACGAACGGCCCACGCTCACGCGCCAGCACATCACGTACCGACTGCGCCCACAGCGCCAGGTCCGGCGCATCCCAGTCGGCCTGTTCGACCCGCACCGAACGGGCGAACTGCCGTTCAAGCCAGCTCTGCCAGTGCGCGCCCTCGCTGCCGTGCAGGCCCGGCACCGTCACGAGCCGCGGCGGCCATGGCGACTTGCTGCATGAAAGCATGTTTCTCCTCGCTGCCGGAATCCGGAAACCCATTGTGGCGCCGGCTGCAACGCGGGCGAACCAAGTTTTTGTGCTTTGCTTATTGGCTCGCCGTCCGGCGCACCACCACGCACTTGCGACCCAAACGCGCGCGATCGGCGTCGAAAAAGTAGAATGAAGTCTGTCGATACAGCGGAGAACGCCCCATGTCGCATGCTTCGTCCGTGCAGCCCCGCGCGCTGCAGCCGTTTCATCTGGCTTTTCCTGTCACCAGCCTCGTTAATGCGCGCGCCTTTTACGGCGATCTACTCGGTTGCCCCGAGGGCCGTAGTTCCCCTGAATGGGTCGACTTCGATTTTTTCGGCCATCAACTCGTGGCGCATCTTGCTCCTGACGAAACCGGCCGCGCCGCCGTCAACGCGGTGGATGGCGACGACGTCCCAGTGCGGCATTTCGGCGTCGTACTGACGATGGATGACTGGAGCGCACTCGCAGACAAGCTCAAGGCGGCGAGCACCGCTTTTATCATCGAGCCGCATATCCGCTTCAAAGGCGAAGTGGGCGAGCAGGCCACGATGTTCTTCCTCGACCCGTGCGGCAACGCGCTCGAATTCAAGGCATTCAAGGACATCAGCCGGCTGTTTGCCAAGTAATACCCGAGTAACACCACTTCCATTCGCATGAAAATCATTCTCTACACGCCGCAAGACGAAGCAGCCGCCTGGCTGGACGATTTCGCCCGCGCCCTGCCGCAAGCCGAACTACGCCAATGGCAACCCGGCGATACCGCGCCAGCTGATTTCGCCATCGTGTGGCGACCACCGCGCGAGATGCTCGCGCGTCGCGAGGGACTGCGTGCGGTGTTCAACCTCGGCGCTGGCGTGGATGCGATTCTTGCGCTCGAGCGCGAGCATCCCGGCACCCTGCCGCGCGATGCACAACTCGTGCGTCTGGAAGACACCGGCATGGCGCCGCAGATGGCCGAATATGTGACGCATACCGTGCTGCGCTACATGCGCCGCTTCGACGAGTACGAAACGCTGCAATCGGAACGCCGCTGGAAGGTCCTCGACGCGCATCCGCGCGCGACCTTCACGGTGGGCGTGCTGGGTGTGGGTGTGCTTGGCACACACGTGGCCCGCGCGCTGGTGCCATTCGGCATGCCCGTGCGGGGCTATAGCCGCAGCGCCCGGCAAATCGAAGGCGTCACGACGTACGCGGGTGAAGCGCAATTCGAGGCGTTTCTCAGCGGTCTCAAGGTGCTGATCAATCTGCTGCCGCACACGCCCGATACGCACGACATGTTAAACAGACGGGTGTTTTCGAAGCTGGCGCACGGCGCGTATCTCATCAACGTCGCGCGCGGTGCTCACCTGGTCGAACAGGATTTGCTCGACGCACTGACAGATGGCCAGATTGCCGCCGCCACGCTCGACGTGTTCCGGGAAGAACCGTTGCCGGTCGATCATCCCTTCTGGCAACAACCTCGCATCACCGTCACCCCGCATAGCTCGGCGCAGACCTTGCGTGCAGAAAGCGTCGTCCAGGTCGCTCAAAAGATTGTCGCGCTTTCGCGCGGTGAAGCGGTGAGCGGCGTCGTGGATATCGAACGCGGTTACTGAACTACAGAGACATCGCCGCTTCGTGCGGCTGGAGACCCATCATGGCCTTGCCCCAAGCCGTCAAGATCGTCGAAGTCGGTCCACGCGACGGACTTCAGAACGAAAAGGATTTCGTTCCGACTGCCATCAAGATCGACCTGATCAACCGCCTGTCCGCAGCGGGCGTGCGCAACGTCGAATCCGCTTCATTCGTGTCGCCGAAATGGGTGCCGCAGATGGCCGATGGCGCTGAGGTCATGGCCGCCATCGAACGCCGCCCCGGTACGATCTATTCCGTTTTGACGCCGAATCTGCGTGGCTTCGAAGGCGCACTGGCCGCGCGCGCCGACGAGATTGTGATTTTTGGCGCTGCCAGCGAGGCGTTCTCGCAGCGGAACATCAACTGCAGCATCGCCGAAAGTATCGCGCGCTTCGAGCCCGTGGCGCACGCGGCGAAGGAACACGGTGTGCGGATTCGCGGCAGTGTCTCATGTGCGCTCGGTTGTCCTTATCAGGGCGAGGTGCCGGTCGAATCCGTGGTGGATGTGGTCAAGCGTTTTGCCGCACTCGGTTGCGATGAGATCGATATCGCCGATACGATCGGTGTTGGCACGCCGCGGCGCACGCGCGAGGTTTTTGATGCGGTGACGCAGGTGTTCCCGCGTGATCGACTGTCGGGACATTTCCACGACACCTATGGCCAGGCGCTGGCAAACATCTATGCTGCGCTGCTCGAAGGTATCGAGATTTTTCATGCCTCAGTGGCGGGCCTGGGCGGCTGCCCCTACGCCAAGGGTGCGACCGGAAACGTCGCCACTGAAGACGTGCTGTATCTGATGAACGGACTGGGCATCGAGACCGGCATCGATCTCGCGCAGATCGTCGCGACGGGCGATTTCATTTCGAGTTCGATCGGCAAGGCGAATGTCTCGCGGGCAGGAAAGGCACTGCTTGCGAAAGCCCGCAGCGAACAATGAGCCACCCGCTCTCGTGACAACTGGAACTGGCTACATGACGGACAACTTACCCCAACACGCCGACGATCTCGCCGCCCTGCCTGACTCTGCCCGGCGGGTCGCGTTGCTGCTTCGCGAGCGCGGCCATCACGGCCAGATCGTGATGCTGCCGGAAACCGGCAA
>FTKM01000191.1_pt2 | contig 13231 bp, 4 predicted proteins | sample 1658051 | NCBI WGS metagenome assembly FTKM01 (sample SAMEA3914794, study PRJEB12502) | metagenome | biome: forest; material: soil | place: Canada | collected 2011-07-05 | depth 0.1 m | reverse complement strand
GCCGCTGCCCGCATGAAATTTCGCTTTTGCATCGTTAGCTCCTCAAGTGTTTTTGACGCTTACCGCTGTCTGATTATGCCTTGATCGCCAATACCTCGTTCAGCCTGTCGCCGATCACGAAAGAACTTCCCACAACGCTCGGCCCGGTTCGAGCAGCGCCGTGCTCGCGCTGCTCGCTACGCCAGATCAATTACCTGTCGGCAACGGAATATTGAAGCCTTCCTTTTCCAGCGATTTGCGCAAGTAGTCAAACTGCTGGTACTGGGTTATCGTAATCGGCCCCGAGTAAGACGCGCTTTGCAACTTGCGTGGTGGGTATTTGACGTATGTCTTCATCATGTCCTTGATAGCAACTGAGAATGCAGGCATGGTCCAGGTCCGTTCCGTGTAGTTGTTCATGAACAGGTCATAGCGTTCCTGCGGATCCTGGTACAGATCAAATATCTGCGGAACAGTCGCAACGTATTTCTCTGGTCCCTTCCAGCCGAGGTCGCTGTCCACTGCCAGTCCACCCGTCGCCATCCCCCCGTCGCCGCGCAGGTTGAAGACCGCCTTGTAATGTCCAAGGCGCACGGCACCTGGCGTCAGTTCGTTCTCCGTAAAATAGAACCATGCCGTGCGTTCGGATTTCCCGGTGCCAAGCAGAATAGGTGACATGTCATAGCTGTCGAATATGATTGGCTTGCCTTCCCGATCATTCTTTGGCAATTGAATGCCGGCCACCTTGGCGAAGGTCGCCATGAAATCGAGTCCGCCCACAATATCGAAGTTCCTGCTATTGCCCGTGATTTTTCCCGGCCACCACGCAATCGCGGGCGCACGGGTGCCCCCTTCGCGGTCGGTGCCCTTTGTGCCGCGGAACGGTGTGTAGCCTGCATCCGGATAAACGTCTTGCCAGGCGCCGTTGTCGGTGGTGAAGATAACGAGTGTGTTCTTATCGAGCCCCTTCTCACGAAGTTTGTCCATGATGCGACCCACACGCGTATCGAGTTCAACCATGGAGTCGGCGTATTTGGTCTTCGACAACGACTTGCCAATGAAATCCGGGTCGGGCAGGTTCGGCTGATGGACCTTCATGAAGTTGACGTTGAGAAAGAAGGGTTGACCGCTTTGTGCCGCCTCGTCAATATCGTCGAGCGCGGCTTTTTCGATGTACCTGTCTACAAAGGGAATGCCGACCATGCCCTTATCCGGATTGTCCTCGTACTCTCCGTTGACCTTGAAATCCTCATGCGCTTTCTCGCCCGCTTTCCCCGACAACATGCCCTTTGTCACCTTCGCAAACATCTCGCGTTGTGCCGGATCCATGTCTGGAAACCACTTCGGATCGGCATACGTGTACGCGTTCAGGTGATAGAGGCCGACATACTTCATGTCATCGTAGCCCTGTGCGTTAGGCAGCGCGTAATCGGATTCACCGAGATGCCACTTGCCGGTGAAGTAGGTCTTGTAGCTCGCCAGCTTCAAAACCGACGCAAGCGTCCATTCGGCCGCAGGAAGTCCGCCTCCTTCGCCCTGGAACGACACCGTCGTCATGCCGCTTCGGTTAGGGTTCCGCCCCGTCTGCATCGCGGCGCGACCAGGTGTGCAACTCGGCTGGGCGTAAAAATCGAAGAAGGTCATGCCCTCGTTTGCCATCCTGTCGAGGTTCGGCGTAGGCATGCCTCGCCCTTCGCCACCACCGTAGACGCCGAGGTCGCCCCACCCTACATCGTCTGCGACGATCAGCACGATGTTTGGCTTGCCCGAGGGCTGGCTGTCAGTCTGTGCCTGTCCCGCCGTCGCGAGCGCAAGCAGCGTCGTCGCAATCGCCGTTACGGCTAGTTGCCTGATCGACGTATTCGACCGCTTGGACCGCTTGGACCGCTTGGACCGCATTTCGCGTTTCATCTTGACTCCTTGGTACAGGTAGTTCGCGTAACCCTCATTGCTTCGCGGGCGGATAGATGGTTGTCCAGTCGTTCTTCATGCTCACCACCGTCCAACCGTCAGTGATGGCTTCGTCCCAGGCCTTGTCCAGCTTGCCGATTTTCGACTGGCGGTCGTACGCGAACTCGCGGGCTGCGTCGTCGTGATGCACCAGCAACTCAAGATGGGGGCCGCTGCCAGCGGCGATGTACTGAAGCATCTGCTGGTCGCCATCGGAATTGCCGAACGCGAGAATGGGCCGCCGGCCAATATTGCGGTAAATGCCGACCGGTTTTCTGGGACCGTCATCGATGAAATCGAACTTCGGATCACGCACAAGTGCTGGCTTGCCATCCCGGATCTCGTAGTGAACAACCTGGCTGGAGCCGACTACCTGTTCGGGCGGAATGCCGTAAGCCTTCTCTGCCCACACACGCATGAACTCGATCGTTCCACCCGAAACAATGAACGTTTTAAAGCCATTCGCACGTAGAAAGGCCAGCAATTCCAGTTGCGGCTCGTGCACCAGTTCGGTGTACGGACGGATGACCAAGAACACAAAATGCATTTCAAGAGGAATGCAAATCAACAGCTAAACGCCTTGAAAATCCGTAACGATATTGCTCGTCAGCACACGAAGTCGCAGGGCGAAAGCGTCAACGCCGGAGTCAACTGGAAAGGCAGTGCTACTACATAATCATCGCTCTAACAATGCTGCCCCGAGGGGCAATTTCACTGCCCGAAACCCCGAGGGCACCGCCTCGTCAGACTGGGCACACTCAGGCACGGGGGATAGATGCGTACCGGCTCAGGGCTGGTTGACCACCACATAGGCCACGTCGCTGCCCTGGTACTGCGGTTGATACCACGTCGAGCCGCACTGCATGTACGCGGCATTGCCGCGCATCACCTGAACGCAACTGGGCGGCATCTGGTTGGCGCGCACGATGGAGCCAACGACTGCCGAAGTAACCGCCACGGTCGCAGTCACTGCTGCCGCAGTGGCAATCGGATGGTAGTGGTCGTCATAACCATAGCGCCCGCGACCATCCACGTTGATGTCGACATCACGATGGCTATTCACGTTGACGTTCCGGTTGTTGTTGACGTTCACGTTCCGGTTGCTATTGATGTTGTTGTTGCCTGCCCGATTACCTCCGTTCATACCGCCATTGCCAACGTTACGGTTTGCGGGCCGTCCGCCGCCCCCTCCGCCACCGCCGCCACCGGGCCGGTTAACCGACGCTCTCGCTTCGCCTCGCGCATGCAGCCCTGCCGCGTTTGCATCCACCGCCAGCAGCCCCAACTCGAGCGCGGCCGCGACGACCACCAGAAGAACAGATTGCGATGGTTTCGTGCTCATTTTGCCGCCCCTTCTGCGCTGACCTTTTTGAACGGAATGGACGTGTCACCTTTTTGCGGCGTGAAAGTGAAGTCGGAGGCCTTGATACTGGGCTTCAGATTCCAGCGGTAAGTCGCACTGTATTCGGGCCGGCTGTCATCCGAAGTGGTGGTGATGACCAGCTTGCAAGGCAGTGGCTCTCCGGCACGGCTCACCCAAAGTTGCCAGTCCGCGCCGTCCTGACGAAACGCCAGGTGATCGCAAAGCATTCCGTTGACCGCCGACGGCCCGACGTATACGGCTTCTTTCAGCGCATCGATCTGCGCCTGATCTTGTCCGAACAGGAAAAGATCCTCCATCGGAAGCTGAAGGCCGTAATAGTCCTCGACCTGGTGCAGCATATCGAGGACCTTTGGCGGCGCCTTGACCGTGCTGTAGTACTTGAGCAGCGGGGCATACTGGGTCAGCTCCTTGCCGTTATAGAAAAACTCGCGGCTCAGGCTATCGGTTTCAAGGCGGGCGTGCAGGTGACTGCGGCCCTCCACCTCCATCTCGCTGGTACCCAGAGTTTTAATTTTTTGACCGGATTCGAGCACCACGTCGCGTTCGATCACCGCATCCACGCGGAAGACCGGCAGACTACGCAGGTAATCTCCCATCTTGACGAGCTTATCCACGACCTGTGGATTGATGTCGTCGTGGGTAGCTGTTTCGTCGGCGGCTACAACCGCGCCTGTCAATGGAATCAGTAACAGGCATAACCACTTCGCTTTCGACGCCATACAGTTCTCCTGAGTCGTTGATACGCACGAGGTCAAGAACGCTTGTCAACTGCTATTCAATCCCGAGTCACAGCTCGGGCGCAGGTGCGTAGTTCAGGCGCTATCCAGGTCGGATCGACTGCCATCGTTCACAAATGCGCTGCGCGTCGAACCCCGAAAGCGCCGGGAGGTCGTGCTTACCAATAAATGATCCATCAAATCGGCTTGCCCCGAAGGGCAATCTGATTGCCCCAAACACCGATAGCGCCGGGCCGCTGCAGGCGTGACACTTGACCAGCCGAGCAATCCGGGCGTATCGATCGCTCGATATTCGTCCGGGAAACGAGCACTATTCGAGAAGCCCGACGCGGTGCGCCCGAGGCACGAACAGGCAATCGGCTGCACGGTTCGCTCAGGATCCGCAGCAAGTGGACCTATCGAGGGTTGGTGGACGACATGCCCAGCACGTCACGCTTGTCTTTTGCATCCGCCTCTTTACGGCCACGCAGTCATGCGATGGCGTTAGAGCCGCGCATCCTGTTTGATGGGGCGGCCGCCGTAGCCGCCGACCCGCATCATGCCGATCCGGCCCACACGGCCGGGACGACGGAGCACGCAGCCACCGCCGAGCCACGCGTGGCCGCTGCGGCGCCCGCAGCCCATACGCCCGCTCCTGTGCCTCCGACACCGCCTGCTGCGCCACAGAATCTGGTCGTGCTGGACAGCCGCGTCGAAAACGGCGATGAGCTGCTCACGCAGTTGCCCGTCAATACGCGGGTACTGGTCATCACGCCCGGCGAGGACACCATCTCGGCTATCAGTTCCGCGCTTGCAACCATGGGCAAGGTTGACTCGATCCAGATCTTCTCCCACGGCGCGTCGGGGCAATTCACACTCGGCAACCAGACCTTTACCAGTGCCGACATCGCGCAAATGGCCAATACGCTGAGTGCCTGGCGCAGCGATCTCAACCCTGGCGCGGATATTGAACTGTATGGATGCGACGTAGGCGCGGGGCCGGCCGGCCGGGCGCTGGTCCAGGAACTGGCGAGCGTCACGGGCGCGACGGTAGGCGCTTCGAACAACGCGACGGGCAGCGCGGCCCTGGGTGGCGACTGGACGCTCGAAGTCACGAGCGGCAAGATCGACCGGCCAATCGCGCTGTCTGCGACCGCCTTGAACAACTACGACGGCTTGCTCGCGGACGCGAACCCGGTCACCACGGTTTCGGCCACGGGCAGCAACGTCCTGCTGGGCGATCAGGTTACTTTCAACGTCTCGTTCGCCAACGACTCGACGCAGGTGGGCTATGGGCCATATGTCGATCTGCTGTTGCCCTCCACGGGCAAGGACGGTAACGACGGCGTGACCTTCGTTTCTGCCAGCTATCTGGGCCAGCCAGTGACGGCGTTCGTCGTCACCTTCGACGCCAACGGTAACGCCGTTCATCCGCTCGCCAAGGATGCGAACGGCAATCCCATTGTGATCAATGCAGCGACTTACGGCTTGCGGCCCGGCGACGAACTCGTCGTGCTCGAATTGCCGTTCGGCAGCGTCTCTCAGGGACAACCGGCCATTCCGATCCAGGTGACGGCCCAGCTCAGCAACCTCGCGGACACCGCGTTTTCCAATGGCACTCCGGACCTGATCATTCAGACGCGTGGCGGCTTCGAGTTCGGCAACGACGAACTGGCCAATCCGGCCACCGACCCCAGCATCATTGAAGCTTCGATACAAGATTACGTGGTGCACCCGACGGTCGTCTCGCTGACCCAGACCGTCAATATGACGGACGGAGAAACGGTAAGCGGTCCGAACTATGTCAATTCGGAAACCGTGACGGCCACCCCTGCCCCTGGGCAAACGCTTACTGACATCGTCGTCACCCAGGCTATCCCGACCAACGTCCAGGTCACCGCCATTACGCCCGGCGCGGGCGGCACGCTGACCTCGCTGACGTTGCAGGATGGTAGCGTTGTGACCGATCCGACGCGGATCGCGGCCGACATCGCCAGCGACAGCGTCTTCATCCGCTCGTATTCCGTCGAATACGCGTCGTTGAGCGCGCCCGCTAGTACGGTCGTCAGTTTCTACGTGCCGCAAACCGACGCGCTGGGCCAACCCGTGCTCAACCCGGTCTCCGGCGCCCCGGTGACGATTGCCTTCGGAACTGCGGCCGGCAGCGGCAACTGGGTGCCGCTGGACCCGCGCGATCTGCCGCCCGGCGACACCGACATCCCGTTCTCGGGAACCGCAGACGGCACTGGCACGACGTTCACCGCCAAATCGCTGACCCTGCAAAAGGAAGCGACAATCGCGACCGACACCGGCACCCCAGGCCTCAGTCCCGGCGACACGCTCGGCTATACCCTCGACGTCGCGATCTCCGACTATTTCGCCGTCGGCCAGACGATCCAGGGCGGCGGCCAGTTCGTGGTCACGGATCGGCTCGGCGACGGCCAGACGCTGACCGGCACGCCTACGCTCACCTTTACCGTCGGCGGTGTCACTCAAACCATTGCGCTGGTCACCACCAGCACGGTTGACGCGGATGGCACCACCACCATCACCTTCGACATTGGCACGTCACTGAAGAACGCCTCGGCGCAGCATAGCGGCGCGCTGATCGGCGATCTCGACCTCGATAGCGTCCAGCAGGGCGCGACCAGGGCGACCATCAGCTATGACGCGGTGGTCGACCAGAGTTATACGACGGTCTATGCGCAAAGCGCGCTGAACGAAGGCGATTCGGTGGGCAACAGCGCGTCGGTGACCGGCACGTTACTGGTGGACCGCCTGAACCTCACCGGGGACTCGGTCACCGATCAGGCCGCCACCACCAGTACGATCGGCACGGATACGGTCGACATCACAGTGCTCTCGGTGAATGGCGCCACGCCGCCTGCGAGCGGCGAGCTGAATCCGGGCGACGTGGTCACCTTCAACCTGAGCTACGACCTCATCACGGGGGACTACGAACAGTTCCGGCTGGCGGCGTATCTGCCGCTGCCGTTGCTCAACGTCGCCGGTATCAACTGGACTCAGGGCACCGGCCTCGACCAGTGGAGTTTCGGCCCTGGCAACACGAACCAGGGCGGCATTGTCAGTGTGGCTGATGGAGCGGGCAATTCGCTCGTGTTCAACTTTGGCAGCTTTGCCACCAATGCCATCGGCGGCACCCGCATCGAGGTGCAGTTCACCGTCCAGGTGGGCGACCAGCCGTACGCCGACCAGCGTTCTCTGGACGTGCTTGCACAGTCCAGCCAGGTCACCACGATTGCCCACACGCCGCTCATCTCGTCTGACGTCGCCACGATCGTCTCGGTTGCCGAACCGGTTCTGGCCATCCAGCAAGGCGTCGTCTCCGCCAGCGAAGGCACAGTGACGGGCACCACCGGGACATGGGGCGCACCGGGCAGTACCGGCACACCATTCAGCGGCATCGTGACGGATCTAAACGCGGTCAACGGCAACGTGACAGGCATCGACGGCAGCGACACACTGCGCCTCGCTACCGCCATTGAAAACAGCGGTGGTGGCGGCGCTTTCGATGTGTCGACCAGCGTCACCCTCCCCGCCGGCCTGCAGTTCGTAGGCGGCAGCCTAGTTGCGGCTGACCTGAACATCTACCGGGGCGACGGCACCCTGCTGGTCGAAGGCACCGACTACAGCGTGGCCGGCAATACGATCACGTTCCTCGACCGCGGCAACATCGCCACCTTGCTGCCAGGCCGCTCTGGCACCACGGCCGATACCAGCGGCTCGAATATCGTCGTCATCACCTATGACGTCACCGTCAACGCCACGATCCCGGCCGCCAGCACCCTGCTGACAACGGCCACGCTAACCAATTACGCGAGCGTCGAAGGCGGTACCGACTTCACGCCGGCCGATCTGACCGACACCGCCACTGAACAGGTGGCGTCGCCGACCATTACCGTCGAGTACGCCGGTGGCACGCTGACCGACGGCGATTCGAGTTCGTCGAGCACGACCGGCAACAACCTGGTGATCGGCGAAAGCATGCTGTACGACATCGTGGTCACGTTGCCGGAAGGCACCACGCAGAATCTGACCATCGACGACCTGATTCCGGCCGGTCTGCACCTCGATACCAGCTTCAACGGCATTGGCTATCAGCTGATCACCACCACGGCGGGCAGCGCGGCGCTCGGCGCGGATTTTAACGGCACGGTTACGGTCGGCAGTTTCGGCGGCCTGAACAGCGGCGCATTGGGCGGAGATGGCGTGGGCGGCCAATGGACTTTTTCAGTCTCGCGTGCCACCGCGGACAACAACGTCGGCAATAACAGCTTCGTGATTCGTGTGCAGTTGGTCGCAAGCGATGTAGCCAGCAACCAGGCGGGCGTCACGTTGCCAAACAACGCCCAGCTCGTCTTCAGCGACCCCGACGGCGACACGCCCAACGGTACTGCCGCCGTCGCGCGCACTGTAGGTGAAAGCGGTACAGCACCGACCGTGGTAATCCGCGAGCCGACCTTGCTGATCTCGCAGACCACTGCCACGGCACCTGGGCTTGGCGTCGATCAGGGCGATACGGTCGAATACGACATCACCATCAGCAACGGAACGGCGGGGACCGACTTCAACGCCTACGACATCAGCTTCCTCGATGCGCTTCCCGGCGAACTCGGCAATCTGGCGCTGCTCGGCGTGACCTATCAAGGCGGTGCGACCAACAACGGCGGCCCTGATTTTCACCTGGTAAACGGCCAACTGACCACTGCCAGCAACGCCAACATCGACATCGCCACCGGCGGCAGCATCACGATACGGGTATCCGGTACCGTGCTCGCTGCGGCCGCGAGCGAAGCGTCGTTCAACAATACGGCGAGTGTCGAATGGACCAGCCTGAATGGCTCGGTGGGTGGCACTGCCAATCCGGTGGGCGAGCGCACGGGCGTCGACGGCCTGCTCAATGGCGGCGCGCTCAACGACTACCGGGTGAACTCCACGTTGACCGTGCCGGTCGCACAGGAAGTGATCGTGTCGCGTGTGGGCGGCTTGTCCGATACCCCTGCACCCAATCCGACCAACGCAAGCGATGAAAATGTGACGGTCGGCGAGGTCATCCGTTACCGGGTCGTTGCGCTGCTGGCCGAAGGGACGACCAATGACTACAGCCTGCAGGTCACGTTGCAGAACGGCCTGAGTTTCATCAACGACGGCACGATCGACGTCGCCTTCATTTCGAATGACGGCATTACCACTAGCCTCGGCACCCTGGTCGTCAACAACGGTACGCTCGAAGTCGTGGGCAATCAGAACAGCGCGCAGGCCCAGCCGATTACGCCGGGCCTCATAGGTGCAGCGCCGAACGCGCAACTCAATCCCGCCGATATCACGGTGACCACGGATGCCAACGGCAGCGAGATCATCACGTTCCACCTGGGCACCCTGATCAACAACGACAACGACCCCGACCGCGAGGGCGTTTCGCTGGAGTTCAATGCACGGGTGGAAAACCAGGCGTCCAACGTCGGCGGCACTGTCCTCACCGCAACGGCCGTCGATCTGTCCGGCAGCGCCAATCTGTCGACACCGCAGACTGTGCGCGAGGACGTGGTCGAACCCAATGTCACCGGTCTCGAGAAACAGGTCTATAGCTTCGACCCCACCAGCACGACGACCGGCTTCGGCACCGCCGATGTCGACGTCAGCTTCACCCAGAGCGGCGGTTCACCCGCTTACAACCTCACGCTGACCGACAGCTTTCCGGGCGCAACAGGCTATAGCTTCGATCATCTGGTGCTCAATGGGACCGACTACACGGCCGCACAGCTCGCGGGTATCGGCGTCACGTTGAACACGACCGGCGGCCTGAACCTCACGTTTGCCCAACTGGATCCGGGTGCCACGGTCCAGGTGTTCTATGCCGCGACCGTGCCGAATCAAGCCGCCATTGCCCCCACCGATGCCCGCATCACCTGGGACAGTCTGCCGGACAGCTTCACCTCGTGGGGCGGCTCGCCCGTCGGTACAGCAGGCAGCGCGGACGGCGAACGGACCGGCAGTGGGGTTGGCCCGAACACCTACGTCAGGAACGATGCCGCGGGACTGGGCGTCATCAGCGGCACGCTCTGGGACGATACCGCCTCCGCGACCGCGTCCACGACGCCCGATGGCCCCGGCCTGCCCAATCAGACCGTCACGCTCATCTGGGCCGGCCTAGATCGCAACCTGAACACCACGGCCGACAACCTCACCTTCACGACGACCACCAACAGCAACGGCCAGTACGAATTCGGCGTGCTGCCGGTAGGCACCTATCTGATCGAAACACCAACTGGCGGCGCGAGCGCGCCGATTACCGATCCTGAACCGGTGGGCGGCGCGCTGGCGGTGCGTATCGATAGCGATCCGAACACGCCGCTCGGGCAGATTGGCGTCGCACTCCCCGACGGCGGAACGGCGAGCGCCAATGCGGGCTATGTCCACCAGAACGAAGCGCCCGTCAACACGCTTCCCGCCACTTCGCCCAGCGGCAACGAAGATACGACCTTCGGCATCACCGGCATTACGGTGAGCGACGCCGACGCAGGTAGCGGCGATCTGCAGATTACGCTCAACGTGCTGCACGGTACGCTGTCGCTGAGCAGTCTGCCTGCCGGCATCACCGAATCGGGCTCCCACACCGCCACCCTGACGCTCAACGGAACCTTGACCGAGCTGAATGCAGCGCTCGCCAATCTGCTCTACCTGGGCAACCTGAACTACAACGGCACGGACTCGCTGAGTATCCGCACGGACGATCTGGGCAACTTCGGTGACGCCGATGGCAACGGCATTCCCGGACAGGCCACCGACGCGTTAATCACCGCAAGCACGCTACCGATTGTCGTCAATCCGGTGAACGACACGCCGGTGGCCGTCAACGACACGGCCAGCGCGACCGAAGCCGGCGGCAGCAATAACAATCTCCCGGGCGTCAACCCAACTGGCAATGTGCTCAGCAACGATACGGATGTGGACATAGCCACTAATGGCGATTCGCTGCGCGTCATCACCGTGGCGAACCAGAACGGTATGAGGCTCTTTTTGCCGAATCTGGGCGCGACCCAGATTGCGGGGCTCTATGGCACGCTGACGCTCGGAGCCAATGGCGGCTACACGTACACGGTCGACAACGACAATCCCGCCGTGCAGGCGCTGCGCCTCGCCAGTCAGACCTTGACCGAGCGGTTCACCTATACGATCGCCGATACCTTCAATGCCACCGCCTCGGCCACGCTGGCCATCACGATTCATGGCGCCAACGATGCGCCGGCAGGCGTCAACGATGTTGCTTCCGCGACCGAAGCAGGCGGCGTCAACAACGGTACGCCCGGCGTCAATCCGACCGGCAATGTGCTGACCAACGACACGGACGTCGATAGCGTGGCGAACGGCGAGACCAAGGCCGTGACCGGCATCATCGCCGTGCCCGAAGCCAATCTCGCCGGCCCGCTCACCGGCGTTACGGCAGGCACCACGAGCAGCACCGGCACGACGATCGTCGGCCTGTACGGCACGCTGACGATCGGCGCCGACGGCACCTACAGCTATGTTGTCAACAACAGCAACGCCGCCGTGCAGGCGCTCGTGCCATCCGATACACCGCTGGTTGACACCTTCACCTATCAGCTCACGGATGCCGGTGGCCTGAGCGCGCTGGCCGAGTTGCAGGTGCAGATTCACGGCGCCTTCGACAACCCCGTCGCCAGCAATGACCAGGGCACCGCAACCGCAGGCTCGGTGAGCCTCGGCGTGGCGCCGGTCGACGCCGGCGGTAACGTCATTACTGAAGCGAGCCGTCCCGGCACCGTGAACCAACCCGGTGGCAACGGCATCGACACGGGCGTCGACGATACCGACCAGCCGAATACCGCACTGCAGGTGAACGGAGTACGCACGGGCCTGGAGAGCGCGGGCGGCGCCCTGACCGCCGTCGCGACCGGCACGACTTCGGCCAGCGGCACCACGGTAACCGGCACCTATGGCAGCATGCATATCGGCGCAGATGGTTCGTACACCTATGGAGTTGACGGAACTAATCCCACGGTGATCGCGCTTGCGCCGGGCGCAACCCTCACGGATACCTTCACCTATCAGATCGTCGATCCCAACGGCCTGACGGCCGAAGCGCAAGTGGTGATCACCGTGGTGGGCGTCAACGACCGGCCCGTCGCCGTCAATGACATCGCACAGGCCCAGGAAGCCGGTGGCGTGAACAACGGCACACCCGGTGTGAATCCGACCGGCAACGTCCTGACCAACGATTCCGACCCGGACACCGGCGACACGATCAGCGTGTCCGGCGTGCGCACCGGCACGGACACGGGCACTGGCACGGCCGGCACGCTGGGGCAGTCGCTGCAGGGACTGTATGGCAGCCTGACGCTCAATGCGAACGGCACGTACAGCTACATCGTGGACAACAGCAACGCTGCGGTGCAGGCATTGCGCTTGCCAGGCGATCAACTGGTCGAGCACTTCACCTACACGATCTCCGACTCGCATGGCTCGACGGCGCAGGCCGAACTCGATGTGGTGATCTCCGGTCAGAACGACGCCCCGGTCGCCGTGAACGACCAGGCGAGCGCCGTCGAAGCAGGCGGCACCCGCAACGGCACGCCCGGTATCAATCCGACCGGCAATGCGCTGACCAACGACACCGACGTGGACGCCGGCGATACCAAAACGCTCGACGGCATCCGTACCGGCACCGAGGCGGCTGGCGGCGCCTTCACCGCAGTGGCTGCCGGCACCACGATCAACGGCGCCTATGGCACGCTGACCGTCGCCGCCAACGGCAGCTATACCTACACGGTCAACAATTCTTTGCCCGCCGTCCAGGCGCTGATCCCGGGTACGAGCCTCACCGACACCTTCAGCTACCAGATGCATGACACGGCGGGCGCGACTTCCTCCGCGCAGTTGACGGTCCAGATCCAGGGCGCCTGGGACGCGCCGGTGCCGACCAACGATGTCGCACTGGCGATTGCCGACAACGGCAGTGGCGATGCGGTGAATCCCAGCGGCAACGTGCTCACCAACGATACCGACGTCGACCAGGGCGACCCGCTTTTCGCCTCCGGCATCCGCACCGGCACGTCAGCCCCTGGTGGTGCGCCGCTAACGAGCATTGCGGCAGGCAGCAGCAGCAGTATCAACCCCGCCGTCATACAGGGCACCTATGGCGAGCTGGTGATCGGCGCGA
>FTKM01000655.1_pt3 | contig 13272 bp, 12 predicted proteins | sample 1658051 | NCBI WGS metagenome assembly FTKM01 (sample SAMEA3914794, study PRJEB12502) | metagenome | biome: forest; material: soil | place: Canada | collected 2011-07-05 | depth 0.1 m | reverse complement strand
GGCGTCATCGACTGCAGCCACAGACGCTGCACGGGTTGCTTCGCTTTGGCGTGCTGCGCGATCAGGCGGAAAATCAGCTCACCCTCTCGCCCCGCGTCGCAGGCGTTGATCAGACGGTCGACATCCTTGCGCTTGAGCAGCTTGCTCAAAACCTTTAACCGCGACTCGCTTTTTGCGATCGGGTTGAGGTCGAAATGCGGGGGGATGACCGGCAGATTGGCGAAACTCCATTTACCGCGTTTGACCTCGTATTCTTCCGGCGCGGCAATTTCCAGCAGGTGGCCGACTGCCGAGGAAAGGACGTAATCGTCGCTTTCATAGTATTCGTCATGCTTGGTAAAACCGCCCAAAGCCCGCGCGATGTCGTTCGCGACGGAAGGCTTTTCGGCGATGATCAGTGCTTTGGACATGACTGGATGTAAGTTGGTAGATTCGGGTTTAGGCCCGGGTTTGCGACCCCAAGGTTAGCGACCCTTTAACGACCGCTTTATAGCACACGACGCTGAAAGGACGTGTCAAGTACCATAAAAAGCGGCCAATCATAATTGCGCGTCTATATATTGGGCAAGGCCGAGAGGAACACGCTGCAGCCTGTCCACAACGCCCATGCCGCTCGCTGGGCGGTCAAACCAAAAACATTTCAGGCCACCGCGAGAGCCGGCCGCAACTTGGGTGCGCCGCTCACGCCCGGCAGCGTCGTGAAGTCGGCAAGCATGCGCTCGACGATTGCCGCGTGCGGCAGCACCGTTCCGAAAAAGCGGGTGGTTACGCTGTCCTCTATCAGAATCGTAGGAAAATTTTCTACGTCCAGGTCGTCAAAACGGTCCGCATGGGTTTCGATATCGATCCACGCGAAACAGATATCCGGGTGCTTGTCAGCCAGCAGGTCGAAAGCCGCCTGATAGTCGCGACAGGTTCCGCACCATTGCGCGCACAGGCAGGCAACGAATAGCGTGTCGTGGTCGTTGACGCGCTCGGCGATCCGGTCTTGGTCGGTGTCGAGATTCAGCGCGGGCATGAAGAATTCCTTGCGTACTTTGTCAGGTGCTTTGGCGCGAATGTAGCATGGCGCGGATTTGACCGTGACCGACCATGCTCTCACGCGTGGCTCGCTCGCACGAAGCGTCCGCCTGGCAGGACGGTTAGTTGGCCGGCCAGCTCCAGCTGTAATAGCGTGCTTTGCAGGGCTGAATCTGGCATGTCGGTGCGAGCAGCGAGCATTTCAAGCGTAGCCGGCGCATAGCCGAGTGCGGCGAGCAGCGCTCGGGCATCGCTTCCCAGGTCGGTCCTCAGGTCGGTTTCGAGATTGGTGCCGGCCGCCTTGCCTGCGACGGGCGCCGTGACCGTCCCATGTGTGGATTCGGCCAGCCCGCCGCTCCAGAGCTTCGATGCGAGACTTCGTACTTTTGGCGGCGGAGCAAAGCCTAACTCTTCGAGGATTTCTTCTGGCGTTTCGACAAGTCTGGCGCCCTGCTTGAGAATCCGGTGACAGCCTTTCGAGAGCGGCGCGTGGATCGAGCCCGGTAGCGCGAACACGTCCCGCCCCATTTCATTGGCAAGTCGCGCCGTGATCAGCGAGCCAGAGCGCATCGCGGCTTCGACAACCAGCACGCCGCCAGCCAGCGCGGCGATTAACCGGTTGCGCTGCGGAAAATTCGCGGCGCGTGCGGGCGTGCCGAGCGGCCACTCGGAAACAATGGTCCCATCGACCGCGATCTGCCTCGCAAGCGGGTGATGCGCGGCTGGATAAACGAGGTCCGCGCCGGTGCCTATCACCGCTATCGTGCTGCCATGAGCGCTTAGCGCCCCGCGATGCGCGGCGGCGTCGATACCCAATGCGAGCCCCGAAATCACCACAAGGCCCGCCTGCGACAGCGCCTGCGCGAAGCGCTGAGCGTCTTCGACGCCTTGCGGCGTTGCACTGCGGCTGCCAACCACGGCCACGGCCTTTGCGTGCAGCAGATCGAGCCGGCCCTTCACATATAGCAGCGACGGAGGATCGGGCATCGTTAGAAGCGCGGGCGGGTAGGCAGGGTCGTCGAGTGTGACGATGGCGTTGCCTTTCTCTTCGCGCCACGCCAGCGCCGCGTCCAGATAGCGCGCAAAATCAGCGCCGGGAGAGGTCAGCGCGGCTCGCGCGGATGCCTCGTCGGTCGCGGCAGCGAGCCGTGCAAAGGGTTGCTCGAGAATCGCGCCTGGTAAGCCAAACGCGTTGAGCAACGCGCGTAGCGCTCCGGGTTTGAGGCCCGGCGCCATCGAGAGCCGCAGCCACGCGGCAAGTTCCTGGTCGGTTGCTGGCAGAGTGTGCATTGCGTGTTCATCCTTGAGCATGGCCAGCGGGCAGGCGGGCGCCATGCTAAAATTTTCATCATCCGAAATAACTGCAGCGCCGCGCCCAGCCGCGCGGGCTCGTCGTTTGCGCACCTTTGGCGAGTTGAATCGAACTGGTTCGACCCAACTATCCTCTGCGTATCGCGACGGCTTCACAAGCTGGCCAGATGGCCAGCAGCGCGAGTTTTCGCGCGTGGCGGCGCCTAAAACCACCTTCAAAATCATGGCTTTGCTGAACATTCTCAATTACCCGGACAAACGGCTGCACAAGATTGCCAAACCGGTTGAAAAAGTCGACGACCGTATTCGCAAGCTCGTGGCCGACATGGCCGAAACGATGTACGCGGCGCCCGGCGTAGGCCTTGCGGCCACCCAGGTGGACGAGCACGAGCGCGTCATCGTGATCGACGTGTCCGATGCGCATGACGAACTGCACGCCTTCATCAACCCGGAGATCATCTGGTCGAGCGACGAAAAGAGGATCAACGAGGAAGGTTGCCTCTCGGTGCCGGGCATCTACGACAACGTCGAACGCGCCGAGAAGGTTCGGGTTCGCGCGCTTAACGAAAAAGGCGAAACCTTCGAGCTGGACTGCGAAGATCTGCTCGCGGTATGTATCCAGCACGAGATGGATCACCTGATGGGCCGAGTGTTCGTCGAGTATCTGTCGTCGCTCAAACAGACCCGCATCAAGAACAAGATGAAGAAGCTCGCCCACGCCATGTAATGCGCGTCCACTCCGCCTACTGCACCCATTCATGAGCCATTCGTTGCGCGTTGTTTTTGCCGGTACGCCGGAGTTTGCTTCGGCGGCGCTTGCTGCTATCCACGAGGCCGGGTTTGCTGTGCCGCTCGTGTTGACGCAGCCGGATCGTCCGGCTGGGCGTGGCATGAAGCTGCAGGCCAGTCCGGTCAAACGCTACGCGCAAGAGCATGGGATTAACGTGGCTCAACCGCCGTCACTGCGCCGTAACGGTAAATTCCCTGCTGAAGCCACGGCGGCGATCGATCTGCTGCGCGCCACACCGCACGATGTGATGGTGGTCGCGGCTTACGGGCTGCTGTTGCCGCAGGAAGTGCTGGATATCGCACCGCGTGGCTGTATCAACATCCACGCCTCGTTGCTGCCGCGTTGGCGCGGTGCCGCGCCGATCCATCGCGCGATCGAAGCGGGTGACACGGAAACCGGCATCACGCTGATGCAGATGGACGCGGGCCTCGACACTGGCGCGATGATCTCCGAGGTGCGTACACCCATTCACAACAACGACACCACCGCGACGCTGCATGACCGTCTGGCGCAAGCTGGCGCTCGCCTGATCGTCGATGCGTTGAGCGAACTGGAACGCAGCGGCACGCTCGCTGCATCGCCTCAGCCGGAGACCGGATCAACTTACGCCGACAAGATCGGCAAGCATGAGGCCACGCTTGACTGGCGGCGTCCTGCGGCAGTGCTCGCACGCCAGGTGCGAGCGTTTGACCCGTTCCCGGGTAGCGTGGCCACGCTCGACGGCACCGCAATCAAGGTTTGGGGCGCAGTGGCCACCGAAGCGCGCGCTAACGCAGAGCCAGGCACGATTCTCGATGTTTCGCCCGAAGGTGTCGTGGTGGCCTGCGGTGAGGGTGCGCTATGTCTCGTGCAATTGCAGAAGCCAGGCGGCAAGCGACTGCCCGTGCGCGAATTCCTTGCCGGCTCGACGCTCACCAGCGGGCAGCGTTTTCAATTGCCAGAAGCAGAATAACTGGCACTCCATCGGGCCCGGTATCGGCCGTTTGGCCGACTCGCTGCGTACGCTCTCGGCGCGTTAGAATCAGTTTTGCAATGTGCACGGTTTTGAGGCTCCCATGTTTGGCATCACCCATTTCGGATTTTTCGTCGTCGCCGTCTTCCTGCTGAACGTGACGCCTGGGCCGGACACGGCCTACATCGTTGGCCGGAGTGTCGCCCAAGGGCGTGGCGCCGGCCTGATGTCGGCGCTGGGTATTTCGGCAGGCTGCTGCGTGCATTCGCTCGCTTGTGCGTTTGGCCTGACGGCGCTGCTGGCGGCCTCGGCAACAGCCTTCACCGTAATCAAGTTTGTTGGCGCGCTGTACCTGATCTACCTCGGCACACGCCTGATTTTTGCGCGGCCGGCCGTTGCTGCTGAAGCGCCGGGCGCCACGCGCGCAGTCGGTGCACCGAAGTCGTTGCGCCAACTGTTTTTGCAGGGTTTCTGGACCAACGTTCTGAATCCGAAAGTCGTGCTGTTTTTTGTGTCGTTCTTTCCGCAGTTCGTGACAACCGGCAGCGATCACAAGGCTCTGGCGTTCCTCGCGCTGGGCGTGGTCTTTGTCCTTATGTCCATGGTCTGGAACAGCTTTGTCGCGTGGATTGCGGGTAGCGTCACGCAGCGTTTTTCCGGCAAACCGGCTGTAAAGCGATGGCTGGATCGCGGTGTAGGCAGCGCTTTCGTCGGACTCGGCATCAAGCTCGCCACCGCGTCGAGATGATTGAATTTTCTCCGCACGTCCATATCTAACAAAAAGATTACAGCCGGGCGCCGCCATCAGGCGGCGTCAGATATGAACCCGTCAGCGGGGCAAGGAGCAGTCAACATGTTTAACTGGGTCAAAACCGCGATGTTGATGGCCGGGATCACGGCCCTTTTCATCGTGATCGGCGGGGTGATAGGCGGGTCGCGGGGCATGATGATCGCGCTCGTCATTGCGCTGGGGATGAATTTCTTCTCATACTGGTTCTCGGACAAGATGGTCCTGCGCATGTACAACGCGCAGGAGGTTGACGAGACCAGCGCGCCGCAGTTTTATCGGATGGTGCGCGAGCTCGCCACGCGCGCGGGTCTGCCCATGCCCCGTGTGTACCTAATCAATGAAGACGCACCTAACGCGTTCGCTACGGGCCGCAATCCTGAGCATGCTGCAGTGGCTGCCACTACCGGCATCCTGCGCGTGTTATCCGAGCGTGAGATGCGAGGTGTAATGGCGCATGAACTGGCGCATGTGAAGCATCGGGACATCCTCATCTCCACGATCTCCGCCACGATGGCCGGCGCGATTTCCGCATTGGCGAACTTCGCCATGTTCTTTGGCGGTCGCGACGAAGACGGTCGCCGCTCCAACCCCATCGCGGCCATTGCGGTTGCGTTGCTCGCACCGATTGCGGGTGCTTTGATCCAGATGGCAATTTCGCGTGCCCGCGAATTCGAAGCCGACCGCGGCGGTGCGCAGATCTCCGGCGATCCGCAAGCGCTTGCAGCAGCGCTCGACAAGATTCATCGCTATGCGAGCGGCATTCCATTCCCGACGGCCGAGGCGCATCCGTCCACCGCGCAGATGATGATCATGAATCCCTTGGCGGGCGGCGGCATGGCGAGCCTGTTTTCGACACACCCGGCCACTGAAGAGCGCATTTCCCGGTTGATGGAAATGTCGCGCACGGGGCGCTTCGAGTAACCCACACTGGCGTTCGCAGGCTGATTTTTCCGCAAAAGGGTGGGCTTACAGGCTCACCCTTTTTTCATACCTTCGCCAAAGGTGCATCGGCTTAAGGCTCTTCGTAAGCAGATCGGCATCGCCAGTGCGGCAATACCCGCAGTCGTTGCGCCCGCGCTGCACCCTGCGCGGCCTGACGGGCCGCCCGGCGCGCCACGCTACAATGTGCTGTTTGCGTCGTGCGCTCCGTGCGGCCTGCTTTTGCCTTCTTCATGACTTCAAAGCCTTCCAAGCGTTCTGATTCACCTTCGCGTCCGCGCGACTCACGTCTGTCGACGTTGCATCTTGCGCCAGAATCGCTTGGATTCGCGCTCGACTGCGCGGCCCAGGCGGTCGGTGCCGTGCGCCTCGGCTCGGCGCTCCCGGCTGCGTTGTTATCAGTGTTCGTGGCCGCGCCAGAGGGTAGCGCAGCAGCGGCGCGCGGTGCGGTGCAGGACATTTCCTACCGGACCATGCGGCGTCTGGCCACCGCTGACTGGCTGATCGCGAAACTGGTCCGCAAGGCGCCGCCGCCGCACGTCGGCAATCTGTTGGCCTGCGCGCTGGCGCTGCTCGCCGACGATGAAGAGGTCGCTGCCTACGCGCCATTTACCGTGGTCGATCAGGCGGTCAATGCGATCGCTGCGCGGCGGGAGTTTGGCTTCGCGAAGGGCCTCGTCAACGCAGTGCTGCGCAATTTCTTGCGCGAGCGTGAGCAACTGCTGAGCGAGTCGCAGAAGGACGAGGTTGCGCGCTGGAATTATCCTGCCTGGTGGATCAACACGGTACGGCGCGCGTGGCCCGAAAACTGGCAGGACGTCCTCGCGGCCGGCAACGTACAGGGCCCGCTGACGCTGCGCGTGAATGCGCGTCGCTCGACCGTCGACGCCTATTTGCAGGTATTGCACGATCAGCATATCGACGCCACCCGTGCCGGTGAAGACGCGGTGCGACTCGCCACCCCGGTGCCGGTCGATCGAATTCCGGGCTTCAATGACGGCGTCGTCTCGGTACAGGACGCGGCTGCGCAACTCGCCGCCCAGTGGCTCGGCGCGCGCGACGGCATGCGTGTGCTCGACGCATGCGCGGCACCGGGTGGCAAGACGGGCCACTTGCTCGAACTCGCCAATCTCGAACTGATCGCGCTCGAAAGCGACGCGACACGCGCGCGGCGTATCGGCGAAAACCTGCAGCGGCTTGGCCTTTCGGCCGAGGTGCGGATTGGCGATGCGGGTGCGCCCGCGAAGTGGCACGACGACATCGATCACCCCTTCGATCGCATTCTTGCCGACGTGCCGTGTTCGGCATCGGGCATCGTCCGGCGGCATCCGGACATCCGCTGGCTACGTCGCGCGTCGGACATTCCGGCGCTGGTTGCCGAACAGCGGCGTATTCTCGCGGCGCTTTGGCCGCTGGTGAAGCCGGGCGGCGAGCTTCTTTACGTAACGTGTTCGATCTTCCCGGACGAGGGCGAACTGCAGGCGCAGTGGTTTGGAGACAACTACCAGGATGCGGTACGATTGGACGCGCCGGGGCAACTGTTGCCCACAGCGGCCCGCGCGCCTGCCGACGCTCCGGACGGTTCCCGTGCTGAACCGGACACCGGCTCGAACCCAGATCACGACGGATTTTTCTACGCGCGCTTTCAGAAACGGTGACCATCAAACGCTTCTTTCCGCTTCGGCTCGCTGCCGTGCTCTGGATTGCGCTGGCCTTCTGGCTGGGCGCGCCAGGCGCCGCGCATGCTGATTCGATCGCGGTGCAGCGTGCATCGCTGCAGTCTGACGGCGGCGGTTGGACGCTCGACGCGCGGTTCGACTTCGAACTGAACAGCAACCTTGAAGATGCCGTCAACAAAGGCATTCCGCTCTACTTCACAACCGATTTCGAACTGAGCCGGCCGCGCTGGTACTGGTTCGACGAGCAGCCGGTGAGTGTGTCGCAGAGCATCCGGCTCTCGTTTCAGCCGCTCACGCGCGAGTACCGCGTGTCCACAGGCGGTTTGCAACTCGGCTTCAGCACGCTGAAAGATGCGTTGGCGGTGATCCAGCATGTCACGTCGTGGCATGTGATCGACCGCAATCAGGTGCAGAACGGCGAAACCTATACCGCATCCGTGCGCATGCAACTCGACATCGCGCTGATGCCCAAGCCATTCCAGATCGACGCCGTCAACAACCGCGACTGGAATCTCTCTTCCGACTGGAAGCGTTTTACTTTTACGGTGACCGAACGTGCTAAATAGAGTACGCGGTACCACCAGCGTCAGCAGCATCGTCGTGCGCGTGCTGGTGTCGACGGTGGCGGTCACGGCCGTCCTGCTGCTGGTGTTGCTGGCCGCTGCGAGCGCCAACACCGAGTTCTTCGACCGTTACTATCAATGGCTGTATGCGGCCAACGTCGCGGTTGCGCTGATCTTCCTGATGGTCGTGACGGCGCTCGTCCTGATCATCATCTACCGGCTGCGCAAGGGAAAATTCGGCACGCGGCTGCTGGCGAAACTCGCGTTTTTCATGGCGCTGGTGGGTGTCGTGCCGGGCGGCATCATCTACATCGTGTCGTATCAGTTTGTCTCGCGCAGTATCGAATCGTGGTTCGACGTGAATGTCGAAACGGCACTGACGTCGGGTCTGAATCTCGGGCGCGGCATGCTCGACGCGTCGCTGTCAGACCTGCAGACCAAGGGTCGTCTGATGGCCGAACAGCTCGCTAGCGCTGACGCCGCGGGCACTACGCTGACGTTGCTGCGTCTGCGGGACCAGTTTGGCGTGCAGGATGCGACGATCGTCGAGCCGGTGCGCAGCATGTCGGGCGCGACACCTGACATGCACGTGGTGGCGCAGGCATCGGGCAATTACGTGACGCTCGTGCCCAACGACCTGCCCACGCCGATGATGATCGAACAGGCTCGCGGCCACGGCTTTGCAGCGATCGAAGGTGAAGTGGATGGCGATCCAAACGCAAACGGCGGCAAGGGCGTGCTGCGTTTGCGCGTCGTGCAACGCATTCCGGATGCCAATGCTTCGCTGCTGCAACCCACTGAACGCTTCCTGCAATTGACCCAGCCCGTGTCGCCGTCGCTCGCGCGTAACGCCGACGCCGTGCAACGGGCATATCGTGAGTATCAGGAGAAGGCGTTAGGGCGCACTGGCCTGCGCAAGATGTATATCGGCACATTGACGCTGGCGCTCTTTCTCGCCACTTTCATTGCAATGATGCTGGCGCTTGCACTAGGCAATCAGCTTGCAAGGCCGTTGTTCCTGCTGGCGCAGGGCACCAAGGAAGTGACAGAGGGCGACTACACGCCAAAGCGCGAAATCAAATCGCGTGACGAGTTGGGTTTCCTCACACAGTCGTTCAATGCAATGACACGGCAGCTTTCCGAGGCACGCGCGGCGGTCGAAAACAACCGGATCGCGCTTGAGCACTCAAAGGCGTATCTGGAGAGTATTCTCGCTAACTTGACTGCAGGCGTGTTCGTGTTCGACCGGCAGTTTCGGCTCACCACGGCCAATCGCGGCGCGGAGCGGATTTTCCGTCAGCCATTCCAGGCGGCGCTCGGTTCGGCGCTTGATCGCATCACGGTGCTGAGTGACTTCGGGGCGATGGTGCGCAAGGCCTTTGCTGATCGCGAGGCCGCGAGCGGCGACGGTCACGATGATCGCGGCCACTGGCAGCAACAGGTCTCGGTACAGCTGGCTGGCGAAACCGAACCGCTGACACTGCTGGTGCGCGGTGCGCGCCTTTTGTCTGCTACCGACCGCGATACGGACGACATGCAGACATCGGGCTACGTGGTCGTGTTCGACGATATCTCTGACGTGATTTCGGCGCAGCGTTCCATTGCCTGGGGTGAAGTGGCGCGGCGGCTCGCACACGAGATCAAGAATCCGCTCACGCCGATCCAGTTGTCGGCCGAGCGTCTGCAGATGAAACTCGCAGACAAGCTCGCGCCAAACGACGCGGATTTCCTCAAGCGCGGCGCGACGACGATCGTCAATCAGGTCGCAGCGATGAAACAGATGGTGGACAGTTTCCGCGATTACGCGCGCACGCCGCCAGCGGTCCTTGCTAATCTGCAACTCAACGAGCTGGTGAGCGAAGTGCTCACGCTTTACGGCATTGAAGAAGGCAAGAGCGCGATTCACGTTGAGCTTGCCGCGCTGCCGGTGATTCGAGGCGACGCGACGCAATTGCGTCAGGTCATCCACAACCTGCTGCAGAATGCGCAGGATGCGGTGGCCGAGTCCGGGCATCCACGTGTGTTGCTCGAGACGAGAACAGTAGAATATGGCGATCCCGACGCGGAAGGCAAAGTACGCGTCGCGGTGCGTCTGACCGTATCGGATAACGGAGCGGGCTTCCCCACACGCATTCTGACGCGTGCATTCGAACCTTACGTGACGACCAAGGCCAAAGGAACAGGGCTTGGGCTAGCAATGGTCAAGAAGATCGTCGACGAACACGGCGCGCGGATCGACATTCGCAACCGGATGAGAGCCGGCGATGTGATCGAGGGTGCGCAGATTTCGATCCTCTTTCTCCAACTGGCAGACGACAATGCCGCGGCACCTGGTGCAGGGCCGCAGGCGGCGCATGGCAATGCGTCACAGGGAACGACAAAAGCAACAGTGCAGACAAGGGCAGCGTAAATGGCAACCATCCTGGTGGTAGATGATGAAATGGGCATCCGGGAATTGCTCTCGGAGATCCTGAGCGACGAAGGGCATGTCGTGGAGGCGGCGGAGAACGCACAGGAAGCGCGCGACTTCCGGCTGCGCCAGGCGCCCGACCTGGTATTGCTCGACATCTGGATGCCCGACACCGATGGCGTGACGTTGCTGAAGGAATGGGCTGCGCAAGGGCAACTGACAATGCCGGTGATCATGATGTCGGGCCATGCGACTATCGACACGGCAGTCGAGGCAACCAAGATCGGCGCGCTCAACTTTCTCGAGAAGCCGATCGCTTTGCAAAAGCTGCTGAAAGCGGTTGAGCAGGGCCTCGCGCGTGGCAATCCGGCGCCCGCGGTGCCTGGCGCAGCTGTCAAGCCTGCGGTGTCCGCGAGCCCGTCGGCGGTGGCCTCGGCGGCCTCTCTGCCGATGCTCTCCGGCGACGCGCTTGGCGGCGGCGTACTCGCAGCGCAAACAGCGTCTATCTCGTTCGACATCCCGTTGCGCGATGCACGTGACGCGTTCGAGCGCGCGTACTTCGAATATCACCTTGCGCGCGAGAACGGCAGCATGACGCGTGTGGCCGAAAAGACGGGGCTCGAACGTACCCATTTGTACCGCAAGCTCAAGCAACTCGGCGTCGATCTCGGCAAGAACAAGGGTGAGTAAAATTGCCCGCCCATGCGCGCGAGCTGGCGGTATCCGGCTTGCGTCGGCAAAAAAATTGAGAGAGGGGCTTGAGCCACTCAAAGCCCTTTGTTATACTCTCGCTTCTTCGTTGGCCCGGTAGCTCAGTTGGTAGAGCAGCGGATTGAAAATCCGCGTGTCGTTGGTTCGATTCCGACCCAGGCCACCAGGATTCAGCCCCAGGAACTCGCAAGATTCCTGGGGCTTTTCCTTTTCTGACGAGTGTCTTCCGTTGAAGGCAGCGGAACGCGGGTCGTCGAGGCGCCCCCGGCGGCATTGGGCTCCGCGTGATAAAATCGCGCCAGTTCAAGGACTTGCTGCGTTTGCCTAACAAGTCCTTTTCACCGCGCACGAATCCTTGCGCGCGACGATCAGCGGTATAAGCGCCAGCGACTCTCCACGCGAAAGGCGCGGCCTATACTGCTTGAGCCGGTTGCAACGCCGGCACGCGTCGCGCCGTGTTGCTGCATGGCGCACACCGCGCAGCGCGACGCGGCACTCATCATTCACGGAGTTTCACGGTGATCCGCAAAGACGCTAAAAGTAGCGCTCTAGTGCTGTTTTCGGGCGGTCAGGATTCGGCCACGTGCCTCGCCTGGGCGCTCGAACGATACGAAACGGTCGAGACACTCGGCTTCGATTACGGTCAGCGGCACCGGGTCGAACTGGAATGCCGCGAAGGCTTTCGCGATGCGGTTGCACGAGCCTTTCCCGCGTGGGCAGAGCGCCTTGGTGACGATCATATGATCGATCTGTCGGTGCTCGGTTCGATCAGCGATACCGCGATGACACGCGAGATCCAGATCGAGGCCGCCGCGAACGGTTTGCCCAACACCTTCGTGCCGGGTCGCAATCTGATGTTCATGACGATCGCTGCGGCGATCGCCTATCGGCGTGGCTTGCAGGTACTGGTGGGCGGAATGTGCGAGACGGATTTTTCGGGCTACCCCGATTGCCGCGACGACACCATGAAGGCCCTGCAAGTGGCGCTAAACCTCGGCATGGATACGCGCTTCCTGCTCGAAACGCCGCTGATGTGGCTCGACAAGGCCGATACGTGGCGTCTCGCGCACGAGTTGGGTGGTGATGAGCTGGTCGAGCTGGTTCGCGTTGAAACGCATACCTGCTACGTCGGCGAGCGCGCCGAATTGCATGCGTGGGGTTTTGGCTGTGGAGAGTGCCCGGCGTGCCGTTTGCGCAAGCGTGGCTACGAGGCGTATCTGGCGGGCGAGAAAGTCACGGAATCTCCGTTCGAGCCCGTTTGAATCCGTTTGAATCCGTTCGCCCTTGTTTCTCGCGGGGCAACAGCAACATTAATCAGGCCCTTGTGGCCAGGCAGAAAGTAGCATGACGTACGCGGTCAAGGAAATTTTCTACACATTGCAGGGCGAAGGCGCGAATGCCGGCCGCCCAGCGGTGTTTTGCCGGTTCGCCGGCTGCAATCTGTGGTCGGGCCGCGAGGAAGACCGTGCAGAGGCTGTATGCCGCTTCTGCGATACAGACTTCGTAGGCACGGATGGCGAGAACGGTGGCAAATACCGCACCGCCGAAGAACTGGTGCAGATGATCGCGTCGCAATGGCCGGATCGTGAGAGCGAGCGTTTCGTCGTCTGTACCGGTGGCGAACCCATGCTGCAAATGGATCAGACCTTCGTCGACGCGCTGCACGCGGCCGGCTTCGAGATCGCCATTGAAACGAACGGCTCGTTGCCCGTGCTGGAGACGATCGACTGGATCTGCGTGAGCCCGAAGGCTGATGCGCCGCTCGTCGTCACCAAGGGCAATGAACTGAAAGTCGTGATTCCGCAGGACAACCAGCGTTTGTCCGAATACGCGGCGCTCGACTTCGAATATTTCCTCGTCCAGCCCATGGACGGCCCGTCGCGCGACCTCAATACGAAACTCGCGATCGACTGGTGCAAACGCCATCCGCAATGGCGCCTGTCGATGCAGACCCACAAGTACCTGAACATTCCCTGATTTGCCGTGCTGACGATTACCAGAAAACTCGAATTCGATGCGGGCCACCGCATCCCCGATCACCGTAGCCAGTGCCGCAATCTGCACGGGCATCGTTACGTTCTCGAAGTCACGCTGCAAGGCGACGTCG
>FTKM01000389.1_pt2 | contig 13329 bp, 13 predicted proteins | sample 1658051 | NCBI WGS metagenome assembly FTKM01 (sample SAMEA3914794, study PRJEB12502) | metagenome | biome: forest; material: soil | place: Canada | collected 2011-07-05 | depth 0.1 m | reverse complement strand
GCGATCCGCGAGGTCGCCGCCGAAGGCATTTACGATGGGCAGATCGTTACCCAGGTGCTGCCGCTCGACGGCAATTACTGGCCAGCCGAAGCGTATCACCAGAACTATTTTGTGCAGCACCCCAATCAGGGCTATTGCTCGTTCGTCGTGGCGCCGAAGGTGGCGAAGTTCCGCCAGAAGTTCGCACACCGGATCAAGGCGGGTTGACCGTCAGGCGGGAAGCGGAAGCGGCAGCGGCAGGGCGCCGCGCCGCGTTGCGGATTTTTGCTGCCGCTTTATTCCCGTTCTTCCCTTTCTTCCATGAGCCGCCCGTACGCTTCGGCGATGGCCGCAACGGAAATCTGTTTGCTCCGCCTTGATCCATCAAGTTTGCTTCTTGCTGTCAAGCGTTACGCCGGAGCCGTCGCGCGACGGGCTTCACTTCGGCGCAACCGCATCATAGCGGTTTGTCGTACATAAATCGCCGCGACCAAGGCAAGTTCTTGGCGCTGCGCCCCGCCTTACGACAGACCACCTGGTAGATCGACACGTCGTCATTCTCGAACGCGTACGCGCAACCAGCCAGATACACGCGCCAGATGCGGAATTTCTCATCGTCGACGAGGGAGCGCGCTTTTTCCGCGTGAGTTTCGAAGTTCTCCGCCCAGAGATCGAGCGTGTGGGCGTAGTGACGGCGCAGACTTTCGACGTCAACCACTTCGAGCCCGCCTCGCTGCATGGATTCGAGCGCGAGGCTGATGTGCGGCAACTCGCCGTCGGGGAATACGTAGCGGTCAATAAACTCGCCGCCGCCAAGCGACGTCTCGCCGCTGTCCGCATCCGACGACGTAATGCCGTGGTTCATCACAACGCCTTCATCCACCAGCAGATCGTGGATCTTCTGGAAATAGCCCGGCAGATTTTTGCGGCCAACGTGTTCGAACATGCCCACGCTGGTGATGCGATCGAACTGGCCTTCGAGGTCGCGATAGTCCTGCAGACGAATCTCGATCCTGTCTTCCAGCCCAGCCGCCTTGACGCGTGCCGTCGCGAGATCGAACTGGTTCTGCGACAACGTGATGCCAAGACATTTCGCGCCGAACTTCGATGCCGCGCGTATCACGAGCGCACCCCAGCCGCAGCCGATGTCGAGCAGGCGCTGACCAGGCTGCAACTGGATCTTGGTAAGGATGTGATCGATCTTCTTGATCTGGGCGGTGGCGAGATCTTCATCGCCGTTCTCGAAGTACGCACACGAGTAGACCATGTTCTCGTCGAGCCACAACTGGTAGAACTCGTTCGAGACATCGTAGTGGTATTGAATGGCCTTCTTATCCGACGACTTCGAGTGATTGAAGTAGCGTCGCACCCGCGCGAGCTTGCTTGCGCTCGTCACCGTGCTACGGGCGAGCGAGTAGCTCACGTTGATGATGTCCGACAGTTTGCCCTCGATGTCGATCTTGCCCTTCACGTATGCCTCGCCAAGATTGTCGAGGCTCGGTTCGAGCAGATAGGGCAGCGCGGTTGCGCTCTTTACGTGCAACGTAACCCGGGGCGCGGCAAACTGCCCGAAGTCGTGTTGCTGACCATCCCACAGCACCAGCCGTGCGGGCACGTTGGCGTTGGTCCTTACTTCTTCCACCCACTGCGCCAGCTTCTTCTCCCAGAACATGTGATTTCTCCGTGTCCGATGAAATACAAAGCAAAGCTTGTTGGTCGCTGCGTGCCGTGGCATGACTCCGGGCTTCGAGGGCCGCGCGACCCAGCCGTGCCGCGCGCTGCTTCTGTGGCTGCGCGGAGCACAACATTGTCTATAGATTCAAGGTGATAGCCGGGCGATTTGCCAGTCGCTACTATCAGCCGAACGGGTGTACAGCAGACGATCGTGCAAACGCGACGGTCTGCCCTGCCAGAATTCTATTGCGTCCGGAACCAGCCGGTAACCGCCCCAATGAGGCGGACGAGGCGGGAGATCGCCGTATTGCGCGCTGATTTCCTTCTCGCGCGTTTCCAGGACTGCACGGCTTTCAATTACCTGACTTTGTTCGGATGCCCATGCGCCGATGCGTGAACCGAGCGGGCGCGAATGGAAATACTGGTCACTTTCTGCCTCGCTGGTTTTTACGACCGTGCCCTCGATGCGCACCTGGCGCTCGAGTTCGATCCAGTAAAACAGCAGGCTTGCAAACGGGTTCTGCGCCAGTTCATGGCCTTTGCGGCTTTCGTAATTCGTGAAGAATACAAAACCTCGTTCGTCGACAACCTTGATCAGCACGATTCGCGCTGAAGGGCGGCCACGTGAGTCGACCGTCGCCAACGTCATCGTATTCGGCTCGGGCAGTTGCGCGTCGACTGCCTGTGCAAACCACGCGTCGAATTGACGGAACGGGTTGCGGTCGGCATCGGCTGCGTCCAGAGAACCCAGCGAATAGTTTTTTCGAAGGTCAGCGAGTGAAGTCATGCTCTTATGCGAACGCTACAGTTTGGCCAGTATAGCTAAGGAATAAAATTCCTGCGTGTTGCGTGACACCTTCTGCGCCGCTCGGCGGCCCTGTCCGGCAGGGCACGGCAATATGCGTTGCGACGCGATCAGGCAAAATAGCGCTTTGTCTCAGCCAGTTACCCGGCCATCTGATTGCTCGCCGTTCGTCTACGGCTCACCTGCATGATTGTCCGCCTTTGCCTGTTCACGACGAGCCCTTGACCATGTCGACTCCAACTAACACCGCGCAGCCCGATCTTACTACCAGCCCCGGTGGCTTTGAAGCCGCCGACCACGCGCGGCGCTTCGGCGGGATTGCCCGTCTGTACGGCGCGCCAGCGCTCGCCGCGTTCGAAGGGGCACACGTTGCGGTGATCGGCATTGGCGGTGTTGGCTCATGGGTCGCCGAAGCGCTCGCCCGCAGCGCGGTCGGCACGCTCACGCTGATCGATCTGGACAACGTTGCCGAGAGCAACACAAACCGGCAGATTCATGCGCTCGACGGCAACTATGGCAAGCCCAAGGTCGACGCGATGGCCGAGCGTATTGCTCAGATCAATCCGCTTTGCGACGTGCGCCTGATTGAAGACTTTATCGAGCCCGACAACTTCGCGACGGTACTGGGGAGCGGCTTCGATTATGTGGTCGATGCCATCGACAGCGTGCGGACCAAAACTGCGCTCATCGCATGGTGTGTCGAACAACGCCAGCCTTTGATTACGGTGGGCGGTGCGGGCGGCCAGCTCGATCCGACGCGCATCCGCATCGACGATCTGGCGCTGACGATTCAGGACCCGTTGCTCTCGAAGGTACGCGCCCAGTTGCGCAAACTGCATGGGTTTCCGCGCGGGCCGAAGGCGAAATTCAAGGTGAGCGCGGTGTACTCGGACGAGCCGCTGATCTATCCGGAAGCGGCGGCAAGCGATATCGACGAGGAAGCCGAGCCCTTGATGCCGCCGCCGGGACACATCGGTCCGGTCGGGCTCAATTGCGCAGGGTTCGGTTCGAGCGTGTGTGTGACGGCGAGCTTTGGTTTTGCCGCCGCGGCGCATGTATTGCGCGCGCTGGCGCAGCCGGCGGCGGTGCGGTGAGGTGCGGTGAGGTGAGGTGCGGTGAGGTGAGGTGCGGTGAGGTGAGGTGCGGTGCGGTGCGACGCGGTGAGGTGCGCAATGCACCCGCCGGCCAAGGGTCAAACGCCAACTACGCGCAAAACCCTCGGCCGCTCAAGCGTAGCGCTTGTGATCAGATCAACTCAGATCAGAACAGCGAAGCGCTGAGCTTGCGCCGCCATTGCGAAACCAGTTCCGGCTGATGCGCGGCAAGGTCAAACACCGACAGCATGGTCTTGCGGCCAATGTCGTCGCGGAAGGTTCGATCGCGTTTCACGATCTCCAGCAGATTTTCCAGCGCGCCATCGTAGTCGCGCCGGGCAATGAGCGCGCTCGCCAGGTCGAAGCGGGCTTCGAGGTCGCCGGGCTCCGCTGCCACGCGAGCTTCCAGGGCGTCGGTAGGCGGCAGGTCGGCGGCGGCGTCCAGAGCATCCAGACTCGTCTTGATGGCGTTAAACCGGGCGTCGATGCCTTGAGTGGTTTTCGGCGACAGCAGATCCACTTCGTTGCGCGCTTCTTCGATGTGGCTGTCTTCCAGCAGTAGTTCGATCAGGTCAAGGCGTGCATCGTCGAAGCCGGGGTCGTAGGCGAGGGCAGCCTTCAGCGCGTCATACGCATCGTCACGGCGACCTTCGGCCAGCGCCTCCTGCGCTTCGGCGCGAGCGGCGTCGGCGCCTTGCGGGACGAGCCGGTCGAGGAAAGCGCGTAACTGGCCTTCCGGTAGCACACCGACAAACTGGTCGACTGGCTGACCGTCGGCGAAGGCCATGACGTGCGGAATGCTGCGCACCTGAAAGTGCGCCGCGAGTTCCTGATTTTCGTCGACGTTGACCTTCACGAGGCGCCACTTGCCGGCATACTCGGCTTCGAGTTTCTCCAGCATGGGGCCAAGGGTCTTGCATGGGCCGCACCAGGGCGCCCAGAAGTCGACCAGCACAGGGGCCAGCGTCGACGCGGCTATGACGTCTTTTTCGAAAGTGGCCAGGGTGGTTTCCATTGCATCCTCGTTGTATGGCGGTTCGCCTCTGGATATGGGGGCGAACGCGGTGAGTTCAATCTGCGCGCCCTCTGCACTCAATGCGGCTTGTGTTCGGGCAGCGGAATCCATTCGGTTTCGCCGGGCACGTGGCCCATTTCCTGATTTGTCCATGCGAGCTTGGCCTGCTCGATCTTCTCTCGTGAGCTGGACACGAAATTCCATTCGATAAAACGCTCGCCGTCCAGCTTTTCGCCACCCAGCAACATCACCGTGGCGCCGCCGCCGCTTGCGAGCGTAACGGTTTCGTCCAGCGCCAGCACGGCCATCTGACCGGCTTCGAGCGGCTCGCCGTCGATTTCCAGGTCACCCTCCACCAGGTACACGCCGCGCTCCTCGTGTTCAGGTTCGAGCGCGAAGGCACTGCCCGGCGTGAAATGGGCAGCGACGTACAGCGTGCCGGAGAACGTCGTTACCGGCGCAGTTTCGCCGAAGGCGGTGCCGGCAATCACTCGCAACGTGACGCCGTTGCGTTCGATCTCGGGCAGCGTCGCGGCGGCGTGGTGCTCGAACGAAGGCTCGGTGTCTTCGTCTTCCAGCGGCAGCGCGACCCAGGTCTGAATACCGTGCATGGTCAGGCCGCTTGCGCGGTCTTCGGCGGGCGTGCGCTCGGAATGGACAATGCCGCGACCGGCAGTCATCCAGTTCACGTCACCCGGGACGATTTTCTGCTCCGAGCCGAGGCTGTCGCGATGCATGATCGCGCCTTCGAACAGGTAGGTGACGGTGGCGAGCCCAATGTGCGGATGCGGGCGCACGTCAAGGCCCACTCCCGGTTCGAGCGTGGCGGGGCCCATGTGGTCGAAGAAAATGAACGGCCCGATGAGCCGTACGGCCATGGCCGGCAACACGCGGCGCACGGTCAGACTGCCGACGTCCCGCAGATGGGGCTTGAGGACCGCTTTGATCGATGAGGACATGAGCAGGCTCGGTAGATGGCGAATGAAGATCATTCTACTGGTGTGAGGGAGATGGTGCTGCCGCAAAGTGCCGGGCGCACAGCAAGGGCCGTGTCCTGTGCCGGCAATCCCCGCTTCCGTGCATGGTTTCAGGCGACGTACGCTCCGTTAAACTCCCTCAACGGACAACAAAAGGAGACGACGATGACGCCGAAGAATCTGCTGCTCGCGCTGGTGGTGGTAGTGGCATGGGGCGTCAACTTTGTCGTGATCAAGGTGGGTTTGCACGGCGTGCCGCCCATGTTGCTTGGCGCGCTGCGCTTTATCCTTGCGGCGGTGCCTGCTGTGTTCTTCATCAAGCGACCGAAAATCCCCTGGCGCTGGCTGATTGCGTATGGCGCGACCATTTCGCTCGGTCAGTTTGCGTTTCTCTTTTCCGCCATGTACGTGGGCATGCCGGCGGGGCTTGCATCGCTGGTGCTGCAGGCCCAGGCGTTCTTCACGATGATTTTCGCCGCGATGTTTCTGCATGAGCGCTTTAGCGTGCCTAGCCCGGTGGGGCTTTTTGTCGCCGCCTGCGGACTTGCGGTGATCGGCATGCAGGGCGGTCACGCCATGACGTTTGCAGGGTTCGTTTTGACCTTGTGCGCGGCGGCCTCATGGGCGCTTGGCAATATCGTCACGAAGAAGGTCGGCAAGGTCGATCTGGTTGGACTCGTGGTGTGGGGGAGCCTCGTTCCGCCGCTGCCGTTTTTCGTCCTCTCTTACTGGTTCGAAGGGCCGCAGCGGATTGCGACGGCGCTCTCGGATATCGGCGCTACGTCGATCTTCGCGGTGGTCTATCTGGCGTTTATCGCGACTTTGATTGGCTACAGCCTGTGGAGCCGTTTGCTGTCACGGTATCCAGCGAGCCAGGTTGCGCCGTTTTCGCTGCTTGTGCCGATTGTGGGCCTTGTGTCGGCGTCGGTGTTTCTGGGTGAGCAACTGTCCGCGCCGCAAGTCGTGGGCGCGTTGCTGGTGATGGCGGGTCTGGCGGTGAATGTGTTTGGTGCGTGGATCGTGCGGCGCTTCGCGCCCGCGCGATGACGCGCGGCGCTGACTCACTGGAAGTGCGTGGCCCACGGACCCACTGAGCCACTGAGCCACTGAGCCACTGAGCCACTGAGCCACTGAGCCACTGAGCCACTGAGCCACTGAGCCACTGAGCCACTGAGCCACTGAGCCACTGAGCGACTGAGCCACGGACCCACTGACCCACTGACCCACGGACCCACGGACCCACGGACCCACGGACCCACGGACCCACGGACCCACTGATCCACTGATCCACTGATCCACTGAGCCGGTCAGACACCGTGATCCGGTCACGCAAGGGCAGACTGACACTGACTTCTCAGAAGCAGCCTGCCGCGCGACGTTCGATCACGTCATGCGGTTTTTCGCCAACGGCGGATTTGCCGCGAAATAGCGCTTGATGCCCTTCATGATCGCGTTGGCCATCTGGTCGCGATAGGCGTCGTCGTTCAGGCGCTTCTCTTCATCGGGGTTGCTGATGAAGGCGGTTTCCACGAGGATCGACGGAATATCCGGCGCCTTGAGCACCGCAAAGCCCGCCTGTTCGACCGATCCCTTATGCAGCTTGTTGATGTCGCCAATTTCGTTGAGCACGAAGTTGCCGTAGCGCATCGAATCGCGGATTTGCGCGGTGGTCGACATATCGAACAACGCGCGGTTGACCGCCGCATCATCCGACTTGATGTTGATCCCGCCAATCTGATCCGAAGAGTTTTCCTTGTCTGCCATCCAGCGCGCCGCCGCGCTCGATGCACCGTGGTCCGACAATGCGAACACCGAAGAGCCACGCGCGAGCGGCGTAGTAAAGGCGTCTGCGTGGATCGACACAAACAGATCGGCGCCCACGCGGCGCGCTTTCTGCACGCGCACATTGAGCGGCACGAAGAAGTCGTCGTCGCGCGTCATCATGGAGCGCATGTTGGGCTGCGCGTCGATCTTCGCGCGCAGCTTCTTCGCGATGTCGAGCGCGACATGCTTTTCGTACGTGCCAGCGCTGCCAATCGCACCGGGGTCCTCGCCACCGTGGCCCGGATCGATCGCCACCGTCAGAAGACGCACCGTGTTGCTCTTGCCGGTCTTTGGATTGGTAAAGGAGTAGGCGTCGTCGTTGCCATTCGTGCTGTCGTTCTTCGCGATCGCGGCAGGCGGCGCGGTGGGCTTGCCCGGCGAGGACGAAAGGGTCGGCGGATGCGGCGCCGGTGCCACATGAACCGGCGGGCGTGGCAGATCCGGTGTGGCGTTGTTCTGGGCGTAGCGATCGAAAAAGGCTTCGCTGTTATCGGCGGCGGGCGGAGTAGTGCCAGGTCCGCTGAGCGTGGCCGGCGGCGCCGCCGCGTCGTTCAGCTTCTGTTGCTTGTGCTCGCTTTGCGCGAGCAGATCCATCATTGGATCGGGTGCGACGGCGGGGTACAGGTCGAAGACAAGCCGGTACTTGTACGAGCCCACCGGCGGCAACGTGAACACCTGCGGTTTCACCGATCCCTTCAGATCGAACACCATGCGGACCACGTGCGGCTGATATTGGCCCACACGCACAGCCTGGATCTGCGGATCGTTCGGCGTGATCTTCGACACCAGATCCTTGAGTTCCTGGTCGAGGTCGAGCCCGTTCAGATCGACCACGAGGCGATCGGGTGCTTGCAGCAATTGCTGGGTGTTCTGCAACGGCTGATCCGACTCGATGGTCACGCGCGTGTAGTCGCGAGCAGGCCAGACGCGCACGCCGAGCACCGAGCTGGCCCAGGCAAGACGCGGTGCGACGAGGCCAAGTATGAGCGTCGAGGCTCCGGCGCGAAGAATCTGCCGCCGGCGCCAGTTGTGGGTCGCGGTAGCGGCGGATTCGATTGAGCGAAATGGCTTGATTAACATCTTTCTAGACATGCTTTTCCTGGTTCGCTGTACGCCCTGGCGACGAGCATCCGGCCGTCACCTTCGACATCGAGCGAGAAAACAAGATCCGGCACGCCTAGCAGGCCGCCCGCGCGTTGCGGCCATTCGACGAGGCAAACGGCGCCGCTGTCGAAGTATTCGCGAAAGCCAGCGTCGGCCCATTCAGCCGGATCGGTGAAACGGTACAGATCGAAGTGATACAGCTCAAGTTCCCCATCCGGTCGTTCGACGGCATAGGGTTCGACGAGTGTATAGGTTGGGCTGCGTACCCGCCCGGTGTGTCCGAGGCCGCGCAGCGTGGCGCGTACGAGGGTGGTTTTGCCGGCGCCGAGGTCGCCGGTCAATTGAACCTGCAGGCCACTGAATGCGTTGCCGCAAACCGCTTGCTGCGCGTGCCGCACATGCTCGATGGCCTCGGCAAAGCGCACGCCGAATGCACTGGTGGCGGCTTCGTCGACCAGCGTGAAGTGGCGCTCGAGCAGAACGGTAGCGAAAGGTTGGATCGAGAGATCGGAGTGGTCGGGCATTCTCGTAAAATGGCGTGATGAACCGAAGTCCGGAGTCCCCCGTTTCCTGCACGCCTGCGTCCAATGACGATGCGCCTGCCCTGCGTCAACTCGATGAAGCGACGTTGGCAGCGCTTGCCCTGCGTATCAAGACGTGGGGCCGCGAACTGGGATTCGGGGCGGTCGGCATCAGCGATACCGATCTCTCCGCTGCCGAGGCGGGACTCGCCGCGTGGCTCGAAGCGGACTGCCATGGCGAGATGGATTATATGGCCAAACATGGGATGAAACGCGCCCGGCCGGCTGAGCTTGTGGCCCATACGCGACGCGTTATTACCGCGCGGATGGCCTATTTGCCCGCTGCGATGCGGGCTGGAAAGCTCGACGAAAGCGCACTGCCGGGGCAGGTGAAAGATACTGCAAACGCTTTCGTCGCGGGCGGCACATGGCGTGCAGACGAACTGGCGCGGCTCACTGACCCTGCTGCCGCGGTCGTGTCGATCTACGCGCGAGGCCGCGATTATCACAAGGTGATGCGTAACCGGCTGCAACAATTGGCCGAGAAAATCGAAGCGGTGATCGGCGCATACGGCTACCGTGTGTTCACCGATTCCGCGCCTGTGCTTGAGGTGGAACTCGCGCAAAAAGCCGGGCTTGGCTGGCGCGGCAAGCACACGCTGCTGCTGCAAAGCGACGTCGGCTCGCTGTTTTTTCTGGGCGAAATCTTCGTCGATCTGCCCTTGCCGACCGATGCGCTGACTGCACCGGAGGACGCGCCGCTGACGCCCGGCGAGCATTGCGGCAGTTGCACGCGCTGTATCGGCGCCTGTCCGACTGGTGCGATCGTTGAGCCTTATAAGGTGGATGCGCGGCGCTGCATCTCCTATCTCACCATTGAACTGAAAGGCAGTATTCCGCTGGAGTTGCGGCCGCTGATCGGCAATCGTGTGTATGGCTGTGACGATTGCCAGCTCGTCTGCCCGTGGAACAAATTCGCGCAAGCGGCGCCGGTCGCCGATTTCGATGTGCGTCACGGGCTCGATCGTGCGACGCTCACCGATCTGTTCGACTGGAGCGCCGACGAGTTCGATACGCGCATGCAAGGCAGTGCGATTCGACGCATTGGCTACGAGTGCTGGTTGCGCAATCTGGCAGTCGGCATGGGCAACGCCTTGCGCGCCGATCCGGCGAGTTTCGCCGGCAGCGCACGTGCCGCGATCGTGGACGCGCTGCGTCGACGCGCCAATGACCCCTCGGCGCTGGTACGCGAGCATGTCGAGTGGGCGCTTGAAGCGGCATAAGCAGGCGGCGTACAGTAGCGGGGTTCCGGCGCGGCAGAGGGCTGCGCGGGGTGTGGGTCAAGGATCACGCAAAGCGGGCAAGTCCATGATGTTCAACGCAGTAATCGATGCACCGTTTGGCAAGGTCGGGATTCGTCTCGAAGCCGATACCGTGCGCGAGATTGTTTATCTGCCGGATTCGGTGCGCAGTGTCGCGCCCGATACGCCGTTGGCAAAAGAGGCGGCGCAGCAGATCGAACGCTATCTGGCGCGCGCGTCGGCCACGTTTGACTTGCCGCTTGCTGCGCTCGGCACGGCATTCCAGCAGCGCGTATGGACGGCGATCAGCGAGATTCCGCCAGGCGTCGTGCTGACCTATGGGCAACTGGCCAAACGGATCGGCAGTGCGCCACGCGCAGTCGGTCAGGCGTGCGGGTCAAACTACTTTCCGATCGTGATTCCGTGTCATCGCGTGGTGGCGGCAAGCGGTATTGGCGGCTTTGCCCATCACGGCGACGATGGCTTTTTCCGCCAGGTCAAGCGCTGGCTGCTCGCGCATGAAGGTGTGCCCTACGCATGAGCGAGACCCTCTCCGCGGATAACGTTGCCGGCTCACCGCTGTTTCTGACCAGCAACGCTTCCATCGACGCGTTCTGCGATGCCTTGTGGCTCGAACACGGTTTGTCGCGCAACACGCTCGACGCCTATCGGCGCGACTTGCGTCTGTTTTGCGAGTGGCTGGCGCAAAGCCGCAACGCCTCACTTGATACCGCCAGCGAAGCCGATCTCACTGCGTACAGCGTGGTGCGCCAGAAGGACAAGTCGACTTCGGCGAACCGCCGTCTTTCCGTGTTCCGGCGTTACTACGCGTGGGCCGTGCGTGAGCATCGCGCCACTGTGGATCCGACGCTGCGCATCCGTTCGGCCAAACAACCGGCGCGCTTTCCTTCCACCTTGAGCGAGGCTCAGGTGGAGGCGCTGCTGGGCGCGCCGGACATCGACACGCCGCTAGGTCTGCGTGACCGCACGATGCTCGAACTCATGTACGCAAGCGGCCTGCGCGTCACCGAACTCGTCACGCTGAAGACCGTCGAAGTGGGCCTCAACGAAGGCGTGGTGCGCGTGATCGGCAAGGGCTCGAAGGAGCGCCTGATTCCATTCGGTGAGGAGGCACACGCCTGGATTGAGCGCTATCTGCGTGAAGCGCGCCCGGCACTGCTGGGTGCACGCGCAACCGATGCGTTGTTCGTGACGACGCGCGCCGAGGGCATGACGCGCCAGCAGTTCTGGAACATCATCAAACGACACGCGACGGCCGCCGAAGTGCGTGCGCCACTGTCACCGCATACGCTACGGCACGCATTCGCGACGCACCTGCTGAACCACGGCGCCGACTTGCGCGTCGTGCAACTGTTGCTCGGCCACACCGATATTTCGACCACCCAGATCTACACGCACGTTGCCCGCGAGCGCCTGAAATCACTGCACGCGACGCACCACCCGCGTGGCTGATTGCGCGGCGTCGGGTCGTTGGGCGCCTGAACATTTCGAACCATCGTGCCACGCTCGCCGACGGCGCACAATTGGCCGTTCGGCCGATAGCCGGTGCGCGATCCCGCTATTACAATGCGCCGATGAGCAAATCCAGACACGTCTCCGAAACGCCCGCGACGCAGTTCCTGCGCCGCCACGGCGTTGAATTCAGTGAGCATCCGTACGACTACGTGGAGCATGGCGGCACGGCGGAGTCAGCGCGCCAGTTGGGCGTCGACGAACACCACGTCGTCAAGACGCTGGTCATGGAGGATGAACATGCAAAGCCGTTGATCGTCCTGATGCATGGCGACCGAACCGTTTCAACCAAGAATCTCGCGCGACAGATCGGCGCGAAGCGCGTTGAACCGTGCAAGCCGGAAGTGGCGAACCGGCATTCCGGCTACCTGATCGGCGGCACGTCGCCGTTCGGCACCCGCAAGACGATGCCGGTGTACGTGGAGTCGAGCATTCTCGAACTCGACAAAATCTGGTTGAACGGCGGCCGGCGCGGGTTTCTCGTCTGCATTGCGCCGTCCGTGCTCGGCGCGCTGCTGCAGGCGAAACCCGTGCAATGCGCAAGTGTGGATTGAGAGCCCCTTCGCACTCTCGGCGCGAGGAGCGGAAAAGCTGGCATGACGCGCCGTTTTGTAGAGACCCACCGCAAAAGGACCTGGTTCCGGGGGCGCGGTTCGGTAGAATGTTCGCCATTTCGTTCGCGCTGCGTGGTGCCGCCTGCACCGTGACACCGTGTGCGTTTTCCGATACCTATAAGAGTCCCAGATGGAAAACCTGATCGTTGCCGTTGTCGCCTATCTGATCGGTTCGGTGTCGTTTGCCGTGATCGTCAGTTCCGTGATGGGGCTGGCCGACCCGCGCTCTTACGGCTCGAAAAATCCCGGCGCCACCAATGTACTGAGAAGCGGCAACAAGACGGCCGCCATTCTGACTTTGCTAGGCGATGCCTTCAAAGGCTGGCTGGCAGTGTGGCTGGTTAGTCATTACGGCGCTCGCTACGGGCTCGACGACGACGCGATCGCTCTCGCGGCCATTGCCGTGTTTCTTGGCCACCTGTATCCGGTGTTCTTTCGGTTCAAGGGCGGCAAAGGCGTTGCTACTGCGGCGGGCGTGCTGCTTGCCATCAACCCGGTGCTTGGCCTCGCGACCATGCTGACGTGGCTGATTGTTGCGTTCTTCTTCCGCTATTCGTCGCTGGCGGCCCTGGCTGCGGCGGTGTTTGCGCCGCTATTCGATGGCTTTCTTTTCGGCGCGAACGTCATTGCGCTGGCGGTTGTCGCGATGAGTTCGCTGCTCATCTGGCGCCATCGCGGCAATATCGCAAAGCTGATGGCCGGTAAGGAGAGCCGGATCGGCGACAAGAAGAAGGCCGAGGCGCAGGCCACGGTTAAGCGGCACTGAAAAGCGGCACTGAAAAGCGGCACTGAAAAGCGGCACAGAAGAGTGGCACAGAAGAGTGGCACAGAAGAGTGGCACAGAAGAGTGGCACAGAAGAGTGGCACAGAAGAGTGGCACAGAAGAGT
>FTKM01294970.1_pt1 | contig 13354 bp, 11 predicted proteins | sample 1658051 | NCBI WGS metagenome assembly FTKM01 (sample SAMEA3914794, study PRJEB12502) | metagenome | biome: forest; material: soil | place: Canada | collected 2011-07-05 | depth 0.1 m | reverse complement strand
CCGCTCACGCGAAAAGCCCGCCTCGACTTCATTCACACTCTGAGCGCCACAGCGCCCAGTTTCATCCAATCACTTGACTGCACCACCCTGGAACCAGGCGGCGATCTTTTGCCGTTCATCGTCCGTCATGTGCGTGACGTTACCCAGCGGCATGGCTTTCAACGTCACAGCCTGTTGATACAACCGTTGCGCGTTCTGCGAGATTTCGTCGGGCGTATCGAACATCACGCCGGCGGGGGCGCTGCCCATCAAGGTCGGATGGGCCGAGTGACACGCAGCGCAACGTTGCTGCAGGATCGGCGCAATGTCGGCCACTTTCAGCGTCGGTGCATTGGCGGCTTCGGCCTGCGGCACAACTGGCTTCGGCATGGTCCAGAAGAGGGCGCCGAACATCAGTACGATACCAACCAGCGGCAGATACCACAGGACTTGGCCACGGTGACGCATCACGAAGAACTGGCGAATCAATGCGCCTGCCAGCATGATCATTGTCAGCACGAGCCAGTTGTACTGATTCGTGTAGGTCATGGCGTAGTGGTTCGACAGCATGGCGAACACTACTGGCAGCGTGAAATACGTGTTGTGCACCGAGCGCTGCTTACCGCGCTTGCCGTAGATCGGATTCGGCGTGTCGCCCTTCAACATCGCATCGACCATCTTGCGCTGGCCCGGGATGATGACGAAGAACACGTTGGCCGACATGATCGTCGCCAGCATCGCGCCCACGATCAGGTACGCGGCGCGCCCTGCGAAGATGTGGCAGGCAAGCCACGCGGCAATCAGCACGTAAATGCCGACGCAGATGCCGAGCACCTTGTCCTTGCTGCCGAGCAGGCGGCACAGCGAGTCGTAGACGATCCAGCCAGCGGCGAGGAAACCGAGCGCGGATGCTACTGCCACCACCGGCCCCATGTCCAGCACGCTTTTGTCGATCAGATAGGTGCTTGGCGAGAACAGATACAGCACCGTGAAGAGACTCGCGCCGGAGAGCCAGGTGGTGTACGACGGCCACTTCGACCAGTGCAGATCGTCCGGCATTTCGGGCGGTGCAACGGTGTACTTCTGCATATTGTAGAAACCGCCGCCGTGGACGTGCCACAGTTCGCCGAACACGCCGCGACGGCGCTGGTTCGGGTCGGTTGGCGGTTTCAGGCTGTTGTCGAGTGCAACGAAATAAAACGATTCGCCGATCCATGCAATGGCGGCGATGACGTGAAACCAGCGTAATGCCAGGTTCAGCCAGTCAGTGATAAAGCCTTCCATGAAACTCCTCCACTCCTGATTCGTTGCGCGCGCGGCGGCAAGTTGCTGGCCTTGGAACGCGACACCTGTCGTGTCCGAGGCATGCAAGGCGCCGCTCGTGCAGACTGCGGATTAAAGGCGCGGTGCGTTCACTTTGCACGGCGCCGAGTTATTGGCGTCGATCTGACGCTCGTGATATCAGGCGGGGGCATTTGCAATCAGTGCGCTTCGCAGGTGTCTCCTGGCATCTGCGAAATGCAGCGGCTGCAGCGGCGATCCCATCCCGGTCTCCATCCAGTTTCATTCGATGCAGCCTGGCGGGTTGCCTAGCTGCCTCGATAGGTGCTGTACGACCATGGCGACACCAGCAGCGGCACGTGATAGTGCGCCGTGGCATCGGCCACGCCAAATCGCAACACGACGCGATCGACAAAGCGAGGCTCCGGCACCTTCGTGCCAATCGAAGCGAAATAGTCGCCCGCGCCGAATACGAGTTCGTATTCGCCGGTGACGAGTGCGTCGCCTTCGAGCAGCGGCTGGTCGCAGCGGCCGTCGTCATTGGTGAGGGTGGTTTTCAGCGCACGGCGCGTGTCGCCGGAGAGCGCGAAGAGTTCGATCTTGATGCCCGAGCCCGGACGACCGTTCGCGGTGTCGAGCACGTGGGTAGTGAGCTTTCCCATTCGCAATTTTCCTTATGTGAATGCGGGGTTTCGGCGGCGGCCCGATCCAGCGTTACGTTGCGGCGGATCGAGGCTCCACGTCAGTGGCTACATACCCGTCGGCGAATTGAAGCGAGCGCCGTGGCAACCATTGTAAAAAGGATGTTCCCGTCCGGGTGCGAGCGATAGGAAAGATAATACCTGGCGCATGACAGGTCGCTGAAAGGTGCGTGGCCATTGCGCGTAAACCCCGTGCAGCCCCCGCGCATGCCTTTGCGGCACAGGGTTCATTACAGGTATAGCCGGCATCCTGATCCTACCGGCGCCAAAAAAGCCCACTATATCGGCAGCGTGAACCTGGGTATCGCAGCGGCGTGAGTTGCCAGCGTTATTTTGGCCGTCGAAGGTTATGTCTGTGTGCAGCAGCGATGCCGCGCACCCCGAAGACAGCGAAGCACGCTGGGTAACCGGGCCAACGGCGTTCGAACGGACGCGGCGGCACGGTGGCGTGCTCGCCCCATCGCGTTCGAACGACTTTGCTGAGTGCCGGTATGACGTGCCTTGATCGCGCGGCCGGTGTGGCCCCGTCGTTACCGCCATTTACGGCGTCTGGTAACGGCAGCAACAAAGTGGAGAAGCGAATGACGATGAAGCAGCCGGCAGGCTTGAACGAAAGCAGAAGCGCAGACACGAACGCAAACACAAGCGGTAACACCAGCGCTAACACAAGCGCAAACACAAGCGCAAACACAAGCGCAAACACAAGCGCAAACACAAGCGCAAACACAAGCGCAAACACAAGCGCAAACACAAGCGCAGGCAAAAACGCCGGAACACGCGGCAAATCGATGCTGGTCAGGCATGCGGATGTGCTGGTCACGATGGATGGCAGCCGGCGCGAATTGCGCGACGGCGGACTGTATATCGAGGACAACCGGATCGTCGCGGTTGGCCCGACGGCGGAGTTGCCCGAGACGGCCGACGAAGTGCTGGATATGCGCGGTCATCTCGTGATACCGGGTTTGATCAACACGCATCACCACATGTATCAAAGCCTGACGCGGGCGATCCCCGCAGCGCAGGACGCGGAGTTGTTCGGCTGGCTGACGAATCTTTATAAGGTGTGGGCGAATCTCACGCCGGAGATGATCGAGGTGTCGACGCTCACGGCGATGGCTGAACTGTTGCTGTCCGGCTGCACAACCTCGAGCGATCATCTTTACATTTATCCGAACGGTAGCCGACTCGACGACAGCATTGCGGCGGCGCGCCGGATCGGCATGCGCTTTCATGCGAGCCGCGGCAGCATGAGTGTGGGGCAAAAGGACGGCGGCTTGCCGCCTGATTCGGTGGTCGAGCGCGAACCCGACATTCTGAAAGATACGCAGCGCCTCATCGAGACGTATCACGACGAGGGGCGCTACGCGATGCTGCGCGTGGTCGTGGCGCCCTGTTCACCGTTTTCGGTGAGTCGCGATCTGATGCGCGAATCGGCCGTGCTGGCGCGGCAATATGGTGTGTCGCTGCATACGCATCTGGCTGAGAACGTGAATGACGTCGCCTATAGCCGCGAAAAATTCGGCATGACGCCGGCGGAGTATGCGGAGGATCTGGGCTGGGTGGGTCGTGATGTGTGGCACGCCCACTGCGTGCAACTGGACGATGCGGGTATCGCGTTGTTCGCCCGCACGGGAACCGGCGTGGCGCATTGTCCGTGCTCGAATATGCGGCTCGCTTCCGGTATCGCGCCCATCCAGCGCATGCGTCTCGCCGGTGTGCCGGTGGGACTGGGCGTGGATGGCTCGGCATCGAACGACGGCGCGCAGATGGTCGCGGAAGTCCGTCAGGCGCTGCTGTTGCAGCGGGTCGGCTTCGGTCCGGCGGCGATGACGGCGCGTGAGGCGCTCGAGATTGCGACGGTGGGCGGTGCCAGGGTGCTCAATCGTGACGATATCGGTGCACTCGCACCGGGCATGGCGGCGGATTTTGTGTCGTTCGATCTGCGTCAGCCCTTGTTTGCCGGCGCGTTGCACGATCCGGTGGCGGCGCTGGTGTTCTGCGCGCCGTCGCAAGTGTCGTACAGCGTGATTGGCGGCAAGGTGGTGGTGAAGGACGGGCAGTTGGCCACGGTTGAGCTTGGGCCGGTAATCGAGCAGCACAACCGGTTGGCGAAAGCGCTGTACGAAGCAGCCGCGTGACAGGAGCCTGGCGCGCGGGATCACCAACAGGAGTCCAGCGCGCGCCGCGCCGCGGGATTACAGCCTCAGGGTTTATCGATCAGGGTCTTGGTCGCTTCCGCGACGAGGCTCCTTAACCACCGCACCTCGTCGGAGTAGTGAACCCGCTCGTGCCACAACTGGTAGTACTGCATCGGCGGAAAATCCAGCGGCGCGGGCACCACGGTCAACGGCAGGAATTTCGCGTAGTAATCGGCAAACAGGCGCGTCGTTGTGAAGATCAGATCGGACTTGATCAGCACGTACGGCGCGAGATTGAAGTACGGCAACGTAACGACGACGTGTCGCTTGAGGCGTTCACGCGCGAGGTGCACGTCGATGGCGCCTCGCTGGCCAACCGAATAAGGAGTCGGCGCAAGATGAGGCGCGTTCAGATACTGGTCGAGCGTCAACCCGCCGCGCTTGGCGAACGGATGCGTGTTACTCATCAGGCAGACGATCTGGTCGACGAACAGGTTCGACAGGTGCAACTGTTCAGGCGGTTCCGGCCAGTTGCCGACCACGGTGTCGAGCTTGCCGTCTTCCAGCGCGAGTTCATAGTCGAACGCGGGGCCGAGCGAATGAAATTCAAGCGTCGCGTTGGGCGCGGCCTGACGAAACCGCTCCACCACGGTAGGCACGAACAGCACGTTCAGATAATCCGGGCAGCCAATCCGGTAGCAGCGGATCGACGTCGCCGGGTCGAAGTTGTGCTGCTGGAACTTGATGCGCTCGATTTCGCGCAGCGCGTTTTGCACCGGTTCGAGCAGTCGCAGACCGTATTCGGTCGGCACCATGCCGGATTTGCCGCGCACCAGCAGCGGGTCGCCGGTGATGTCGCGCAGACGTCGCAGCGCCGCGCTGATCGCGGGTTGCGACTGATTGAGTTTGACGGCCGCGCGCGTCACGCTGCGCTCCATCAAAAGGGTGTGCAAGACGCGCAGTAAGTATGTGTCGATCGCCTCGCGTTGCTGGCTCATGACTTCTCCGATATATATGTTCTGGCTGATCGAACGGACATTGGGGTATATGAGTTTTAATATGAACACAAAGATGCGTCAAGAGTGGGATACCCCGACAGCACGGTGTGGCGTGGGTTTGCGGGGAATTTTGGCGGCTCGACTGACAGGGTCGAATTAGGTATTGTCATTCAGCTAGGGTCGTGAAACGGCGCAAACGTCCGGGGCGCGCCGTCTCGTCGCAAATTGCAGTCATTGGCGTATTACGAAATCACATGGGCGACTCTTCTTCTTATAACGGCGACGCCGCCGCTCATCCCGCAGGTGGGCCGGCCGTCGTGCCGCGCCTCGTACTGGCGGGCATCAGCAAACAATATCCGGCCGTGCGGGCCAACGACGATGTGACGCTCGTCGTCGCCCCCGGCGAGATTCACGCCGTGCTTGGCGAAAACGGAGCGGGCAAAAGCACGCTCATGAAGATCATCTACGGCGCGGTGCGGCCCGACGCCGGAGAAATCCGCTGGGAAGGGCAGACGGTCGAAATTGCGAGTCCGGCGGCCGCACGCAAGCTCGGCATCGGCATGGTGTTTCAGCATTTTTCGCTGTTCGAGACGCTGACGGTCGGCGAAAACATCGCCCTCGCGCTCGACGAACCCTTCGATCTGAAAGCGCTGACGAGGCGCATTCGCGAGGTGTCCGCGGACTACGGCCTCGACATCGATCCGCAGCGCCATGTGCACAGCCTGACCGTAGGTGAGCGTCAGCGCGTTGAAATCGTGCGTTGCCTGTTGCAGAACCCGCGTCTTCTGATCATGGACGAGCCGACTTCGGTGCTCACTCCGCAAGCGGTCAGAAAGCTGTTCGAAACCTTGCGACGGCTTGCGGCCGAAGGCTGCAGCATTCTCTATATCAGCCACAAGCTCGACGAAATTCAGGAACTGTGCGACACCGCCACGGTGTTGCGCGGTGGTCGCGTGACCGGTCACGTGAAGCCGCGTGAAGAGACGCATGCGTCGCTCGCGCAACTGATGGTCGGTCACTCGCTACCCGACTACACGCGTCGCACGCACGCGCCGGGTGATGTGCTGCTCAATGTGAAGCAGCTCTCGGCGGCGAGCGACGATCCGTTTGGCACGTCGCTCAAGGATGTGTCGTTCAGCGTGCATGCGGGTGAGATCTTCGGCATCGCGGGCGTGTCGGGCAACGGTCAGGCCGAATTGCTGGCGGCGCTCTCCGGCGAGCAGCGCAGCGCGCAGGCTGATGGGATCATTATCTGCGGCAAGCCCGCGGGCAAGTTGGGCGCAGGCGGGCGGCGCGCGCTGGGCTTTGGCTTCGTGCCGGAGGAGCGGCTCGGACGTGGCGCCGTACCGGCCATGTCGCTCGCGGAAAATGCCTTGCTGACGGGCTACCGTCAAAAGATGGTGCAGTCTGGCTGGATCAGGGCTGGCGCGATGCGCGCCTTTGCAAAGAAATGCATCGAAGCCTTCGACGTGCGCTGCGGCGGCACCGAAGCGCTCGCGCAGAGCCTCTCGGGTGGCAATCTGCAAAAGTACATCGTTGGCCGCGAGATTCTGCAGGCACCCAAGGTGCTGGTCGTGGCGCAACCCACGTGGGGCGTGGACGTCGGCGCTGCTGCCTTTATTCGTCAGCAGTTGCTCGACCTGTCGGCGCGCGGCGTGGCCATTCTGGTCATCTCTGAGGAACTCGAAGAACTGTTCGACATCTGCGATCGCATCGCCGTGCTGGCGCGCGGTCGGCTCTCGCCAGTACGCGTGACCGGGGACACCAACGCCGAAGAGATTGGCCGCTGGATGGCAGGCTTGTTCGGCAATCGCGAAGAGGGCGCGGCGCCCTCTGCCGAACTGCCGGCGCACGTCTGATCGATCGCTTGCGAACCCGTACGCACAACCCAAATACAACTTCACGCTCTCACGCTGACTCATGATCTTTCCGTATCGACTCGAAGCCCGCACCGCGCCATCGCGCACGATGCAGCTCGCCGTGCCGTTGATCGCCGCGCTGCTCACGCTCGTGATCGGCTTTCTGATTTTCAGCCTGGTTGGCCGCGATCCGTTAGATGCGATGCATGCGTTCTTTATCGAACCGCTCTCCAATGCGAACGGCTGGTCGGAGCTGCTGCTCAAGGCCTCTCCGCTGTGCCTGATTGGCCTGGGCCTTGCGGTCGGTTATCGGGCGAACGTCTGGAACATTGGCGCAGAAGGGCAAATGGTGCTCGGCGGCATTGCCGCGAGCGGCGTGGCGATCTATTTCGATCAGGCGAGCGGCTGGTGGATTCTGGCCGCCATGATGCTGGCCGGGATTGTCGGCGGCATGGTGTGGGCCGCGATTCCGGCGTTTTTGAAGAGCCGCTACAACACCAACGAAATCCTCACGAGCCTGATGCTCACCTACGTGGCGACGCAGTTGCTGATCTATCTGGTGAGCGGCCCGTGGCGCGATCCGCAGGGCATGAATTTTCCGCTCTCCGAAATGTTTAGCGGCGATGCGCTGTACCCGACTTTCTCCGGTGACTGGCACTGGAAATTCCTGCGCGGCACGCGCCTCAATGCATCGATCTTCGTAACGATCATTGCGATTCCGCTCGTGTGGGTTTTCATGCGGAAGAGCTTTGCCGGATTCCGCATGAACGTGGGTGGACTGGCGCCGCTCGCCGCGCGCTATGCGGGCTTCTCGGACAAGAAAACCATCTGGACGTCGCTGCTTATCAGTGGCGGTCTCGCGGGGCTCGCCGGCATGGGAGAGATCGCCGGGCCGATCGGTCAGTTGCAGGCAACGTGGTCACCGGGCTATGGCTTTACGGCGATTATCGTCGTGTTCGTGGGACGGTTGCATCCTGTGGGTATTGTGCTGGCCAGTCTCCTGATGGCGCTGCTGTATCTGGGCGGGGAAGCCGTGCAGACTTCGATGCAGTTGCCTCAGGCCCTCTCCGGCGTGTTCCAGGGCTTGCTGCTGTTTTGCCTGCTAGGTGCCGATCTGTTCGTGAACTACCGCGTGCGGCGCCGCTCCGTGGCCGTGCAGGCCCATTGATGTGCATTGAGACGCACTGACATTCACCCACGCTCCCTGATTTACCCCGACCCGATCCTATGGATATTCAACAAGCTAGTGCGCTGACTTCGAGCGCCGTCACCGCCGCGATCCCGCTGATGTTTGCGGGCGTGGGCGAACTCGTCACCGAAAAATCGGGGGTCCTCAACCTCGGTGTGGAAGGCATGATGCTGATGGGCGCCGTCAGTGGCTACGCGGTCACCGCAGTGACTGGCGACCCGTGGCTCGGCGTGCTCGCATCGATTGTCGCGGGCCTTGCCATGTCGCTGCTATTCGGCTTTCTCACGCTGACCATGCTGGCCAATCAGGTGGCTACCGGTCTGTCGCTGACGATCTTCGGCATTGGTCTGTCGGCATATGTTGGCAAGCCATATACCTCGGCTGCCGTGCGAGCAACGATCGACGTCTGGACGATTCCGTTGCTCTCAAAGATTCCCGTACTGGGGCCGGCATTTTTCAGCCTCACGCCGCTCGACTATCTCGCGTTCCTGATGTTCGCGGTGGTCGGGTGGTTTCTGTACCGCACACGCGCGGGGCTGGTGCTGCGCTCGGTCGGCGAGTCGCCGCAGGTGGCGCACTCGGTGGGCTTTCCGGTGGTCGGCGTGCGCTATGGCGCCGTGGCGTTCGGCGGCGGCATGGCGGGTCTCGCAGGCGGCTACTACTCGATCGTCAACCTGCATCTCTGGCAGGAGCAACTGACTTCGGGACGCGGCTGGATTGCGTTGGCGCTGGTGGTGTTTTCGACGTGGCGACCGGGGCGTCTGTTGATCGGCGCGCTGCTGTTCGGTGCCGTGACCGGACTGCAGTTCTACGCTCAGGCGATTGGCGTACCGGTGCCCACGCAGTTCCTCGCGATGCTGCCCTATGTGGCGACGATCGTCGTACTGGTGCTGATCTCGCGCAATCCAAACACGATTCGCCTGAACGCGCCGGCATCGCTTGGCAAGCCTTTCTTTGCGGCAGGCTAGTTGCGCCCAAAAAATACAGAAATCGAAACGACGAATTGAAGCAACGAATCGAAGCAATCCATTAAACGACGGAGAGAACATGAAAAGAAGAAACCTGCTGACCGCTGCGGCACTGGGTGCCGTTTCGCTCGGCCTTGGCGTGACGCTGTCACAAAGCGCGCAGGCCGCCGATGCGCCGGGTGTCGCATTCGTCTACCTCGGCAACCCGGGCGACGCGGGCTGGACCTTCGCGCACGACGCGGGTTCGAAGGCAGCCGAAGCCAAATACGGCAGCAAGATCAAGGTCACGCGGGTGGAAAACGTGCCGGAGTCCGCCGATTCGGAACGCGTGTTCCGCGATCTCGCGAACAAGGGCAACAAGATCATCATCGGCACGAGCTTCGGCTATCAGGACTTTGAGCTGAAGGTCGCGAAGGACTTCCCGGACACGGTGTTCCTGCACGCAACCGGCTACAAGAAAGCGCCGAATTTCGGCACCTATGACGTGCGGATGTATCAGGGCGCGTATCTGGCCGGCGTGGTCGCAGGTTATGTGACCAAGACCAATACGCTCGGCTTCGTCGCCTCGGTACCGATTCCCGAAGTCGTGCGCAATATCAACGCCTACACGCTCGGCGCGCGGTCGGTGAATCCGAAAATCCACACGAAGGTCATCTGGATCAACAGCTGGTTCGATCCGGGCAAGGAAAAGCAGGCGGCTGAAACGCTGATCGGCCAGGGCGCCGATGTGCTGCTGCAAAACACGGATTCGAGCGCAACGCTCGCGACTGCGTCGGAAAAGCATGTGCACGCATTCGGCTGGGATTCGGACATGAAGAAATTCGGTCCGGATGCTCACCTGGGCTCCGTGGTGGGCAACTGGGGCGTGTACTACAGCGCGGTGATCCAGCAGGTGCTGGACGGCAAGTGGAAGAATGACCCGGTGTGGTGGGGCATCCCGCAAAAGGCCGTCGATCTTGACGACCTGAACACGTCGGCGATTCCGGCGGCCGCCCAGAAGGACGTGGGAGCCAAGCGTGACCAACTCGCAAGCGGCAAGTGGGACGTGTTCACGGGCCCGATCAAGGATCAGGCCGGTGAGGTGAAAGTGCCGGCCGGCAAGACGCTCGGTGACGCGGACTTGCAGCGCCTGAACTGGTACGTGGAGGGCGTTGACGGCTCGCTGCCGAAGTGATGCGGATGGCGCCCAAGCGGCGCCATAGCGGCACCCTAACGGCCCTTAGCGACGCCTTGCCGGCACCCTACCGGCACTTGCCGACACCTTGCCGGCACCTTAGCGGCACCTTGCCGGCCCCGTGTGACGCCTCAGCCGAGACGTCGAGCGACCCGGCGTCAACAGTCGACCAGGCGGCGGTACAGAACCCGCTGCTTTCAAGAGCTGCGCCCGAATCAGGCGCAGCTTTTTTTTGCCCGCGCCGACCGTCCTATTCGATCCGCAGTCCCACTTTGATGGTCACCTGCCAATGGACGACCTTGGCGTCCTCGATCTGGCCCCGCGTTTCGGTGACTTCGAACCAGTGCAGATTGCGCAGGGTTTTCGATGCTTTTTCAATCGCGGTGCGAACCGCATCGTCACTCGATTTCTCGGATGAGCCGGTCAGCTCGATCTGCTTGTAGACGTGGTCTTTCATCATCTTCTCCTTCTTCTCGGGTAGGTGAAAAAAGTATAGGCAATCGCGTCGCGAGCGCACTGCCTTGTCGAGGCGCACGTCGCATGCCCGGTATCTCGCGGCGAAAGGCGGCCGGTGTGATACGCAGAGGGTTTCGACACGAAGAAATGCGTGGAACAGAGCGGTAATAGGTAGGCAACAGGGCCAAAAAACGGCGCGCGCGAGGCCTAACTTCTTGATAACCTGCTAAAATGATGGGTTGTTCGCTGCAATCATCATTCAAAGGACGCGCCGTGCTGTCTACCGCAAATATCACCATGCAATTCGGGCCGAAGCCCCTGTTCGAGAACATCTCGGTCAAATTCGGGGGAGGCAATCGATATGGCCTGATTGGTGCGAACGGCTGCGGCAAGTCCACCTTCATGAAGATTCTGGGCGCCGATCTTGAGCCAAGTTCGGGCAATGTAATGCTGGAACCGAATGTGCGCCTGGGTAAGTTGCGCCAGGATCAGTTCGCGTACGAAGATGTGCGCGTGCTGGATGTCGTGATGATGGGCCACACTGAAATGTGGGGCGCCATGACCGAACGCGACGCGATCTATGCGAACCCGGACGCCACTGACGACGACTACATGCACGCCGCTGAACTCGAAGCGAAGTTTGCCGAGTACGACGGCTATACAGCCGAAGCACGGGCAGGCGAACTGCTGCTCGGCATCGGCATTGCGATTGAAGACCACAACGGCCCGATGAGCAACGTAGCGCCGGGCTGGAAGCTGCGCGTGCTGCTCGCGCAGGCGCTGTTCTCGAAGCCGGACGTACTGCTGCTGGACGAGCCGACCAACAACCTGGATATCAACTCGATCCGTTGGCTGGAAGACATGCTCAACCAGTACAACTCGACGATGATCATCATCTCGCACGATCGACATTTCCTGAACCAGGTCTGCACGCACATGGCAGACATGGACTACGGCACGCTGAAGGTCTATCCGGGCAATTACGACGACTACATGCTGGCCAGCACGCAGGCTCGCGAGCGTCAGCAGAATGCCAACGCCAAGGCGAAGGAGCGCGTTGCCGACCTGCAGGACTTCGTGCGCCGCTTCTCGGCAAACAAGTCGAAAGCACGTCAGGCCACCAGCCGCCTGAAGATGATCGACAAGATCAAGATCGAGGAATTCAAGCCGTCGTCGCGGCAGAACCCGTTTATCCGCTTCGAGTACGAGAAGAAGCTCCACAACATCGCGGTGGTGGCGGACACCATCACGAAGAAGTACGAGCGGACCATCTTCCAGAACTTCAGCGTCAGCGTGCAACCGGGCGAGCGCATTGCGATCATCGGCCAGAACGGTGCGGGCAAGACCACGCTGTTGCGTTCACTGCAAGGCGGTGTAACGACCGATCACGGCACGGTGAAGTGGGCCGAGAACGCCAACATCGGCTACATGCCTCAGGACACGTACGAAGAATTCCCGGACGACGTCACGTTGATGGACTGGATTGACGGCTACCGCCAGGAAGGCGACGACGAGCAGATGGTGCGTGGCACGCTAGGCCGCCTGCTGTTCAATGCGGACGACATCCGCAAGTCGGTCAAGGTGCTTTCGGGTGGCGAGAAGGGCCGCATGATCTGGGGCAAGCTGATGCTGGGCCGTCATAACGTCCTGCTGATGGACGAGCCGACCAACCACATGGACATGGAATCGATCGAGTCGCTGCAGATTGCGCTCGACAAGTACGAAGGCACGCTGATTTTCGTGTCCCACGACCGTGAATTCGTGAGCGGTCTCGCCAACCGGATCATTGAAGTGCGTACGGATGGCACGCTGAACGACTTCGGCGGCAACTACGAGGACTTTCTCTCGAGCCAGGGCGTGCAGTAAAACATCGGCTAGTTTTCCGATCAGGATTGCGTTGTACTCGCGGGCCAACCTCGGCTTCGTGGGTACGACGCAAATCCCGTAGTCAATCAATGCAGTCTCGCTTCACCTCTCCCTCCGCTGTCCTGCTGTAAATCCCCTTAAGAAGCTGTGCCAACGCCGTGCTCGCTGCGTCTTGCGTTGCGCCTTGCTTTGCCTATTGCTTTGTCTCGTCTGCTGCCTGATGCGTGGCTTCGCGTCCAATCCATGCCTGCCGTCAAATCATCCAAACAATTTGACAAAACCTCTGCGCTTTCCTTGGCCAGGATCAAATTGAGCTTGAGCTGTCCTTCGTAGAATCCCGCGGCGTACACCGTTGTATGCATCGCTCGCGGAGTTGCGAACGTGCAGCGGAGTTCGGGGTTGGCTCAATGACAGGCAGTCAAACGCGGTCAAGCGCATTCAGGCGCAGCCAGACGCAGGCAAACGCAAGGAACCACAGGCAAACACGATGAACAAGGGAGTCCTCAAAAACAGGGTGTGGATACCCCTCGGGGCTGCGCTGATGACATGTCTTTCCGGGTGCAGTGAGCTCGACGTGCTCGACCCGAAAGGCGGTATCGGCGCAGCGGAAAAATCACTCATCGGTACGGCCACTTTTACGATGCTGATCGTCGTCGTGCCGGTGATCCTGATGACGTTGTGGTTCGCATGGCGTTACCGGGCAAGTAATCGCCGCGCAACCTACGCGCCGAAGTGGGCGCATTCC
>FTKM01000053.1_pt2 | contig 13459 bp, 14 predicted proteins | sample 1658051 | NCBI WGS metagenome assembly FTKM01 (sample SAMEA3914794, study PRJEB12502) | metagenome | biome: forest; material: soil | place: Canada | collected 2011-07-05 | depth 0.1 m | reverse complement strand
GTCTTCAGACGGAAGTCGATACGGCTTTCATCGCACTCCACAGCAATCATCGAGAAGCCCGCCATGGTCGCGGCGAGCGGCTGCGCGCCACCCATGCCACCGAGGCCACCCGTCAGAATCCAGCGGCCCTTTGGATCGCCGTTGAAATGCTGGTTCGCCACCGAGAAGAACGTTTCGTAGGTGCCCTGCACGATGCCCTGGCTGCCGATATAGATCCAGCTGCCCGCCGTCATCTGGCCGTACATCATCAGGCCCTTGCGGTCGAGTTCGTGGAAGTGTTCCCACGTCGCCCAATGCGGCACGAGATTCGAATTCGCCAGCAACACGCGCGGCGCGTCAGCATGCGTCTTGAACACGCCGACCGGCTTGCCCGACTGGATCAGCAGCGTTTCGTCGTCGTTCAGATCCTTCAGCGAAGCGAGAATCTGATCGAAGCAATCCCAGTTGCGCGCCGCGCGGCCAATGCCGCCATACACCACCAGCGCATGCGGATGCTCGGCGACTTCCGGATCCAGGTTGTTCTGGATCATCCGGTACGCGGCTTCCGTGAGCCAGCTCTTACAGGTCTTTTCAGCGCCACGCGGGGCGTGAATCGTACGGGTCGGGTCTAGACGCGGGTCGATGTGCTTCGGATTGTTCATGGTGGGCCTCAAAGGCTGGAAAGTGCTCGGAATCAGGTAAAAAACGCAGCGTCAGGTAACGCCCGTATGGCGCAATCAAAAATGTCCAGTGAAGCGGTAACGGCTGCCGGGATGCCAGAGATTGGCCACGGATGCGACCACGCTCTGCGACCACGTGCGCCGATGCAACACGAGGCAAGGTTCAAGCTCATCCATGTTCAGCAGATGCCGGGTATCGGCATCCGCGACGGCGGCCTCGATGCGGTACTCGACACGCTGCAACGGCGCGACGCGTACCAGGTACTGGTTCGGCGTGGTGTTGGTGAAATCCTGCAACGCATACTCGGGGGCCACTGCCGGATTGACCCAACGTTCTTCGAGTTGCACCGGCTCGTCGTTTTCAAAATGCAGCACGCGCGAGTAAAAAATCGGGCTACCTGCGCTCACCTGCATTTCATCGGCGAGTGCCTCGTCCGCAATCGCCGCGCCGATGTGCAATACGCTTGACTGATGACGATGTCCGCGCGCGACGATTTCGTCTGAAATACTGCGGATTGCCACCAGCGTCGATTCATACTTGGGCCGCGCCACGAACGTGCCCGAACCTTGCACGCGCGTGAGCACCTGCTCGGAGGTCAGTTCGCGCAGCGCGCGGTTCACCGTCATGCGCGCCACGTTGAATTCGCGCGCCAGTTCGTTTTCCGACGGGACCTGGTCGCCCTCACCCCATTCGCCCGCGTGAATGCGGGAGAGGATAAAGTCCTTGATCCCCTGATAAGCCGGTGCGTTCATGCTGGATATGCCGTAACGGTGAGCGTGAGCCTTACTGTTCCGACGCGAACGAGAACGGGCTATGCGCCGCGATCGTGCCGCTCTGCACGAGGCGCGTGACCGCCGCGATGTCCGGTGCGAAGTAGTGATCCAGCTCGTAATGCGCGACTTCGTTACGCACCGTGTGCATCACATGCAGCAGGCTCGGGCTCGTCTGATGCGGAGCCCGCAAGTCCACACCCTGCGCAGCGGCGAGCAGTTCGATGGACAGAATATTGGCGGTGTTCTCGGCGATATCACCCAGCTTGCGCGCGGCGAACGTTGCCATCGAAACGTGGTCTTCCTGGTTGGCGGAAGTGGGCAGCGAATCGACCGAGGCCGGATGCGCAAGCGTCTTGTTCTCGGAAGCCAGCGCGGCCGCCGTGACGTGAGCGATCATGAAGCCGGAGTTCACGCCGCCATCACGTACGAGGAACGGCGGCAGACCGGAGAGGGTGGAATCGATCAGCAGTGCGATGCGACGCTCGGCGAGCGCGCCGATTTCCGCTGCGGCCAAGGCCATGTTATCCGCCGCAAACGCCACCGGCTCGGCGTGGAAGTTGCCGCCCGACAGCACTTCGCCGGTGTCCGGGAAAATCAGCGGATTGTCCGACACGCAGTTTGCTTCGATCAACAGCACATCGGCTGCATGACGCAACTGGTCCAGACACGCGCCCATCACCTGCGGCTGGCAGCGCAGGCTGTACGGGTCTTGCACCTTGCCGCAATCCTGGTGCGACAGATTGATACCCGAGCCTTCCAGCAGCGAACGGTAAGCCGTCGCCGCATCGATCTGGCCTTGATGACCACGCAACTCGTGAATCCGCGGATCGAACGGTGCGACCGAACCGGCTGCGGCATCCACCGACAACGCCCCTGCCACCAGTGCGGTGCGGTACAGGTCCTCGATCGCGAACATGTTGTAGAGCGCGAGCGCGGTGGAGGCCTGCGTGCCGTTGAGCAGCGCGAGGCCTTCCTTGGCTTGCAGCGTGAGTGGCTTCAGGCCGACGAGGTGCAGGCCCTCGGTAGCGGGCATGCGTTCGCCCTTGGCAAACACTTCGCCCACGCCCAGCAAGGTCGCCGACATATGCGCGAGCGGCGCGAGATCGCCCGAGGCGCCCACCGAGCCCTTCACCGGAATCACCGGCAGCACGTCGGCGTTGAACAGCGTGATCAGCGCGTCCATCACTTCGCGACGAATGCCCGAATGACCGCGACCCAGACTCGAGAGCTTGAGCGCTATCAGCAGACGCACCACCGGGCGCGACATCGGTTCGCCCACGCCCACTGCATGAGACAGCACCAGATTGCGTTGCAGCAGTTCGAGCTGATCGCGCGGGATGTGCGTGCTGGCGAGACGTCCAAAGCCCGTGTTGATGCCGTAAGCGGGCTCGCCCTTCGCGGCGATATCGGCAACGGCTTGCGCGCAGGCGTCGATGGCGGCAAAGCTGGCAGGATCGAGCTGCAGCGTGACCTGTTCGCGCGCGATCTGGCGCAGTTGCGGGAGAGTCAGATGGCCGGGCTTGAGAATCATCATGGATTAAGTCCTGTCTATACAATTTGAGAGAAGTCTAGCGGCGTCAGCTTGTATATACAACTTATTTTTGCTGGCTCTGCCCTGGGAGTTTCCATTAGGCCTCAATGAGCCGACTGGCATGGTTCTGGCAGAGCGTATCCGGTTCGGCGTACACGCCACACGCCGCGTGGATATCCGGCAAACGATGCGATGAGGTCGCCGTTTGCCACTGACTTGTATATACACGTCAGCGGGATTGGATGGCAAGCGGACAAAAAGAGACGCGCCGGGGTGTTCCTAGAGCGTCAGGCGGGCGGCTATGAAATCCAGAAACGCCAGAACCCGCGCCGCCAGCGCCGCGCTCTGATAGAACACCGCGCTCACGGGTTGCCGCTCATCGACGAGCAGATCGTCCAGAATTGGCACGAGACGGTTCTCGCGTACATCGGCGGCGGTCATGAACTCGGCAAGGCAAGCAATGCCACTATCGGCGAGCGCCAACTGACGGATCGTTTCACCGCTCGACGCCGCCACGGCCGGCTCGATTTTTAGCGACGCACGCTCGCCTTCGCGCAGCGGCCAGCGGTTCAGATGCTCGGGCGCCGTAAATCCCAGCAGACGATGCCCGCGCAGGTCGTCCAGCGAACGCGGTTCGCCCGCCTCCGCCAGATAACCGGGGCTCGCGACGATGCGCAGCCTGCTCGCACCGAGCGCGCGGGCATGCAGCGTCGAATCCTGCAGCGCGCCGATACGAATCGCGATATCCACCTTCTGTTCGAGCAGATCGACAATGCGCTCGTTACTGGTCAATTCGAGCCGAATCTCGGGATACAGCCCGGTAAAGGCCTTCATGTGCGGGGCAATGCAATGCAGCATGAAAGGCGACGCGGCATCCACCCGCAAACGCCCGGACGGCCGCTCACGACGACGCGCTACTGACTCTTCGGCTTCCTCCATCGCGTCGAGGATGGCCCGCGCACGGCCAAGGAACTGCGCGCCCTCTTCGGTCAGTTGCAAACGGCGCGTGGTGCGGCGAATCAGGGCAGTGTCGAGTTTCTTCTCCAGCCGCGTCAGCGCACGGCTGACGCCGGAGACTGTCTGCTGCAGTTTCTCGGCGGCAGCCGTAATCGAGCCGCTGTCGATGACGGTCACGAAAACCAGCAATTCGTCCGTGGAAGTCTTCATTGTTGATTTCAAATCAAGATTGATTTGAGACTAACACGCTTTTTGCCATGATTCGCACGGTAGATACTGGCCACACTTATCGTGATTCCCATCACCTGGAGAACATCTTGAACATTTTCATCACTGGCGCGAGTGGCTTTATTGGCGGTTCGATCGCAGCGAGCCTCGTGCGCGCCGGACACCACGTGCGCGGCCTGATCCGCAATCCCGACCAGGCGCCTGAACTGAAGCGTCTGGGCATCGAACCTGTCATCGGCACGCTCGATGACCGCGCGTTGCTGATCCGCGAGGCGCAGGCCGCCGATGGCGTGATCAACGCTGCGAGCAGCGATCACCGCGCCGCAGTCGAAGCGCTGATCGAAGGGCTTGCCGGCTCCGGCAAACCGTTTTTGCATACGAGCGGCTCGAGCATCGTCGGCGATGCGTCGGGCGGCGAAGCCGGCGCTGCGTCCATCTATCACGAAGATGCACTGCCTGAACCGACTGCGGACAAAGCGCCGCGCGTCGCGATCGACCGTCTTGTGCTCGACGCTGCGCAACGCGGCATTCGCTCAGCAGTGCTGTGCAACACGCTGATCTACGGACACGGCGCCGTGTCCGGCAGCGCCAGCGTGCAATTGCCGCGTCTCGTGCGCCAGGCGCAGAAAAGCGGCGTCGTTCGGCACGTGGGCAGCGGCGGCAATATCTGGTCGAACGTGCATATCGACGACGTCGCCGATCTGTACGCCCTCGCGCTGGATAAAACACCGGCCGGCACGTTTTACTTCGTCGAGAGTGGCGAAGCATCGTTCCGCGAGATGAGCACGGCAATCGCAACCGCGATGAAACTGGGCGCGCCGCAAGACTGGCCGCTCGATGCCGCGAAAGAGGAATGGGGCTACGAAATGGCGTCGTATGGACTCGGCTCGAATAGCCGCGTGCGGGGTGAACGCGCACGCAAGCTGCTCGGCTGGCAACCGAAACGCACCTCGGTGACCGACTGGATCGAACGGGACATGATGACCCCCAGGTCCTGAATTGCCGGTCGCCAGTCCCCCGAATGGACTTCCTTCGGGGCGAGACATTTCCTCGTAATACGTGTAAGCGAATCTGTTGCGAATCCGTAAGCTCAACTAGCTAGAATTCGGTTCACCAAATGGGCCGATTCGATGCTGCGAGTCGTCCACTGAGCCCGGATCCTCCGATGACCCTTGCGCTGAACTTCGACTGGCTGACCAACCTGCTCGCGATCCTGTTCGTCGTGGCGTGTCTCTATGACGCGCGCTACGACGAATACGGCACGCTGACGCTGGCCGCAGCCGCCATGGGCCTCGCCGTCATGGCCATTGAGGTGTTCCTCAAACCCACCTTCGAAATGGCGCTTTGACTCGCTGCCTTTGGCGGCTTCTCAGCGACTTCCCAGCGGCTTCTCAGTAACCTCTCAGCGCCTCGCAAACGCCGCGCCCCGGCAACGTACATGCTCTGACGCCGTTCATTTCCCGCAAGCCGGACACCCGCGCGGCGCCGTCTCGTAGCGATCGTGCAGTTTCACCCATTCGCCCAGATTTTTGACTTCGTTACGCCCCTTGGGCGTGATGTCCAGATGCGTATAGGTGCCGATAAACGGCTCTCCTCCACGCGCATACAACGAATACGTGTGGAAGATCTCGCCCGCCTCGTTCCTGTAGAACACGCTGTGGCCAGGCATCTCGTCGCCAATCGAGGCCTCTTCATCGAAGTTATAAAAGGCCGTGCCGCGCGCAACCTGTTCCGGCGTGAACGACACGTGATAGTCATAGTTGAAGTCGCTTCCAAACGACGACACCCAGCCAAAGCGCCAGCCCATGCGCTCCTTGAACGCCGCGATCTTCGCGAGCGGCGCGCGCGATATCGCCACGTATGTCACATCGCGCTGGGCCAGATGCGGCAGGAGCCCGTCGACGCTATCCGACACGAACGAACAGCCAATGCAGCCCTCCTCCCAGTCCGGACCCAGCATGAAGTGATAGACGATCAACTGGCTGCGCCCGTCGAACAGGTCGGCCAGCGTCTGTTTGCCGTGCGGCGTGTCAAACGTATAGCTCTTGTCGACCTTGATCCACGGCAACGCGCGACGTTTGCGATTCAGTTCGTCACGCGCTCGCGTGAGCGCCTTCTCTTCAGTCAGCAACGCCCGGCGCGTGACCAGCCACTCTTCTTGCGAAACGATGCTATGCGGTTCCATCTGCGTCTCCTTTCTCTACGATCAGAATCAGGCAAGGTAGCGCTCGAGGCCGTCGAGCCCTTCGGCCCAACCGCTCCGATGGCTGTCGCGTGCCGCTTCGTCAGCCAGCTGTTCATGCGTCAGTGTTAACCAGGTGCCTTCACCGTCGGGGCGCAACACAACGGTCACAAGCGACTCGCGTTCGGGCGTCGTGCGCCATGCCCACGTGAACACCAGTTTCGCCTCCGCCACCACCTCCAGATACCGGCCGCTCACGTCATGCTCTGCGCCATCCGGCGCGCGCAGGATCAGGCGAAAGCGTCCATCCGTGCGTGGCTCGATCTCGGCGTGGATCATTTCGGTGCTGCCTGGGTGCATCCACTTCATGATTTGCGCCGGTTCGGTCCAGGCGCGGAAGACTTTCGCGGGCGAGGCTTTGATGTGGCGCTGGAGCGAGAGACTGGGTCGGCTGGACATGGCGCGTCCTGTTCAACGAAGGCGGCGAGTTGATCGAGTTGCTCGGTCCAGAAACGCTGATACACACTCAGCCATTGCAGCGCCTGCTCCATCGGCGCGGCCGACAGGCGGCATGCCACCGTGCGGCCCGTCTTGCTTCGCGTGATAAGACCGGCTTCGGCCAACACATCGAGATGCTTCATCACGGCGGGCAACGACATCTCGAAGGGCTGCGCGAGTTCGCTCACTGACAACGCATGCTGCGCCGACAGGCGGGCAAGCAGCGCGCGCCGCGTAGGATCGGACAACGCGGCGAAGGTGCGATCGAGTACCGCTTCTGAAAACTTAACCATGAGGTTAAGTGTAGTCACGCGATAGCGAAAGTCAAGAAAAGGGGATTCTGCGGCGAGCGCTCAGGTGCGCGCTTGAGGTAAGTCCGATACGTTCAGAAGCGCATCGCTCGAAGACAGGGTCATCAGATCGACCCACAAAAAAAGACACGCGACGCACCGCAGACCATCAGTCTGCGACACGCCGCGCCAAGGGGTGGAGAAGCAATCGACTACCTGCATGGGCGGCTTATCCCAACACCGTTCCGCCCACTTACTACTTCAACGGCTGTTGCCTTGACAATCAGATCGCCCAGCCGCCGAGATAAAACACAGCCAGCACAATCGCGATGGCGACGGTGCCCACATTCAGCTTACGATACTCGCCGCTCACGATGCGGCCGATCACCAGCGTGCTGAAACCCAGCATGATGCCCGTCACGATATTGGCCGTCAGCACGATAAACACGGCGCAGACGAGGCCCGACATCGCATCGACCATATCGTCCATGTCGAGCTTGCTCACGCTGGAGAGCATCAGCAGGCCGACGTACATCAGCGCCGGCGCCGTGGCATACGACGGCACCAGACCGGCCAGCGGCGAGAAGAACATCACGACGAGAAACAGCAGACCGACCACCGCTGCGGCCATGCCCGTCTTGGCGCCTGCCGCCACGCCAACCGTCGATTCGATATACGCGGCCGCCGGCGCGCCACCGAGGAAACCGGAGAAGATCGAGCTGAGCGAGTCAGCCGTCAATGCGCGGCCTCCGTTGATGATGCGGCCTTTCGCGTCGAGCTGACCGGCCTGCCCTGCCACGGCGCGGATCGTGCCGGTCGCGTCGAACACGGCGGTCATCACGAGCGCCAGCACGCTCGGCAGCACGGCCAGCGACAAGGCACCCTTGATGTCCATCGCGCCGATCAGTGAAGCATGACCCGGCGCGCTCAGCGACGGCACCGCGAACACACCGTGGTAGCTCACCGCAGGATCGATCAGGAGACCGATGGCCGAGATCGCGACGATCACGATCAGAATCGAACCCGGCACGCGACGACGCACCAGACCGAAGATCGCGGCAAGACCCACCACCGACATCAGCGCCGGCAAGGCCGTGATTTGTCCGAGTGAAACCGGCAGACCCGCACCCGGATTCTTCACGACGAGACCCACGTCGTTGGCGGCAATCAGCAACAGGAACAGACCAATGCCGATCCCCGTGCCGTGCGCGACGCCCGACGGCAGATTGCGCAGAATCCATGAGCGCACGCCGGTCACCGAAATGCCGGTGAAGACAATGCCCATCAGGAACACCGCGCCAAGGGCGACGGTCGGATGCAAGCCTTTGCCGAGCACGAGGCCGAACGCGGTGAACGCCGTGAGCGAAATGGCGCAGCCGATCGCAATCGGCAACTTCGCCCAGACACCCATCAACAGCGAGCCGAACGCCGTGGTCAGGCAGACGGCCACGAACACTGCGCTGGTGTCGAAGCCCGCCTTGCCGAACATGCCCGGCACGACGAACACCGAATAAACCATGGCCAGAAAGGTGGTGACGCCGGCGATGATCTCCTGCCGCTGAGAACTGCCGCGCGAGGAAATTTCGAAGTACCGGTCGAGAAAGCCCTTGGAGTCGAAGGTTTCGACGCCGACTTCGGAAATCGGCTGGGCGTGGGGTTCCATCATGATGAGTGCCTCCTTTATCAGCATGCTGAAACAGCCGGGGCACCGGCTGTCATCAGGTTCGTCTCGTTGCGTTTATGTAGTTGGGTGGGGCAAGGTTTGAACGTTCTACCCGGTCAAAACGGACCGCATGCCTGCCATGCAGGCCGGCCCGTTTTGTCCGAAGATTCCCGACATCACTTACAATCGGCAACCTGCGTACTGCGTCAGAAACCCGCATGACCCGCGTTGCAATCCCGCTGGAAAACCGGCCGGAAGCCCGCGTTGGCACCGTTCATCGTTTGCTGTCCCGAAATGTAGGCCAAGACAAATATGTCTCCCATCGCATGAATGGCATGCCCGTCATGTCGCGATGCTTATATCGTTAAAGATACGGCTATGTGCGAGTTCGGGCCGCGCGTATACACCTACGGTCCAGGTAACGGATATTCACGGCCTCGAAGTGGTTCATAGCAGCGGGGCAAGCCGCGTCGCGGGTTAAACTCTGACGCGTACGTCATTTCAATTGCAGCGGCGGCGGGTGTGGCAACGCAATCGCGCCCTCCGCAACGGCCCATGGAGTCTTTCTTGATGCGTGGCGGTTTTCGACGTCCAGCTTTGCGTTACCCGATCCTTCTCGTCCTTGCGGCCATCGCCCTGTCGGGCTGTAGCCTGTTGCGCGGACCGCAAGAGGCGCCGATCACCGAGGCCGTGCCCGTGCTCGTCGGCCCCGCCAGCAACGCGCTGGTAGCGGGGCCGCCGGTGACGACCGTGCCGCCGGAGCCCGCCGAAGCCGAAGCGCCGAAAAAACCCAAACGCCCGCCGCCACCGCCTCGTAAGGTTGAACCCCCGCCCCCGCCGGTCGCTGCACCCGCGCCTCCTCCACCGCCGCCTCCGCCGCTCATCGTGACGCGGCTGATCGATCGCAACGAGGCGCACGGCCTGCTGGATGCCGACGTGCAAAAGGCGGACGGCAAGGTGGTAGGCCGCGCTGTGGACATGGTCGCCAACGCGGCGGGCAAACCCATCGAAATGGTCGTGAATCTGCAGGGTTTCCTCGGCGTGGGCGACCGCAAGGTCAACTTCCCCTGGAACCTGTTCCGCTTTGCGCCGGGCGCCAAGACCGCGACCATCACGTTGAACCTCGCTCCGGGGCAGTCGGTGCCTGCCGACCGCTCGAAGACCGTCGCCGCCGACACCGCCACGGCAACGCAATTGCCGATGCTCGACGCCACCGTCGAGCGGTCCAACGGCGCAAAAGTGGGCCGCGTGGTCGACGTGCTGATCGACGCGAACGCGCAGCCGCAAGCCGTGGTGCTCGACGTGAGCAGCCTCGTCAGCACGGAGCGGCGCATGATCGCCGCGAGCTGGTCGGCGTTGCGCTTCGCTACGCGTGACAAGCAGCTTTATCCGCTGATCGATCTGAATGACGCGCAGATTGCGGCGTCCCCGCTGTATGCGGCGGGTCAGCCGATCCACGCCGTCTCACCCGCGCCTCCACCCGCGCCCGCTCCCGCGTCGGCCGCAGCGAGCCCGTCGTCTAACGCATCTGCGGCGTCGACCGCCAGGGCGGCCCGATGACAGGACGGCTGATGGTTAACGCACGCAGCCTGCGCGCGCTCGACTGGATGAATTTCTTCGTGGCCAACGTGCAGACTGGCTTCGGACCGTTCATCGCGTCGTACCTCGCGTCGCACAAATGGACCCAGGGCGAGATCGGCATGGCGCTGTCGGTGGGCACGATTAGCGCGATGGTGAGCCAGGTGCCGGCAGGCGCCGCCGTCGATGCCATGCGCAACAAGAAAGGCGCGGCGGCATGGGCGATTATCGCGATCATCCTGAGCGCGGTGCTGCTCGCCAGCAGCCCAACCGTGTTGCCGGTGATCGCTGCCGAGGTCTTCCACGGCTTTGCCAGTTGCATGCTGGTACCGGCAATGGCCGCGATCTCGTTTGCGCTGGTCGGACGTCAGAATCTCGGCGACCGGCTCGGCCGCAATGCGCGCTGGGCGTCGATTGGCAGCGCGGTCGCAGCCGGTCTGATGGGCCTGTTTGGCGAGTACTTCTCGTCACGCGCGGTGTTCTGGCTCACCGCCGGTCTGGCAATGCCCGCGCTCGTCGCGCTCAGCATGGTGCAGAACACCGGCACAGTGAGCCCAATGCCGCAGGCTGCACCCGAGCCGGATCCGAAAGAGAAGCGCGAGAGCCTGATCGAGCTGCTGCGCGACAAGCGGATGCTGACCTTTGCCGCCTGTATCGTGCTGTTTCACCTGTCAAACGCCGCGATGCTGAATCTCGCCGCAGGTGAAGTGACGGCTGGCATGGGTGACAACGTGCAGCTCGTCATTGCCGCGTGCATCATCGTGCCGCAGGCAATCGTCGCGATGATGTCGCCGTGGGTTGGACGTTCTGCCCAACGCTGGGGACGCCGCCCGATCCTGCTATTCGGCTTTGCAGCGCTACCGGTTCGCGCCCTGCTGTTCGCAGGCGTGAGCAGCCCTTACCTGCTGGTGCCGGTGCAGATGCTGGACGGCTTGAGCGCGGCGGTGTTCGGCGTAATGTTGCCGCTCATTGCAGCGGACGTGGCCGGCGACAAAGGACGCTACAACCTGTGTATCGGGCTGTTCGGGCTCGCGGCGGGGATCGGCGCAACCTTGAGTACGGGGGCGGCGGGCTTTATTGCGGATCGCTTCGGAAACACGACGAGCTTTTTCGGCCTCGCGGCGGCCGGGGCGCTGGCCGTGCTACTGGTGTGGGCCGCCATGCCGGAAACGCGTGAAAGCGGCACGGAGCAGCCGGCACCCGGTGTACCGGAGGTGCGGTAGCGGCGTGCAACCAGCGGGCTGCGCTCAGTCCAGAAACTCCGCCGCCCGCTGCCGCAACATCGCGCCAAAGTCGTCGAGCCAGCCAATCGACAGGCGCCAGCTTTGCCAATACAGGTCTACGTCCAGCGGTTTTGACGGCGCCATGTCGACGAGTTCACCGCGCGCCAGATGTTCGGTGATCATGCGCTCGGGACAGGTCCCCCACCCCATTCCCGTGGCGCACACGCGAAGAAAACCCGCGACGTGCGGAATCCAGTGCAGCGGCGGATCGAGTTCCGCCCGCGTGATGCGGCGCATAAAGCGCTTTTGCAACTGATCCTTCGGATTGAATTCGACACAGGGCGCATGCCTCAAGGATTCACGCGTGACACCCTGCGAGAAATAACGCGCGAAAAATTCCGGCGAACACACCGCGCGATACCGCATGCGGCCAAGACGCGTCGAACGGCAGCCCTGCACCGGCTCCGCCTGCGTCGTCACCGCGCCTTGCACACTGCCATCGCGAATCCGCTGAGCGGTGTGGTCCTGATCGTCTACCACCAGATCGAGCAGCATCTCGCGCTCCACGCAGAAGCCCGCGACGGCATCGATAAACCAGGTGCCGACGCTGTCGTCGTTCACCGCCACCCGCAGCGTGGGCCACGCTTCGACCAGCGCGCCTGGCAGCGCAGGCAAACGCCCGCTCAATTCGGATTCGAGCAATTGCACCCGTTCGGTGTGGCGGCATAACAGTGCGCCAGAGGGCGTCGCCACGCAGGGTTGACCGCGTTTCACGAGCACGCTGCCCACCCGCTCTTCCAGCAATTTGACGCGTTGCGATACGGCCGAGGGCGTCACGTTCAGCTCGCTCGCGGCCCGGTCGAATGATCCGTGACGCACGACGGCGGCCAGCGCATCGAGCAAGGCATAGTCCAACATTAGCGTTCCTTAATCGGCATTAAGTAAATTAGCTTCTCTTATGCTCTTCGAGACCACAGACTAACGCCTGTTCGTCTCACGCGTCTACTGGATTAGTTATGGATTGCCTCGCTTTTTCCCATGGAGCGGCGCTGTGCGCGTCGCTGATCGTTACCATTGGCGCACAGAATGCGTATGTGCTGCGTCAGGGCATCTTGCGCTCGCACGTTGGCAAGATCGTGCTGCTGTGCACGCTATCGGACTTCATCCTGATTGGCGCGGGCGTGGGTGGCGCATCGGTGCTCGTCGAGCGCTATCCGGTGTTCGTCCACATGATGCTGTATGTTGGGCTCGCTTACCTCGCGTGGTTTGGCATCAGCGCGCTGCGCCGTGCGGTGCGTCCCGGTCATGCGGTGCTGAATGTGGATGCCAGCGACAATCGGACCTCCGCTACACCTGCTGCTGCGCAGCGCGCGCTGCCCATCATCCTGATGACGCTGGCTTTCACATGGCTCAATCCGCACGTCTATCTCGACACGTTCCTGCTGATCGGCACGGCTGGCGCGCGTGAGCCCGTAGGCAGCCGGGCGGCTTTCGCTATCGGTGCCATGACCGTAAGCGCGATCTGGTTCGTCGCGCTCGGCTACGGTGGCCGCGCGCTGGCACCGCTGTTTCGCCGTGCGATGGCCTGGCGCGTGCTGGATGGCGCGATCGGCGGCATGGTGTTGCTGATGGCAGTGACGCAATTTCGCTAGCGGCGGGACGTGACATGGGCGTCTGTGCGCTGCTGCTGGCTGGAAGATGCCTGGAAAGTGCCTGGATAATGCAAGGAACAAGTGTGGATCATGCCTCGATGAAGCCGTAGAATCAGGGCTTCCGGGCCGAATCCAGCCACGCTCCTGGTTACGTTTGTGGCTGCGTTTGTGGCTGTATTCGTAGCTGTATTCGTAGCTGTATTCGTAGCTGTATTCGTAGCTGT
>FTKM01610032.1_pt1 | contig 13569 bp, 12 predicted proteins | sample 1658051 | NCBI WGS metagenome assembly FTKM01 (sample SAMEA3914794, study PRJEB12502) | metagenome | biome: forest; material: soil | place: Canada | collected 2011-07-05 | depth 0.1 m | reverse complement strand
ACGATTCGCCGTGGCCGCGACGCGGTACGGTTCTTCCTGATCTCGCGCAAGGCCGACACGGAATTCGTTTTCGACATTGACCTCGCGCTCAAGCAAAACGACGAAAACCCGGTGCATTACGTGCAGTACGCGCATGCCCGGATCTGCTCGGTGATCAGCGAATGGAAGACGCGCTACAACGCCGATGAAATCATTCTGCCTACCGTCGACGTGTCGCTGCTCACTAGCGAGCGCGCCATGGCGCTGCTGCAAAAGCTCGCGGAATTCCCCGATATGCTGCAACATGCGGCCGATGAACTTGCCCCGCACGCCGTGGCTTTCTATCTGCGTGACCTCGCGGGCGAATTCCACTCGTTCTACAATGACAAGGCTGAACGCGTCCTCGTCGACGACGAAGGGGCGCGCAACGCTCGCGTTGCATTGCTCGCCGCCACGCGCCAGGTGCTGGCAAACGGCCTTGCTACGATCGGCGTCTCTGCTCCCGTCAAGATGTAAGTCCTCCGGCAGGTTATGCACGCGGCCGTCGTTATAATCGACGGCCGATCCAGGATTCTTTTCGCAGGTAACTCATACGATGGCAAAACCACGCCGCACAACAACGCAGTCGAAGCAAACCGGGGGCACGTTTCTCGGCATCGTACTGGGCCTGATCGTTGGCCTGGCAATCGCGGTAGTGGTGGCGCTCTATATCACCCGGGCACCTACGCCGTTCGTCTCGAAGGTCGCGCCGCCCGCCACGTCCGATAACGGCGCGAGCGAAGCGCAATACGATCCGAACCGTCCGCTGCAAGGCAAGTCGCCGGGCCAACCGGTACCGCAAGCGGCCCAGCCCGCCCCGCCGAACACCGCGCCGGGCCAGACTAACGGCCAGACACAGTCGGGCATGCTGCAGGAACCGGAAATCGTCGAAGTGCCGCCGTCGACTCAGAACGGCGTAGCCGTAGCACCGGCTCCCGCCCAGGACAACGGCGCGTCGGCACCCGTGAAGAAGCCGCAGCAGGCCACCAGCGCGCCCACCAGCACCGCGGCTACCTCGGCTACGCCCGCGGCGAACGCTGCGAACGCGAAGCCTGGCTCGAACGCGTCCACCACGGCAGTTGACGCGAATAGCGGCTACTTCCTGCAGGTTGGCGCGTACAAGACCCCGGCTGACGCCGAACAGCAGCGTGCACGCCTCGCCTTCCAGGGCTTCGAGTCGAAGGTTACGCAGCGCGATGCCGGCGGTGTCACCTACTATCGCGTGCGCATCGGGCCGTTCTCGAAGTTCGAAGACATGAATTCGGCTCGCCAGCGTCTGTCCGACGCCGGTGTCGAAACCGCCGTGATCCGCTTTACCAAACAGTAATTTTCGGTCATGCGCCGCCGCTGAACCTCAGCGTGCGGCGCGAGTCTCACGCACGGCAACGGCCTGCCGCCAAACGCTCTGTAACGGTAACGGCCACGCTAATACAGCACCGCCGCTCCACCGTTATTCCGCTTAACCGGATTACCAAGACATGAAAAAACTGCTGAGCATCCTCTTCCTTTCACTGGGCCTCGTTGCCGCCGGAGCCCAGGCATCGCCGGCCGCGCCGGTCGCTGGCAAGGACTACACGGTTCTCTCGCCGGCACAACCGGTGGACGTGCCCGCTGGCAAGATCGAAGTCACCGAATTCTTCTGGTATGGCTGCCCGCACTGCAACGAATTCAACCCGTACCTCGAAACATGGATCAAGAAGCAAGGCCCGGATGTCGTGTTCAAGCGTGTGCCGGTAGCCTTCCGCGACGACTTCATTCCGCATTCGAAGATGTACCACGCGCTCGACGCACTGGGACTCGCGCAGCAACTCACACCGAAGGTCTTCAACGAAATCCACGTCAACAAGAACTACCTGCTGACGCCGGAAGAACAGGCCAAATTCCTCGCGCAAAATGGCGTGGATCCGAAGAAGTACATGGACGCGTATAACTCGTTCTCGACGCAAAGCGAGATCCAGCGCGACAAGAAGCTGCTCGACGACTACAAGATCGACGGCGTGCCGACGCTGGCTGTCCAGGGCAAGTATGAAACCGGCCCGGCCGCCACGAACAGCCTGCCGGGTACGCTTCAGGTCCTCGACTACCTCGTCGCCCAGATCCGCGCGAAGAAGATGTAATGCGCGGAGCGCCGGTATGAGCAATGAGTTGAAGGTTTTCATTACCGGCGCATCCAGTGGCATCGGTCTCGCGCTCGCCGCCGAATACGCGCGGCGCGGCGCGATTCTCGGCCTCGTTGGCCGCCGCGGCGACGCACTGGTTAGCTTCCAGCAGTCCCATCCCCAGCATCCCATCGCCATCTATCCGGTTGACGTCCGCGACGCCGAAGCGCTCGCGAACGCAGCCCAGCAGTTCATCGCCCAATATGGTTGCCCCGACATCGTGATCGCCAATGCGGGCATCAGCCGCGGCGCAGTCACTGGCCACGGTGATCTGCGGACCTTCCGCGAGGTCATGGACGTCAACTACTACGGGATGGTCGCCACCTTCGAGCCGTTCGCCGGCCCGATGATGGCCGCACGCAAGGGCGCGCTGGTCGGCGTGGCGAGCGTGGCGGGCGTGCGCGGCCTGCCTGGATCGGGCGCTTACAGCGCGTCCAAGGCGGCGGCGTTCAAGTATCTCGAAGCATTGCGCGTTGAGATGCGGCCCAAGGGCGTCAACGTGATCACGATCGCGCCCGGCTATATCCGCACGCCGATGACCGAACACAATCCGTATCCCATGCCATTCCTGATGGATGCCGACCGCTTCGCCAACAAGGTCGCCGATGCGATTGCGCGCAATGCGTCGTTCGCGATCTATCCGTGGCAGATGCGGGTCGCGGCCATGCTGTTGCATGTTCTGCCGCGCTGGGTCTACGACCGCGTATTCGAAAGGGCTCCGCGTAAGCCACGCGCCGCCGAATAAACGCAATACACGCGCTTCACAGTCCGGCCATATGGGTATGCCGATTCGTTTGTTGTCGGTACAACCACCCAACGATTAAGCTTTCGCCTTAACGGGAACGCGCAGCGTGAGCCTGCGCCGGGCCCGCAAACATACGACAATCACGCTGGTGGTCCGCGCGGGCCACCACGCCAGCCAGAATACGAACTGCCTGACCGCGCCTGTTATGGGAGATCCTATGCGTTTCACACTGCCCGGCACCGTACTCGCCGCCCTGCTCGTCGCATCGCCCGCGCTCGTGCTCGCCAAACCGCTGACCGTGTGCACGGAATCGAGCCCCGATGGCTTCGATGTCGTTCAGTTCAATTCGCTCGTCACCACCAATGCCTCCGCCGACGTGATCTTCAACTCACTGGTGGCCTATGACGAAAGCGCGAAGAAAGTGGTGCCGGCGCTCGCGCAAAGCTGGGATGTGAGCCCAGACGGTCTCACCTATACGTTCCATCTGCGCCCTGGCGTGCAGTTTCAGACCACTGACTACTTCAAGCCCGCCCGGCCATTGAGCGCCGACGACGTGGTCTTTACGTTCACCCGGATGCTCGACGACAGTAATCCGTGGCACAAGGTGACGGGGCCGAGCGGCTTCCCGCACGCGCAATCGATGGGTCTGCCCAAGCTGATCAAGTCCGTCTCCAAGGTCGACGCGAACACAGTCAAGTTCGAGTTGAACCAGCCGGATGCGACCTTTGTTTCGATTCTCTCCATGGGCTTCGCGTCAATCTACTCGTCTGAATATGCCGACCAGTTGCTCAAAGCGGGCAAACAGCTCGACCTGAACGCCAAGCCAATCGGCACCGGTCCATTCGTGCTGAAGAGCTATACGAAAGACGCCGTGATCCGCTACGACGTGAATCCGTCTTACTGGGGAGCCAAGCCGAAGATCGACCGTCTGATCTACGCGATCACGCCGGACGCCACCGTGCGCGCGCAAAAAGTGAAGACCGGTGAATGCCAGATCGCGCTCTCGCCCAAACCGCAGGATGTCGCCGATGCGAAAGCCGACAAGTCGCTCGCCGTCGTGCAGACACCTGCATTCATGACCGCGTTCGTCGCGCTGAACACGCAGAAGAAACCGCTCGACAACCAGAAGGTCCGCGCCGCGCTCAACATGGCGTTCGATCGCACGACGTATCTGAAGACCGTGTTCGACAACACGGCGACACCCGCCGTGAATCCGTTTCCGCCTAATACGTGGAGCTACGACAAGTCAGTCAAGCCCTGGCCGTACGATCCGGTGAAGGCGAAGGCGCTGCTAGCCAGTGCGGGCTTTCCGAACGGCTTCGCCACGACCATCTGGGTACGGCCGACGGGTAGCGTGCTGAATCCAAATCCGAAGGCCGGTGCCGAGCTGATTCAGGCTGACTTCGCGAAGATCGGCGTGAAGGCGGACGTGAAGGTGATCGAATGGGGTGAACTGATCAAGCAGGCCAAAGAGGGCCAGCACGACACGCTATTCATGGGATGGGCGGGCGACAACGGCGACCCGGATAACTTCATGTCACCGCTCTTTAGCTGCAACGCGGTTCAGTCGGGCATCAACTTCGCGCGCTTTTGCGACGCCGATCTCGACAAGCTGATCGCCGACGGCAAGGCCACGACCGATCAGGCCAAACGCGCCAAGGCATACGAAGCAGCGCAGCAGATCATTCACGATCAGGCGTTGTGGATTCCGCTCGGCTACCCGACCGCTGCGGCGATCACGCAGAAGGACGTCAGCGGGTATAACGTGAGCCCGTTCGGGCGGCAGAACTTTACGACGGTGACTGTGAAGTAAGGGGGCCTTTGCGGCTCACAAGAAATCAGACAAAAAAATCAGGCCCGGTTGCGTTGCACCGGGCCTTTGCATTTGCCGCTTTCCTCTTGTTGCCTGACCATGCTCGAAACGCAGCCTACGGCGCGAAGCGGAACACGCCGTCCGCATCGTCCGTGCGCTTCAATTCGCCCGCGAGCCACAGCAAGTGCAGATGCGCGAGCGCTTCCCCCATGGCAAAGGTCATCTGGTGGATATCGAGTTGCCGCTTGAACATCAGCGGGACGATGTCCGCCGCGCTTTGCGGCTTCGTGGCGCAAGCCTCACGCACTTCCGCGAGTCGTGCAGCGTGATGTTCGCGCAATTGGACGACGCGCGTGCGCACGCCGCGAAACGGTTTGCCGTGCGACGGCAGCACCAAAGTATCCTCCGCCATCGTCTCGTAACGGCCGAGCGACTCAAGATAGAGCGCGAGCGGATTGCCTTCCGGCTCCATATCGAACACCGATACGTTGGTTGAAATTCGCGGCAACACCATATCGCCCGAAATCAGCACACCGTCTGCTTCGTTATGCAACGCGCAGTGCTCCGGCGAGTGACCGAAGCCCGTGACCACGCGCCACGTTTTACCGCCAATCGCGATGGCCTGACCCTCCCGCACGCGCCGGTACTGCCCAGGCAGCGCCGGCACCAGGCTCGAGTAATAGCTCTTGCGCTTGCGTAGTTTGTCGAGCGATTCCTCGTCCGCAAGGCCGTGGCGCGCGAAATGCCGCGCAGCGCCCTCGCCGCCCGCGTTGGAGCCGTCACCGGCTGCCATCACGCGGGCCTGCAGATATTCGCCTAGGGTCATCCACAGCCGCACATCCCATCGCTTTTTGTCGCCACCGGCGCACACCCAGTGCGCAAGGCCGATGTGATCCGGATGGCAATGCGTGGCGATCACGCGCAACACTGGCAGACCTTCGAGCACCGTGTCGAATACCTGTTCCCAGTTCGCCTTGATCGTGTCCGAGGTGATGCCGCAATCCACAACCGTCCAGCCCTTCTGGCCGTCCAGCTCATCGCGCAGCAGCCAGAGGTTGATATGGTCCAGCGCGAACGGCAGCGGCATGCGCAGCCAGAACACGCCGGGCGCCACTTCGAACGCGTGACCCGCTTCTGGCAAGGTGTCGTTGAACGGGTAACTCAGTTGGTGTTCGAGTGCATTCATTGTGGGTGTTTTCCTCCACCGATCCCGCGACGCCGGTCGTCGGTCGCCACGCGCCGTGGTTGCGCTTTGCTCAAGTTGACGATAACGTAAACGTCGATTCTATCGTCCAATCCGATTTTCTGCCCGGCCACGGGATGTTCCGATGAACACGCAATACACCATCACCGAACTCGCGCGTGAATTCGACGTCACCCCGCGGGCGATCCGTTTCTACGAAGACCAGGGTTTACTCTCACCGAGCCGTGAAGGATCGAGCGGATTGCGACGCGTCTACTCAGGCCGCGACCGCACTCGTCTGAAGCTGACACTGCGCGGCAAGCGGCTGGGCTTCACTTTGTCTGAGATCCGCGATCTGCTCGACCTGTACGACTCGCCAACCGACACCGAGCCGCAGTTGCAGGCCTTCCTCGCGACAGTGACGCGGCATCGCGAAGTGCTGGAGCGCCAGCTCGAAGACCTGAACGCCACGCTGGAAGATCTGGCGCAATACGAAGCGCAGGCGCGGGCGCTGCTCAATGGCGGCAGCCGTGACAAACAACCGGCCGCGGCAGCACATTCCTCGGCGCAATGAGCGGATGCCCGATCCAGATGAATCACTTTCCCAAACTGCTGTCGTCGCAAATCGGCTTTGACGTCGCGCGGACCATGCTCGACGGTTTCGACCGGCACTACTGCGTCTTTCGGGAAGCGGCGATTCACGCGAAGGCGCTGTTCGAAGCCGGCGACTGGCACGCCATGCAGCACCTCGCACGGGAACGGATCACTTCGTATGACGAACGGGTTCAGGAATGCGTCGAACTGCTCGAAGACGAGTACGACGCCGAGAATATCGACGATGAAATCTGGCAGCAGATCAAGCTGCATTTTATCGGCCTGCTGACCACGCACCGGCAACCCGAATGCGCCGAGACGTTCTTTAATTCGGTGTGCTGCAAGATTCTGCATCGCTCGTACTTCAACAACGATTTTATCTTCGTGCGTCCCGCCATCTCGACCGAATACATCGAGAATGACGAACCCGCCGCCAAGCCGACCTACCGCGCGTACTATCCCGCCAAGGACGGCCTCGCCGCGACGCTCGAGCGCATCGTCACGAACTTCCAGCTAGACACACCGTTCGAGGATCTGCAGCGCGATGTGGGCTGCGTGATGCAAGCCATCCACGACGCGTTCGGCGCTTTTAGTGAGGCCGCCAACTTCCAGATTCATGTGCTGTCGTCGCTGTTCTTTCGCAACAAGTCGGCGTACATCGTCGGGCGGATCATTAACGGCGATGCACTGCTGCCGTTCGCGGTGCCTGTTCGTCACGTGAAGCCCGGATGTCTCGCACTCGATACCGTGCTGCTGCAGCGTGACCAGTTGCTGATCATCTTCAGCTTCTCGCACTCGTATTTTCTGGTTGATATGGAAGTGCCGTCCGCGTACGTGCAATTTCTCGGCTCCATCATGCAGGGCAAGCCGAACGCGGAAATCTACACGTCACTGGGTTTGCAGAAGCAGGGCAAGAATCTGTTTTACCGCGACCTGCTTCATCACCTGTCGCATTCGAGCGACGCGTTCGTCATTGCTCCCGGCATCAAGGGGCTCGTGATGCTGGTGTTCACGCTGCCTTCATTTCCGTACGTGTTCAAGCTGATCAAGGACAACTTTCCGCCGCCGAAGGAAACCACGCGCGCGCAGATCCAGGACAAGTACCAGCTCGTCAAACGGCACGACCGTCTGGGGCGCATGGCGGATACGCTCGAATATTCAAGCGTGGCACTGCCGCTCGCGCGGCTCGACGAAGCCCTGCTACGCGAACTCGAAAAGGAAGTGCCTTCGATGATCGAATACGAGGGCGATAACCTGGTGATCCGTCATCTGTACATTGAACGGCGCATGGTCCCGTTGAACCTCTACCTGCATAACGGCAGCGATGCCGAGGTCGAGCACGGCATCAAGGAATACGGTAACGCCGTGAAGGAACTGATGCAGGCAAACATCTTCCCCGGTGACATGCTCTACAAGAACTTCGGCGTCACCCGTCACGGACGCGTCGTGTTTTACGACTACGATGAAATCGAGTATCTGACTGAATGCAACGTGCGTGCGGTGCCGCCGCCGCGCAACGAAGAGGATGAGATGTCCGGCGAGCCGTGGTATCCAGTCGGCGCGCATGACATCTTCCCCGAGACATACGGCACTTTCCTGCTCGGCGACCCGCGTGTGCGCCGCGCTTTCATGCAATATCACGCCGACTTTTTCGATCCTGCGCTGTGGCAACGGCATAAGGATCACTTGCTGGAAGGCGAACTGCCTGACTTCTTTCCTTACGACAGTGGCACACGCTTTTGCATGCGCTATCCGGAGCGATTTGCGCCAGTGAGCGACGCCGCAACAGGCGACGCAAACGAAGATCCGGTCGCGCGCCAATCCGCTGTGCGCGTGGCGTGAACGATTGTGTAACCGTTCAACGCCGCCCCTCCCAATAACGAAACCGACCGGTCCATCGGTCCAGCAACCCTAAGACGCACCATGAATACATCCGCCTCATCCCAGCCCAATCCGCTTGCACACCTGTTCGAAAACAACGACAGATGGGTGACCCGTCAACTCGCTGAAGACCCGGAATTTTTTTCGCGCCTTGCGCACCAGCAGACGCCTGAATATCTATGGATCGGCTGCTCGGATTCACGCGTGCCGGCCAATCAGATCATCGGCCTGCCGCCAGGCGAAGTGTTCGTCCACAGAAACATCGCGAACGTAGTCGTGCATACGGATCTGAATTGCCTTTCGGTGATCCAGTTCGCCGTCGACCTGCTGAAGGTCAAGCACATCATGGTGGTCGGCCATTACGGCTGCTCCGGTGTCGCGGCCGCGCTGCACGGCCGGCGCGTGGGCCTCGCGGACAACTGGCTGCATCACGTGCAGGACGTGCGCGCCAAGCATGCCGCGTTGCTCGAAGAATGGCCGCTCGGCGAAGCGCGCCATCGGCGCCTCGTGGAACTGAATACGATCGAACAGGTTGTCAACGTCTGTCGCACAACCATTCTCAACGATGCATGGGCACGCGGTCAGGACATCACCGTGCATGGCTGGGCCTACGGCGTGCATGACGGCAAGATGCGCAATCTGGGCATGACGATTGGCAACCCCGATGCGCTCGAGGAAGCTTATTCGCGTTGCGTCGCCGCTGTGACGGCGAGCGGTTCGCATCAGACAGACAATGACGTGGTCGCCGCCGATGCGGCCAGGCTCGGCGATGTTCCGGCCGTCGTCGCAGGTGTTATCAAGGAGCTAAAACATGAGTGAGACAAAACACAACGGACAGATCGATCCGGTCGTCATCGTTTCGGCCGCACGCACGCCGATGGCGGCTTTTCAGGGCGACTTCGCCACGCTAACCGCGCCGCAACTCGGCGCCATAGCGATTGAAGCTGCGGTGCAGCGCGCGGGCTTAAAGCCCGCGCAGATCGACGAAGTGGTGATGGGCTGCGTGCTGCCGGCCGGCCTCGGCCAGGCGCCCGCACGTCAGGCCGCGCTCGGCGCGGGTCTGCCGCTCGCAACGGGCAGCACGACGGTGAACAAGATGTGCGGCTCCGGCATGCGCGCGGCCATGTTCGCGCACGACATGCTGGCCGCCGGGTCGGCGGACGTGATCGTCGCGGGCGGCATGGAAAGCATGACGAACGCGCCCTACCTGCTCCCCAAAGCGCGTGGCGGCATGCGCATGGGTCACGGCCAGGTGATCGACCACATGTTCTGCGACGGCCTTGAAGACGCGTACGAAAAGGGCCGTCTGATGGGCACGTTCGCCGAGGAATGCGCCGCGTCGTTCGACTTCACGCGTGATGCGCAGGACGCCTTTGCCATCGAATCGCTAAAGCGCGCGAAGCGTGCCAATGAGGACGGTTCGTTCGCGTGGGAAATCGCGCCGGTCAAGGTCGAGAGCCGCAAGGGCGACGTGACGATCGAGCGCGATGAACAACCGTTCAAGGCGAACCTCGAAAAGATCGCGACGCTCAAGCCCGCGTTCAGCAAAACGGGCACGGTGACCGCGGCCAATTCGTCGTCGATTTCCGATGGCGCCGCAGCGCTGGTGATGATGCGCGAGTCGACCGCGAAGCAGCTCGGCGTCAAGCCGCTCGCGCGCGTGGTCGGCCATTCCACCTTCGCGCAGGAACCCGCGAAATTCACCACGGCACCGGTCGGGGCGATCCGCAAGCTGTTCGACAAGAACGGCTGGAAAGCCGACGACGTCGACCTGTACGAAGTCAACGAAGCCTTCGCCGTGGTGACGATGGCAGCGATGAAGGAGCACAAGCTTCCGCACGACAAGGTCAATGTGAATGGTGGCGCGTGCGCGCTGGGGCATCCGATCGGCGCATCGGGCGCGCGTATTCTGGTGACGCTGATCGGGGCGCTTAAGCAGCGTGGGCTCAAGCGTGGCGTCGCAACGTTATGTATCGGCGGTGGTGAAGCGACGGCGATGGGCGTCGAACTCGTTTAAGCCGAACTCGTTTAAACGATAAACAGCATGCGCCGTCGCCAGCTCGACCGAGGCACGGCGCATGCGTGCATTGTCGTACTGAACATTGAGGTGAGCGAATGAAGACCGTGTTGATCGTGGGCGCCTCGCGCGGCATCGGCCGCGAGTTCGTGCGCCAGTACAAACGGGCCGGCTGGCGTGTGCTCGCCACGGCGCGTGACGACGCCGCGCTCGCGGCGCTCGGAGAACTCGGCGCAGAAACCTTTTCACTCGATATCGCCGAGCCCGCGGAAATCGCCGCGCTCGGCTGGAAGCTCGATGGCGAACAGCTTGATGCCGCCTTGCTCGTGTCGGGTGTGTACGGCCCGCGCACGGAAAGCGTCGAAGCTGTCTCCGCCGAAGACTTCGACGAAGTGATGGTCACGAACGTACGGGGTCCGATGCAATTGATCCCGATCCTGCTGCCACTCGTCGAAGAAGCGCGGGGCGTGCTCGCCGTGATATCGAGCCGGATGGGCAGCATTGCCGACGCAACCGGCACCACGGGCTGGCTGTATCGCGTGAGCAAGGCGGCGCTAAACGACGCGCTAAAGATCACCTCGCTACAGACACGGCGCGCCACCTGCGTCTCGCTGCACCCTGGCTGGGTCCGCACCGACATGGGCGGCGCCCAGGCGGCAATTGATCCCGAGCGCAGTGTGACCGGCATGCGTGAGGTGCTGGCCCAGGCCGCCGCCGCACACGAGTCGTTCAATGGCCGTTTCTATCAATACGACGGTACCGCGCTCGAATGGTAAGGAGACTGAAGGATGTTGCTTGATCAGGATCATCTGATGATTCGCGATGCGGTCCGCACTTTCGTGCGCGACGCGATCGCGCCGTACGCCGCGCAATGGGATCGTGACCGCACGTTTCCAAAAGAAGTACACCGCCAGCTTGCCGAACTCGGCGCTTATGGCGTGCTGGTGCCCGAAGCCTACGGCGGCGCCGGGCTCGACGCACTCGCGCTCGCCGTGATTCTCGAAGAAATCGCCGCGGGAGATGGCGGCACATCCACCGCTGTGTCTGTCAACAACTGTCCCGTATGCAGCATCCTGCTGAGCTACGGCAATGATGCACAAAAACGCGACTGGCTCACACCACTTGCGCGCGGCGAAATGCTCGGTGCGTTTTGTCTGACCGAACCGCAAGCGGGCTCGGACGCCTCGGCGCTGCGCACCACCGCCACTCGCGATGGTGACGCGTACGTACTGAACGGCGTCAAGCAGTTCATTACCAGCGGCAAGAACGCCAACGTCGCGATTGTATTGGCCGTCACCGACAAGACCGCTGGCAAACGCGGCATCAGCGCCTTTATCGTGCCTACGGATACGCCGGGCTACGTGGTCGCGCGCATCGAGGAAAAACTGGGTCAGCATTCATCGGATACGGCACAAATCATCTTCGAAGACTGCCGCGTGCCGGCGGCGAATCTGATTGGCGCGCAAGGCGAAGGCTACCGGATCGCACTCTCGGGTCTCGAAGGCGGCCGCATTGGCATTGCTGCGCAAAGCGTCGGCATGGCGCGCGCAGCGTTCGAAGCCGCCCTTGTGTATGCGAGGGAACGCGAGAGTTTCGGGCAGCCTTTGTTAGCGCATCAGGCCGTGCAGTTTCGCCTCGCCGACATGGCCACGCAACTCGAAGCCGCGCGCCAACTCATCTGGCACGCTGCCTCATTGAAGGACGCGCAGCAGCCGTGTCTGACCGAAGCGGCAATGGCCAAACTGTTTGCATCGGAAGCGGCCGAGCGGATCTGCTCCGACGCGTTGCAGATTCACGGCGGTTACGGCTATCTGACCGACTTCCCCGTGGAACGGATCTATCGCGATGTGCGCGTATGCCAGATTTACGAAGGCACCAGCGACATCCAGAAGATCCTGATTGCGCGTGGCCTGCACTGACAATATGACCAATCCATCGGGATGACTTATTTGACTGCACAACGACCTTTAGCGTGCCCCTGTGGCGGCGCGGCTCCCAACCTGCGCAGCGACGCGAAGCCGCCGCGCTTTGCAGTGTGCTGTGGCCGCTTTATCGACGGGGGCGAGAGCGCACCTCGCGCGCTCGAACTGATGCGCTCGCGTTACAGCGCCTATGTGCTGGGTGACACCGCTTATCTGCGCGCAACGTGGGCGCCGCACACCTGCCCCGCCGATCTCGACGCCAACCCCGACGCACCCGACGCGCCCCGCTGGCTTGGCCTGCAGATCAAACGCTTCGCAGAACAGGACACCTCCCACGCAGAAGTCGAATTCGTCGCACGATTCAAGGTCGGCGGTCGGGCGCATCGTCTGCACGAGACGAGCCGTTTTGTGCGCGGTGACGACGGTCATTGGCGCTACGTCGACGGCGACGTGAGCGAAAAATAAAAAAAAATAAAAAATAAAAATGCCCGTGAATTAGGCTTGCAATCGGGCCTTCCGAAGTAAGGGACTGTAAGGAGTCCGCGAGGTTTGCGCGTTATAGAGTGCGCCTTCTATATGCCCCTCAAAAAACATGGCGGCCTGTGTTGGCCGTCTACCACATCGGTCATTTCTCCCACTGTCCCGAGTTGCCCTGCCTGTCAGCGATTTAACGCCTCAAGCTGGCGTCGAGCACTGCGAATTTTATGTCGCGGGTTCTCCTTAATTGCACAAACACAAATTGTCGTGCCAGGATCGGTCTGTAGGTTTTGAAGCGGCATGTTGCGAGAGTGCGGTCCATACCGTCTCCACATAGATGTCCGAGAGCTTCGCCGGAACTTTGATCTCCTTTGGTCCAGCGGCAGCTTCAGAGGACGTCGTATGCTGCTCATCATCGGCGCGTGGGGTCGCGTCGGCCAGGTTGTTGGGTCATCCCGTGCGATCTCGAACCGCGTGCGTGCGCCAGGCGCGCCACATACGCGAGCGTCTTTTTGTTGCTTCAAATCTGACCGAAAGGCAACTGTCAGCGAGCAACGAAAGACCGCAGGCGACACAGGTTTTAAGGACGTACTTCAGGGCGGGTGCTGCGAATGGGTTGCAGAAAGATTTTGACGGCTGGGTTGATCGTGTGTGCATGGGCGGCTTGTGCCGTTTCGTTCGCGCAGGCCGACTCGCTCGCCGATACACAGGGCGGCCCGCTGAGCCGCGCCGCGGTACCCCGCATCGCACTGGACGACGA
>FTKM01000199.1_pt1 | contig 13570 bp, 13 predicted proteins | sample 1658051 | NCBI WGS metagenome assembly FTKM01 (sample SAMEA3914794, study PRJEB12502) | metagenome | biome: forest; material: soil | place: Canada | collected 2011-07-05 | depth 0.1 m | reverse complement strand
CCGCCGTTCTTGCCCGATCCCGGGTCTTTCGAGAACTGCTTGGCGAGATCTTCGAAGCTGGCGCCTGCCTTGATCTTCGCGATCAGATCCTTGGCCTGCTGCTCGTTATCCACGAGGATATGGTGCAGGTGATATTCCTTGCCGCCCGCGTCCTTCACCAGCGAGTCGTAGCGTGCTTTGACTTCTTCGTCGGTCGGCTGGTTGTTCTTCAGGAAGTCTTCGATCAGCGCGCGCAGCACGACGGTCTGCTGGGCAACCGCGACTTGCGCCTTGACGTCCGGACGCGTCGGGATGCCACGGCGAGCCGCTTCTTCCATCAGGATTTCACGGTTGATCAGCTCTTCGCGCACGGCGGCTTGCAGTTGCGGCGAATCCTGTTGACCCTGATGGACGAGTTGATCGACGAGCGCATCGACACGTGCTTTCGGAATCGGTGTGCCGTTCACGACGGCGATATTCTGTGCAAACGCAGGCGCAGCCGCAAAAGCGGCTAGCAATACCCAGAGGTGGGTTTTCTTCAAGGTCATCGGAAGTTTCCTAACGGGACAGCAAATCGAATTCTTCGGGCGTGTATGCCGTGATTGCGAGGGCGTGAATGCCGCGCTGCATGGCATCGGCCAGCGCATCATACACCAAGCGGTGCCGCGCCACGCGGGGCTTACCGGCGAATGCCGCAGCCACGATCGTGACACTGTAATGACCGCCGGCGGAGGCGCCGGCATGTCCCGCATGCTGTGCACTATCGTCGCGCACGGTAATCGAGGCGAGAGGGGCGAGCGCCGCGCCGAGGCGCGCTTCGATCAGCGCCATGCGCTCGGCGGGTGTGGCGTGCAAGAAGGTGTCGTCGCTCATGTCGTTCATGTTGCTGATGTTGCCCGTATCGTTCGTGTCGTTCGTATCGTTTGTGTTGCTCATCTCAAACGTTCGCTCACTCACTCTTCTTCTTTCATGTACTTCGACAGCCACAGGCTCTGGCCGACAATGAACACCACCAGACAGCCGGTCGCGCCGAACAGCTTGAAGTTGACCCATGCATCCGTGGAGAAGTGATAGGCCACGAACAGGTTGAGCAGGCCGAGCAGCACGAAGAACACGGCCCACACCACGCTCAACTGACTCCAGATGCGATGCGGCAGCGTGATCTGCTTGCCCATCATCGCTTCGATCAGGTTCTTGTTGAAGGCCAGCTGCGAAACGATCAACGCCACGGAAAATGCCCAGTACAGCACGGTGGGTTTCCATTTGATGAAGGTGTCGTTGTGCAGGACGAGCGTCGCACCGCCAAATACGGTAACGACGCCAAGGCTCACCCACAGCATCGGATCAACCTTGCGGCGGCGGAACGCCACCCATGCAATCTGCACCAGCGTGGCGACGATGGCCACCGCTGTCGCCGTGAAAATGCCCCACAGCTTGAACGCGACGAAAAACAGGATGATCGGGAACAGATCGAACAGGAATTTCATTATCTGGGTGGGGGGCTTAAAAATGAGCGGAAAGTGAGCGCAAAACGGACCCAAAAGGAACGCAAAAAGAGCGCAAAACAGGCGGCGTCACGTGTCCGGCACCGCCGCCCACCCCACGATGCGTTACTTGGGCTCGAATTGTAACGCAGCCGAATTGATGCAGTACCGAAGACCCGTCGGCGCGGGACCGTCCTCAAACACGTGGCCCAGATGCGCGCCGCAATTCTTGCACTGCACTTCGATGCGCAGCATGCCGTGCGCACGGTCGGTTTTCTCGGCGATCACTTCGCCGTCGATCGGCTTGAAGTAGCTCGGCCAGCCACAACCGGCATCGAATTTGGTGTCCGATTCGAACAGCGGCGTGCCGCAACACACGCAGTCATAAATGCCGCGGTCCCAATGGTCGTTATATTGGCCTGTGAACGGCCGCTCGGTGGCGGCATGGCGCGTCACCTGGTACTGGACATCGGAGAGCTGCTTGCGCCATTCGGCGTCGTCTTTTTGCACGGCGGGTGCGTCGGTACGGGTGTCGTCTGAGTTCATGGTTCTGTCCTGTCTCTATCTGGGTCTAATTAAAAACGCGGCGGCCCGGGTTCGCTAGTGGCCGACGTTCAGGCATTGATGCGTCAAAGCGATTCAAGCTAGTGGCGCGCTGCGGCTCACGCGTGCCTTACGACGAGCAACTGACTTCCAGCGAATTCGCCCAATCGGGTGGCAGCGCGGCATACGCTTCGTGTTCAGGTTGTTCGTCGAAAGGACGGCTCAGCACTGCCGCGAGGCGCTCGACTTCCGAAAAGTCCTTCTCCCTCGCGCGGCGGATCGCCGTTTCCGCCAGATGATTGCGAAGGATGAACTTGGGGTTCACGCGGTTCATTGCAATGGCGCGCCCGGTGTCGTCGAGTGTTTCTTCGGACAGCCGCGCGCGGTAGTCGTTCACCCACACGTCGAAGGCGGCGCGGTCCAGAAACAGGTCACGCACGCTCGCGTCGCCGCTTGCATCGTGCTTCGATACGCGCGCCAGATTGCGGAACGTCAGCGTGAAATCCGCGCGGTTGGCGTTCATCAGATCGAACAGACGGTTGGCGAGCGCATCGTCGCCTTCGCGCTCCGTCTGCAGACCGAGCTTGGCGCGCATGCGTTGCTCTAGCGCGGGCGCGAAACGGTCCTTGAAACCTTCGAGTATTCGTTGCGCGTCCTTCACCGCTTCCTCGCCGCGCACGCTTTCCTCGTGCTGCTGACCGAGCAAAGGCAGCAAGCCCTGCGCCAGGCAAAAGAGATTCCAGTAGGCAATCTGCGGCTGCATCCGGTACGCATATCGGCCCTGCGAATCGGAGTGGTTGCAGATGTAATTGGCGTCGAAGCCATCCATGAAACCGAACGGGCCGTAATCGATCGTGAGGCCCACGATCGACATGTTGTCCGTGTTCATTACGCCATGACAGAACCCCACCGCCTGCCATTGCGCGAGCAGATCCGCCGTGGACAACACGGCTTCGTTGAGCAGCGCCAGATACGGATCGTCCGCTTCCTTGCAATGCGGATAGAAACGCTCGATCACGTGGTCGGCGAGCACCTGCAGCGCATCGACGCGGTCGTTCGAATAGAAGTGCTCGAAATGGCCAAAGCGCACGAAGCTGGGCGAAACGCGCGTGACCACCGCGGCCGTTTCCACTTCCTCACGTCGCACAGGCTGATCGGAGCCGATAACACACAGCGCGCGGGTGGTCGGAATGCCCAGATGGTGCATGGCTTCCGAGCACAGATATTCGCGGATCGACGAGCGCAGCACCGCGCGGCCGTCGCCCATGCGGGAGTAGGGCGTGCGTCCCGCTCCCTTGAGTTGCAGTTCGTAGCGCGCGCCGTCATGGCCGATTTCACCGAGGCCCAGCGCCCGGCCGTCGCCTAGCTGGCCGGCCCATACGCCAAACTGGTGGCCCGAATAGACCGACGCATACGGCAGCGACTCTGCCGGCCAGTCGCTGGTGGTGTTACCGGAGAAGAACTCGGCAAAAGCCGGATCGTGCGCGAGCGTGGCATCAAAACCGAGCAGTGCGGCGGTATCCGCGGAAAATCCCACGACATAGGGCGCGCTGAGCGGCGCCGCCGGCAGGCGGGTCATAAAGAGCCCGCCAAGTTGCGAAAACGCGTCTGCGGGCGGCTTGCCGAGGGCGTCGGCAAGCGCCGCCATTGAGCCGGTCAGGCCGGTAATGCATGGGGAAAACGACATATTGAGCGCCTCTGGATTAACCGATATTGTAAGTCGGCGCCCGCGGCGCTGCTGGAGGGCCTTTGCCGGTGCCGTCCATCACGCGCCGTGCGGCATCCGACCTGCAATCCATGACAAGCAAAAGGTGAGGAGACCCGCGCATATGACGACGCCGCTACTGGGCCAGATGATGGACGTGCCGCTCAACGTATCTTCGCTGATCGCGCATGCCGCGCGGCATTTCGGGGATACCGAGATCGTGTCGCGGCGTATCGAAGGCGACGTGCATCGCTATACCTACCGCGACGGCGAAAAGCGCGCAAAGCAACTGGCGCAGGCGCTGATCGCGCTGGGCGTGGAGCCCGGCGAGCGGATTGCCACGCTGGCATGGTGCGGCTACCGGCATCTCGAGGCGTACTACGGCACCACCGGTTTCGGGGCGGTGTGCCACACCATCAATCCGCGGCTCTTTATTGACCAGATCGCTTACATCATCAACCACGCGGACGACAGCTACGTACTGTTCGACATCACCTTCGCGGCGCTCGTGGATAGTCTCGCGCCACAATGTCCGAAAGTACGCGGCTGGATTGCGCTGACCGACGAGGCGCATCTGCCGTCGATGCAGACGCCGGTGTTGAGCTACGAAACCTTGCTGGCGCCACAGGATGGCGAGTACCCATGGCCGGTCATCGACGAACGCACGGCCTCGTATCTCTGCTACACCTCAGGCACGACAGGCAATCCGAAAGGCGCGCTGTATTCGCATCGTTCGACCGTGCTGCATGCCTACGGTGCTTCGATGCCGGACGCCATGGGGCTTTCTGCGGGCGACTCCATCATGCCGGTCGTGCCCATGTTCCACGTCAACGCATGGGGCATCCCGCACGCGGCGCCGTTAAGCGGCGCGCGCATCGTTTTTCCTGGTAAGGACCTCGACGGCAAATCGCTCTATGAATTGATGGAAAGCGAGCGCGTGACCTGTTCGGCCGGCGTGCCGACTGTCTGGCTCGGACTGCTTGCCCATGTGAGGCAGGTGGGCGGGCGCTTTTCGTCGCTCAACCGCACGGTGGTTGGCGGTTCCGCGTGTCCCCCGGCGATCCTGCGGGCCTTCCAGGAAGAGTACGGCGTCAAGGTGATTCACGCGTGGGGCATGACGGAGATGTCGCCGCTCGGCACGCTCGCCACGCTGACCTGGGAGCAGTCGCAGCGCTCGCTGGAAGATCAGCGCGTGCTGCGTGAAAAGCAGGGTCACGTGATCTTCGGCGTGGACATGAAGATTGTCGGTCCGGACGGCAACGAATTGCCATGGGATGGCGTCGCCTTCGGCGAACTGCATGTGCGCGGCCCGTGGGTGATCGACCGGTATTTCCGCAAGGACGACTCGCCGCTGGTGGATGGCTGGTTCCCGACCGGCGACGTCGCGACGATCGATAAAGACGGCTTCCTGAATATCACCGATCGCAGCAAGGACGTGATCAAGTCGGGCGGCGAATGGATCGGCTCGATTGAGGTCGAGAATGTGGCGATTGCGCATCCGGCCGTCGCCGAAGCGGCCTGCATTGCCTGCTCGCATCCCAAGTGGACCGAGCGGCCGCTGCTGGTTGTGGTCAAGCGTAAAGGCGCCGAAGTCACGCGCGAAGAACTGCTCGCCTTCTATCAGGGCAAAGTGGCGAAATGGTGGATTCCCGATGATGTCGCGTTCGTTGACGAACTGCCGCACACCGCCACCGGCAAGCTGCAAAAACTGCGACTACGCGAAATGTTTCGCGACCACGTATTGCCAACTGCCGTGGCAGGCGCAGTCTGAACTGACGACACGAACCTCAGACGCGCGCTGCGAATCGTCCTGCTTTCATGGCTGTAAGCACTGCCGTGCATGGCCCTCGTTCACCAGGGGAAACCCTTTCACGCAATAAATTGAACGAGCGTGCTTTTTTGTGTATTCTGTTTGCTGACCCGGAATTGTCGGACAATGAACCGGCACAGGTGGCGCGTCATGCGCCGCCTTACCGCATGGAGGCAGGCACATGGCAGTGGACTATACGACTCATGACGGCGTCGCCGTCATTACGCTAAACAATCCCCCGGTCAACGGGCTGGGTCTGTCGACCCGAGCCGGCATCGTCGAAGGGCTCGAGCGTGCGCAGAAGGATCCGGCCATCAAGGCCATCGTGCTGACAGGCGCAGGCAAGGCGTTCTCAGGCGGCGCCGATATCACCGAATTCAACACCCCCAAAGCCACGCAGGAACCCACGCTGCATACGGTCATCAAGGCCGTCGAGAGCAGCGCGAAGCCTGTCGTCGCGGCCATTCATAGTGTCGCGATGGGCGGTGGGCTGGAACTCGCGCTGGGCGCGCACTACCGTATCGCGGCTCCGGGTGCGCAGATCGCGCTGCCGGAAGTGAAGCTCGGCATCCTGCCGGGCGCTGGCGGCACGCAGCGTCTGCCGCGCGCTATTGGCCTCGAAGCGGCGCTCAACATGATCGTCTCAGGCGCGCCGGTGATGTCGGAGAAGCTCGCTGGTTCGGGCCTCTTCGACGAGATCGTCGAAGGCAATCTGGCTGAAGGCGCGCTTGCGTTTGCGCGTAAGGTCGGAGCACAGGCCGGGCCGCATCCGAAGGTGCGTGAGCGCAAGATCGAGCATCCGAACGCGGAAGGCTTCATCCAGTACGCGCGCAATAACGTCGCGGCGATCGCGAAGAACTTCCCGGCACCGCTCAAGTGTATCGACGCGGTGGAAGCCGGTGTGAAAAACGGCTTCGACAAGGGCCTCGCGTTCGAACGCGAATGCTTCGTCGCGCTGGTGCAAACGCCGGAAAGCCGGGCGCTGCGTCATGCGTTCTTTGGCGAGCGCGCCGCGAGCAAGATTCCGGATGTGCCTTCGGACACACCCGTTCGCGAGATCAGGCAAGTCGCCGTGATCGGCGCGGGCACCATGGGTGGCGGCATCGCGATGAACTTCATCAATGCGGGCTTGCCGGTCACCTTGCTGGAAACAAAGCAGGAAGCGCTGGATCGCGGTATTGCGACGATCCGCAAGAACTACGAAGCGACTGTCAAGAAGGGCAAGCTCAAGCCTGAGGCACTCGAACAGCGCATGGCGCTCATCACGCCAACGCTCTCGTATGACGCTCTGAAAGAGGCCGATCTGATCGTCGAAGCCGTGTTCGAAGAACTGGGCGTCAAGGAGCAGGTGTTCAGGCAACTGGATGAAGTCGCCAAGCCGGGCGCCATCCTCGCATCCAACACCTCCACGCTGGACGTCGACAAGATCGCTGCTTTCACAAAGCGTCCACAGGACGTGGTCGGCATGCACTTCTTCAGCCCGGCCAACGTGATGAAGCTGCTCGAAGTGGTGCGCGGCAAGGCCACCGCGAAAGACGTGCTCGCCACGGTCATGCAACTGGCGAAGAAGATCAAAAAGACGGCGGTGGTGTCGGGCGTGTGCGACGGCTTTATCGGCAACCGGATGATCGAACAGTACATCCGCCAGGCGCTCTTCATGCTTGAAGAAGGCGCGCTGCCGGCGCAGATCGACAAGGCGATCGAGAAGTTCGGCTTCGCGATGGGCCCGTTCCGCATGAGCGATCTGGCGGGCAACGATATCGGCTGGGCGATCCGCAAGCGCCGCTATCTCGAACATCCGGAAATGCATTACTCGAAGATCGCCGACCGTCTTTGTGAAGCCGGGCGCTTCGGGCAGAAGACTGGCGGCGGCTGGTACGACTACAAGGCAGGTGACCGCACTGCGTATCCGTCGAAGCTGGTGGACGAGATGATCGTCGGGTTTTCGCAGGAAAGCGGCGTGCAGCGTCGCAAGATTGGCGACGAGGAAATCGTCGAGCGTCTCGTGTTTGCGCTCGCCAATGAAGGCGCGAAGATTCTGGAAGAGGGCATTGCCTCGAAAGCGTCGGATATCGACATGGTGTATCTGACTGGCTACGGCTTCCCGTTGTGGCGCGGCGGCCCCATGCTGTACGCGGACACCGTGGGCCTCTACAACGTCGAGCGGGCGATTCGCGGTTATGCCGCGCGGCCCAACGGCGATGCGTGGCAACTGGCGCCGAGCATCGCGAAGCGCGCGAGCGAGGGCCGTGGGTTTAACGGCTAGCCGACCTCAAGCCACCCACAAACAGAACGCGGTGAAATGATCGAAATGAGCGAGATGGCACGATGAAAAACGTCAGCGAAGTCCTGCTTGTCGTCGACGTGCAAAACGACTTCATGCCGGGCGGCGCGTTGGCCGTGGCGCATGGCGACGAAGTCGTGCCCGTCATCAACCGTCTCGCACGCGGCTTTAGCCATGTGGTGCTGACGCAAGACTGGCATCCGGCCTCGCACATTTCGTTTGCCGCCAATCACGCGGGACGGCAACCGTTCGAGATGCTCACACTGCCTTATGGCGAGCAGGTGTTGTGGCCGACCCATTGCGTGCAGAACACGCCCGGAGCGGCCTTGCATGCGGATCTCGACATCCCGCACGCGCGGGCCGTGATCCGTAAAGGACATCACGCCGTCGTCGACAGCTACTCGGCTTTTCTCGAAGCCGATCGCAAGACGCCAACCGGGCTCGCGGGCTATCTGCGCGAAACCGGTGTGGAGCGCGTCTGGTGCTGCGGTCTCGCCACCGACTACTGCGTCGCGTGGTCCGCACTCGACGCCCGGACGGCAGGATTTGAAGTTGTCGTGATCGAAGATGCAACCCGCGCCATCGATCTCAACGGTTCGCTCGACGCTGCGTGGCGCGATCTCCACGCAGCGGGAGTGAAGCGCATGCAGGCCTCGGAACTGATTGGTTAACCAGAAGCAGCCCCAGTTCAGGCATCCAGCGCAGCGAACCTCATTCAACATTGGAAGCAGGAGACATGCATGACTGACGCCGTAATCGTATCCACCGCCCGCACGGGTCTTGCCAAATCGTGGCGCGGCGCATTCAACATGACGCACGGTGCAACGCTCGGTGGTCATGCGACTCAGGCCGCGGTCGAGCGCGCAAAGCTCGATCCGGCCCGCGTCGAAGATGTAATCATGGGCTGCGCAAATCCGGAAGGCGCGACGGGCGGCAATATCGCTCGGCAAATCGTCTTGCGCGCGGGCTTGCCGGTCAGCGTGCCGGGCATGACCGTCAACCGTTTTTGCTCGTCGGGCCTGCAGACGATCGCGCTCGCGGCGCAGCGTGTGATTGCCGGCGAGGGCGAGGTGTTTGTGGCCGGTGGCGTCGAATCAATTTCGTGCGTACAGAACGAAATGAACCGGCACATGATGGTCGAAGGCTGGCTCAACAAGAACAAGCCAGAGATCTACTGGTCGATGCTGCAGACCGCTGAAAACGTCGCCAAACGCTATTCGATTTCGAAAGAGCGCCAGGACGAATACGGCGCGCGCTCGCAGCAGCGGGCAGCGGCTGCGCAGGAAGCCGGCAAGTTCAACGATGAGATCGTACCCATGACGGTGCTCGCGGGCGTCGCCGACAAGGCGAGCGGGCGTCTGTTCACGAAGGAAGTGACGATCGCCGCCGACGAAGGCATCCGCGCGGACACGACGCTCGAAGGCGTGTCGAAGATTCGCACCGCGATGCCTGGCGGCGTGATCACGGCTGGCAATGCGAGCCAGTTTTCGGACGGTGCCTCCGCGTGTGTCGTGATGAACGCGAAGGTGGCTGAGCGCGAGGGCTTGCAGCCACTCGGCATTTTCCGTGGTTTTGCCGTGGCCGGTTGCGAGCCGGATGAGATGGGAATCGGACCGGTGTTCGCGGTGCCGAAGCTGCTCAAGCAGGCCGGCCTGAAGGTCGAAGACATTGACCTGTGGGAGTTGAACGAAGCGTTCGCCGTGCAGGTGCTGTACTGCGCGGACAAGCTCGGTATTCCGCACGACAGACTCAACGTCAACGGCGGCGCGATTGCGGTTGGGCATCCCTATGGCGTATCGGGTGCGCGCCTGACCGGGCACGCGCTGATCGAAGGCAAGCGGCGCGGCGCGAAGCTGGTGGTGGTGACGATGTGTATCGGTGGTGGCCAGGGCGCGGCGGGATTGTTCGAAGTGGTTTAAGCGCGCATTGTTTGGGCCGTTGCTGTTGCCGTAGCTGTTGAAATAGCGAGCGGGTGTTGCTGGAAGCCGTGTCAAAGCCATGGCTTCCAGGCGCACCCGCTTTTCTTTGCGAGCATCGCTTTCAGCTTCGGTGCGTGTTTTTGGCAGCGGTCAAGGCGTGTCCGGCAATCACACGTGTGCGGGTTACTGTCCAGCAAGCCCGAACCCTGGCAGCGACAACGTACCCTGATCGATAAAGCGCGTTCCACCCGTCAAGCCACCAGCGAGCCGGCCGCGCAAAATATAGGGAAACTGGCCCACTGGCGTGTCGCTGCCCGCAATAGAAAAAGCCTGTCGCAAGGCGGTGAAGGCGGGCACGGTGAGCGGTACGTTCACGAGTGTCTCGCCATAGCGCGGCACGCTGCCGTGCTGGTCGCTCACGCCGCTGGCGAATGATTTTCCGTTCAGTTGCAGATCGACGGAGACGCCGTCGAAGTCGAGCGCCGTTTCATTCGGATTCTGGACCCGCAGCGTCATGTTAAAGCGCATCTCGAGGCCTTCGCTCGCGAGCGGTTCGACGCCCGCAACGCTCACCCGCAGCGGATCGTGGCCGAACATTCCCGCGCAACCACTCAGGCTCACGACGGCCAGCAACATCGCTACCAGCGAAAGGACCGGTCGTGCGGATCGGCCAGACAACAGCACATGAAAGAAGGACATGGCCAGTACCTCGCGTGAGATTGGCTTGCGCTTCATTGTACCGGGCAAGCCCTGCGTGGCGATGCGTGCAAGGGCACGTTCACGGGCATTGACGCCACGAGCTTGCGGCTCACCTGCCGCGCGTGGCTGCACGAACTCGCTGCGATGAGGACGGTCTTATCCGCATCTCACGTATTAAACATGCAACTGAAGTGACGTAACCCAGAGCGCGGACCACGAAGCGTAAACCCCAAACGCAAATGTAACGGTTGCAGATGAGGCAAAAACGGATTTCAATGCCGTACAACGCTGTAAAACGCGCTGTGCAAGCTTTTCGCGCGGGTATGTTCCTCACTCACTCTTCATAGGAAGGCGACGATGCATCGACGTCAATTCATCACCGGTACCAGCGTTCTACTGGCGGCGAGCGGGCTCACGCTCGGAGGCTGCACCACCACACCGCTCGGCTCGGGTGAGACCGCCGAGGACAACGCGCAGCAGCGCAACACCATCAATGCCGGAATTGATTCGACGCTCACTCGTCTGCAAAACACCGTGCACGGTTCGCAGGAGATTCTTGGCAAGGCGCGCGGCGTGCTGGTGTTTCCGTCGGTGTTCGCAGCGGGCTTCTGGTTTGGCGGGCAGTACGGTCAGGGCGGTCTGCGGGTCGATGGCCAGACAACCGGTTTTTACAGCACCGTGGCTGGCTCATTCGGTTTGCAGATCGGCGCGCAATCCAAGGCGATTGTCTTCGCATTCCTGACCCAGCCGGCACTCGAGCGCTTCCTGCAAAGCCAGGGCTGGGCAGCGGGCGCAGACGCTACCGTTGCGCTCGCGAAGGTGGGCGCCAACGGTAATCTGGATACGTCGACCGCGATGAGCCCGGTGGTGGCTTTCGTGCTGACCAATGCCGGGCTGATGGCAGGTATCTCGCTGGAAGGCACCAAGGTTTCGCGGCTCCTTATCTAAAGGAGCAGCGGTTACCGTTGGTGCGGTGGAGCGGTGCAGGCGATGGATGCGCACGATGCTGGATACCCAGCGTCAGCTCACGTCCACGACCATCTTGCCGCGCGCCGTGCCATTCGTTATGGCGTCGTAGGCGAGCCCTGCAGAAGCCAGGTCAAAGCGCCGCGGATCGAGTCGTGGCTGGAGTTTGCCTGCCTCCGCAAGCCGCGCGGCCTCCCGCAGCATCTCGCCGTGATGCGCGCGATGCTCCCCGTTGAGCAACGGGTACAGCGTAAAGACGCCCGAATAGCTCGCCTCGCGAAACGACAGCGGCGCGAGCAGGTGGGTGCCCCAGCCCAACGCGCTGACGACGTGGCCGAAGTGCTTGACCGCCGCGAACGAGGCGTCGAGTGTGGTGCCGCCGACGGTATCCACCACCACGTCAAAACCCTTTCCTTGCGTCAGCGCAGCGACGTACTCCTCAGTTGACTGCGTCTTATAGTCGATTGGCGTGGCGCCGAACGCGGCGACGATCTCCTGATCACGCGAACTCGCTGTTGCGAACACCTTCGCGCCGAGCGCGAGCGCCAGTTGCACCGACACGTGTCCCACGCCGCCCGCACCGCCCTGAACCAGCACTGTCTGGCCGGCGCACACGTGCGCCCGATCGACGATGCCGGCATACGACGTGATGAACGCGAGCGGTAGCGCGGCTGCTTCGCGCATCGACAGATTGGCTGGCTTGACGGCGAGCAGATCAGCGTCGACCGCGGCGTACTGCGCCAGCGAGCCCTGAATCCCGCCGACACCGCCCGTCATGCCATATACCTCATCGCCAACCTTGAACGCGCTCACTCCGGAGCCGAGTGCCACGACTACACCCGCCATATCAATGCCGAGCACCAGCGGCAACGGATGCTTCGCGTGCGCGGCCGCGCCGGCGCGGATTTTGGTGTCGAGCGGATTCAGGCCGCTTGCCGCGATGCGGACCAGCACTTCACCTTGCGCAGGCTTCGGCATCGACATTTCGGTGAGTTCAAGAGGGCCGTTGTAGCGATTGAGAACGAGCGCCTGCATGGACATGATGTTTTCCCTTCCGGTTGATTAAGTGGTTCGACGAGTCCATAGTGGCGCATGCGAAAACGCATGTAAATCAACGTTATTGAATGCCTGACAAACAAAAATGAATGACTTGGAACTGGAATGGGATGGCATCCGGATTTTTCTGGCGATTGCGCGTTGCGGGACCTTGGGCGCGGCGGCCCGCCAGGTCGGACAGACCCAGCCGACCATGGGGCGGCGCCTGCGCGCGCTGGAAGAGGCGGTCGGACATGAACTGTTCCAGCGGACCCGCGACGGCCTCGTCCCAACCGACGAAGGCGCGGCCATGCTCGCGCACGCCGAGCGTATGGAGGAGGAAGCACACGGAATTGCCCGCGCGCTGGCCGGCACGGATGCGCAACTAACCGGGCTGCTGCGGGTGTCGTCATCAGACTGGTTCGGCATCCATGTGCTGACGCCGGTGTTTGCAAGGTTTCTCGCGCAGCATCGCGGTATATCGCTGGAACTGGTGACGGACTCGCGGCGCTATAACCTCGCCCGGCGCGAAGCCGATCTGGCGTTTCGCATCACACCGTTTGAAGAAGCCGACGTGATCCAGCGCAAGCTGATGCACATGGACTACGCGCTCTACGGCCGGATTGACCTCATCGCACCCGAGCCGGGCGACGGGGAGGGCTTCAGCCTGATCAGCATGGATAGCGCGTTCGGCTCGCTACCGGATGTCGAATGGGTCAAGCGTATGTTGCCGAAGGCGCGGATCGGTTTCAGCAGCAACAATCGTGGCGCGCAGGCCCGCATGTGTGCCGAGGGCGGCGGTTTTGCGGTGCTGCCGTGCCCGCTTGGCGACACCACGCCCGGATTGCGGCGCATTGATCTCGGCGAGGCGCCGCCGGGGCGCGATGTCTGGCTGGGCTATCACCGTGACCTGCGCCGCGTCGCGCGCCTGCGGGCGCTGCTCGACGTCACCATCGCCGCGTTGGCCAATAGTTGAGGCGGATTTGCCCATCCCGCGACCACCCAATTCGATAGTCCGAAATCACAAACCGGAAGCGTGCATAGAACAGTACCTTGCATAAAACAGTAGAGGCTGCTACATTGCAGTCATGTTCACCGCGGCTATTAGAGCGTCCGGTGGCAGTGCATAGCACGGTACCTTGCAAC
>FTKM01001966.1_pt1 | contig 13638 bp, 21 predicted proteins | sample 1658051 | NCBI WGS metagenome assembly FTKM01 (sample SAMEA3914794, study PRJEB12502) | metagenome | biome: forest; material: soil | place: Canada | collected 2011-07-05 | depth 0.1 m | reverse complement strand
GAACAGGCCAAGCGGTGTTTCAAACACAGGGCTGATCTCATGACCGCGGGGACCATTGAATGTCAGCACATAAATCGGATTGACTTCCATCAACTCCTTGAGGCGTTCGGCCATCGAGGACTTCGAAGAACCAACCGGGCCCAGAAGGTACAAAATCTGTTTGCGCTCTTCGAGGCCTTGGGCAGCAGCACGGAAGAAACTGACCACACGCTCGATCGAGTCTTCGATACCAAAGAACGTGTCGGCGAATGCAGGGTAAGTCTTGATGGTACGGTTTTCAAACACACGACCCAGGCGTGGATCGTTGGACGTGTCGATCATGACCGGATCGCCGATTGCCGACAGCATACGTTCGGCTGCGGTTGCGTACAACAGGTTGTCGGTTCGGCAGTTGTCCAGCCATTCCAGGATCGAGAATTGTTGGTCTTTGCTGCGGTCGAAGTCTTGGGCGAATGCGTTCAGAAGGTTGCTCATCTTGTATATCCTCGGTTAGGTTTGATGGCTCTTGCACTACACACTGTATTACGTTGTTTATTTACTAAACTAGGAAATCGGTACTATTCACAATAATGGCAAAGCCTGTATTCCGGTTAAGAAATACAGGCTTTGGATACCACGGACAGTCTGTGGGAGTTGAACCCACCCCTTGGGGTCGAACCCACGGCTACACCCATCGCCTATCGCTGTCCTTGTCTATGACGAACCGGCGAGGTCAGGACCAAACACTGAACGATACGTTAGTGGTTGGTTGTCAGTTGACGTCGGTATTTACTGAACAGGTAGGTTACACACGTCGGCGGCCAAGGCAAGCAAGTCAGGTTGGTGACCTGATTGTTTACCAATGTATTGGTTGGCAAGCTTCAGTACCCCTGTCATCCACATCTCGTCTAGCGCACGATCCAACTCATGCGTCCAGTACGTCATACATTCGTCTAGCAAGGTACTCATGATTTAGACGTTGCGCGCTTGATGCGGCGTTCAAGGTACGTCTGATAGGTGTCCATACCCAGGGACTGTTCGACCAAGTCGCAGCGTTCCTCAAAATCCAGATTTGCGTAGATCGGATTATCTTTAATGAACGTCCGAAGCGCCGTCAGCCGGGTACTGAGTTGGGCGTACTCTTCGACCATACGTTGGGTATGGGGAGCCAGGTCTTCAATCGGTTTACCGTTGAGCATTTGTTGAGTCCTCTAGTTTATCTGGGTCGTGGATTACAGCGTACAGGTCTTCGGTGCTAAGCGGTTGCTCTACAACAGGCATACCTTGTTCATAGTGCAGGATCGACAAAGCCTCGGCGTTCATCCAGGCTTTGTCGATATCAGACATAGACATACGATCCATGGCTGCCAGGCTGAACTTGATAAAGTTCTGAAGTCGGGCGAAGTCCTCCTCTGAAACAGAGCCACGCTTAAGGTCACGCATGACCTCGGCCAACCGTTTGCGATACTGACCAACATATTGCTGACGATCCGTATAAGTACCGTCAAGGTTACGGTTCTGTTCGGTCATAGGTACCGCTTTCTTTTGTACCATAGGTACGTACTTCTTACCCGACTTCTTATTGCCTGCCATATTACTCAGCTTCGTTAGGTTGTGCGGCTACATCTGTTTGACCTTGGGCTTGGAGCTCACCTTGTTGAACTGCGTAGGCGGCAGCTTCACGAACGGCTTGCGCTTCTACCGGATCAGTGACCTCAGTGTACGTCACGTCTTGAACCTCGTTGGTAGCCTGGACTTCAGCCGGTGCGTCAACCTGGGCGTCTACGGCGTGCCGACCTTTCGCCTGAACGGCAGCGGGAGCTTCAACAGGCGCAGCCGTTTCGACCGCAGCGGTGTCTTCTGCAGGGGCTTTCGCTTCCTCAACCGTTTTCCACGACAAGGTAAAGCCCTTGGTCAAGTCTGCTTCATCAATGGCCTTAGGGCCTGCTACTACAGCCTCAACGGACGAGATGGCGAACACACAGTTGGTCAGGTCGTACCGAACAGATGCCGGCGTTGCCGAGGCCCAGAACTTACCCGGATGCAACTCAATCTTAAAAATCATTCCCTGCTTGAGGGCGGAGAACGGAAGGTCGATCCAAGTCGAGGAGTCGCTGACGTTGACACCACCGTTCCAGACTTGGGCAACCGGGTCTTCTACCGGAACCGCGAGGTAAGGACGAAGGGCGTTGGCCATGGCTTGGAGCAACGATTCGTCTGAATTACGAGCGGCCGCGCCGTTGTTCAGGTACTCAACTACCAAGTTGGCAATCGAACGGCGCTCCGACTCCTCAAGGGAGTTCCAGTCACCGTCACCACGCGAGTGACCTAGGGCAGCATAAGCAATAGCAGAAACTTCAACAACGGTCATGCCCTTACTAGGGTTGACCACAACGCCTGCCTCGGCATCGGTATCAGCTACGGTTTGTTCTGCGTCTGCGGTTTCGATTTGCTGTTCAATGTTTTGATCTTGTTCCATGATGCTTAGTCCTCGGGTTAAAAGGGGATTAGGTCGAGAAGGTCAGTCGGTTGACCACTACTTGATTTATTTACAGAAACGAAACCAGGGGCTACGCCCATCCGTAGCTTGGTCATACTGTTGGACGTGTAATAAACTATGTATCCTGTGATATCAAACATTGGATCTCTGGTGTCACCCAGGGCACCGTACTCAGTATAGGTAGCAAACCCCGGAACTGGGGATTGGACGGTGTTGTTCCACACGGCCTCAATGTTAATCCACCCTGGATCATCAGGTCTCAAGGCTGAAGTGCTGTCTACTGCCGACTCAAAAGCCGCCCACTCCAAGTGAGTGAAATAGGCTGATAGCGACGCGGTGTGATTGACAGTATTAACGACGGTATCAAGGGCAACGTCTCGTTCTAGGGCCAAGTGATTAACGTAATTGTAGTAGCGACCACCATTCCAATCGTAGGCCAGGCACGCAACGGCATGCCACCAAAAGGAACCTGCGGAAGCGTAACCACTTAGGGACAGCCTGAGGTATCGAGCATCTTTCATGGTCTGTCCTCAGAAGGGAATAAGATCCAGCAGGTTAGGAGGGCGTCTGTCACATATGACTTCGTAGTCGTCTAGTTGAACTGGGGCCAAGGTCTGCGTCAGTGGGTTCACGTAGTACAGGCTAGGCATATTGCACGCTGCGCTGACGTACGGTTCAGGGTCACCGATAGTGCCCAAAGGTCCTGTGTAGTTGTAAGTACTTAGGTAGCCTGCTATAGTCCAGCTGGCGCCCACGGTAGCCCAGTCTGGGTTAGCGGTCTGAGTAGCTTTGCCTTTCTGGACCTGTTGTCTGAACAGCGCTTCCATAATAGCCCACTCGTTAGCGGCTATGAACTGCTGCAAGGGCTGACATTTCCCATACTGGGACATAAGATTGTCTACTGCGTGGTCTCGATTTACATCACACCGGATTAAGGCTGCTTGCTCGGTTGGCCCTTGATTTTTGGAATAGGTTAGGATTAAGGCCGCGGTCCAGGATACGCTTAACAGGTTGGTACGGGTCAGGTGCAGGTCGGCCTTTAAGGCTCCGTTCATAGCTTGATACTCCCCAGATATTCCAGGGCCTCTGCATAAATGGTTTCGAACTCGGCCTTCGTCAGCTCATGTTCACCGACACCGAGCAGGAAGTCTAGGCCACCATCCCACTGGGCGTCGTGGATAGCCCGTTTGTTTTCAATGGTCCACTTAACCGTGTCATGAACCCAAGTGGTCTTCGTCACGGTGATCATTTGGTCCTCGCCTGCTATCTCCCAAATGCGGGTGGTCGACCAGTCGGTAAACGTTGAGCGCTGTCGGTACAACGGGAACTGCACCTCAACCGTTTTGTCCTTCCGTTCAGTGAACCAGAAACGTGCCTTCTTCAATGTAGTCATCGTTAGCTCCTAGGTAGTTAAACTGTATTTACGTTGGTTATAGGCGAATGACTAACCGACCAGCCGCCCGTGTTATCCCGGTGTAGAAGTGATTCTTGGCCCACTCGCGGAACAAGTATGACTCATTGATGAGCATAACGTTGTCCCACTCGGAACCCTGAGCCTTGTGGACGGTTATAGGATCCCCGAAATCAAACCATTCAGTATTTGCTCGATCGCGGAAGGGCGGTTCGTCTAGTGCCGGATTGAAATGATGGGCACTGACTTGGATATCCCGGACAATGAGCGGTGAACCATCTGCTTCCTTAAAGTCCATCGAACGGGCGTTGAACCACAGGGCAGGATATTTCGATTCAGCCCACCGGGGTTGCTGCCACCCTTGCTTGACTTCCTTCCAGTTCAGAAGGGTCTTCATAGGTTTTATCTGCGGCGCCGTACACTGCCAGTGGGTGCCGTTCAACAAACCTCTGTCATGGTTGTTTTTCAAACAGATGAGCTTCTCGCCCTTGGACGGATATATGCCCTTGTAGCCTTTAAGTTCGCGGATGCGGTTCATTACGCCCTTGCGCGTGCTATTCGCGCCGCACAAGACCTGGTCCGCCCAACCCAACCACTTATCAGAGACTTCCTTCGTTGACGGCAGGACTTTCACGTCACCGTAGTCACCGTAGTCAATCGATTCACCAAGACGTGCTTTGGTTGCCAAGTGAATGATCGGACTTTCGGCGGCCTGTCTTGTAATCTCCGTGAGCAGAATATCAGGCTCGGCTTGGGTGAAGTAGCCTTGACCTTCGATCGGTGGCAACTGGCCAGGATCGCCAAAGACAAGAGTAGGAACAGAGAATGACATCCAGTCCCTCCCAAGTACCTCGTCTGTCATAGACACTTCGTCCATGACGCCCATCACACAGCCGACTAAAGGTGACTCACGGTTTAAGGTGAAGCCCTCAACCTGCCCAGTGTTCTCGTTGATCTTCGGTCGGTAGATAGCACGGTGAATAGTCGAAGCGGGCTTGCAACCCTTGACCATCAAACGGGCAGCGGCCTTACCCGTGAATGCCGCGAAGATCACCGTACCGGGGTTGACGCCCTGTTCGCCGTTCTGGATAGCATCCACAATGTACTTGGCTATAGTAGTCTTGCCCGTCCCGGCCCAACCGAAGACTCTGAAGATCATCGGCGCCTTCTTACCCATCTGGTGGCGCTTCAGCCACCTCAAGACGGCTTTGATAGCCTGCCCTTGGTCTTGCGTGAATGTTATGTCACTCATTTTCTGTTCCCTGTTTTGCGTCGGCCTTGCGTGCAAGAAGAGATGCCTCCTCCGCCTTATATTTGGCGAGGAGTTCAGCGTTACCTGCTTTCTTCTGGCGGCTTATGTTGACTCGAACATTTCGCAATAGTTTGTTGATGGGAAGATCGACAGCCAACCGAATGTCATCTTGTGTTGCTTTAGCCGCTGCGTGGTCCCAAAAGGTGTAGACAGGTCCGGTAAAGAATTCCTCGGGATCATATACCTTAGCACCTTGGGCCATTCGTTGGAGTAATCGGTCTGCCAAATGGGTGGTCGACACGATGGCTAACATTTTCTTACCGTCAGCCTTGTGGTTACGAATGTTGCCCCTACCGATACATTGAATGGCTTTATCAACGATATAATCCTCGTCAGGGTTGTAATCGGGAAGCAACGTCCTCAGCACGTGGGACTCTTGAGGATCGGGATTGACGGCTGGGAAAAAAGCCACAGCCGAATATTCGTGGAACTCATTCCTCCCCTCAGCCTTGCCGATGCTTAACGGTGAGAACAAATTTTCGTCGTACCGCACCTTCCCCATGTCTTTGAGGTTGGTGAATAGAACAGCCTTCCGAATCTTATCCTTTGGAGTAAACCAACGTGTCTTAAGAATTCGGTCTGCTTGGCTAACAAGCCACTGTACCGCATTGATCTTGGTATTGTATCTACCGATACGGTTCAGGAATTCCATCTGGTGAGGCTTCAACTGACCACGAACAAACGAAGGATCGTTTTTCGCCTTCATCAGTGTGTACAACAAGTCTGTCGAGATATCATACTTATCCATGTCAGTCTTAAGCGAGTACACCAAGGGTGCCGGCAGGATGAAATTCCCTAGCTTATACTTTGACGGCATCCCCTCGTACTTAAGAAGGGGAAGGATACGCAGACACCTTTGCCGTTCATAGATGCGTTCAAGCGCCTTTGAGTAACCGCCAGGGAGGTATCTGTCCATGAACTCCCTGGTTATGGGTCGTAGACGAACAGAGGTCTCTGCAGAGAACAAGTGATACATCTGGCTGTGCTCAAAGTCGGCACTCATGATAAACACTCTCTTGAAACCCTTGAACGGATAATGAGGTAGCGTTATAGTCCACAATTTCTTAGCCGTCGAAACCATGTAGACTTTCTTGCGTACTATCTCGTTTACCAAGGGTGACAGGTCAGAGTGAATACCACTCAAGGCACTAAACTGAGTCGCAAGGTTCTTGGATTTCAGTTTTGACAGCTTGCGGTTCTCAGCAATCTTTTTGGGTACCAAGAGGGAAATAGGATCGGCATCAGGGTCCAACGATTTTATTCTTTTAGTTTTGAACAGGGATCTGAACAATTGGTCAAGTCCTGGGTCTTTGTCCAGTTCCCCCATCTCGATCCATTTCCGAGATTCATCAAAGAATACGGTTGTGCGGGCGAATGTTGGATGTCGGCGCTTTAACTTCAAAAAGGTCGAATGTGTTATGAACAACACAGACCCATCACCGTAGGGTTGGAGATCCAACTGCGTAGTCTTACGGCTGTCCATTATGCTATATACCAGCTCTGGTACGGACTGCGAGCGCCTCGTTTTATGTGAGTCGCTATACGCCTTGAAGATACGCATGTGGTTCTCCTGAGGTACGTGTGACTCAAGGTTCTCACAGGTCTGGTCTAGTAGCTCGCGAGTTGGAGCGACGTAGATAATATGACCAACTCGCTTTTCAGTGTCGAGGCTGGTTTCGATATGGCGCCGCATGTATTCCACGACAGCTTGGGTTTTGCCTGTTCCGGGAGGAGCATCAACGTAATGTATAACCAGGTCTCTGTCGTGCATGTTGGTTCTTTGTTAGTCCATTGTGCATGATATTTACTAAACGAGTAACACTGGTGTAATAGATGTAATACAGCGTTCGTATAGGCGCAGTTTTGGTTAGGCCTCCTATGTGGGTGTCTAAGCTCCGCCTAAACAGTCTAAGCTTCATCTAAATCCTGCTTCTATAGTAAGGGTATGTTACATCCTAGTTCCACTACCTGTAGAGTACCTAGAACTCCTTAAACGCTGTTTTAGCGAAACCTAAATTAGGCGTCCTTTTGGTGCCTGTAATAGACTACGTGCCTTCCAAATCCTTAGGTTTTTAGGGGTTTTAAGAGCGTAGCGCTTCGCGCTAGAGAAAAACAAGCGCCGGAGGCATACGCGCGTGACGCGCAGCGTCACCAGTGATATTTAGGCAAACAACCTTCACTCGAAACTTAGCGAAGTTCCGACGTGGGGTACGGAGGCGGCGGCCACGACCGATCGCTGGCGCTCACGGTCACTGCTTCTTCCTTTTCTTTTTTTGGAGTCCGGAGTTCTTGGAGTTCAGAAATTCCTAGTTTGACTTAGGCTTCACTTAGTAAATATCTTGGCTTAGGGATATACATTATGAGATTCGACATAGACAATCTAGAGACATTAAAACTCAACCTTGACCACAGTCTGCGCGAAGCGCAAGACCAGGTCGATGCCGAGGAGAACACAGAATGGGAATCGATATGCGACAGGGGGCTTCCCCTTCGGTACCAAAGAAACAACCTAAAATCTACGAAGACATTCCTAACCGTGAAACACTAGTCCGAGAAGGACTGTCCTCACAAACCCTCAATTGGCTCTCCGAGCTGGTCGAGGTCGTTTGTGAAACAACTGAGGAAGGCCAGAACGTAGTGTATCCTACTCGTTATGGATACTCGACTATGCAGGGACTCCCTTGTCCTTGGTTCCTAGTCGTGACTAAGCAAGGTCCGGTGTACGGTGGTCCAGACCTTAGTGAGCTCCTGAACTGGATATTTCTCCAGATAGCTAATCCCCAGGAGTCCAGTTGATGATGAACCCTGTACGTCCTAGAGATATCGGATTTCCAGGCATCGACTACCTACTAAAGATGAGTCACCAACTTAGGGACTCTGATTCTAGGATCCTGTGCTCGTTGACCAACAGCCCATATCGTAATCCAGACGGTAGCTGTAGGTTGAACAGTGTCGCCCTGGATCATTCGGTCCGTATAGGTTACGACCATACCGTAGGTCTGTTTGTTATCATTGACGGCCTCTTAGACTGGGCGTCAGCCCGAGGAAAGCAATAACGTGGAACTAATCCAGGTCGGTGACCTTCATCTTCCCGATTCAGCCGGTGTTGGTTGTCTTTCGAAGTATGTTGAGCAACCTGAACAGATGGTGCTCAGTGAGTTGCAAGTCGTGGTTGATTATGCTCGGGACCAGCACGTTAAAGATATTGTGCTGGCCGGGGACTTGTGCAATAACCCTCGTATGTCGTATGAGGCTCAACTGGCCTTAGACTCTTTTCTGACCAAGAATTCTGATCGTCAGTGGCATATCCTACCGGGCAATCACGACATGTTTGGGATGGACTACACTCAAGGTCATAGCCTAGAGCTCCTGGTTCGACTGCATGCACAAAATAAATCAGTGAGGTTTTATCTTGAGCCCAAAACAGTCAAGATCGGAGGAGTACGAACCCGATTCCTTCCTTACCCCAGCGTTGACTTCAAACGCAACATGCTTAACGTATTCCACAACGAGGTTCGTGGTGCCAAAAACGATGCCGGCAAAGCATTCGATCACGAGGGACTTAGTTCTTCAAAGGCCGTTGCCCTGGGTGGTCATCTGCACACCGCCCATCGCATACGCAACACTTGGTTCTCAGGTACTCTATATCAAACAAACTTTGGCGAACGCCTTCCAAAGTTTTTCCATCATGTCGAGTACCGATCAGACGACGATTACGAGGTCCGGCGAATTCCCCACGACCCAGTGTATAAGCTCTACAACATCGTGGTCGAGTCCCGAGGAGACCTTGACTCAATCCCTGTCGGAGATCGGAATCTGGTCAAGCTGGTGGTCGCAGACGGTGCAGACATTGGCCCTTCAGATGTCGCTCGATTCCCAAACATAGTTGAACACCGCAACTTCAAAACCAAACAGGATCTAGCCTCTGTACTTACTGAGGACATGAGTCACGGGCACGAGGTGGCGTTCAAGGTCTCTGATTTCTTTTCAGCATGGATTGAGTCTTACGATGTACCTGACCCCTTGCGAGCCAAGATCAAGGATGTCCGCAAACGTATTCTCAATAACGTAAAGGCTACCAAATGAACAAGCAAGAGCTTTTGGAATTCGTCAATAGCCTACCGGACGACATGGAGGTCGAGCCCCTGAATTACGAGTCATTCACTGTTGAACCCTACGCACCGGAGTGGAGTCTTTCAGTTGGTGATAACTATACCGCCCGTAGTCATTACAGGCGCAAGGTCGACCGGAGATTCACCTTGGTGATTCGTTGTCAAACCGAAACAGAAGCCGACTTCGAACGTACTGCTTGGGGATCGGAACGATGGTTCAACGTCAAGAGGATCAAATGAATAGGCCTATGCACTCGTATGGCAGCATTGAGAAGGAGATTGGGGAATGAAACATCTCTTAGAAGGACCAACGGTAAGCGCACCTGTCATCGAGTTCTCCGACGAGGAGATGCAGGTCACCAAGGGAACTTTCTGCGGTGTCTTGGGTCAACCACTGGCCACGGCGTTCTGTCCGCTCAAGCACGGCGTCTGCATGTGGAAACATCGAGCAACAGGTCAGTGTAAGTTCACCAATGAGACCTTGAACCCCCACCAGTTCGCCGCCCTTGTTGGTCTGCCCGGTATCGATGGTCCTACAGCAAACGTCTTGCGTGCATCCATGAAAAACCGACTCTATAAGGATCTAGCTAGGTAAACGGTGGTTTCCCTACGGAGTAGCAAACACTATTTTTAACCTGACGCTGAAACAGACAACTGATAGGCGTCGCTTTGTAGACCTTCCATAATCATGACCTAATACAACCACTAGCCCCGTCTGAGCTAACCAAGCGAGGGGTCAAACAACTGAAGGACGTTTATCATGGCATTTCAAAACATCTCTATTCGTGACCTCGAACAATCGCAGTATGGTTCGGTTTGGATTATCAACTCGGCTATGCAGTCTGAGTATGAGTTCGAAGGCGAACTCCTGATTAACATTCCGACTGCGCAAGGTAAGCCGGACTTGATGAAGGTTCCGCAATCGTGGCTTCCCTATGAAGTCACCGCACAGTTCCCGAAGTCGCGTATTCTCGAAAGCTCCGAATTCCGTTCGTCGCTGGGCAAGGGTGTCATCACCTTGATCTCGGAAGAGCAGGCTGCCCAGCTAGGTAAGATCGACGGTGCTAAAGAAGAGCGCCAACGCCTTCGAGCCTTGGCCCAACACGTCCGTCAGTCGGGTGCTACGCGCTCTATCAGCGACGCGAACGTTACGATTACCAATCCGAATGAACTTACCCGCAGCAACGGTGTGCCGGTAGAGACCTATGGTCCCCAGGCAACTTCGTCGTCGGAGATCAAGGCTTCCGGTGGTCAGCAAGTTGACGCGAACGGCCTCAAGCCGAACTTTGTCACGTTCTTTGCCCGAGTCCAAAACATGGATGACCTGGCAGCCCTGAACGCGTATCGCAACAAGGGTAGCTTGAGCCGCCGCGAACTTCGTTGGATGCGTGACAACCTGCGCGCACACCCGAAGACTGTTAAGGCTATCAAGTCGCGCCTGATGGAAATCAAACGTGAGCTGGCGGCAAAGTCGGGGGCTTAATGATTAAGGTCAAGCTTGCTTCGTACGATACCAGCCTGGGACAGACAGATGGCCTGGACTTCTTCCACGCAACTAAAGTCGAAAATCACCACGTCAAAGAACTTCGGATGTCGAAATCCCTGTTCGAGCGCTTGACTGAACAGCCTTGGTTCTTCATGGTCTTGGACCCGGTGTCTAGGGTCAGTGATTTAGAGCTCGGGTACGTAGGTGTCCTGTACGGTATGAACATTACACTGTGGACCGACATCGATCATCCTCGGATTCTCGATCTGCCGGATGACCAGATCATCGTCTTCTACGAAGAAGCGGACGTCCATGCTACGGTAGCGGTTAGTAAATAACTCAGCTGCCCCGACAGAGGTTCACTTTACCCACGGAGGTCAACTATGGCAATCACCGGACCAATTGATAGCAAATTTGGCGTCAAGCCCCCTGAAGCCTCACCCTTGGCCGTTGAGCAACAGCGACGTGCAGAGGACAAACTTAAGGGTAGCCGCGTCAACTATTACCTGGTAGCAGTCACGCACCCTCAGCGGGAGGACCAGCCTGCGTATCAAGCAGAGTGTGAAGACATCACCAACGCCCTGCAAATGACGCCAGAGGAATTTTGCGAGTTCAAGGCTATCTGGCGCACGGCGGCTGCACGCCTAGGCAACGGTAAGCCTGGTCGTACCCAACTTGACCAAGCGGTATACGATGCTGAGAAGCGTGTGCATTACGCCGGTCGATCCCTGAAGTATCTTAAACTCCAACGAGAAAAGGAAATCAACAATGCCTAAGACAACATCTAAGACAGTAGCCCAAGCCGTAGCAGCCCAGAAAAAGCTCTCCAACGCTAACAAGCAGGTTATGGTGACCGAATACGGTAGCGGTCAGCAGACATACCAAGGTCTTAAGGCCGAGGCTATCCAGACTCCGGTCGAGCGCCTGTATTCTATGGGTGACCGCCAGGTCAACGGTGGTTCGGCCCCTGAACCTCAATGGGAGTTCACTCTGACCTCAGTAGGTCAGGGCGTCACTCAAGTAGATGAGCAACTTCAATACTTGAACAACTCTATCAATTCGCTGCAAGACCTACTTCGCCATCACATGCCTGATTGCTTGTACGACTGCGTAGGTGACGATGGTGCAGTTGGTTACGAGGGTTATAGCCCCGCTGGCAACCTCAACAGTCCGACGCTCCATGCCTTGGCTCACCTTGGTAACCAGGTAGCTAATATGCGTCGTTCTATTCAACACCTTTGCAGTAACATCGTTCTTTAATCTACGGTGTAGGCTAAGACCCCGCCCCTGGCTATCAAGCTGCGCGGGGTTTTTCTTCGGCTGTCTAGTGACGAAAATAGGTGTTGCGTAAATACAACAGGTAAGATTGATCCACTACGCGAGCTGCGAACTTCATGCTAAAATGACAGTAAGCAGCAAACCCTCAAACGAAACGAGAAGAAAAATGAAAGATTTTGCATGTACTTGTGTGACGGGGCTGGTTCTGGGCGCTGTGCTGTTCGCGGCGCTGTTTCAAGGTACAGCACACCTGGTTCACTGAATAAAGCTTCACAACTTCCGAACGAAAAGGAATCTGGCACATCATGGCAACAGCAGTTCAAAAAGCAAACGCAAAGCGTGACAGTCACGCAGTTCTCGCTGGCGAGAAACGTGTCGTTCTCCATTCGACCAAGCTGAATATCAAGCAACGCGCAGCCCTCGGTCAGGCGCGTGTTGACCTCACGAATCAAGTTAAGGCCCATATCAATGCCGCGTTGCGTAAGCCTGCGAAGGGTGAGATCAAACCTGCGCTGGTTGTGTACGCGAACAAGGAGGAGAGCCGCCACTTCGTCTACATTCGATACGAGAACGGTGACTCGCACATGGTTCAAATCGACTACGCAAAACAAAGCTTCACCATGTACGCCGACGACGGACAGGTGACTGTCACCAGTGAACTCGACCAGATGTTGGCCTTGGTCAAGGCATTGTAAATAACAAGCGCCCCCTGTGGGCGCTTTCTCCATATTCGTAAACATATATTAGGAGTCTGCTGTGGACTTCTATCTGGGCATCGCCCTAGGCCTGTGCGCCCTGCTCTTACTTTTACTCGGTGGCTGTGCGGTCGCCGAACTTTTTGATAACCACGACAACCTGGGATAACTACTATGATCGGTCAACTCCAAACCGCTGAAGCCGCTGCCGAACTCCGTACTGCTTATCGTGCAGTCAAGAACAAGGGTGGGGCTCGCGTGTTCCAGCGCCTGATGACACGTATGCTTGGTGTCTCGGACACGCCGACTCTGGATATCGAGTTCCCGTTCGTGTTCGACCTGCCCCAAGAACAAACGCGTTACCAGTTCGAGAAGGTTACCGACGGCCTCAAGAAACAGGTCGGATGGATTAACGAACACTACACGTCAAGCGTTCAAGTCAAGGACGTCAAGCGTAGTCTCAAGGACCGCACGCTGACCATGACCTACGTGTTGACCCGCCCGTTGGTGTCGAATGCCGACAAGGCGCAGCTGGTCTCGGAGTTGAGCGAAATCGCGGATGCGTTCGATTATCACCATAAGGGTGACTGAACCATCCCAGGCCAAGCAAGGGGTCCCTTTAGGTAGGGCCCCTTAGTCTCTTATTAAACGAAAAGGTAATAAAGATGACTAGCAAAAAGTACGAACTGACCTCGGAGTCTAAGACTGTTGCTCAGGGTACCACAGTGTACCGTATCAAGGCCCTAGGAACCTTTGGTTCTGTTTCTGCAGGTGACCTCGGTGGTTGGATTCAATCTGAAGCCAACCTTAGCCACATGGGGCAGTGCTGGATCAGGGGCGATGCTGTGGTCTGTGGTAATGCCCA
>FTKM01549695.1_pt1 | contig 13729 bp, 12 predicted proteins | sample 1658051 | NCBI WGS metagenome assembly FTKM01 (sample SAMEA3914794, study PRJEB12502) | metagenome | biome: forest; material: soil | place: Canada | collected 2011-07-05 | depth 0.1 m | reverse complement strand
ATCCACAACCGTGCTCCATGGACTGAGCGCGCGCGTGCCTTGGGTCAGCGATTTGAGCAGGCGAGCTGAAGGGAACAATAAGGGTGACGGAAACGCCGAGCCGAGCGGCACGATGTCTGGATGCTTTGCGGCATCGAGCACGGAAAACACCAGATCGCTGATGTCGACCTTGGTTGAATCGGCAAGCGGCATGTCCTGATGCGACGGCACCAGTTTGACCGCCGCACCGGGCGTCACGAAGTAGCCCGCGCGCTCTTCGGCGCGGATCAGCCCCCACTCTTCGAGCAGATAGTACGCGCGGAAAACCGTCGACTGACTGACACCGCGCTGCGCGATGATCTGCCGGAGCGACGGCAGCCGGGAGCCGATCGGAATCTGCCCCGACCGGATTCCATCAGCGATCGAATTGGCGAGTGTCTCGTAGCGTTTCATGGCGGGTTTCTTTCAATCGTTTGTCCCATGTTACGTCACCGTCGCCGGACGTCGTGCAATACCGCCCAGGATCTCAGGCGCTTGCCTAAACTACTCCTTGTTCGACATGCCGAGGTGCACCGCTTCCGGCGTGAATGGAATATGGCGAATGCGAACCCCAGGCACCACGAAAATGGCGTTGGCGATGGCCGAGCCAACCAACAAACAAGAACCAAGGACGAGATATCAGACATCTCGCCGCTGCAATATCCTGTTTGCACACGCCTCGACATGGGCATGCGTGGCATGTTTGGACACGCCTCGACATGGGCATGTGCGGCACACATTATCTGGAGGCATCTATGTCGTTCACTGCTGTCTACCTGAGCAAAGAAGCTGACAAATTTTCGGCCGCACTCAAGACCCTTGACGATCACGAACTCGAAATTAATCCTGTCGCGGACGGCGACGTTGTCGTTCGTGTCGACCATTCGGGCATTAATTACAAGGACGGACTGGCCATTGCCAACCGCAGCCCGGTCGTTCGTGCGTGGCCCATGGTGGCGGGTGTTGATGGCGCAGGCACCGTAGAGTCATCGTCGGACCTGAGATGGAAAGCGGGCGACCGTGTCGTCGTCACCGGTTGGGGACTTGGCGAGACGCACTGGGGATGCCTTTCGCAACGCGCACGACTGAAGGGCGAGTGGCTGGTCGCCTTACCTGAATCTTTCAGCACCGCCCAGGCAATGTCGATTGGGACGGCTGGATTCACGGCCATGTTGAGCTGCCTCGCTGTCCGCAACGACGGCGTAGCGCCGGGTTCCGGCGAAATACTCGTGACCGGCGCAAGCGGCGGCGTAGGAAGCATCGCGGTTGCCATTCTCAGTTCGTGGGGCTACAGAGTCATCGCGGCAACCGGCAAGCTGAACGAAGCGGATTACCTGCGCGAGCTAGGCGCGGCTGAAATACTGGATCGTGCGTCGCTGTCCGCGCCAGGCAAACCGCTTCAAAAGGAACGATGGGCGGCTGTGGTCGATTCAGTAGGCTCGCACACGCTCGCCAATGCCTGTGCCCAAACGCGATACGGCGGAATCGTCACGGCTTGCGGCCTCGCGCAAGGCATGGATCTTCCTGCCAGCGTGGCACCCTTCATCCTGCGCGGCGTGAAGCTCGTCGGCATTGACTCTGTCATGTGCCCGATGGAGCGCCGCCAGAGCGCCTGGAACGCCCTCGCGACGGACTTCGACGCGCGCAAGCTTGACGCGGTAACCACCACCATCGGGCTGGGAGACGTCTTCGCAATCGCGGAAAAAATTCTGGCGGGGGGCGTACGTGGCAGGACCGTGGTCGACGTCAACCGGCTGCCTTGAGTATCGACCTCAATTGGACAGCCGTTCTTGCTCAGACGCTGCGTGATCGACCGGCGTGCTTCAGCGGGGCGTAATCAGTGTAGCCACGGTGGTCTCCGCCATAAAACGTCTCGCGCTCGTGCCAGGTCATGGCCGCCCCGGTGCGTACCCGCTCGGGCAGGTCCGGATTGCTGATAAAGGGCCTCCCGAATGCGACAGCATCGGCACGCGTATCAGCCACAACGGCACGCGCGGTTTCAGCGACGTATCCCCCTGCCGAGATGAGCGCACCTTTGAAGACGGACTTAAAGTGAGCAGCCGCGTCCGGAGCGTTCTCATCGAGCGGTAGATCAGTCGTGAAGTCCGCGCGAGGTTCGACGACATGCAGATAGGCCAGGTTGCGCTTATCCAGCTCAGAAGCGACGTAATCCCACAGCGCCCCGCCATCGCTATCGGACATGTCATTAAATTTGTTCCACGGCGACAGCCGGACGCCAACTCGCTGTGCGCCTACTGCAGCGATCACGGCATCGACCACTTCGAGAAGCAGGCGCGCCCGATTTTCAATCGACCCGCCATACCGGTCTGTGCGTTTGTTTGATCCGTTACGCAGGAACTGATCGAGCAGATAGCCGTTCGCGCCGTGCACCTCAACCCCGTCGAAGCCAGCCTCGCGCGCGTTACGCGCTGCCGTGACGAAGTCCGCAACGAGTTCAGCGAGTTCCTTTTCTTCCAGCGCACGCGGCGTTTCGAAAGAGACCGCCTGACCGGACGCGTCAGTGTGATCGCCTGCTGGACGTACCGGGGACGGCCCGACGGGCAGCGCTCCATTGGGTTGAAGCGAAGAGTGCGAAATGCGCCCCACATGCCAGATTTGACTGAAGATGAAACCGCCTTTGGCGTGGACTGCCTCGGTCACTGCGCGCCAACCGGCGATCTGCTCGGCGGTGTAAAGGCCGGGCGTGCCGCGATAGCCCTGCGCCTGAGGCGTGATATCTGTCGCCTCGGTGATGAGCAATCCGCCTTCGCTCGCGCGTTGTCCGTAGTACTCGGCGTTCAGTGCGTGGGGAACATTGCCCGGTTGAGCCGAACGCATTCTGGTCATGGGAGCCATGACAATGCGATGCTTCAGTTCGACGGCGCCAAGCTTGAGCGGGGTGAAAAGCGGATCGGGTTGCACTGCTGCGCTCCAAAAGGTATTGGAGCAGAAGCCTATCAATTATAACTATTTCAGAGTAGATGCCGTACGCAATCATCCTGTATATCGTTTTTCGATACAATGGATCCTATGCTGCGCGGAGCGCGCAGCTAACAGTATTCGTGAGCGAGACCGATATGGATGCCGAGAAAATCGACCTGGGTGGCGTTGCAGTGTTCTTGAACGCCGCTGCGGCAGGCAGTCTTTCCGCAGCAGCAAGGCGCATGGGTATCGCCCCTATGGCCGCAACGCGACGACTCGCAGCGCTCGAAGAGGGACTGGGTGTGCGCCTTATGCAGCGCACCACGAGGTCGGTGTCCTTGACCGCTGAGGGCGAGGCATTCCTGCCGTTCGCCTCCACCATGGTTGAAGCGGCTGAAGCCGGTCGCGCAGTCATTTCGCCGTCGCAAAACGGGGCGGCGGGTTTACTGCGCGTCACGGCATGTGGGTCAATTGGCAGGACGGTCATCATCCCGCTGATCACCACACTGCTGGATCAGAATCCCGGACTGCGGGTTGATATGCTGCTTACCGACGCAGTGGTCGACCTCGTATCAACCGGCGTCGACGTCGCGGTTCGGATCGGCGAGCTGAAAGATTCGAATCTGGTCGCCACCTCGCTTGGCGCCAACCGGCGGATACTCTGCGCATCCCCCGCCTATCTTTCCCGGCGTGGCACCCCGCGGCGCCTCAGCGACCTTGCCGATCACGATTGCATCACGCCCACCGGCACATTGCACTGGCAGTTCAACGTCAATGGCGAGGAACGCGCGGTCCGCATTTCCGGCCGCGTGACGATCAGCACTATCGACGGCGTTTTCGATTCATGCGTGGCCGGTGGAGGGCTTGCTGTCCTCTCAAGCTGGCATGCAGACACTGAGATCGCCTCTGGCAAACTGGTGCGGATCGACCTGAAAGACGCCACTCCCAAGGAACTGGAAATCTGGGCCGTGTATCCGACGAGACGCCAGGTTTTGCCGAAGGTGCGAGTCTTTGTCGAAGCGATGCGCGAACGGTTGGCTACGCCAGCCGACGTCGCAGCATAGCTTCAGAAGGAACGCGTCCTACAGCATCTCCTGGCATGGGCTCTTGAGGCTTCCGAACGGCCGTTGCGTTACGTTGCGGCTTGTCAACGGCCGTTTAGCACGCCTCACATGCCAGCAACGCCTTCGAATCGGTTCGGGCAACTATTCGGTTGGCCGCGATCCGAGCAGCAGGATATCCACCAGTCTTTTGGCACTTTGCTGCCAGTCTGGAGCGGACGCGACATTCGAAACGCCCACCAAAGCGCGTAGAAGATCCAGTGGGTCGATATCGGCGCGAATGTCGCCGCTCTCGATTGCCCGCGCTACCAGCGAATGGATTGCGTCCGTAATCTGCACCCCGGACGATTCGAACAGTTTCGTCGATCCTCCGACGATTGAATTCAACGCAGGCGCAATGATCTTCTTCGTAGCAATGTAGTCGACGAAGAGCATCATCCACGATCGCAGCGCATCGGACGCCGGCAGTGAGTCCGTCAGCTTTCGCGCCTCTTCTGCGAGCTTCTCCACCTCGGCTCGATAAACACTCTCCAGCAGCGCATCACGAGTCGGGAAGTGGCGATACAGCGTGCCAGCGCCCACGCCCGCCTGGCGGGCGACCTCCTCCAGGCTGATATCGCCTCCCACGCGCGTGAACGCCGTTTTCGCTTCTTCGAGGATGCGCTCGCGATTGCGGAGTGCGTCGGCCCTGGGTTTCCGTTCTTTTGGTGTCGAGTGGTTCATTTGCACCCTGAGTGCTTGCAAGCGGAGGGTGGCTCCGTTTAGTATATTGAAAAAGCGGAGATTGTCTCCGTTTTATCCCGGACGGGGATTGGCGTCAACGCTATTGTGACGGAGCGACGGAAATGACTGAGAAATCTGGTGCAACTTTGACGACGGACGACGTGCTTGCAGGCGTCGATCTTCATGGCAAACGTATTCTTGTAACGGGCGTTTCAGCGGGCTTAGGCGTCGAAACCGCGCGGGCGCTTGCTGCGCGCGGGGCGAACGTGATCGGCGCGGCCAGAGACCTGGACAAAGCGACGCAAGCGATTGCCGATGCCCGGCGCGAAGCCACGGCGGCAGGCGGCAGCATCGAGCTGGTTTCACTTGATCTTGCCAGCCTCGCGAGCGTCCGCGCCTGCGCCGACAAGCTGCAGGAGGAAGGCAAGCCCCTTGACGTCATCATTGCGAATGCGGGCGTGATGGCGACACCCCTTGGCAAAACAGCAGACGGATTCGAGACACAGTTCGGCACAAACCATCTGGGGCATTTCGTACTCGTCAATCGCCTGGCATCGCTGATTCCGTCTGGCGGGCGGGTGATCATCCTCGCGTCGTCGGGGCACCGTTTCGCAGATGTGGATCTCGACGACCCCGGCTTTGAGCGCACGCCATACGATCCGTTCGTCGCCTATGGACGCGCCAAGACGGCCAACGTTCTCTTTGCGGTTGCCTTCGATCAACGGCATCAGGCGCGCGGCGTGCGCGCAGCCGCCGTCCATCCTGGCGGCATTCATACGGAACTGGGCCGTCATATGGACGAAGGCCAGATGACCGCGCTTGTGGAACGGATCAACAGTCAGCTTGTATCGGAAGGCAAAGCGCCGTTCCAGTTCAAGACGGTACCGCAGGGCGCGGCGACTTCGGTGTGGGCTGCGGTGGTGGCGGGAGCCGAAGAGGTTGGCGGCCGATATTGCGAAAACTGCCACGTGAGCGAAGTCGTTGCCGACGACGTTGTCATTACACCCGTCAGTGAAGGCGTTCGACGTTACGCGCTCGACCCTGCAAACGCTGCCGCGCTTTGGCGCAAGAGTGAGGAGATGGTAGGGGAAAAGTTCTGACGCAACCCTTCAAGCGCCACTGAGATGTTGCGCCGCCGCACATCGATAGTGGGTGCGGCCATGACCACCGCACCGGTCGTCTTGAGCTTGGCGGGCAGGACGATTAGAGCCGGGCAAAACTGAAACTGTTGTGTGTTGAGCAGTTTGCCCATAATCTGATCGTCCCTTTTGCCCACTTGGAGTTCGGTATGCGCTGTTTCGCAACAACTATGGCCGCTCTGCTGGCCACTGGCATTTCCCTGTCCGCAAGCGCGCAGGTTGTCGTCACCATTGGTCACTCGGCTCCGCTCACCGGGCCTCAGGCGCCTAACGGCAAAGACAACGAGAACGGTGCAAATCTCGCCATCACCGAATTGAACAAGACGGGCGTCACCGTTGCGGGACAAAAGGTTACCTTTAAGCTGGACTCCGAAGACGACCAGGCCGATCCGAAGGTTGGTGTGCAGGTCGCCCAGAAACTGGTCGACAGTGGCGTCGTCGCTGTGGTCGGACCGTACAACTCCGGCGTGGCCATTCCGGCATCGCGCGTTTACAACACCGGCGGTGTGCCGATGTTGCCGGTCGCATCCAATCCCGCTTTGACCAAACAGGGCTTCAAGAACATCTTCCGTATCGGCGCGAGCGATGAGCAGCTCGGTGGCACGATGGGGCAGTTCGCAGCGAAGACACTGAAAGCCAAGACCGCAGCAGTCATTGATGACCGCACGGCATATGGTCAAGGCGTCGCCGAACAGTTCATCAAGGTTGCGAAGGCGAACGGCATCCAGATTGTCGACCAGGAATTCACTAATTCCACGGCCACCGATTTTCTCGGCATTCTCACCACGATCAAAGCCAAAAATCCGGATGTGATTTTCTTTGGCGGTTATGCCGCGCAGGGCGCTCCCATGGCAAAGCAGATGCGGCAACGTGGCCTGCGTGCGAAGCTGCTAGGCGGTGACGGTATCTGCTCGGCGGACATGGGCAAGGTTGCGGGCGACGCTGCGTCTATCGTCTACTGCGCGCAAGGGGGTATCGCGCTAGACAAGACCGCCGCGGGTCGTGAGTTCCTGCAGAAGTACAAGGCTGCCTACAACACGGATACACAGGTTTACGCGGTCAGCTACTACGACGGCGTGAAGATGCTGGCTGACGCCATGGTGAAGGCCGGAACGACAACCGACAAGGCGAAGCTCACCGCCCAACTCGCCAAGGAAAACTACAAGGGCGTCGCCGGCACCTATTCGTTTGACGAGTTCGGCGACCTCAAGGGCGCGCCGACTACCGTGTACATCATCAAGGATGGCTTGCCGGTTCCCTACGGCCAGTAAAGCGGCGACCCACCGGCTAGCGGTGGGTGAATCCTCAACGGAAAATCGGACTGAGCGGGAAGGGAAAGAAATACCTCAGGATTTTGGCTTTGGCTCAGGCCAAGGCCAACCCTTCCTTTCCCGAAGCGTGTGCCGCTTTGCTGTTGACGTAACCGCAGCGGGCGTCTCGAGCGGGTTTGCAGGTTTCTCAATATCGTGTGCCCGCTCGACGCGCTTGCCAGCTTTCATTGCCGGAAGCGCGGTCCCGAACCACGACACTTTCTTCTGGACGTGAGTGACATACACGTCCCAGCCATCAGGGTTACCGGCAAACAGGTCGTGCTGCACGGTCGATGCCAGCGCGTTACGGTTGAGTTCCAACTCCAGCAGCTCCTTTGGCCACAAAAAGAACGCACTGCCGACGCCTGCGCAGAACTCGGTGACGGTCATCTTTGGCTCTAGGGCGCGGAGGAATTCAAAGTCCTGCAATGACTCCTCTTCTCGTACCAGTTGCGCCACCGATTGATCCGCCTTCTTTATCCTGACAAGACAGGTCAAGGCTTCGAGAATGTCGCCGAGGTGAAGCAATAACTCTCGTCTGTCAAATCGGTCGTCGATTACAGTATCTTCACTCATGGTGTCCTCGGATGCGAAAGTCCTGCGTCAATGTAACGCCTTATCCTGACGCGCTTATATTCGGGTGTGATTTCGTCGAAAAGTTCGACGTTCTCTGAAAACAGGTCAGGTGTCGAGCTTCAGATAGACAGACCGGTTCAGCCTGCTGCGGGATGCCGTGCTGAAGTGAAGCAGTGTCTTAGGCACAGACATTGAACGGAGCAGGCGCCCGTAAATCGTCGCGGCGACTGATGAGGCAATGATGACGATGCTTCGAATGGCTGGGCGGCACGCCATAGGCTCGGGGGATCTTCTGCCGCGACTGCAGGACTGGCGTCACGCACTCAACGAGCGAAGAGTGCTATATCGCCGAACCGCGCAATACCTCCGTGTACCACGCTTGCATTTCCTTTAGGAGGGCGACGTAATCATTGAGTGCGTTACTGTTCGACTGCAACATGGCTGCTCTGTTGACGTCGTCCCATAGCGTGTCAAAACTCGCGAGCGCCGTCTCGCGGGCAAGGCGCTGCGCCGCCATAGACTTGAATGCAATGCGTAGTTCGACTGCACTACGACTGGCAGGGATTTCGCTGGGTTGCGCCATGATTCCATGGACGTTTGACCGGGATGACGTATTCTAGCGAGCCAAAAATCTGGCGCCAATCAAACCCATGCGGATCTGCAAAACGAACATCGTCACTCCTGCCAGGCGAGAAGATCCGCGACGGCCTGGTGGTTTCGACTATGACGATTGGGAAGTGGCGAATTGCGGCATAGAAAGTCAATGCGTGGCATCTTTCGCGGCTTGCCGCAGCGCATCGCGTACCCGCCTCGCGACAAGCACTGGCGTGTAGTCCATTATCGTCGCGCCATCGCTGTATTCAGCCCATATCTCTGCGTACATTCTGGCGACGATATCAGCGGAGGTTTGAGTGTCAGCCGCAATAGCCGCAATGACATCTTCACTGCTGGCGTGCCCGGCCATGCTGCTCTCCTCATGCGTCGCGAAACGGAACCGTCTCCGTAGAAACACGTTACACGAGACCACCGTATCGTGTGCAAAGTGAACCTGTCTATCGTTGAGGCAAGTCAGGTTTCGACGATCGTCACCGCAGATTTCGACCCAATGCTGTAGCAGTGAAGCGCTTAATTCGATGCCGTGGATACCTGCTCACGGCCATCGCCAGAATCGCTGCGAATTGTGTTACTGCGCAGTTTTCCCGCCGTTGACCCTGATGATCTGGCCAGTAATGAATGTCGCCTTGCTGGAGCCGACAAACACAATGGCGTCTGCGATTTCTTCGGGAGTTCCCGCGCGCTTAAGCGGCACGTTCGTCAGGAACGCAGCCTTACGTTCGGCGGTGCCCGTAAGCCGGTCGAGCATTGCAGTTTGAACCGGACCCGGAGCGATCGCGTTGACACGTACGCCCGACGCGGCACCTTCAAGCGCGGCCGACTTCGTCAGACCTTCCACCGCGTGCTTGCTGGCGGCGTAGAGAGACGCGTTTGCTGCGCCGCGCTCACCCATCGTCGACGATATGTTGATGATGCTACCGCCGCCCTGGGCAAGCATGATCCGCATCTCGTGCTTCACGCTCAGGAAGGTGCCCAGCACGTTAGTGTCGAACGTGAGCGCGTAGTTCTCGGGCGTGATGTCGGTGACGGGAATCGACTGTCCTTCGGTGCCGGCGGCATTGACGGCGATATCCAGTCGGCCGAAGCGCGCAACGGTCGCGTCGACCAGGCGACGCACATCTTCTTCGAAACGCACATCGGTCTTGACGAACTCGATCTCGGCACCCAGTTGCCGAAGCTCAATCGCCAGATCGCGGCCTTCCGCATCTCGTCGGCCTGAGATGACGACATTTGCGCCTTCCTTTGCGAAAGCGACGGCGGCCGCGCGGCCGATACCGGTCAGCGCACCGGTTACGAGTACAACAGGACGGATTGACATGGTCTTCCCTCGTCGGAACTAAAGCGTTTGCGAATCATTTGACTGGCGTTTTGAGCCATCCAGATGACGGGAATCGGCCACGCTTTGGGCCGTTCTTTACGGAAGCAAATCTATAGGCGGACAGCAAATTCCAAAAAGACTTTATAAGCTGGTAGGCATGCCTCGAATGCATGGACGCGGCTCTCAAGCGGTTGTGGTGCAAGTCCTCTGATCTAAAACTAAACGTCGCTGGGCGTAGAACCGTGCATGGTTCTGAAGTAATGTAGGATACCGAAATAAATTATAACGACACGCAGCGGACTAGTGATCAATGTCCGCGTCAAAGCGTCCTGCAATCATTCTACTGACGCATGCGCAGGCCATACAGCATCTATTAGCCACTAGATATTTCAGGTTTTCCAAACAATCAACGGTGAACCTGACAGGAGACTTTCGCGTTGCGCGTGTTGCGTGTGTTGCGTGAGCCCCTTCCGCGCCTGAACATCAGTCTTGTCGTAGACTCATTGATCAATATCACGCGAAGGACTGCCACGCCGAATCGCACCAGGATACGCGAGCCGGGTTGGGTCGCTTGCTGCGCTTGAACAGCGGCATCGAAACTTCGTTTGACCATATGTAACGTTTCAAGGACATCGCCATGAGCAGTTCACCGAGGTTGCACCTGGGCGCTTTTATGCGGCCCGTCAGCATACATACAGGCGCATGGCGTTACCCGGGAGGCTACCCCGACGCAAACTTCAACCTGGCACATTTGCGAACCTTCATCCGGCGTCTTGAAAGTGCGAAGTTCGACGCGTTCTTTATGGCCGACCATCTCGCCGTCCTGAATATGCCGATCAACGCGCTCAAACGCAGCCACACCGTGACTTCGTTTGAGCCCTTCACCTTGCTCGCAGCGCTCGCTGCCTCTACCGAACGGATTGGTTTGGTGGCCACTGCGTCCACGACGTTTGACGAGCCTTATCACATTGCCCGTCGATTCGCGTCGCTAGACCATATCAGTGAGGGTCGCGCCGGGTGGAATATCGTGACCACCGCCAATCCCGACGCCGCCTTGAATTTCGGCTATCCAACCCAGATGGATCACGATGCACGGTATGTTCGTGCACGTGAGTTCTACGATGTGGTCACCGGGTTGTGGGACAGTTTCGCAGACGACGCGTTCGTTCGTGACGTGGAGAGCGGCGTCTTTTTCGATCCAGCCCGAATGCATGTCCTGAACCATAAGGGGCCGAACCTTTCTGTTCGAGGCCCGCTTAACATTGCGCGACCGGTGCAGGGATGGCCTGTCATCGTGCAGGCAGGAGCGTCCGAAGCGGGGCGTCAGTTGGCGGCAGAAACGGCCGAAGTCGTGTTCGGTTCGGTGCCGTCGCTTGAGGCAGGCAAGAGTTTCTATGCTGACATCAAGCGACGGATGCGTGAGGTTGGCCGTGACCCAGCCGCCTTAAAGATTTTACCGGCAGCCTTCGTGGTGGTTGCCGAAACGATCGAAGAGGCGCGAGATCAGCGCGCGCACCTCGATAGCCTCGTTCACTACGATAGCGGCATAGGCTCACTGAACAGCATGCTGGACTACGACGTGTCGGGCTTCGATCCGGATGGTCCGTTGCCCGACATTCCTGAAACGAATGCCGCCAAGACGCAACGAAGTCATATTGTCGAACTCGCCCGGAGCCAGAATCTCTCGATTCGAGAATTGGCGCAACGCGCCGGCAGCTACTCGGGCCTCGCGTTCGTCGGGACGCCGACTTCGATTGCCGACGAAATGGAGCAATGGCTCGTTGAAGAAGGCTCCGACGGGTTTAACGTGATGTTTCCGTGGCTGCCCGGGGGCCTCGACAATTTCGTCGATCAACTTGTCCCGGAACTCCAGCGGCGTGGCCTTTTCCGCAAGGAGTACGAAGGTCGCACTCTTCGGGATCACCTTGGGCTTGCGCGTCCGGGAAATCAATTCTTCCCAAGCTGAGCTTCGCCCCGGCGTAGCTCAATGATTGAGCGATCATGCCGGGGTATCAAACTGCCTGGGTTTCGCTGCACAAGGCGACTCGCGCGCTGCTTCGAACCTCGCTCCGGGCCTTCCGGTCGCTGCCTTGCGCTTGCTGAAACCGGACCCGAGGTTCAAGCTGCGCGACTTCTTGCGGCAACTTGGCCGATAGACTGGAGTGTGCTGCAACTCGACTGCAAATCATCCTGCAGGATCGCCTCGATTGCGGTGCGGTCTGCTTTACCCTGTTCAGTAAGTGGCACTCGGTCTGTCACGACAATCCGAACCCGCTTTGCGGCCAAAGACCCAAACGCAGTCTTGAGCGCATACATGCATCGCGCAATGTCCGCGTGGCCGGTGACCCACGGCTCGATCAGCGCGTTCCAGCCGTATTCGCCGGCATCGTTGTTTGCGGCCAGCACCACGGCGTAGCGAACGTCAGGCAACCGGCACAGGACGTCTTCTATCTGGGTCGGGCCAAGCACCGCCCCATCGATCTCCGCGACATCGGCGGCGCGGCCAAGAACGTGCAGATAGCCTGCCTCGTCGATGAAGCCGACGTCACCCGTCAGGCACCAGCCACCGCGAAATTTTCTCGCCTCCTCAATGGGCTGATTGTAGTAACCCTCTGCCGCGGCGGTCGACCTGACTTCGATGTTTCCACACTGTCCTGCGCGTGCCAGCGTGCCATCTGCGCGACGCAGGCGCACCTCGACGCCTGGCCGGATGCGACCGGCGCAATTCAGCAGCGCCGGGTTCGCGTCGTATGCCGACGGCGGCAGAACGCTGACGAGACCCGCTTCGCTCGCCCCGTACATATGGGTGAGCACAGACCCCAACCGAGCGATTGCACGTTGCCGCAGTACCGCAGGCGCTGATCCTCCGACGTGCGCGATGCAACGTAGCGACGACAGGTCGCGCCGGCCCACGTCCGGGTGATCCATGGTTTCGAACAGTTGAGGCTCGACCAGAAGTACATCTGTGATGCGTTCCGATTCGATGGTTGCGAGCGTCTCCGCAGGATCGTACGCACGCTTCAGCACAACCGTACCGCCGCCAACGAGTGTAGTGTCAACCAGCACTTGCGACAGGTACGCAAGCGGCCCGTTGACAAGTTGACGCCGGTCCACGTTGCTGGCCTGGCCGACCATCTTCGAATAGGTTGCGAAGGACCGGCGGCTGCATTTTGGCAAGCCCGTCGTGCCACCCGAAGAGACGACAACCGCGAGGTCATCCGGGCCTGGATGTCTGCGCAACGGCAGATCCGACTGCGCTTGCGCGAGCTTGTCCAGCCGTGAGGACTGCGGACCGATACCGATGTAGACCACACGCCCGTTGACCCTATCGGGCATGAGGTGAATCGTTTCTGCGAAGACGACGAGGAGCGTAGGCTGGATGCGGGCAAGCACGGCTGCCCGCTGTTCGGGATTCGCTAACGCGGGTAGGAACATCGTGGCCGCACCAAGCAGGTTTGCTGCATAGCGGGTGACGAGCGCGTCGGGGCAATTCGGGGCGAGCAGCGCGATCAGGTCGCCGCGACCGATACCGAGAGCCGCAAGCGCCCGCGCATGGCGAAATATGGCACTTCGCAGCGCTTTGCCTGTTACGTCATGGTCAAGATAGCGTAATACCGTTCGCTCAGACTGGTTGTCCAATTGATCGAGCAACGCATCAACGTATGACCGGAAGATTGGCTTGCCGTCATTTTCCATGATCGCTCCCTTGAGTGATGATCGAGATTTCCTGCCAGCGCGAGCGTTAAATGATGCGTGATTTGATGGGCACGTTGCGCTTTCGTGTGAGGCATTGTGCGTCCGCAAAATGAGCCGAGAATTAGCCGATGCGGGGCGACGGGCTTCCTCCCGTCTTTGATGCGGGCCCGGGGAGCATTGTTGGGGATATATTGGCGCGTTCGAGCGCGCGCTGGTTCGGCTATGCGCTCACACGAAGCCAGCCACGACCACGACGCCGCTGGTGAGACACGCCGCGCTAATTTTCCCCTCATTCTGCGGCGTGACGATACGTCCATGGATCACGATATGAATAAGTTCGTTTTCCACGAG
>FTKM01000885.1_pt3 | contig 13735 bp, 13 predicted proteins | sample 1658051 | NCBI WGS metagenome assembly FTKM01 (sample SAMEA3914794, study PRJEB12502) | metagenome | biome: forest; material: soil | place: Canada | collected 2011-07-05 | depth 0.1 m | reverse complement strand
ACGTGGACGTTCCGTCTGCCGCAACTGCTGATCGTCACGTGGCGCGGCCAGCCGGGTGTCGCGGACGAACCGCAGCACGCGTTGATGGGGCCGGTGACACCCGCCATGCTCGACACCATGGAGATTCCATGGGAAACGTTCCCGACCGAGGCGGAAGCGATTGGCCCCGCGCTTGACCGCGCGATTGCTCACATGGATGAGACCGGCCGTCCCTACGCGCTCGTGATGCAAAAGGGCAGCGTGGCGCCGTTTGAACTGAAGCAAGGCGAGGCCGTCGCACGCAACGCACGCAGTCCCGCGCGTGAACAGTGGCACGGCATCGCGCAAGATGCGTTGCCCACGCGTCAGGCGGCTTTGCAGCGCGTGATTGCGCAGACGCCGGCTGAATCGACGGTGGTGCTGGCGTCAACCGGCTTTTGCGGACGCGAACTGTACGCGCTCGACGACCGTCCGAACCAGTTGTACATGGTCGGCTCCATGGGCTGTCTGACGCCATTCGCGCTCGGGCTCGCGCTGGCGCGTCCCGACCTGCATGTGGTCGCGCTCGATGGCGACGGTGCCGCGCTGATGCGCATGGGCGTTTTTGCGACGCTCGGCGCCTACGGTCCGGCGAATCTCACGCACCTGTTGCTCGACAACGGCGCTCACGATTCGACCGGCGGCCAGGCGACGGTCTCGCCCCAGGTGTCGTTTGCGGGCGTGGCGGCGGCGTGTGGCTATGCGTCGGCGGTTGAGGGCGACGATCTGGCCATCATCGACGAGCTGTTCGCATCGCCGCCACTCGATGGCCCGCGTTTCGTGCGTCTCACGATTCGCCGTGGCACGCCCGATGGCCTGCCGCGTCCCACGATTACCCCGCCCGATGTGAAAACGCGTCTGATGCGTCACATCAGCACCGCTCAAGGAGCCCAATGATGCTGCTGCTCAATCCTGGTCCGGTCACGCTGACCGATCGCGTGCGCCAGAGTCTGCTGCAACCGGACTTGTGCCATCGCGAGAGCGAATTTTTCGATCTGCAGGAAGAAGCGCGCACGCGTCTGTTGAACATCTATCAGCTCGCCGCCGATGAGTGGCAAGCGGTGCTGATGACCGGCTCGGGCACGGCGGCGGTGGAAAGCATGATTGCGGCGCTGGTGCCGGAGAACGGCAAGCTGCTGGTGATCGAAAACGGCGTGTACGGCGAACGCATCACGCAGATTGCGAACCAGTATCGCATCGCCCATGAGGCGCTCAAGCATGACTGGATGCAGGCACCGGACCTCGAACGGGTGGCGGCGCGTCTGGATGCGGGCGGCTTCACGCACGTAGCCGTGATTCATCACGAAACCACCACGGGCCGTTTGAATGATCTGCGCGGGCTGGCCGACGTGTGCCGTGGGCGCGGCGTAAAACTGCTGGTGGACGGCGTGAGCAGCTTTGCTGCCGAAGCCATCGATTTCGGCGACAGCACCATCGCCGCCGTAGCCGCGACCGCCAACAAGTGTCTGCATGGCGTGCCGGGTGCATCGTTCGTGATGGTGCGGCGCGAGGCGCTGACACAAGCGGCCAGCCGGACCTACTATCTGGACCTCGGCCGTCTGGCGAAGCTGCAGGATCAGCGCAACACGCCGTTTACGCCGTCGGTGCAAGCCTACTACGCGCTCGTCGAAGCGCTGCGCGAGCTTGACGACGAAGGCGGCTGGACGGCGCGTCATCAGCGTTACGCGGCGCTCGCCGAGCAGGCGCGTGCGGGTCTGGCCGAGCGCGGCATGGCGAGCGTGCTGCCGCCGCAGGAGTCGTCGGTGGTGTTGCGCGCGTACCGGCTGCCGGCGGGCGTGAGCTATACGCAACTGCATGACGCCCTCAAGACGCGCGGCTTCGTGATCTATGCGGGGCAGGGCGGACTGTCGGCGGAGTTGTTCCGCATTTCCACCATGGGCAATATCCAGCCTGCGGATATCGACCGCCTGTTGCAGGGTTTTAGCGACCTGACTCGCTAAGCCTCGCGAACGAGGCTTGATACCTCGTTCGATACGCGCCGCGCGCTCCGGCTGCCATGCAGTCGTGAGCCGCGGCGCGTTTCTCGTTTACACGGGGTCCTTGTCCGGTGGTCCGTCTGGACGCTGCGGCTCATCGTTGTGATGACCGGGCGAAGGCGGCACCAGCGGATCACCTTCCGGATCGCGCGTCGGATCCGCCAGCGGTTCGGGAATCGGAGTCGTGTGCATGCTGCAAATCATGGCATCACCTCGTGGCGATGAAGCAGCGAACTCGCGATGCTTCACCTGTTAGCGTAGACGATCGCAGACGCGCTTGCCGGGGCATGATCACCTGGCAAGCGTTTTCAGTGCGCTATTTTCCGTCCGCGCCGGCTGGCTCCGCGCGGCGCATCGAGTTGCCAGTAGCGTTCGGCGGCGAATACATCCTGCCAGCTATCCGGATCGAACATGGGCAACTGGCTTTCGTAGGCATAGACGGCTTCGCGTTTCAGCAGCGCCTGGCGCTCCGCATTGATCGTATGGCTGGCCGCCACCGGATGGTCCGGGGTCGCGACGATGCCGCGCGCCGCGAGGTCCGCGAGCCGCGCTTCGAGGACGCCTGGCTGACAGCGGTGAATGGCTTCGGCGTAAGCGAACCAGGTGAGATGCGAGAGTCGCGGCAGAATTTCGCAGCAGGCTTCGAAAGCCAGCACGTGATCCGGATGATGCAGGCCGAGCGGCATCACCAGCGTGTTGGCGGTGGACCGGTAGATGGTCTCTTCCAGCGCGGCAGCGAGCCTGCTGATCGACGGCGAGTCGAGGTACTGTCCGTCGCGAAACGGCATACGCACAGGAACCGCGTCGAGCACGTCGAGCGCGGCGTCGTCTTCAAGCGTGCGGGCATGCACCGAGGCATGCGCGCTGCTGAAACCGGCCTTGCGATCCCATTCGGTGTGCATATCCGGCTCGGGCGGCGCGGCGAACACCGTGCAGACGACGGCATCGGACTGAGTGGCGAGCAACGCGCCGCAACTGAATACGGCGTCGTCGAAATGGGGTGAAACGATAAAGAGGCGTGGGCTGGTTTCGCTCATGGAGATCGCTATCGGTTCGCGCATTCGCGCAAATAGCCGTTTCGAACCTGAGACGTTCGAGAGGGCGTCACCTCAGCTTAGACGGTATTTCTGCACGTTGCGTAACGGCATGGAGCGTGCGCAAGTGGTGTGCCTGAGGCGGCAACTGCGGGGGTAACTGAGGGAGTAACTGCGGGAGTAACTGCGGGAGTAACTGCGGAGGCAACTCTGGGGTAACTGGGCATGCAAGTGCGGGGCGGCGTTTCAGTCAATGGAGGGCGCGACACGTCTTGCCTTGTGCGCGCTCAGGTCTGCTGCAAATCTTCAGGCGTGTCGACGTCGCGCAGGATGCCGGGATCGTCGACATCGACGCGGGCGACCGGATGCGCGCTCAGCAACGCGCGCGCGCCCGTGTCGCCGTCGAGCGCGATGAGCGCGTCACGATGCTCCGGGCCGAAGCCGACCGGATGCCCGCGTTGCCCGAGATAAAACGGCACCACGATCGAGGCGCCGCCGTCGAGTGCACGCGCTACCGCTTCCACGGTCGACACGGCAATGCGCGGCATGTCCGCCAGCGCGACCACCCAGCCTTCCGCGTCGGCGCTGGCTTCGACGCCCGCGGCGAGACTCGCGCCCATGCCGCGCTCGGCGGCGGTGGAAAAGACCACGTCGCACCCGGCGTCGTTGAGCATGCGCGCAAGCGCCTCCGAGCCGGGCCTGACCACCGCGAGCACCCGCGTTACCACCAGCAGAAGCCGGTGTGCCGCCTCATGCGCTACCACGGTGCCGTCCGGCATGCGGGCGAGGAGCTTGTTGTGCAGGCCGTCCGGATCGAAGCGCGACCCGTAGCCAGCGGCGAGCAGCACGCCAGTGGCGAGCGAAGCGTAGGCCATGGGCGGCACCTGAGAGAGGGAATGAGGCCGATTGTGCGGCGCAACGTCCTCGCAGGCAAGTACGAAAAACGCCCAAGGACAAAGCGGCTTCACTTTGCCCTTGGGCGTCTCAGGCGTCATCTGACTGCTGCTCGCCGCTGGTGGCTCCTGTTGTTGCTGGTTGGCCGTTGCTGGCCGCATCTGACTGTTGCCGGCGTTCGCTCCGTTTTACGGTCTCCAGCAGACCGAGCCTCGTGCGAACCGCCGCAGTCGACTCAAACCTGCACGGGCGCAATTACCTTGTCGAGCGTGACCGGCAAATCGCGCACCCGCACGCCGGTCGCGTGATAAACCGCATTAGCCAGTGCCGCCACTACGCCGGTCAGACCGATCTCGCCAATGCCCCGCACGCCAAGCGAATTGATGTGTGGATCAGGCTCGTTGATGAAATCGATTTCGAGCGCGCCAATATCCGCGTTCACGGGCACGTGATACTCCGCCAGATTCCCGTTGACGAAGCGGCCGTAGCGCGAATCGAGCAACGTATCCTCTTCGAATGCGGCGCCGATGCCCCACACCATGCCGCCCATCATCTGGCTACGCGCGGTCTTGTCGTTGAGGATCCGGCCTACGTCGTACACGCCCACGATGCGCGGCACCCGGATCGTGCCCAGGTCCGCATCCACATGAACCTCGGTGAACACCGCGCCGAACGAGTGCAGCGAGTACTGGCCGCGTTCCTCGCCGGGCTTCACGCTAACCACCGCTTCGATGGGCTTGCCGCCGGCGCGCGCGAGAATGGCGCCCGCCGGGTCGCGTAGCGACGGATTCGAGCGGCTCACCACCCAGCCGTCCTCCACGCTCACGTCGGCGAGATCCACACCATGCACGGGCGACGCGTTGTCGGCCAGCGCCAGCGCGATCAACTGGCTACGCACCTGCATGCAGGCATCGTGCACCGCCGGAGACACGCTCGCAGCCGACTGCGAGCCGCCCGAGCCCGGTGCGGGCGGCAGGCTTGAATCGCCCAGCGCGAAGTGGATTTTTTCCGGCGGGAAGCCGAGTGCGTCGGCGGATACCTGGGTCATCACCGTGTAAGTGCCGGTGCCAAGGTCCTGGGTGCCGGAGGCGACCATCGCGGACCCGTCCGGCAGGATACGGGCAATCGCCGAGGCCGGGCTGCGATTGGCGGGATAGGTGGCGGTCGCCATGCCGAGACCAATCAGCGTATTGCCGGAGCGCATCGAACGCGGGGTCGATGTGCGCCGCGACCAGCCGAATTTCTCCGCGCCGATTTCATAGCATTGCCGCAGCGCCTTGCTCGAAAACGGCTTGTTCTCCTGTGGATCGGCCTCGGCGTAATTCTTCAATCGCAGCGCCACGGGGTCCATCTTGAGCTTCCACGCAAGCTCGTCCATGGCGGATTCGAGCGCGAACGAACCGGTCGTCTCGCCAGGGGCACGCATGAAAGTGGGTGTGCCGAGATTCAGTTGCACAAGGCGGTGAGTCGTCACCTGATTGGGCACGGCATAAAGCATGCGCGTCACCATGCAGCAGGTCTCGGTCCAGTCCTCGATCATCGACGTGTTCGAGAAGCTGTCATGGCGCATTGCGGTGAGCGTGCCATCGTGCCGGGCGGCGAGCGTGAAATGCTGCTCGGTACGCGGGCGTGCGCCGACTGAACCGAACATCTGCGGACGCGTCAGCACAAGGCGCACCGGCCGGCCAGTCTGCTTCGCGGCCATCGCGCACAGCACCACATGCGACCAGGACGAGCCCTTGCCGCCGAAACCCCCGCCGATAAACGGCGAGATCACGCGCACGTCGTCAGGCGATACGCCGAGCGTCTTTGCCACAGCGGTGCGCGTTCCGCTTACGCCCTGGGTGGCGTCGTACAGCGTCAGATGCGGCCCATCCCAATGCGCCATGGTGGCATGCGGCTCCATGGGATTGTGATGCTCGACAGGCGTCGTATAGACGGCGTCGATACGCACGCTGCCGCTTGCCAGGCCCGCATCGAAGTCGCCGCGCTGCGTGTCGGTCTGGCGGCCCTGCGGACTGACCGGCGCGTGCGCGCTCGCCTTGGCGCTGGTGAAGTCGTGTGCGCCTGGTGTGGGTTGATAGGCAATGCGAAGTTGCTGCGCGGCGTCCGAAGCATGTTCGAGCGTGTCGGCGATCACCACGGCGACCGGCTCATTGCTGTAGTGAATCTGATTGTCCTGCAGCAGCGACAGATGACGGCCCGCCGGTGGCGCGAGCGGCGGCCGCCCGCCATTGGGCAGGCGCAGCGCGTTCTGATACGTCATCACCAGCAGCACGCCCGGCACGGCTTGCGCGCGGCTCGGGTCGATCGACGCTATGCTGCCGCTCGAAATCGTACTCGTCACCAGCACCGCATGCGCGAGGCGCGCCTCGGGAAATTCCGCTGCATAGCGGGCCTGGCCGGTGACTTTCAGCAGGCCGTCGGTACGGTCCATCGGTTGACCGATCAGTGGAGCGTTCATGTTCATGCGACACCTCCTGTCCGGCCGGCGGCCTGATTCACGGCGCGCACGATCGAGCGTTGCGCGAGTAGCACCTTGAAGCGGTTGCCGCTGAGCGGCTGCGCTTCGCCCATGGTGGCGGCAGCGGCTTCGCGCAGGCTCCTGTCGGTGATCGGCTGTCCCGTCAGCATCTGTTCCGCGATGCCCGCGCGCCATGGCTTATGCGCGACGCCTCCTAACGCGATATGCACGTTCGTCACCGTGTGACCGTCCATTTGCAGGCCCGCGGCGACTGAGACCAGCGCGAAGGCGTAACTCGCGCGGTCGCGCACTTTCAGGTAGTGGGAATGGTCGCTAAAAAGCGGGGGCGGCAGGTCGACTGCCGTGATCAGTTCGCCGGGTTGCAAGGTCGTGTCTACTTCGGGACGGTCGGCGGGCAGGCGGTGAAACTCGCCGATTGGAATGGTGCGTTCGCCACGCAGGCTGCTGACGCGCACCACGGCATCCAGCGCCACAAGCGCCACGCTCATATCCGATGGGTTCACCGCGACACATTGCGAACTGGCTCCGAGAATCGCGTGCGTGCGGTTTTGTCCGTCGATCGAAGCGCAGCCGCTGCCTGGCTCGCGCTTGTTGCATTGCGTGAAGGCAGTGTCGTAGAAGTAACCGCAGCGGGTTCGCTGCATCAGATTGCCGCCTACCGTAGCCATATTGCGTAGCTGCGGCGAGGCACCTGACAGGAAGGCTTGCGAAAGCAACGGATACTGCTCGCGCACCAGCGCGTGATTGGCAGCGTCGCTGTTGCGCACTAGCGCGCCGATGCGCAGGCCGCCATCGGGCAGGGTGCCGATGGTGTCGAGCCCGCGCAGGTGCGTGATATCGACGAGCCGCACGGGCTGCTCGACGCCGCCTTTCATCAGATCCAGCAGATTGGTGCCGCCGCCGATAAACATCGTGCCGGGCTGTTGCGCGGCCCGTAGTGCGCTGCTCATGTCGACAGCGCGTTCATAAGAGATTGCGTCCATGCCGGGCCTCCTCAGGCGTTGCCGTCATGGACGGCGCGCACCGCAGCCACGATGTTCGCGTAGGCGCCACAGCGGCAGATGTTGCCGCTCATGCGCTCGCGGATTTCGTCGTCGGTGAGTTGGGCGGGGCGCGTTCGAACGTCGGCGGTGACGGTGCTCGCGGTGCCGTTGCTGAACTCGCTGAGCAAGGCGGTGGCTGAGCACAGTTGCCCGGGCGTACAGTAGCCGCACTGGAATGCGTCGTGTTCGATAAAGGCGTGCTGGATCGGGCTCAAGACGCCGTTGCTGGCAAGGCCTTCTACTGTGGTGATGGCTTCACCGTCGTGCATCACGGCAAGCGTCAGACAGGAATTGATACGCCGGCCTTCCACCATGACCGTGCAGGCGCCGCATTGGCCACGGTCGCAACCTTTCTTGGTGCCCATCAGCCCGGCGTATTCGCGCAGCGCATCGAGCAGCGTCACGCGCGGCTCCAGTTGCAGCGTATAGGCGCGACCGTTGACGTTGAGCGTGACGAGACGCGGGGGCTCGGGAGCGCGCGTTTCTGCGGGTGGAGGTGCGGTGGGCTGAGCCTGCGCGTGCAGATGCGGCGTGGCCCCGACAGCGGCGGCAGCGGCAGCGGACTGCAGGAAGCGACGGCGCGACGGCTGATTGGGGACTTGGGCGGGCTCGTCTGAGCCTGGCGGGACGCGATTCGTGGACATAACCTTCTGTTTGCTCCATGAAAGGTCGATGCAATTCCGCGTCGCACGCGCAGACCGATGCATTGGTTTCTACCGTACAACGTAGTGCAGTAAACAATGCAGCAATTTCGGTGCCGCGAACAACGGGCAAGGACACAACGCGCGCAGGTGCGCGCCGCCCGCGCAGCGTCCAACTGTATGCAATGTAACTCTTGATCAAGCGCCTTTTGCCGGATCAAACACGAAACACTGTTTTGTGCTTTACAGGGAAACGGGTCGGCAGGTGGAGGGGGCAGGCGTGGAACATTGCCATCAGGATGCCTATGCATCGGCAATAGCAACGCATTGGCCGCATCGACGTGCGGCCAGGAAAGCGTTATTGCATGTCAGTGCGCATTGATTGCGTTGAATGCGCTGAAGCTGATCGTACGGCCATATCCGGAATCGAGTGCAAGCTTTACCGCAAACATGCCCATCGCTTCGGCATACAACGCATTTGCCAGCGCACCACCATCAATTGCGCGGAATCCCAATTCCTCCGCGAGCGCTGACACGACCGCTTTGGCGCTTTCGTGACCGGAAGCGATAAAAGCGCTGACTTGTGCATGGGCGCCGGGCTCCCGAATGACATTCGACCAGATCGAAGTGAACGCACTCACGACCTTGGCGCCGGGGAGCGACGCCGCGAGTGTCTCGGCCGAGCTGGGCTGACCATCGCGACCGACGCTGCCCGACACCGAGACCGCCACTACGACTCCGGCGTAACCCTCTAACGTGGCTGCGGCACGGTTCAACTCCGAAGCCGGTACGACAATGAAGACGATCTCACTCGTTAGCAAATCCTGCTGTGTTGCTGCGACCACACCGAGCTCATCGACCAGCTTCCTGGCAGAAAGGCTGGTGTCATTTGATCCACGTACATGAATCGTGTGATGGGTACGTTGTTTGAGCGCAGTAGTAATCGCCCCGCCCATATCGCCAGTGCCGAGCACCGAAATCTTCAATTTTTGCATGTGTTGGACTCCAGAATATCCAGGTTACGGCCGTGGCGCAGAGTTGAAACCGGGACGATGGAGTTCCGGCTTCTGCGCTATTGCCAGTCAGTATCCGTTGAATATCGCGCTCATCTGCGCATTAAAGCCATTGACGAAGTCGTGTTCCGCCGGGCCTACATTGCCGCGCATCATCTTTCCTGCGTCGACGAGGACTTCGTCCGCGCCGCTGTCGAGCACCGCCAGCGTTTCGTCGATGAACTGATCCAGCGGCATTGCCTGTTCGGCTTCGCGGCTGTTCATCAGATCTGTGCGCACCCACGGCGGCGCGATCTCGAGCACACGAACCCGTGATTCCCGCAACAGGAAGCGCTGCGAAAGAATGTAGGAGTGCAACGCGGCTTTAGTGGCTGAATACACGGCCGTTACGGCGAGCGGAACGAACGCAAGCACGGAAGTCGTGTACGCGATGACGGCGTCCGGTTTTGTCTTCAGATGATCGATTAGCGCGGAGGTCAGGCGGATCGGACCCACCAGGTTGGTCTCGACCGTCGCGGTCATCAACGCGTCGTCGAGCCGTTGGTCTGCATGATCGACCTGCATGATGCCCGCGTTGTTGATGAGGACGTTCAGATCGGGATAGTCGGCAATCAGCTTTGCAGCGACATGTTCGACGCTCGCCTGGTCGGCAACATCGAGTTCGATGGCATCGATGCCGGGATTGGCCGCGACGATTTCATCAAGATGCGCGCGCCGCCGGCCAGCGACGATTACCTTGTTGCCGCGCTGATGCAGCGCTTCAGCAAGCGCGCGGCCGATACCTGAAGTGCCGCCCGTAATGAAAATGGTGTTACCTGTGGATTTCATGTTCGTATCCTTGCATCGAAAAAGTTCAGGAGGGGAAGTGTTCGCCGAACATCGGCAGGCCGCTGACCGATTCCGCTTTCGTGGCCTCGTCCTGCAGCACGTCCCAGTGCTCGGCAAGCTTGCCGTTCTCGATACGCACGACGTCCGCGGCAATCCATGCCCTTGGCCGTCCGTTTCCGGAGAAACGACCATGTGCGATCACGTAGTCGCCCTCAGCAACTATCAGATGGTTCTCGTAGCGAAGCGTGTACGGAAGCGTGCGGATCAGGTCGAACAGACCTTCGCGTCCCGGCGCGATGTGCGCACTGTGCTGGATATAACTGTCCGACCAGAAGCGTTCGGCTGCGGCGTAATCGCGCTGGTTAAAAAGCGTGTCGAAAGCCTCCAGAACGAGGGCTTTATTCTGTTCAGGGGTGGTCTTGCTGATGCCAGGACTACCGAATTCGTGCATGTGTACCGAGCGGGTCATCGTCTTTCCTCATCTCTGCGTGGTTGCGTCGTGAGGGAAAGATAAAGGGCAAGTCGCGCCCCCGGTAGCCGTCGAATCAGGCTATATCTTATGTATGGGATGCATTAATGGGGATGAAAGAAGCCCTATCTTGAGGGTGTCAGGAAACGCCGGTTTCGTCGCGCCGCAAGCTGGCGACAAGATGCTCGACGACCGCGCGGCCTGCGGCACGGGTCGCGCGGCCCATCGGGAAGTAAGCGTGAACCGGTATGCGCGCGAGTTGCCAGTCGGGCAGCAGACGCACGAGTGTGCCGTCGTTCAGTTCGCGGCGGCATGCCCACTCGCTGGTCGATGTGATGCCCACGTCAGCTGTCGCCGCCGCTACGGCGCCCTCGTTTTCGTTGGTCGAGAAATGCGCGTCGAGGTCGACCGCGACTTCCTGCTGGTCGCGCGTGAAGCGCCACGCAGTCGGCACGACCGAGGCGGGACCGCCGACAATGCGATGCTGGCTCAGCGCCTCGGGCGTATCAGGCACACCGTACTTGTCGAGATAAACGGGAGACGCCACGACAACCCGAGCGATGGTCGCGATCAGACGGGCCGTGGCAGTGGAATCGACCAGACGCCCCAGACGGATTGCGACGTCCACGGCATCGCGCACCAGATCCTGCGGCTGATCGCCGAGCATGATCTCGATACGCAGTTCGGGATGTGCTGCCATGAATGGCGCAAGTCGTGGAATCACTTCGCGCGTGGCGACGCTGCTGGGCATGCTCATGCGCAGCGCACCGCGCAGCTCGCCGCCTTCGCGCACGCTCTGCTCCGCTTCATCGAGCGCGACGAGGATCGGATCGATGCGTGAGAGGAACTGCGCCCCCGCGTCGGTCAATACAACCGCGCGAGTCGTGCGTGTCAGAAGGCGGACGCCGAGTTCGGCCTCCAGGTCCGCGATGATGCGCGAGGCCTGCGACTGCGACAGGCCGCATTCCCGCGCTGCGGCGGAGAAGCTTCCCAACCGGGCGACCCGGGTGTAGAGACGCAGGGCGAAGATGTCCTTCACAGGATGGTCCTTGGCGTGTAGTCAGGATCCTGTGAAGGCTAGCGAATTAATGCATTTCATGCAATTTTTCGGCGGTCGACGGTTGGCGATCGGCCGTGGGCGTCTCTCAATGCCCGGTGTTCGCCGCAACCAGCGCCGGAGTTGCCTCCACCTTGGCCAGTTCATCGCTGGACCATCCACCGCCCAACGCGTGCAGCAGTTGCACATCCGCGCTCAACTGGCGCGTTTGCACATCAATCACGCCGCGCCGGGCGTCGAGTTCCACGGTCTGCGCCTGGACCACATCGAGGTAGCCCACGGTGCCTTGCTTGTATTGACTCAATGCAAGGTCGACGGTTTGCTGCGCCGACGTGGCCGCATCCCGTTGCTGGCCAAGCGCGGTGCCGAGATACGACAGAAGCGCGAGGTTGTCTTCAACCTGCTGGAACGCGGACAGCACGACGCCGCGATAGCGCTCGCCGGCTTCATCGGTTGCCGCCTTGGCGGACTCGAGTCTGGCGCGGCGCAGGCCGCCGTCGAAGACGTATTGCACGATCTGTGGACCCACCGCCCAAAACAGATTCGGTGCACTGATCAATCCGGCATACGCTGCGCTTTGTACGCCGCCTTGCAGGTCAAGCGCGATATCCGGGAAGTAAGCGGCACGCGCCACGCCAATCTTTGCATTCGCCTCCGCGACGCGGCGCTCCGCTGCGGCGACATCAGGCCGGCGTTGCAGCAGGGTGGAGGGCAGGCCGGTGGGGACTGCGGGCAAGCCGATCTCGGCAGTCTGTTGCGGCAGACTGAATTCCGATGCTGACGTGCCCACCAGTACAGCGATGGCATGTTCAAGCAGTGCGCGTTGTGCGAGGTTCTGCGACAGCTGTGATTTCGCCGACGAAAGCTGCGTACGCGCCCGTGTCACGTCCAGCCCCGACACGATCCCGCTGTTGTGCAGCGTCTCGGTGAGTTGCAGCGCCTTTGCAAAAGCCACCGCGGTCTCGTTCAACAGATCGGTCTGCTGGTCGAGCCCGCGCAAGCGGATATAGCTGTCAGCAAGCTCGACTTCGAGGCTGAGTTGCACCGACGCCAGATCGGCCTTGGTCGCCTGTGCCTCGTCCTTGCCGGCGGCGACGGAGTCGCGTATGCGGCCCCACAGGTCGACGTCATATTTGACGGTGGCGCCAAGCGTGATGGAGTTGTAATCAGCGGGGCCGTTGCCGCGCAGCGGCGCGGTGTCGGACTGGCGCTCACGCAGCGGTACGGCGCTCGCGCTTACGGTCGGATAGAGTTCCGATTGAACCTGCTCGACGAACGCCTGCGCCTCTTCGTAATGGTCGTACGCCGCGCGCAGATCGGTGTTGCTGGCGAGCAGCCGGGTCTCGAGATCGTCGAGTTGCGGGTCGCCATACATCTTCCACCAGCCGTTCCGGTCGATCTGATCAGCGGGCTGTGCATTTGTCCACGGGCCAACGGTCTTGTATTGCGCGGCGATGGGTGTCGCGGGGACCTGATAATCCGGTGCGAGCGAGCAGGCGGAGAGCGCCACGACACCGGAGAGCAGCGCCGGAAGTCGGTACTTAGCCATGTGCCGCTGCCTTCTTGTCAACCGCCGCCGCCACTTGAACGTGATCGCCGTCGGCGAGCCCATCGGGCGGCGTATCGATCACGCGATCCGTCGTCGCCAGTCCTGCGCCAATTTCCACTGAGTCGCCAAAGTCCCGGCTAATCTTCACCGGCTTGAACAGCACCTGGTCGTTCGCGCCAAGCGTGGCGACCACGGTGCCGCGGCTGTCGAAGACCAGTGCGCTGGCCGGAACCCGGACGGCATGCGCGGAGACCGGCAAGCTGAATTTCAGGCTGGCAAAACCGCCGGGCAGCAACTTGCCGTCGGAGTTGTCCACCAGCAGTTGCACCAGCGTCGTGCCGGAACTCGAATTGACCGAGTCGGCTGCCGCGATGACGCGGGCAGTGAACTGCTGATCGGGATATTCGGGGACGCTCAGCGTTGCATTCGTGCCGTCGTGAATGGCAGGGGCGTAGTTCTGCGGCACCTGGACGTACACGCGCAATTGCTTCACCTCGGAGACTTCAAACAGCTCCTGTCCCACGCCGCCGCTGCCGGCATTCACCAGTGCGCCCACGTCGGTGTCGCGGGCGGTCACCACGCCATCGAACGGCGCGACGATCCGCGCAAACGCCTTGGTGGCAATCAGGCGATCCACATTGGCTTTCGCCGCTGCTGCCGTAGCGGCTCTCGCGGTGTAGTCGGCGGTGCGCTGGTCGACGTCCTGC
>FTKM01000188.1_pt2 | contig 13860 bp, 6 predicted proteins | sample 1658051 | NCBI WGS metagenome assembly FTKM01 (sample SAMEA3914794, study PRJEB12502) | metagenome | biome: forest; material: soil | place: Canada | collected 2011-07-05 | depth 0.1 m | reverse complement strand
GTGATCGGCGAAGAGCACTACTCGATCACGCGTGGTGTTCAGCAGACGCTGCAGCGCTACAAGGAGCTGCGCGACATTATCGCGATTCTGGGCATGGACGAACTTGCTCCGGAAGACAAGCTCGCCGTGGCGCGCGCTCGTAAGATCCAGCGTTTCCTGTCGCAGCCGTTCCACGTTGCTGAAGTGTTCACGGGTTCGCCGGGCAAGTATGTGCCGTTGAAGGAAACGATCCGCGGTTTCAAGATGATCGTGGGCGGCGAATGCGATCATCTGCCGGAGCAGGCGTTCTACATGGTCGGCACGATCGACGAAGCCTTCGAAAAGGCCAAGAAGATCCAGTAACGGTTTGAGCGTAGCAAACGGACTCGGTTTTCGCGGCAATCACGCAGAAATCGCGCTGAACGCACCACGCTCATCCCGCCTTGCATGGGACGAGAGTAAGCGCTAACGCGCTGGCTCTTGTCGACAGGAGTCGATATGGCAACCATTAAAGTAGACGTCGTCAGCGCAGAAGAGCAGATCTTCTCGGGCCAGGCGAAATTCGTGGCGCTGCCGGGCGAAGCGGGTGAACTGGGCATTCTGCCGGGCCACACGCCGCTCATCACGCGGATTCGTCCGGGTGCGGTGCGCATCGAAACTGAAAACGGCGAAGAAGAGTTTGTATTCGTCGCTGGCGGCATTCTGGAAATTCAGCCGGGTGCAGTGACGGTTTTGGCTGACACGGCTATCCGCGGCAAGGACCTCGACGAAGCGAAGGCCGAAGACGCACGCAAGCGTGCGGAAGAGGCGTTGCAGAACACAGGTTCGAACCTCGAATACGCAACCGCTCAGGCGGAGCTCGCGTATGCGACGGCTCAGCTCGCGGCGATTCAGCGTCTGCGCAAGTTACGCGGTCAGCATTAAGCATTCGCGTCAAAGGAAAGCAGCCCAAGTGGCTGCTTTTTTTGTACTCAAATTGACGTTTACGGAAAGGTCAATATGGCGCTGAAACCAAAGTAAGTGGACGCGGCGTGGATGGCTGCGGGTAAGACTTGATGCCTTGGTGTGAGGTGCCAGTGGCACAATCGTTTTCAGATGCATACCAATCGAGCAGCGGCAGGCTCGCGGAGACAACACCATGGCAACGCAGGCGTCGCGCGAAGGCGCGCTCATCGAACCCAAGGACAGTCTGTCGTATGTGCGCGGTTCGGCTGAAATTCCGTTGAGCGATGAGACTGTTGGGGAATTTCTGCTCAACACCGCGCGGCGTTTTCCCGATCGGCCGGCTGTCGTGTTCCGCGAGCAGGGCATCCGCTGGACGTGGCAGGAGTTTGCACGCGAGGTCGATGTATTTGCGTCCGGCCTTGCCGCGCTCGGCATCGTCAAGGGCGATCGTGTGGGCATCTGGTCGCCGAATCGGGTCGAATGGTTGCTTACGCAGTTTGCCACTGCGCGTATCGGGGCCGTGCTGGTCAACATCAACCCCGCCTATCGGCTAGCCGAGGTCGAATACGCGCTGAACAAGGTGGGTTGCAATGCCATCGTGTCGGCGGAACGCTTCAAATCGTCGATGTATCTGGAGATGCTGCGGACGCTGGCGCCGGAACTCGCCACGCAAGCACCCGGCGATCTCCGCGCTGCCCGTCTGCCGGATTTGCGCATGGTGATCCGCACGTGCGACACGGATACACCCGGCATGCTGAACTTCTCCGAGGTGATCGAACTAGGTCGCACCACGTTCGATCCGGCCGCGCTCGAGACCATCGGCGCGACCCTGGGTTGTGACGACCCGATCAATATCCAGTTCACCAGTGGCACCACAGGCAATCCAAAGGGCGCGACGCTCACTCACCGCAATGTGGTCAACAACGCGCGTTATATCGCGATGTCGATGCGGCTTTCGGAACAGGATGGCCTCTGCATACCGGTGCCGCTTTACCACTGTTTTGGCATGGTGCTGGCGGTCCTCGCGTGCGTATCGGTCGGGGCCAACATGGTGTTCCCGGGCGAAGCTTTCGACCCAGCCGCGACACTTGCAGCGGCGGCGGATGAACGCTGCACCGCATTGCATGGCGTACCGACCATGTTCATTGCGGAACTGGATCATCCGGACTTCGCGACGTTTGACCTCTCTCGGCTTCGGACGGGCATTATGGCGGGCTCGCCGTGCCCGATCGAGACCATGAAAAAAGTGGTGTCGAGGATGCACCTGGCCGAAATCACGATTGCCTACGGCATGACGGAAACCAGCCCGGTCTCGTTCCAGAGTTCGACCGCAGATCCGCTCGACAAGCGTACGTCGACAGTCGGGCGAATCCAGCCGCATCTCGAAGTAAAGATCGTTGATCCCTTGGGCGAGATCGTGCCGGTGGGCGTGACGGGCGAGTTGTGTACGAAGGGTTACTCGGTGATGCAGGGCTATTGGAGCGACGAAGCAAAGACACGCGAAAGCATCGTCGACGGCTGGATGCATACCGGCGACCTCGCGACGATCGACGCTGACGGCTACTGCAACATCGTAGGCCGGCTTAAGGACATGCTGATCCGCGGTGGGGAGAACATCTACCCGCGCGAGATCGAAGAGTTTCTGTTTCGACACCCGAAGATTCAGAGCGTGCAGGTGTTCGGCGTGCCGGACGCAAAGTATGGCGAGGAAATCTGCGCGTGGATCGTTTTACGTGCGGGAGAGCAGGCAAGCGGCGAGGAGATTCAGGCGTTTTGTCGCGATCAGATCGCCCACTATAAGGTGCCGAAGTACATCCGCTTTGTGGACGAGTTGCCCATGACGGTGACCGGTAAGGTACAGAAGTTCGTCATGCGGGAACGGATGATTCTGGAGTTGCAGCTAGCGCAGGACAAGACGGCCTGACGCACAAACGGCGCCGCGCGAAGGATCTCGCGGCGCCGTTTGGGAGCTGCCTGAGATAGCGAAAACGTCTACGGGCGTCGTCTTGAAGCGAAGACGACCCACGCGCAAACGTTTGGCCAGAGAAAAAAAAAGCGGGCCTGGAGCCCGCTAAAAACCACACGCTACGGGGTTAGCGCGAGGAGACCATTGGAGGAACCGACTGGGTAGACGCCCTAAGCGTCAGCCACGGCCCCAGCAGGGATGCCCCTTTACAGGGCTTCGGCTAACGCCGACCGACAAGTGCATCATGTCCGCTCACACCACGCACCCAGCCACATCCGTGTTGAAACCGTTGAAGGGCATTGTGGGCGAATAACTCTAATGACACGGTAACAAAGTGTTTCAGGTTGTAACGCCCGCCAGATAAGGCTTCGATGGATTTATTGCCGTTGAAAGGCATTTAAAACGTAAATGTTTCCGAAGCTCGAATCCCGAAGTAGATGGGTGTGGTTGATGCTTCAGGGCGTGGAGAGGAAGCGCTTCCAGTCTGGATTCTGCGAGATCGGCATGAAAGCGAAGGGGGCGAATGTCGCTCAATGGCCCACTGTACGGTCCGATACGGTTAATTGAGTGTTCGGCATCTCGTGGCGAGCAAGGAGATAGCATCGCGGAAAGATCGCAAATGTGAAATCCTCTGCCTCAGACAAAATCGTCCGTGACAACTTCGTGACGATCCGTTTCAGTACCTCCTTAAATGCGGCCGCACGGTTACAGATTGGATGGCCCTTAAGCTCGGGCCACGCGGCGCACGTGTACTACACCTCAGAACCGCCTCATGGTTTCCACTACCGATCGCCGTCAACCCATGTGCGCGAGCCGTCATTTCAGCCACTTGTCCGAGATCGCCTGATATTCCCCTGTTGCACGGGCGAGGTGCAGCCATTGATCGACATACTGCTGGAACACTACATCTCCGCGCGGCAGCAACCACGCCTTTTCACCATATTGGAATGGCCTGTCGGGATGTACCGAGCATAAGCCGGGATTAAGCTTTTGCTGCAGGAGCGTCTCGAAGGCGTCGGTCACCATCACGTCTGCCTTGCCTGTGAGGATCTGTTTGAAAATCGTCACATTGTCGGGATAGACGGTCAGCTTTGCATGCGGGAAAAACTGATCTGCGAAGCGCTGGTTTGTGCCGCCGGGATTGACGATGACCCGCGTGGCAGGCTGGTCGATTTGCGCAATAGTCTGGTACTTGCTCACGTCGTCACAGCGCACGATGGGTGTCTTCCCATCGATCATATAAGGCTGCGTGAAGAACGCCCGCTTTTGTCGTTCGAGCGTCGGCGAAACTCCTCCTATGCCGATGTCGCACTTCGCCACGAAGTCGTTCATCAGGTTGGACCACGAGGTCTTCACGTATTCGGCCTTGACGCCCAGCGACCTCGCTAGCGACTCAGTCATGTCGATGTCGATCCCTTCGAATTGCCCGTCCCCCTTATCGAACGAATACGGCTTGTAGTCGCCGGTCGTGCAGGCGCGCATCGTACCGCGCGCAATGATCTCGTCGAGACGCGACGGCGCCGCGGCACTGACGTTGGCGGCGACCGGCACGGGTTGCGCGTGGGCCACGCTGACCAATGTGCACAGCAATGCGGCCAGCATGCATGCAGCCTTGGTCATCGGATCTCCTTGAATGCCTGTCTTGTGAGGTAAGGCCGCTGATCATAGCCCGGCGGTTAACTGCTGAACATCGGCTGAATGGCCAGGGTTTCCCACGCCCGGTCGCAGACGATACGAATCCGATCAAGCAATATGCACGAGCGGACTAGCCTCGTCCGGTAAAATGCCCCTTTGCCCTCAGTTGCACGCATCATGGCGCATAACCTTCTGAACGACACTTTCCTGCGCGCGCTGTTGCGCCAGCCGACCGACTACACGCCGATCTGGCTGATGCGTCAGGCGGGCCGCTACCTGCCGGAATACAACGCCACGCGTGCGCGAGCGGGTAGTTTTCTTGGCCTCGCCAAGAGTCCAGCCTACGCCACGGAAGTGACGTTGCAGCCGCTCGAGCGCTATCCGCTCGACGCCGCCATCCTGTTCTCCGACATTTTGACCGTGCCGGACGCGATGGGACTTGGGCTCGAATTCGTAGCCGGGGAAGGACCGAAATTCGCCCGTCCGGTACGCACCGAGGCTGACGTCGCCCGCCTTGCAGTGCCTGACATTGACTCGACGCTGCGCTACGTAACCGACGCAGTGCGCGAAATCCGCACCGCGCTGACGGACGCGCAGGGCCGCCAGCGGGTCCCGTTGATCGGCTTTTCCGGCAGCCCCTGGACACTCGCGTGCTACATGGTCGAAGGCGCGGGATCTGACGACTTTCGCACGGTGAAGTCCATGCTTTATGCCCGTCCCGATCTGATGCATCGCATCCTCGAGGTGAATGCAAAAGCGGTCGCGGCGTATCTGAATGCGCAGATTGAGGCCGGTGCGCAGGCCGTGATGATTTTCGATACGTGGGGCGGCGCGCTGGCAGACGGTATCTATCAGCGGTTCTCGCTGCATTACATCGCACAGGTCGTCAGCCAGCTCAAGCGCGAGCACGACGGTGAAAAGGTACCGGTGATTACTTTCACCAAGGGCGGCGGTCTATGGCTGGACGAAATTGCCGCGACCGGCGTCGATGCGGTGGGTCTTGACTGGACGGTGGATCTGGCCAAAGCGCGTGAGCGCGTCGGCGACCGTGTGGCATTGCAAGGCAACATCGACCCATCGGTGCTGTTCGCGCCGCCGTCGGCGATTCGGATGGAAGCGCGCGGCGTGCTCGACAGCTTCGGCAATCATCCCGGCCACGTATTCAATCTGGGCCACGGCATTTCGCAGTTCACACCGCCTGAGAACGTCGCCGAGCTAGTGGACGAGGTGCACCGTCACAGTCGGGCTATCCGCGCCGCTGGCATAGCCGGAGCGGCTCCATCGGCCTGATTCGACCTGACTGGCTTGTTGCACCGCAGCGAGCTGGGCTCTGGCACTAAGGGAAATAAAAGGGCGCTTGGGCCGTCGGATGGCCCTTCCACAGTTGTCAAGACTTGACTTATGCACATTAGTCACGCTGCGGCGCGGTAGAGGCTTTCACCGCGGCGTGACGCTTGCAAGTTGCGTGCGCATTTGATCAAGTCCTTGACTGGCAAGGGTTTCGCCGAGCTTCTTCGAAATGTGCGAAATCCCACATAAGGCAGCAGCGGCGCGGTTTTCCGGGCGCCAAAACAAAGTTCTCAACAAAGTTATCCACAGGGCGTCCGGGTAGATGACAATTCTTCAGTACAATCCAAAACTTAGCGCAGAAAGTGAAGTTTTACTTTAACTTCGCCGCGCTCACCGGCTTGTCACCTTGCATTACGCTCATGTACCCGCTACCCATCCTGCGCGGTGGGCGTCCACAGCAATGCTGACCACGCTCTTCGTCTGAACTCCAACCTCATTCACTACTTGAGCCCTGTCTTCGTCCGCGTCGCGCTTGACCATCCGCTGCCGACCCTGTTCGACTATCGCTGCGATGCCGCCGAGGTGCCGCAGCCGGGGACACTTGTCAGCGTGCCGTTCGGCAAGCGGCAGGTGGTGGGGCTCGTGTGCGAAGTGACCGCTCACAGTGACGTGCCGGCAGATCGCCTGCGTGAGGTTGGAGCGATCTGCCGAGCGTGTCCCCCGCTGTCTAAAGAATGGCTGGAATTAGCTGGGTTTGCTGCGGACTACTATCAGCGCGGTCTTGGAGAAGTGGCTTTGCCAGCGCTACCCCAGGCGTTGCGCGATCCGTCGCGTTGGGCTCGTCTGCTCGCGCCACAGGAGCGCTACAGCTTGCTGGCGGCGGGCCGTGCGGCGCTGCCCGACGCGTTGCCGGTTCGCGCCAGCGCGTTGCGGCGGCTGGCGCAGACGCTTTTAGACGCAGAAACCGGATCACTATTGGCCGCCGATGCCCGGGCCATCCACCCCAAGGCAATTGCGACGCTGGATGCGTGGCGCACGGAAGGCTGGGTCGAGCTTGAGGTGACAGAGGCAGCGGAACTTGCCGCGCTGCCGGCGCATCGTGACATTCGATCCCCCGCATCCACTTTACCCAACTTGCCGACGCTTACGGACGAGCAAGCCACTGCCGTCGAAGCAATCCGTGACGCGAACGGTTTCGCGCCGTTCCTGTTGCATGGCGTGACGGGCAGCGGCAAAACGGAGGTGTATCTGCGGGCGCTCGCGGCCATCCTTGCCACTCGCCCTGACGCGCAGGCTCTTGTGCTGGTGCCCGAGATCAATCTGACGCCGCAATTTGAAGCAGCGTTCCGGGCCCGCTTCGCGGCCCTCGACGACACTTCGATTGTCACGTTGCACAGCGGGCTTGCCGAGGGCGAGCGCGCGCGCAACTGGTTCGCTGCTCACAGCGCGAGCGCGCGGATCGTTCTCGGCACGCGCCTCGCGGTGCTTGCGTCGTTGCCGAAGCTGGCAATTATCGTCGTCGACGAGGAACATGATCCTGCCTACAAGCAGCAGGAGGGCTTGCGTTACTCCGCGCGTGACCTCGCAATCTGGCGCGCCAAACAACTCGGTTTGCCGGTGGTGCTTGGATCAGCCACGCCCTCGCTTGAAAGCTGGTGGCAAGCGGAGCAGGGCCGCTATACGCGTCTCACGCTGTCGCGCCGCGCAGTCGCCGAAGCGGTGTTGCCGACCGTCAAACTGGTCGATCTGGAGGAAGAGCGGCGGCGGGGCCGCGCGTCAGTGGAAGGGCTGTCGGGTCCGCTGATCGCCGCGCTGAAAACTCGTCTTGAACGAGGCGAACAAAGCCTCGTCTTTCTCAATCGGCGAGGCTACGCGCCGCAGCTGGCCTGCGATGCTTGCGGCTGGGTGGCCGGGTGCCCACGCTGCAGCGCTTACGTGGTGCTGCATAAGCCAGAGCGGTTGTTGCGCTGCCATCATTGCGGCTGGGAAGCGCGCATTCCGCGTTCGTGCCCGGACTGCGGCAACGTGGATCTCGCGCCACTCGGCCGTGGCACACAGCGGGTCGAAGAGACCTTGGCCAGTGCCGTGCCGGGCGCACGCATACTGCGTATCGACGCGGACAGCACGCGTCGTAAAGGAAGCGCCCAGGCGCTGTTCTCGGACGTGCATGCGGGCGACGTAGACATCCTCGTGGGTACGCAGATGATTGCGAAGGGCCACGATTTCCAGCGCGTCTCGCTGGTCGGCGTGCTCAATGCCGACACCGCGCTGTTCTCACACGACTTTCGCGCCAGCGAACGTCTCTTTGCCCAACTGATGCAGGTGAGTGGCCGTGCCGGCCGCGGCGGACTGCCCGGTGAGGTGCTGGTGCAAACGCGCTATCCGCGTCACGCGCTGTATCACGCGCTGGGGCGGCAAGATTATGTCGGCTTTGCCAACTCGACGCTCGCCGAGCGTCGCGAGGCGCATCTGCCGCCATTCGTATATCAGGCCTTGTTGCGCGCCGAAGGGCGCACGCTCGAGGCCGCGCTGGCGTTTTTGCAACAGGCAGCGGCCGTGCTGGCGCAAATACCGTCGGCTGAACGCGTGATGATCTATGACGCGGTCCCGCTAACCATCGTCAAGGTCATGCATGTGCACCGCGCGCAATTGCTGATCGAGAGCGCGTCGCGCGCGGCGCTTCAAGCGACGCTGCGCGCGTGGCAACCGGTTCTGCGGACCATCAAGGGCGTTCTGCGCTGGAATCTGGAAGTCGATCCGCTCGACATCTGACGACGGGCAAAAGCCTGGCCCGCTGCTGAGGCTAACCCGCGCCGCGGGATATCCAAATGTCTTTGCAGTGCGCGTACCGGGCTGCTTACCGCGTTTATTGACGGTCACTCCACGAACAACCGCAGCGCGCCGTAGCGGCCCGCGCCGGCGTCAGTCAATAGCGCCAGCGGTTGCGCGCTGCTCGTGCGCGTGTGCGCATCGCATTGGCGTAGCCTGGAGTCGGGATCGCCGCAGACGCGACTGGCCGCGCAGCACGCACCACGCGGGCGCTGCGAGCATGACGGTCAAGTTGAGCGGGTTGCCGGTCGCGCGCTGACGATCGAGATTCACTGATGCACTGCATGGGTCGACCTCGCGGAATTCAACACAGATTGCCGCTTACTACCGCACAGCGTCGCCCGCCTGATCTTGCGAACGGCGCGCGTCCGCAGGCACTCGGGAGACCGAGCACGTCGCACCGCGGATAAACAAAATTGCGCACATAGCGCACATCGACCAGATCCCGGCCACTACCAGCCACTTTTCCATTTCAACCACCTCGTCTAACCCCGTATCGTGCGCTTATGCGCATCCGTGTTTCTGTATTAACGGCGCGTCGCGGGATTCGATAAGGGCTGTCGAAAAAGAAATTTATAAGGGAAAGTACTGATCTCCGCTTGCACCGATCCAACCTGCATCGATTCGCCGCAAAGCCCGGTGATACAAGGCTTTCATGGTGGTGCAACCAATCCGTCAGGATGGTTGCACCTTTTTATTGGGAAGCGTACGATTCGGCCAACTTTCAGTCTTTTGGCCGGCCCGGGTTGGTCGGCATATGTCGGCATATAGAAGGAATTATGGCTAGCACCACCCTTGGCGTTAAGGTCGACGACCTCCTGCGTTCCCGGCTGAAAGATGCCGCTACCCGTCTCGAACGCACTCCCCATTGGCTGATCAAGCAGGCGATCTTCGCGTATCTCGAGCGGATCGAACACGGCCAGTTGCCTGCTGAGCTGTCCGGCGTTCAAGGCTCGGCGGATCTCGCCGACGGCGCCTCGGTGGAAAACGAAGAAGACGGCGCGTCGCATCCATTCCTCGATTTCGCGCAGAACGTGCAACCGCAATCAGTGCTGCGCGCGGCGATCACGGCGGCCTATCGCCGTCCTGAGCCCGAATGCCTGCCGTTCCTGCTCGGTCAGGCGCGCTTGCCGGCGAACCTCGCTAACGACGTGCAAGGCATGGCGAGCAAGCTGGTCGAAACCTTGCGCGGCAAGAGCAAGGGTGGCGGCGTCGAAGGACTAATTCACGAGTTTTCGCTGTCGAGTCAGGAAGGCGTCGCGCTGATGTGCCTCGCCGAAGCGCTGCTGCGGATTCCCGATCGCGCCACCCGTGACGCGCTGATCCGCGACAAGATCAGCAAGGGTGACTGGAAATCGCACGTGGGCCAGGCGCCGTCGCTGTTCGTCAACGCAGCAACGTGGGGCTTGATGATCACCGGCAAGCTGGTCACGACCAATAGTGAAACCGGCCTCTCCTCGGCGCTCACACGTCTCATCGGCAAGGGCGGCGAGCCGCTGATCCGCAAGGGCGTGGATATGGCGATGCGCCTGATGGGCGAGCAGTTCGTCACCGGCGAGAACATCTCCGAGGCGCTGGCGAACAGTCGCAAGTTTGAAGCGCGCGGTTTCCGCTACTCGTACGACATGCTCGGTGAAGCCGCGACCACGGAAGTCGACGCGCAGCGCTATTACGCCTCGTACGAACAGGCCATTCACGCCATTGGCAAGGCAGCAGGTGGCCGTGGCATCTACGAAGGCCCGGGCATCTCGATCAAGCTTTCCGCGTTGCACGCACGCTATTCGCGCTCGCAGCAGGAACGCACGATGAGCGAGTTGCTGCCGCGCGTGCGCTCGCTCGCGATCCTCGCGCGCCGCTACGACATTGGCCTGAACATCGACGCTGAAGAAGCGGACCGACTCGAAATCTCGCTGGATCTGCTTGAAGCACTGTGTTTCGATCCGGAACTGGCGGGCTGGAACGGGATTGGTTTCGTGGTGCAGGCGTATCAGAAGCGTTGCCCGTTCGTGATCGACTACATCGTTGATCTGGCGCGTCGCAGCCGTCACCGGATCATGGTCCGTCTCGTGAAGGGCGCGTACTGGGATACGGAAATCAAGCGCGCACAGGTGGATGGCCTCGAAGGTTATCCGGTCTACACGCGCAAGATCTATACGGACGTGTCGTACCTCGCCTGCGCGAAAAAGTTGCTCAGCGCACCCGACGCCGTTTATCCCCAGTTCGCGACGCACAACGCGCATACGCTCTCCGCGATCTACCATCTCGCGGGCCAGAACTATTACCCGGGCCAGTACGAATTCCAGTGCCTGCATGGCATGGGCGAGCCGCTCTACGAAGAAGTCACGGGACGCGACAAGCTGAACCGTCCGTGTCGCGTGTATGCACCGGTCGGCACGCACGAAACGCTGCTCGCGTATCTGGTGCGCCGTCTGCTGGAAAACGGCGCGAACACTTCGTTCGTGAATCGCATCGCAGACGAAACTGTCGCAATCAAGGACCTGGTGGCGGATCCGGTCGAAGAAGCGTCGAAGATCGTGCCGTTGGGTGCGCCCCACACGAAGATTCCGCTGCCGCGCAATCTGTATGGTGCAGAACGGCTCAATTCGATGGGTCTGGATCTGTCGAATGAGCATCGGCTGGCGTCGCTTTCGTCGGCGTTGCTGGCGAGCGCGCATCATGGGTGGCGTGCTGCGCCGATGCTCGAAGATAACGAGATCGCCGTGGGTACGCCGCGCGATGTGCGCAACCCCGCCGACCACCGCGATCTCGTCGGTACCGTGGTAGAAGCCACCTCGGAACACGTGAGCGCTGCGCTCGCGCATGCTGTCGCTGCCGCGCCAATCTGGCAGGCGACGCCGGTGGAAGCACGCGCCGATTGCCTCGCACGCGCCGCTGATCTGCTCGAAGCGCAGATGCACACGCTGATGGGTCTCGTGGTACGCGAAGCGGGCAAGTCGCTGCCGAACGCCGTGTCGGAAATCCGGGAGGCGATCGACTTCCTGCGCTATTACTCGGCGCAGATTCGCACCGAATTCTCCAACGACACGCACCGCCCGCTCGGCCCGGTAGTGTGTATCAGCCCGTGGAATTTCCCACTGGCTATTTTCATGGGGCAAGTAGCCGCTGCGCTGGCCGCTGGCAATACGGTACTCGCGAAGCCGGCTGAACAAACTCCGCTGATCGCCGCGCAAGCCGTGCGAATTCTGCGCGAAGCCGGGGTGCCGGCGGGTGCAGTGCAACTGCTGCCGGGTGACGGCGAGACCGTGGGCGCAGCGCTGGTTGCGGATGCCCGCACGCGGGCCGTGATGTTCACTGGCTCGACGGAAGTTGCACGCCTGATCAACAAGACGCTTTCGAGCCGTCTGGATGCCGATGGCAAACCGATTCCGCTGATCGCCGAAACGGGTGGTCAGAACGCGATGATTGTCGATTCGTCGGCGCTCGCCGAGCAGGTGGTGGCGGACGTGCTGAACTCGGCCTTCGACTCCGCCGGTCAACGGTGTTCTGCGTTGCGCGTTCTTTGTTTGCAGGACGACATCGCGGACCGCACGCTCGAGATGTTGACGGGCGCAATGCGCGAACTCGCGGTGGGCAATCCGGATCGCCTGTCGATCGACCTGGGTCCGGTGATCGACGTGGACGCAAAGCGCGGTATCGATACACACGTCGCAGCGATGCGCGAGAAGGGCCGCAAGGTCGAGCAGTTGCCGATGCCGGAAGGTTGCGCGCAAGGCACCTTCGTGCCGCCGACGCTAATCGAACTCGACAGCATCGACGAACTGAAGCGCGAGGTATTCGGTCCGGTACTGCACGTAGTGCGTTATCGCCGCAGCGCGCTGGACAAACTGCTCGAGCAGATCCGCGCGACCGGTTACGGCCTCACGCTCGGCATCCACACGCGCATCGACGAGACCATTGCGCACGTCATTAGCCGCGCGCATGTCGGCAACATCTACGTGAACCGTAACGTGGTGGGCGCGGTAGTCGGCGTGCAGCCGTTCGGTGGTGAAGGGTTGTCGGGCACGGGTCCGAAGGCGGGCGGCGCGTTGTATCTGCAACGTCTGCTGGCCACGCGCCCAGCCGGCTTGCCGAAATCGTTGACGCAGGCACTTGTCGCCGATGCGCCGCAGGCCGCTGAAAACAGCGACAATCCGGCCTCGGCGCTGACGACGTTGCGCGACTGGCTCATCGCCGAGCGCCAACCTCAGTTGGCTGCACGTTGCGACGGTTATTTGTCGCAAGGGCTCGCGGGCGCCACGGCGGTGTTGCCGGGACCAACCGGCGAACGCAACACCTACACACTCGGCGCACGCGGCACGGTGCTGTGTGTGGCGTCGACGGCAAGCGGCGCGCGTGTGCAATTCGCGGCGGCGCTGGCTACTGGCAATCGCGCGCTGTTTGAGGGCGCAGCCGGCGAGCAATTGGTGTCAATGCTGCCCGCTTCGCTCAAGCCGTTTGCGAGCGTGAAGAAGAGCGCCGATACACCGTTCGACGCGGTGCTGTTCGAAGGCGATAGCGACGAACTGCTTGCGCTGGTGAAGGAAGTCGCGAAGCGCTCCGGGCCGATTGTTTCGGTGCAGGGCGTAGCGGCGCGCGCGCTGGAAAGCGGGGATGAGGACTACGCGCTCGAACGTCTCCTGACGGAGCGTTCGGTCAGCGTGAACACGGCTGCCGCAGGCGGCAATGCGAATTTGATGACGATCGGTTGAGCGAACCTTTAACCGTCGATTCAATAAAACGGAAGCGGTACGACGACCACGAAACCGCTCCAATATACCTGGTACCAAGGAGAAGCTATGCAACACAAGATGAACCAGCTGGCAGGCGCTGCACTCGTGGCTGCCATGTCGCTGGCGGGGACCGCACAGGCTCAGCAGGCCGAAGACGTGAAGGTAGGTTTTGCGGGTCCGATGACTGGCGCGCAGGCTCACTATGGCAAGGACTTCCAGAACGGCATCACGCTGGCTGTTGAACAGATGAACGCGACGAAGCCGGTGATCGGTGGCAAACCGGTGCACTTCGTGCTGGATTCGGCGGACGACCAGGCTGACCCGCGCACCGGTACAACGGTCGCGCAGAAGCTGGTGGACGACGGCATCAAGGGCATGCTCGGCCACTTCAACTCGGGCACGACGATCCCGGCTTCGCGCATCTACGCGAACGCAGGCATCCCCGAAATCGCCATGGCGACGGCGCCTGAATACACGCAACAAGGC
>FTKM01001953.1_pt1 | contig 13862 bp, 8 predicted proteins | sample 1658051 | NCBI WGS metagenome assembly FTKM01 (sample SAMEA3914794, study PRJEB12502) | metagenome | biome: forest; material: soil | place: Canada | collected 2011-07-05 | depth 0.1 m | reverse complement strand
AACACGATCATGTCGGTGTCGAGATGCGTGCCGTCGGCGAACTGCATGCGGTGCGTGCCCGCCTCGCCGTCGATGATTTCGAGTGTCTGCTTGCCTGTATGAACCTGCACGCCCAACTCTTCGATCTTGCTGCGCAGCACGCGCCCGCCGCCATCGTCGACCTGCACCGCCATGAGGCGCGGCGCAAACTCGACCACGTGCGCGGCCAGCCCCATATCGCGCAGCGCCTTCGCACACTCAAGGCCGAGCAGGCCGCCGCCTACCACGACGCCAGTTTTGGCGCGCACCCCACAGGCCTGCATCGCTTCCAGATCTTCAATGGTGCGATAGACGAAGCAGTCCTGACGGTCGTTGCCTTTGATGGGCGGCACGAACGGCGACGAACCGGTGGCAAGAACAAGCTTGTCGTAGGAGAGCGTCTCACCGGTCGAAATACTCACGGTGTGCGCCGCGCGGTCGATCGCGACGGCCTTCGCATTCAGCTTGAGCAAGACGTTTTCGCGGTCGAAAAATCCCGGCTTGACGAGCGACAGATCGTCGGCGGATTTGCCCGCGAAGAATTCGGACAGATGGACGCGATCATAGGCGGCCCGCGGCTCTTCACATAGCACCGTAATGTGCAGCGCCGAATTCGCGTCGTCCACCAGGCACTCGAGCAGCTTGTGACCCACCATTCCGTGGCCAATCACGACAACGTTCATCACAGCGGTTTGATCCGAGGCTGCATTCGTTTCCAACGCGGTTCGCGACATGATTTTTCGTCCGGCAAATAAAAAACGTCCCGTGGATCCAGTCACTGGGTGACTGCATTCAGGGGACGCCGTTGTCCAAAAAGCTCTTGATCTAAAAAGGAGACGCTTACTGCATGCTGGCCGGACCGTCGTTGGTCCGCCGCATCTTCTAACGCAAGGCTTGTGCCATGCAGCACGATTCCAGCGATAGCCCGGTGCGCCGGGCGTTGCGGATGTGCGGTGTCAAAGCGGGGCAAAGGCCAGGACGCAAATTGATGCGGTGAAGCACAGGGCTGGTGCGATGCAGCACTTGATACGTGCAGCCATGCATCACACGCTGCTATCGATACGCACCCGCGCGGCCTGAATCGGCGCGGCCACCACGAGCCCTTCCGCCGGCAGCGCCCAGGCCATCCAGCGCGTGCGATGCAACACCACCAGCACGAATGCAATCGCTGCAATTACGCCAAAGGTCGCAAAGCCCATCTGATAGCTACCGGTGTTTTCCTTGGCAATCCCCATGATCACCGGCAGATAAAAACCGCCGATGCCACCCGCCGCGCCGATGATCCCCGACATCAAACCGGTCTTGCCCTTCCAGCGCTGCGGCACCAACTGGAAGGTCGCGCCGTTGCCAAGTCCGAAACACAGATAAGTAGCCACCAGCAGCGCGATCCCGGCAGACAACGGCGGCATCCATGCAGCGAACGCAAAGTCGCACAGTGAAATCCCGGCGAGCAGCAACACCAGCGCACGCACTCCAGAGATCCGATCCGCAATCAGACCGCCAATGGGACGCACCAGCGCGCCGGTGAAAGCAAGCAGCGACATGAAGAGTCCCGCTTCAAGCTTCGGCAATTGATAGAGCGACACCAGCAACGTCGTCACATAAGACGACATGCCGACAAAGCCGCCAAAGGTAATGCTGTAGACGAGCATCACCACCCACGTATCGCTTTCAGCGAGCACGCTGCGGTAATGCTTCGGCAGCACGGCGATGGCTAGCAATGCCCCGAGCACCGGCAACAGCAACACCCCTGTTTTGCCCGAACCAAACACGCCGGCATGCACGGCGAGCACCAGCGCGATCAGACCCGCCAGCGTGATGCAGAAGCTGCGAAACGCACGCGGTGCGCTGCCCGATTTCGGCCCAAGATCCTTCGCCCAAAAGAACAGCGCGACGGCTGCCAGTGCCAGCAGCGGCAGTGCCGCACCCGCTGCTTTCGTCCAGCCGAAATGATCGGCAATCCCAGGGAACATGAAGCCGTCCAGCACTGCGCCGATGTTGCCAGCCGCCGCAAGTCCCAGCACGAGGCCTTGAATCTTGGGCGGATAGTTGCTGCCCGCCATCGGCAACGCGACTGCGAAGCTTGCGCCGCCCACGCCGAGAAACACACCCAGCACCAGCAGCATCACGTACGAGGGTGCCGCTGGCGACAGCAGCAGCACAATCGAAGGCACGGCCGACAAGGCCACGCCCATCAGCGCGATGCGTCGGCCATCGTAGGCCTGATACAGATTGCCGAGCGTCACACGCAAAATCGCTGCACCGAGCACGGGCACCGCGACGAGGAAGCCCAGTTCTGCGGGCGACATCGCGATGTCCTTGTGAATGAACGGTGCGAGCGGCCCGAACATCACCCACACGGTGAAGCCGGTATCGAAGTAAAAGAAGCACGCCAACAACGCACGCCAATTGCCGCTCGCCAGCGAATTCAAAAGATGTTTCATGGGTCTCTCTCGCAACGGTGAAAACGAGGCGCAAAAAAAAAGCGTCCCGAGTACCGGCCGCACCTGATTGCTCGGGTGCATGCCTGGTACTCGGGACGCCGTTGTCCCTGCGGGTCGCCCGATACGGGCACCCCATCAAGATTCGATACGCTGAGGTCTTCGTTGACCCCGGGACGCATCAATGCAATAGACATGCCATGTGCGCGCGCCGCAGCGCCGGATCAAGCTTTCGCTGTGCCAAACCGGCCGCGTCCGGGCAGCGTCAATCGCACGCCGCATAAGGTGCAGCGCGACAGTCACCCGCTGCGCTACGGGCTCGATTTCCGATTGACGGCGGGCCGTTCTCTTCGCTTCACCCGCTCTCGCCACGCCGTGCGCGAAGCGCGTTCACGGCGCGCAGATGAATTGACTTGGTGCAAGCGGTGGTGCATCGCACCATGATCTCGCACTGCTGCTATGCCCCTCGCGCGGGTGGGGTCATGCACGCTTTTGGGCGGCGCGGTACCATCCACGCGGTAACATCGATATCCGCGCTGGAGCGACCCCACCGCATAGCTTCATCACAGTGAGAGACGCGCAGCGCTCGCGCGTCCTGCTTCCCTTGACGCTATCCCGCAGAACACACTCCCGCAGCGCCAACGTGGCCCAAAGAAGCCGCTCGACTTTCTCTACCCTACATACGGCATGTCACATCATCCGAAGACAGTTCGACCGCTCGTGATCGCGTCGGTCATGGCATCCATGGCGATGGTCGCCATCGAGGCAACCATCGTATCGACCGCCATGCCGCAGATCGTCACGCAACTCGGCGGCCTGCATCTCTATAGCTGGGTCTTCTCGTCTTTTCTGCTGGCGCAGACCGCCATGACGGTGGTGTTCGGCAAGCTGGCCGACCTGTTCGGGCGCAAACCGGTTGCTCTCGTGGGCATCGCGATCTTTCTGGCGGGTTCGGTGCTCGCGGGCTTCGCGTGGTCAATGCCCTCGATGATCGTGTTTCGTCTGATTCAGGGCATCGGTGCGGGCGCGATTCAGCCCGTCACGCTGACGATCGTCGGCGATCTCTATCCAGCACGCGAACGCGGCAAGATCCAGGGCTATCTGGCCAGCGTCTGGGCCATCGCGGCCGTGATCGGACCGATGGCGGGCGGCTTGCTGATTCGCGACCTGTCGTGGGCGTGGATCTTCTGGATCAACATCCCTATCGGGATCGCTTCGGCGGCTGGCTTCATCTTCTATCTGCATGAGCACGAGAGGCATGAGCGCCCGTCCATCGATCTGGCCGGCGCTGCGCTCTTCACCCTTTCGATCGGATCGCTGATGATGGGCCTCACCGACGCGGGCGAATCCAGCAACACCCTGGTGCTGTTCGAGTTCGCACTCTTTATCGTCAGCGGTGTGCTGTTCGTGCTGCAGGAACGCCGCGCCGCCGATCCGATGATCTCATTCGCGCTGTGGGGGCATCGGCCCATCGCCGCATGCAACGTCGCCACCGTGCTCTCGGGTATGGCGTTAATGGGCCTGACGAGTTTTTTGCCTATGTATGTGCAGGGCGTGCTGGGCCGCTCGCCGGTCGTCGCCGGTCTTGCGTTGACGATGATGATGGTGGGCTGGCCAAGCGGCGCGACTTTCGCCGCGCGTTCGTTCCACCGGCTGGGACTGCGCCGCACGCTGATTGGCGGCAGCCTGTTCCTGCCGCTCGGCGCCATCTTCTTCGCGATGCTCAATCCTCAAAGCACGCCTGTGTTCGCCGGCATCGGCTCGCTGGTGATGGGGCTGGGTATGGGCATTGTCAGCGTCAGCTCACTGATTCTGATTCAGGAGATCGTCAAGCCGTCCGAGCGCGGCAGTGCGACCGCATCGAATCTGTTCTCGCGCAATCTGGGCAGCACGCTCGGCGCGGCTATGTTCGGCGCCGTGCTGAACTACGGGCTAGCTCATTCGTCGAGCGTCGCCGCGGTCACTTCGGACCAGTTGCGTCAGATCCTCAACGCGGTGCCCGGCAATGCCGCGAGCAGCGATGCTGTACGGTTGGTGCTGCATCAGTCTTTGCATCTGACCTTCGCGTCGATTCTCGTGATCTCGCTCATTTCGGTGATCGCACTGGTGATGGTGCCCGCCATCAAGCTCGGCCAGCCGCAGCCCGCCTCGGCGAACTAGAGCCCAACGGACCAGAAGCAAACGGGCTAGAAGCAAACGAAACAGAACCAGACGAACCAGAACCAGACGGGACTCGCGGCTTCGCCCTTATTTGGCGCACGCGAGGCGCCCGTTTGGCTTCTAGCGCCCCGAATCTGGCGCACAAACACTAGCTTTGCTGATTGCGAAACAGGGTTCAACCCGGCAACCTGAAGACACCGCGCCTTTCACGCGGCTGACACGACGGCCAAATCAGCGGCTGGTTCAGCGTCGTTCCAGATTCCGGGGCTTAAAAAAATGCGAGAGATCTCCTACGAAGAGCAAACCGTCAACGCGACAAATCCCCTCGCGCGCTTTGCCCATCGAACCCGCATGCTGGTTGCGCTAAAGCTCGCAGTTCGAGCTTGCCCCGAACACGCGACTGTCGTCGATTTCGGCGCCGGACCGGGCTTGTTCCTGCATACCTTGGGTCAGACGCGGCACGACGTGCATCTGATCGGCCACGATCCGTTTGTTGCCCCTGCTTTCCCCGAGATCAAATACGCCGAGTCGTTCTCCCATATCGACGACGCTTCGGTCGATGTGTTGACCGCGTTCGAGGTCTGCGAGCACCTCTACCCGCAAGAGATCGATCAGCTACTCGACGATGCCACACGCGTCATGAAGCCTGGCGCGTCGCTCATCATCTCGGTGCCGATCATGTACGGCCTCGCGGTCTTCCCCAAGGTGCTCAACTGGATGTGGCGCCACCGCAAAACCACGACCGAATATCACGTCGACGAGATTTTTCGCTCCGCAGTGGGGGCGCGCGTCTCGCGGCCCGAGAATCCGCGCGGCACACACAAGGGCTTCGACTTCCGCGAGCTGCGCGACATCGTCGATCGGCGCTTCACAGTCTCGCATGTGCGGCACAGCCCCTTTGCATGGATGCCGTGGTGGCTCAGTTCCCAGTACTTCATGATTTGCCGCAAACCCGCGTAGCCGCCGCTGCGTAACCCGTTATCCGGACGTCGTCCGGCTCACCTTGTTGCGCGGGGTTTTACCCGCCTCGCCTCACCTCGTTTCGTCAGATCTTTACGCACGCCGAATCAAGGCGTCGCGTGCCGACACGCTCAATCTCTGGCATCCGGTTTGCTGCACGCCTCACCGGCGTGCGCAATCGAACGTTGTCAAGGCGAAGCGATCGCGAGCGCAGATCAAATCCGTGCACGTTCGATGCGTATCGTTGCCAAATCCGATACAGTGAGTTGCCACCGCGCTATCGCTAACGGTGGCCTGTCAATTCTAGAATTTGCTTAATCGTTTCGGCACCGGTCCATGCACTCCACAACGGACCAGGTCGAAACACACCGCCGGAAGTTTTACCCCGTGCGGCAGCAGCACCCTGCAAAGCGTCTCCCGCAAAACAGCAAATCAATAAAATTGTCGGACACCTCATGCAAACAAAGAAAAACACCATCCCTGGAAAAGCGTTGCGTGCCCTCTTCGTTGGCGCGCTGTGTCTCGGATCCGCCTGCGCCAGCGCCGACCAGTTCGGCATCCAGGTCGCCGGCGGTGTCGCGGACCATGACATCAAAAAGGCCGACCTGGGTTTCGTCTGGGACCCGGGTCTGACATGGTGGGAAATAGGCGGCTACCACTTCACCCTGGTGGGTGAGGCGCACGCGGCCTATTGGGACATTCAGGAGGATCACGCCTCGCATCCGGATATCTGGGAATTTGGTCTGACGCCGGTGTTTCGCTTCATCAAGAGTTCAGGATGGTTCCGGCCATATTTCGAGGCCGGCGTGGGTGTACGGCTGCTGTCACACGTACGCGAGACCGACGACAGAACCTTCTCGACGTCGTTCCAGTTTGCAGACATGGTGGGGATTGGCGCGCAATTCGGCGCCCATCAGCAGTATCAGGGGGGCTTTCGCTTCCAGCACATCTCGAACGCCAGCATCAAGGACCCGAATCCCGGCGCCAACTTTAGCGAGATTTACCTCCAGTACAACTTCTGACGGCCCGACCTCGGGGCGCCCGGCATAGGGGCGCAAAACTTTATTCCGTGTCGGCTTAGTAACAACACGTGTTCCGCATTATGGCAACTGCGTGATATGGTTGAGTTGCATCAAAGGACGGCTCATGCGCCACCGGACGGGCGACCCTGCGAAGGTCGCGCGCCGGGCGGTTCGCCCCCATGCGCTGCACGCAACTCATCGTAGAGAGCCTCGACATGAGTGATGTACGCCTTCATCTGAGCCCACGCGACCGCGTGGAACTGCTTTGCTGGCTCACCTGCGGGAGCCTTGGTGCCTATTATCTGAACGAGACCTGGCCGGAACCCTCATTTCATGTCCAGACGGCGCATAAGTGGCTGGACCGTCACTTACGGGAAGCTGACTGGCTGAGCGTGGCCCGACTCTCGGCGCTGGCGCTGGAAATTGCCAACCGGCACGCGCGCTTCGTCGACGCCGAGTGGGCGCGCGACGCGGTCGAAGAAATCATTGATACCGACGACCTCAACTTCCAAGCACGTCTGGTCCTGCAGGTGCTGACCGACTGCGAACGCGCGCTAGCGGACAAACGCATCGCCGACTGAGCGACGATCCGCCAGACGACAGGGGGACGAAGACGGTGGCGCAGACGCTCATGCGGATGCGCGAGCCGCGCATTCGTGCGGCGATGCTTGCACAATGCGCGGCGCTGGCCGTCCGCCACGCGAACCTCAACTCACCTGCGCCCCTCTGCATGTCCATCAGTGCTGCACTTTGGGCCAGATCCGGTCACGCCCGGACGCGGCAAACCCTCGCGGCACACATTTACGACGCACACGCGAGGCACAAATCTGTGCCATTTAGTTAGCCATGCTGATCACATTGATGGCCGACGCGCTCAAGAAACCCATCACCCGCAACAGCCTCACCGCGCATCCGGGACGCACTTGCTGCTACGCTAGCACCGCACACACAATAGAGCGCCAGGTCGCCAGAATATGCCCGCCACCCGAACGGACCTTCAATGAGACATCCGCGCCAGCGTCCTCCACAGTTTTCCGGCGACCATTCGCACGCCGATCTGCGCGACCTGACCTTGACGTTTGCACCCATCGCGATCCTCGTGGTGATCGTCGTGACCCTCGTCGTCTGGCTCGTCAATCCGGCGCCGCCGCGCACCATCGTCATGAGCGCGGGTCCTCACGACAGCTCGTTCCTGCTGGCCGCCGAAGAATATAAAACCATCCTCGCTCGCAATGGCATCACGCTCAAAGTGCTGGAGTCCGATGGCTCTTTGCAGAATCTGCAACGGCTGCTGGACCCCAAACAGCACGTCGATGTTGCCCTCGTACAGGGCGGCGTGTCGGACGGCCTGCCTATTTCATCGCTGATGTCGCTTGGCAGCGTGTTCTACGATCCGGTCGTGGTGTTCTACCGTGGCAGCAGTATCAACGGCCTCGCGCAACTCGAAGGAAAACGCATCGCCATTGGCCGCGAAGGCAGCGGCACGCGAGTGCTGGCGCTCAAGCTGCTGGAGGCGAACGGCATCCGGCCGGACGGCGCAACGCCGCTCTTGCCCTATGACGGACTGCAAGCCGCGACGAAGCTGGTGGCGGGCGATGTCGATGCGGCGATTCTGAACGGCGACTCGGCCACCCGCGCATTGATGTTGCGACTGCTTCGGGTGCCGGGCATTTCGGTGATGAACTTCGACGAAGCGAGCGCTTATACGCGGCTCTTTCCCTATCTCGACGAAATCGACCTGCCGCCCGGCGTGCTGGATCTCAAACACCGGATTCCACCCGATACCATCCATCTGATCAGCCCCACGGTGGAAATCGTGGTCCGCTCCAACCTGCATCCGGCCATCTCCGACCTGCTGATCGAAGCCGCGCAGGAGATTCACGGCATGCCGGGGCTGCTGCAACACGCCGGTCAGTTTCCGAGTCTGTCCGTGCGGGAATACCCGATCAGCGAAGACGCGCAGCGTTACTACAAGACCGGCAAGAGCCTGCTCTATCGCAGCCTGCCGTTCTGGCTCGCCAGCGTGGTCGATCGCACTCTCGTGCTGCTGGTGCCGCTGGCGGTGCTGCTAGTGCCGGGACTGCGCGTAATCCCGGCACTTTACCGCTGGCGCGTGAGGTCACGCATCTACCGGTTCTACGGCTCGCTGATCGCGATCGAACGCGAAGCGCTGAAAGATCCGTCACTACAGGAACGTCACGTGCTCTTCCAGGAACTCGACCAGATCGAGGCGGCACTCAACGAATTGCGCATGCCGCTCGCGTATGCGGACGCTTTCTACGTGCTGCGCGAGCATGTCGGATTCGTGCGCGCGCAGTTGAAGCCGGTTTGAGGTGTTCTCTTGCGCGTCGCTTGCGGAGATGTGACGGTGCCTTTCGTTTGTGAGAGCCGTAACCGGAGCACGCCAAATCCTTTCGCCATGCTTACGGTCAATGTGACTGCCTTCACGTCCGGATACCGGCTGTTATGACTGACAACGTGCAGCCGAACTTACCCCAGGGCACTGAAGCGTTACGGAAGTTTGCACAGTCGGCTTGTCGTAACCCGTTGTAATCTCCCAATGGGTCACGCACTTCAGAAACAAGGGTCGCTCACATTACACTGCACCGCATGGCTCTACCCACTCCGTTGTCGACGGCCCCGCCCCTCATCGCAAGCTGTTACGCCACGCTGCCTCCCATGCCCGCATCGAAAAATTCGTGCGGCATGCCGCTGGTTGGTCAGACGCATCGCGAACCGCGCTGCCAGCATCGCTACAGATTGTCAACGAGGCGCCACATGGTGACAACGCGCGCGAAACGTGGCACTTTTCCGCAGTTGCGTGTCGTTCCGACCCCCAACGGGCAACTCCTTCACCCATATCAGTACAAGTTCAGTTTTCGGAGATTCTTATGAGCGAAGCCGTGTCCAAGCAGCCGAGGCGCTCCCGCGGCAGGATTATCCTGATCGTCATTGTGCTGGCGCTGGTCGCGATTGTCGTGATTCACCTGCTTCGCCAGAAGAAACCCGCAGTCAAGACCCCGCCGCAAGTCGTCACAGTGGCGCCGGCAACAACCGGTCCGATGCCGGTGGTGCTGAACGAACTTGGCACCGTCACGCCTGTTGCGACCGTGACCGTGCTGCCGCAATTGAGCGGCTATCTCACGGCAGTGGGCTATCACGAAGGTCAAGAGGTCACTAAAGGACAGTTCCTTGCCCAGATCGATCCGCGCCAGTATGAGATATCCAAGCAGCAGGCCCAGGCGCAACTCGCCAAGGACAAGGCTTCGCTCGCGCAGGCCCATTCTGACCTCACGCGTTATACCGATCTGAACCAGCGCAAGTCGATTGCCGAACAGACCTTCGTCGACCAGCAGTTCCTCGTCCAGCAGGATGAGGCCGCGGTCAAGTCGGACGAAGCCAACATCGCGCAGTTCGACCTCGATCTCGCCTATTGCCATATCACCGCGCCGGTGTCCGGACGCGTCGGCCTGCGCCTCGTCGATCCGGGTAACTATGTGACGGCGTCGTCCTCGCCTGGCATCGTGGTGATCACAACCGTCAAGCCGACCACCGTGCAGTTCACCGTCCCGCAGGACTCGCTGGCTGCGGTCATGCAGCGTCTGGGCACAGGTGCCAGCCTGGCCGTCACGGCCTACAGCAGCGATAACAGCAGGCAGATTGCCAGCGGCACGTTGTACGCCGTCAGCAACCAGATGGCGACCGCCACCGGCACCGTGACCTTGCGCGCCACCTTTGCCAACGACGACGAGGCGTTGTTTCCGAACGAGTTCGTGAACATCAAGCTGCTGGTCGATACGATGCAAAACGCGGTACTGGTGCCAACGCCCGCTGTGCAGACCGGCGCGCCGGGTGACTATGTCTATCTCGTCAACGCCAACAACACCGTGTCGGTGCACAAGATCACCATTGGACCGAGCGATGGCAAGAACACGGTCGTACTGTCGGGCCTTGAAGCGGGCAACACGGTGGTGACAGACGGCATGGACCGGCTGAACGACGGCGCCGCTATCAAGCCCGTGCAAGCCAAGGCCGCGTCCGGCGCGGCAGCGGCAGCGGCATCGGCTACGGCATCGACTTCCGCATCGGCATCGGCAGATGCCGCTACGGCGGACTCCGCAGCAGCGGCGAGCGGTACGGCAGCTCATCACAAACATGCCCACGGCGGCGCGTCGGGCGCGGCTGCCGCCTCCAACGCTTCGTAGACGCGGACCCACGCGCCAATGAATATCTCCCGTCTGTTTATTCTCCGGCCGGTCGCCACGCTGCTGCTGATGATCGCCCTCGTGCTGGTGGGCCTCGTCGCGGTACGTGTGCTGCCGGTCTCGTCGCTGCCTAACGTCGACTATCCGACTATCCAGGTCCAGACCTTCTATCCGGGTGCGAGCCCGGACGTGATGGCCACCACCGTCACCGCGCCACTCGAAGTGCAACTGGGCGAAATTCCCGGCTTGCAGCAGATGACGTCGTACAGCTCGGACGGCGCGTCGGTCATCACGTTGCAGTTCGACCTGTCGCTGAACCTCGACGTCGCCGAGCAGAACGTCCAGCAGGCCATCAACGCGTCCAACAGCTACCTGCCTAGCGGGCTGCCCGCGCCGCCGACCTACGCCAAGGTCAATCCGGCCGACCAGCCTATCCTGACGCTCGCGGTCACCTCGAAGTCGATGTCGCTGACGCAACTCGAAGACACCGCCAACAATCGCCTCGGCACCAAGATCTCCGAAGTCTCCGGCGTCGGTCTCGTGACCACCGCTGGCGGCAATGTCCCGGCTATCCGCGTGGAAGCGGACCCGCAGAAACTTGCCGCCTATGGCCTGAACATCGACGATCTGCGCACCCTGCTCAGCTACGTCAACGTCAGTCAGCCAAAGGGCAATTTCGACGGCCCCGACCTCGACTACACGATCAACGGCAACGACCAGATCTCGGACCCGAAAGACTATCTGAACACGGTGATCGCCTATCAGAACGGCGCGCCGGTGTTCATGCGCGACGTGGCCCGCGTGACCTCCGCTGCGCAGGACGTCGAACGCGGTGCCTGGTACAACGGCACGCCCGCCATCGTGCTCAACGTGCAGCGCCAGCCAGGCGCCAACGTGATCGCCACCGTCAACCAGATCATGAAGCAGTTGCCGCAGCTCGAATCGACGCTGCCCGCCGGCATGAAGGTCACCGTGGTGTCGGACAGCACGGGCGTGATCCGCTCGTCAGTCTCAGACGCGGCGCTTGAACTGGTGCTCGCGATCGTGCTGGTGGTGGCGGTGATCTTCGTGTTCCTGCGCAACGTGCCGGCCACGCTGATTCCAAGCGTGTCGGTGCCGGTCTCGCTGATCGGCACGCTGGCCGTGATGTACCAGCTCAACTACTCGATCGACAACCTCTCGCTGATGGCGCTCATCATCGCCACCGGCTTCGTCGTCGATGACTCGATCGTGATGATCGAGAACATCGTGCGCTATCTGGAGGAAGGCAAGACGCCGCTCGAAGCGGCGCTCGAGGGCGCCGGACAGATCGGCTTCACGATTCTGTCGCTGACCATTTCGCTGATCGCGGTGCTGATTCCGCTGCTGTTCATGGGCGGCGTGATCGGACGTCTCTTTAGCGAATTCGCCGTCACGCTAGCGGTGACGATCGTGATCTCGGCGGTGGTCTCGCTGACCGTGGTGCCAATGCTATGCGCCCGCATGCTGCGCGCTCAGGCCGAGCGCCATCCGAGCCGCTTTGAGCGGATCAGCGAAGGTCTGTTCGACAAGACCCTCGCCGCGTACGAACGCGGTCTTGCGTGGGTGCTCGAACACCAGGTGCTTACGCTGGTGGTGTTCGTCGGCACGCTGGTGCTTACCGGCCTGCTCTACGTGATTATTCCGAAGGGCCTCTTTCCGGTGCAGGACGTCGGCGTGATCGAAGGGATCAGCGTGGCCGACAACTCGGTCTCGTACACGGCAATGGTGGATCGCCAGGCGGCGCTCGCGGATGCGATCCTGAAAGACCCGGACGTCACGTCGCTCACGTCTTACGTGGGGATCGACGGCATCAACACGACGCTCAACAACGGCCGCTTCCTGATCAATCTGCGCGACAAGGACAAGCGCTCGCTGACGGCGCAGGAAATTGCCCGGCGCTTGCAGACCGAAGTCGCCAAGGTGCCTGGCATCAAGCTGTACATGCAGCCTGAGCAGGATCTGACGCTCGACACGACCGTCTCGCCGAACCAGTACAAGTTCGTGCTGCGCGGCCCGAGCCAGCAGGCGTTCAATCAGTACGTGCCGGCGCTGATCGACAAGATGAAGCAGATTCCGTCGATCACGGACGTGCAAAGCGACATGAACACCAATGGCAATAGCGTGTACGTCGAGGTCAACCGGCAGCTCGCCGCGCGCTACGGCATCACGCCGGCCACCATCGACAACGCGCTGTACGACGCGCTCGGGCAACGCATCGTCTCGACCATCTTCCAGCAGTCCGACCAGTACCGCGTGATTCTGGTCGCCAAGCCGGAAAGCCTGCCTACCGTGCAGTCGCTCGGCAACCTGTACCTGCCGAGCCAGACCAGCAGCAGCGGCCAGGTGCCGCTCGCCGGCATCGCGAAGATCAGCATCACGAAGTCGCCGCTGGTGATCAGCCACCTCGCGCAGTTTCCGGCGGTCACCGTCTCCTTCAACCTGGCGCAAGGCGCCTCGCTGAGCACCGCGGTGGACCGCATCAATCAGGCTGAAAAGAGTGTGAAACTGCCGCCGTCGATCACTTCGTCGTTCCAGGGCGCGGCCCAGGCGTTCGAAGATTCGCTGTCGAGCGAGGTGTATCTGCTGATCGCTGCACTGGTCGCTGTCTATATCGTGCTGGGCGTGCTGTATGAGAGCTTTATCCATCCGGTGACGATTCTCTCCACGTTGCCCTCGGCCGGTATCGGCGCCCTGCTCGCGCTGATGATCGCCGGTAGTGACCTGGACGTGATTGGCATTATCGGTATCGTGCTGCTGATCGGCATTGTCAAGAAGAACGCCATCATGATGGTGGACTTCGCGCTCGACGCCGAACGCAATCACGGCAAGCCGCCGCGTGAGGCCATCTTCCAGGCGTCCCTGCTGCGCTTCCGGCCCATTCTGATGACAACACTCGCCGCCATGCTCGGCGCCCTGCCGATGCTGCTCGGCAGCGGCACGGGTTCCGAACTGCGCCGTCCGTTGGGTCTGGCGATTATCGGCGGTCTGACGCTTAGCCAGATGCTCACGCTCTTCACCACGCCGGTGATCTATCT
>FTKM01647043.1_pt1 | contig 13884 bp, 8 predicted proteins | sample 1658051 | NCBI WGS metagenome assembly FTKM01 (sample SAMEA3914794, study PRJEB12502) | metagenome | biome: forest; material: soil | place: Canada | collected 2011-07-05 | depth 0.1 m | reverse complement strand
CGAGCACCTGATTTGCGACAACCCGGAGTTGGTGAAACTGGACGTGACGGTCAATCGGGGTTACGTCGCGATGCTGCTCACCGATTCAAAGGAGATTTCGTATCAGGATTCAGTTCGGTTGGACCAGATCAACTGGATTCGGAAGGTGCGCAATGCATGTGCCGATAACAGGTGCTTGCTGAATGCGTATCGCGCACGTATTCAGTATATCAAGGCAAAAATAGTAACCACCTACCCATCCTACCCAGAAGACGATTCCGAACAGGAAAGCGATTGACCCGCGCGCACCACTGCTGCGGTGGCTGCGCTCAGAAGTATCCTGATGGTCGGCCGCACGGGTTCGCCAGAGTTATCGAGGCCCATCCGACGTTTGCGATAGGCGGGCAACGTGTCGCTTTGCACGGACAAAACCCAATATGGGTGTTGAATCAAGCTCCCCGCGGCAAGCTGCGGGCTGTCAACAGCGCTTTCCCAAGCAGCGGATCTTCGATCAGCCTTCCCCGCAAGCCACGGGGAAGGCGACTCGTAGATTCATATGGCGTCATATTAGATAGAGTAATTTTCTTGAGAACATCCGATGCCTTGGCCCATTCCTCAATTTGTCCCCGTGGAGTATCCCAAGCCGCTATCGATACGCAATTGGGTACCCACGCTGCTTGCCATTGCCACAGTCGTAGCGGGCGCCGTGCTACTGCTATGGCAGAACGGCACGCCGACCAACACGCTCCGGTTCTGGTACTCGCTGGTTGGGGCACCACTGGTTGTCTGCGCCCTGGTGTTTGGTCTGAGGCTGGACAGTTGGGAGGATGATCAAACTGACGCCGAAGAAGTCGACAGGGAACAGCAACGGCTTACTGATATGTGGCGCGACTGGACCCGCCGCAGACTGTGCATTATCGATGTCGCAGCGTTCCCGGCAGCCACAGACGAAATCGATTCGTTTGCCGATGCAAAGGTCGATCTGCGGCTGAACTGGGATCGAACCATTGCATTTGAATGGGCGAAGGGCCGTTCAAATGCGTCTCGCCGGATACGACTGCTGTATCGTGTCGCTACGCGTTTTGCCGACTCCCTCCGGACCCGGCGAGAGGTCGTTCTCACTCTAATGCTCGATCACGCGTCACTCGAACAGAATGAAGCGTGGGCGAAGCGGACGATGCGTATTTTTGGCGGTATCGTCCCCGGCGTGATATTTCGCGTTGAAGTGCATCCCGCAACTGGCGGTGCGCAGTGGATTACGCAACAGGTGGACCGGATCGACACGGTCACGCGGCTTGTGATTACTGCGCAGATATGGATGAACGAAGAGGAGGAGCACACGTTCAGCGAGGGTGCCGCGGCATTTCTCGTCGAACCTCTCGCGACGGAGACAGGCTCAATCTATCGTCCCATGACGAGCGCAAGCGACACACTGAAGGTCGGGCTTGCGCAGATCATGCAGATGCAGGTGCTCCCTGAGCGTCTGGCGCATGTGTGGTTCGCCGGCTGCAGCGAGGACGAATCGTCCACCATCCGCTCGATGCCTACGGAGACGCCGAGCGCGCCCCCAACCGAATGTCTGCTCGATGGTTTTCTTGGTAATTCAGGGCCGGCGAGCGGCTGGATTGCGCTTGCAATCGCGATGGAAGCAATGCGGGGAGCCGGACCTCAACTGGTCGTCTGGCGCGAACCCGAGTCTGAATCCCTTCATCTGTGCACGATCTCGCCCCTGCCTCAAAAGGAAACAACGGTTTGAAGAGCGAAAAAAAACATATCCTGGGACGGGTTCTGATTGGAGCCGCGCTCATTGCAATTGTTGCGTGGGTGCTCTTCTTTACCGTGGACTTAAAAGATCTGGTCGCGTGGTTCACCCGCTATCGGAACATTCTTGTTCCTGCTGCACTCCTCGCCATCGCCGGAGCCGGTGTTCTTATTCAGCGACGCCGGCAGAAGCGGGACACGATCCAGCAGACATCCAGAGAGCAGGGTGCCGAGCCGGCACAGAAAACAGATCCCACAGCCAATGCCGCGAAGAACCGGGCAGACCAGGTCGTGCTCTGGGCGAAGGACCTGAAGCTGCACCTGAAGCAGAAGCGGTGGTTTCGCTGGGCCTACGTGCAACCCTGGGTGCTGGTTGCGGGCGACGCCTCGACAGTGACCGCGCTGATGCCGGAACTGGCAACGAAGGGCTCCCTGGTGACGGACGATGCCGTGCTGCTCTGGGGTGGCTTGGGCGCTGACGGTCGTCCCGATGAACTGTGGCTGCGCGAGATCCGTGGGCTGCGATGGAGCCGTCCACTCGATGCGATCGCGCTCGTGCTGGATGACGGAACGCTGTCGCTTAACCATCTGCAGGAGAAGAATCTCTGGGGTCTTCATCTTGCGCGCATCAGGGAAGTTCTGCGCTGGTCGGCTCCGGTGTATGTCGTTGACGTCGCCGGCACCGATTCCGTGCACCGGGTCGACACGCCGGTGACCGGCTGCGAGTTCACCCGTCCGCTCAGTTTATCCGCCGCTGAGACGGCGCTGTTTGACCTGCGCGACCGGCTCGCTGACCGCAGTGTGTACCAGCTCGCCGACAATGGTGACGACGCCTATGCCTCGGAACTATCCCGGCGACTCGATACCCGCGCGACGCCCCTCGCGCGATGGATCACGGGCCTGTCTGACTGGCAGCGCCGTCCGTTGCCGGTCGCGGGTGCCTTCTTTGCCCCGTTGTCTGCAGGTGGCGCATTGAAAGGGACGTCTTATAGCGTCCGACTGCCGCTGTGGCGCTATTTTGCTGATGCAACCAAACGCACGCCGGGCCGTCGCTCGTCCTCCCATCCGGACACGGTAATCTCGACGATCGTGGTGGCCCTCATCGGCATGTGGAGCATGGGCATGCTCATCTCCGGCATGAACAACGCGCACGAGGTCATGCTGACCACTGAGTCCCTGCAGACGCTCAAGCGCGCGAGCGACACCCCGGCACGCCTGCGTGCACTGCTCGGGCTCCAGCAGCGCATTGGCCTGCATGAGGCGCGTGTGCAGGAACATACGCCACTGCTCACCCGCTTCGGCCTGAACCACGACAGGGCCGTGCTCGACGCACTGTGGACGCCCTATGCGCGAGCTGCCCGACCGTTGCTCGTCGCGCCGGTACAGCAGGAAATCGAAGGCCAGCTCGTCGACCTTGGACAGATGTCGACGGCCCAGGTTGACAACCAGAGCAGCCAGATGGCACAGGATGGCCAGCAGACACTCAAGACCTATCTCATGATGGCCGACCCGCAACGTGCAGAAGCTGCCTTCATGACGCCGCAGCTTGAGCATCACTGGAACCTCGACACCGGCTTGCGGCCAGGCGAAAAGCTCGACCTGTCGGCGCAGCTGCTGGGCTTCTGGGCACAGCATTTCCCAACGCATCCCGAGTGGCGCATCGAGCCGCGCGAAGATCTCGTGGGCAATGTCCGCCAAACGCTGCTCGCGATCATCGGCGTGAAGAACTCCGAGGACACGATTTACCAGGGCATCCTCGACTCGGTCGGCCACAAATACCCCGACGAGACACTCGCGGCGCTCACCGCAGGCACGGATACCCGTGGCCTCTTTTCGACGTCTGCCAAGGTGCCAGGCGCCTTTACGCGGCAGGCCTGGGAGGGGTCCATCGAAGCCGCGATCGACGAAGCAGCGAAGCAGAACGGCGTCACGGCCAACTGGGTGCTCGGCAATACCAGTGGGAGTGGCAATGCGCAGGCCGGCGCAGCGTCGGATGCACAAACTCCCGAGGCGCTTCGCGACGCCCTGCGCAAACACTACTTCTCCGACTACGCCGAGCACTGGCAGGATTTCATGAACAGCGTCCGGTGCGCAGCGGCGCCCACGTTGCCCGCCGCTGTTGGACAGCTGAAACTCATCGCCGACGCGCGGCAGTCGCCGCTTATCGCGCTGATGAGGTCACTCGCCTGGCAAGGAGGAGCGGGCGCGCAGCAGGCCTCGCTCTCCGACGCGCTGGTCACCAAGGCACAGAATTTCTTTGGCAAGAAGGACGACGCGCCGCAGACCGCACAGGCTGCACCCGCAGGCCCGCTTGACGCCTCCTTCGGTCCGGTGCTCAAGCTGGTGGGCCAGGTGGGCAACAGCAATGCGACACCCGCTGCCAGCAGCGAACTGAGTCTGGAGCGGTTCACGGAACGTGTGATGACGCTGCGGCTGAAGTTGCAGCAGATCAGCGACAGCGCCGACGCCGACGACCAGGCGCGCCAGGTCGCGCAGGCGCTCTACCAGGGCAAGGGCTCGGAACTCTCCGACACGCTGTCTTACGCGCAACTCGTTGCCGCCAGTCTCGGTGAGCAGTGGGCGGGCATGGGCGCGGCGCTTTTCGTGGAGCCAGTCACGCAGGCGACGCGTACGGTGCTTGCACCCGCCGAGGCAAGCCTCAATGACGCATGGCGACAGACCGTCGTCGCCGCGTGGAACCGCTCATTCGCGGGTCGCTATCCGTTTGCGAACACGTCCAACGATGCGTCGTTGCCGGAACTCGCCCGCTTCCTGCGGCCGCAGGGTGGTCTCATCAGCACCTTCCTCTCCACCCAGCTCGCTGGCGCCCTGCAACTGCAGGGCGACCAGTGGGTACCGGCGTCCGGTGGAACGGGCGCGGGCAGCACGACGCGCGCGTTCGATCCCAACTTCCTGAAAGCCGTCAATACGCTGCAGCAGATCGCCGGCCACCTCCTCGCGCAGGGTGAACCGCAGTACACGTTCGCGCTTGAGCCGGTGCCCACGCCTGGCGTGACGGATACGTTGCTCACGCTCGACGCCCAGACGCTGCACTACTACAACCAGGTCCAGAACTGGCACTCGATGACGTGGCCGTCGAGCGATCCGCAGAGCGCCGGCACGCGGATCGAATGGCAGACGGATACAGCAGGCACGAACAAAAGCTTTGAGTTCAGCGGGCGCTGGGCGCTGGTGCGCATGCTCGAACGGGCAAAGGTCGAACCCGTGGACAGCGCGACATACCAACTGGTGTGGCAAGGCCGGCAGGCCAGCGTGGATTCAAAGCCCGGGCTGCCGAAGGCAGACAGCCCCGCGGACACCGACGCGCTGACTGAGGGGGAACCGCTCGTGCCCGCGCCGTCGGACATGACACATCCGTTGCGTTACCTGATCCGCACGGATGTGGGCAAGGGGCCGCTCGAATTGCTGGCGCTCAGGGGTTTTACGCTGCCCTCGCGCATCTTCATTGATCGCTCGGCGCCTGCCTCGAAGCAGCCTGTGTCCGCCGGTCCACCGCCGCTGCCCACGGCCGCACTGGCGGCCGCGAAACATGCTTCCGTGCCGATCCCACAGGGAAGTGTGCCGCAATGAAAATTCTCGTAACCACCTAGGCGGCGGGTCATGCCAGTCGCCGTAGTCGCCGTCTGCCCCGACGCCCTCAGCGTAAATCCTCAAAACGCCTGCGTAGCCGCAGGACAAGTCCGCACATTGCCAGACTGATTAGTCCACCATGACAGAGCCAACCCGAGATAACGAGATCCTGCGCTATTACGAGGCGGAAATGCGCTACCTGCGTGAAGCCGGCAAGGAATTCGCGCAGGCGTTCCCCGATCGTGCGCGTGAGCTGGACCTTGACCGCGTCGGCGAACGCGATCCGCATGTCGAACGACTTTTCGAAGGCTTCGCCTTCCTGATGGGGCGTCTGCGCCACAAGCTCGACGATGAGCTGCCCGAGCTGACCGAAGGCCTGGTCAGCATGCTGTGGCCGCACTACCTACGCATGATCCCGTCGCTTTCCATACTCGAGCTCATCCCGGAGAAGGGCGCGCTGCAGAAGCACGAAACGCTTGAAGCGGGTCTTGAGGCCACGTCTGACGCGGTGGGCGATGGCGATGCCGCGATCGAATGTGTGTACCGCACGACCCAAAAAGTCGACCTGTATCCGCTGGCCCTGAGCGAAGCGGGCATCTACGCGCGCGAGGATGGACGCTCCGTGATCCGTCTGCGTCTGGCCATCCAGAGCCAGACGGAGCGCGAGCGGCTGCAGGTGCCGTGCCTACGCCTGTACCTGAATGCAGACCGGCCCGTTGCGCTTGCCCTTTATGCCGCGCTTACGGCAAAGCCGGTGGCGATGCAGGTACGTGTGCCGGGCTGGCCCGAGGACCGGCCAGGGACGCCGATGTCCATGCCGGGCCTTCGTCTCGCGCCTGCGGGCTTCGCGGCCGAAGAGCGTCTGTGGCCCAAGGCCGATAACGCGTTTGGCGGCTATCAGCTGTTACTCGAATACTTCACTTTCCCCGAGAAGTTCATGTTTGTCGACCTGCTCGGGCTCGACATTCAGGCAATTCCCGCGTCGGCGGACTCGCTCGACGTCGAGGTCGTGCTCGAGCGTCCGTATCCGGATGACATGCGCTTCACTGCGGACAACGTCCGCCTGTACTGCACGCCCGTCATCAACCTGTTCCCCGTGGGTGCTGATCCCGTCAATGTCACGCAGCATGAAACCGAATACCGGGTGCGAGCGCGTGCGGAGCACGGTTCACTCATCGACATCTATTCGGTGGATGGCGTCGAGTATTTCGAGCGCGGTCGACGTCACGAATACGTGCCTTTTGCGGCGTTTCGCCACCGGGGCGGCATGCTGCGCCACGACATGCCGGAACGGTATTACCACACCCGCATGCGGCGCGGTCCGTCCGGCCGTTTCGACACCTGGATCGTGCTGGGCGGCCACGCCTGGGAGCAGGCAAACACGCTGCCCACCGAGACGTTGTCACTGTCGGTCACCGGCACCAATGGGATGCTGCCGCGCAAGGCGCTGCGTGAAGAGGGCATCACGCGCATGCGCGGCGGCTTTACCAATATTGGCGCGGTGCGCAATCTCACGGTCCCGACCCTGCCGGTCTATCCGCCCACCGGTGACCGGTACCAGTGGCGTGTGCTCTCTCACCTTGCCCCGAACTACCTGTCGCTGCTCGACGCGGAAATCCTGCGCGGCTCGCTCGCGCTCTACGACTGGACCGACAGCGAACTCAATAGCCGGCGCATCAACGCGATCACCGACGTCCGGCACCGGCCGCTCAGCAAGCTCGTCAAGGGCGGGCTGATGCGCGGCGTGGAGATCACCGTGACGCTCGATGCAGGTCGCTTTGCAGGCGACGGGGATCTCGAACTGTTCGGCAGCATGCTCAACCGGTTCCTTGGTCTTTACGCGACGCTGAATCTCTACACGAAGCTGGTGATCGTGACCCAGCCCACTGGCCGTCGTATCGAATGGCCTGAAACGAAAGGCGAAGGGGCACCGTTTTGAACGCCCACACCATACCGGCGACGGCAATGCCATTGTTGCCAGCGATCCTCGACGACGCGCCACGGATGAACTTCATCCGTTTCTGCGAGCTGCTCGAGCTGGCTGCGCCTGATGCGCAGCCCATCGGCACGACGGACTCGCCGGCGGCCGACCCCATCCGGTTCCGTTCGCGTGCACAACTGGGCTTCCCCGGGCGCGAGATCGACGCGGTCCGCTACGACGCCGACAATCCGTCGGCGCCGGTATCGGTGGTGACGACGTTTCTCGGCCTCTATGGCGTCGACGCTCGCATGCCCGCGTACTTCGTCGACGAGGTGGCACAGAACCGTGACGGGGCAGAGCGCCTGTCGGCTTTTCTCGACTTGTTCCATCACCGTGTCATCACGCAGTACTACCGCGTCGCGCGCAAATACCGGTACCCGATCGGATTCAGGCGCGATGGCACAGATCCGGTCTCACGCTATCTGCTCAGCTTCGCCGGATTCGGGTTCAGCACCTCAACGCGGATCGCCACGCCAGTTTCCAGGCTGCCCGCGGTCGAGCAAGCACGGGAGACCTCCGGAGCGCGCCAGCAGCTCTCGGAGGTGGCCGACAAGCGACGTCTACTGTCGATGCTCGGGCTCGCCATGCAGAAAACGCGCACCGCGGAAGGTCTCGCTGGCGTGCTGAGGCATGCAATTCCGGACGCCTCGATTGAAGTTGAGGAGTTCCACCCGGTGTGGCGGGATGTCAACGACCCTGAGCCTGCCGCACTCGGTGAGCAGTGTCTGCTCGGCCGTGGCTTCTACGACCGGGCAAATACGGTGCGGGTCGTCATCAAGCCCGCGTCGCGTGAGACGGTATTGGCAATGGTGCCGGGGCAACCCGCCCACCGCGAGGTTATGACGCTGCTGCGCTTCTATCTGGGCTACGAAAGCGAAGCGGATCTGGAAATGCATGTGCGGCCCGACCTCATGCCGAGACCCATGCTGGCGCCGCGCCAGGCGAACCTGGGCTTTACGGCACAACTAGAAGCGCCGGCCAGACCCATAGATGGCGCGCCGGAGCGCATCACGCGCGTGCAACTCGGCCGCTGGAACGGAGCAGGGGAGGCAAACGCATGAAGGACAGCAAAAAAAACAGGGATACCGTCGTAATGAACGCAAACATGAAAAGCGCCGCACAGCGCGCAAGCCTGGCGATCGCAATACTGTCAGTTGTGGCCACGGCCGGATGCGGTGTCGCACAGACGGTCGGCGACGGAACCGTCGATGCCGCGAAATGGGCGTTCACAACCCAGGTCAAGACGATGAACGTGGACCTCACAGGCCGTGCGTCGATCAATTCTGACGCCACGGGGCAATCGCTCTCGACGGTGGTGAGGTTCTATCAATTGAAGGACGCGAAGACCTTCGCGCAACTGAATTATGCGCAGTTGCAGTCGGATGATCTGAACCTGCTCAAGGCTGATCTGCTGGCCACGAAGGACGTTGTCCTACGGCCTGGCGCGAGTGCAAGCATTGACCAACCAATGAACCCGGATGCGCAGGTTGTGGGTGTGGTCGCGTTCTTTCGAGACCCGGTGCAGGGCAAGGAATGGAAACTCGCCATCCAGAAAAAGCAGTGGAAGAAGACGGACCCTGTAAAGATCGAGGTCAATGGTAACGAACTCGTTCTCGTGGGTGCAGATTCGCAGCCCGTCGAGCATGAAGCGCCCCAGCAGGCCGTCCCGCCAAGCCCGGCCTCGGCGCCGGCGCAGAATTCCCAACCCGGCGTCCACAAGCAGGGCTGATCAATACCGCCCGATTCTATGGACGCACAGGTCGGAGGCATCCCTTCGCTGGCCTGTTCGAACTCAGGTTGCCGGTAAGGACACGGTTCCTGACAGATAGAGCATTTGTTGCCTGGCTTCACGAACTGAACGCTGTTACTCACATTTCTGAGCAACCTACCGCGATCTTCACATCGAAATCTCGCGACGGTGACATGTAGGGGGATACGCTGTCTCACCGGTGCAGTTGCGACGTGAACAGGTGAGCAAATCCAGGATGGTGAGGAGTTCCAGGAGATGGAATTGCAGAGGCGGAGCTATTTACCGGCGCTTCGAGCGATCCCGGAAAAGCTCACCGTTATAAGCAAGTCCCGCTGCGTGGCCTGCCTTTCCGGCGAGAACGTAAAAAAAGGCACGGCCGTAGCCGTGCCCGCGACTAACAAGGGTAGACAGGTTGGAGGAGTACCCATTTGATCGCTAAATAGTGTCTGGAAGAGCGACGATCGGGCATCGATCGGAGTTCTTCTTCGATCATTCGAGACGTTAGATTGCGCGCCATACTATTCGGGACGTGCATGCAGATAAAGTGCATGCATGCGAAAACACTTCTCAGTGGACGCAAACAATCCATTGCGTTTTGCAGCGCGCTTTACAGCGATCCGCCGAGGTGGTGGGGCGTCTCCATCACTGCGTTGACTCGCCGGCACTCGCATCGCAGAAACGCGAGCAAAGATCAAAGGTGAGAATATTCGGGAGCAAGACCAAAAGCCGCGAGAGTATGCAAAGCGTTCCCACCTTGCCATCAAAGAATTACCTGGGTATGCAGATTAATTTTGCGTTATGCACAGCCCTTATTCGCTCGCTTGCCCTAAAGGTGAGGATATTCGGGAGACGGCGCCAGGCCGCGCATTGGTGCGGTTCTAATGGCGTATTGCACTCACCTTTGCGAATCTTGAAGATTCTCTTTACGCGTAATAACACCCGTGAAATGCATACGCGACTGGCATTCTCCGAATTTTGCAATATGGCTGCGCGCGCAACACGCAGTCGAGACACTGCGCGTCACCCTCACCATTTGCGGGTCAAAGGTGAGCTTTTTCGGGAGCATCGAAGGGCCATCATTTTGCGGCGTCTTCGGAGCGACTAGCGAGGTTGTTTTGCTGATGGGCCGGTCGCCGCGTGTGCTGTCAGCGCACGCGCACGCCCCCGTGCCCGTGCTCCGAAATCGAGTATTGTCTACGGCAACGGCCCTAATCTCTCTGCAAACCGGCGCGCAGCTTCCAGCCCGAACTGGGTTGGCAGCAAGGTCGCATTGCGGTCGTACTCCACCTCGAAACCCATCCGCCATGCGGCGATGCGCTTGCCATAGCAGATCAGCGTATCGAGTGACTGCATGACAAACACGATGCCCGGCAGCACCTCCCTATATAACTGTTCTGCTCGCGCAACATCGCCGCCCGAGAAGGCTTCGTAGATTCGTTGTTGCCAATCGAAGCAGTCAGGCGCCACGATCATGCCCGCGCATCCGGCGCGCAGATTGTCGAGCAACTCCATGCCACCGCGCCCGTTTAACACGGGCATCAAATGTCCGACCCTCGCGATCGTCTCGGCCAGCACGATAGACGGCCCCTCGCCTTTGAGTAGCCGAAAATTGGAGCACTGTGCAGCGAGCCGTTCGAGACTCTCGGGTGACAGACCCACACCGAGGTATTCGGGGGCATTCTGGATGCCGACAGGTACATCGAATCCTTGCATGACCGCCGCAAAGAAGTCGAAGTAGAACGCTTCGGGTCGAGGCGACTCCCCGGCGGGCAGGGCAGGCGGCTGGAGGATCAACCAGCTTGCGCCTTGCTCGACCGCGAAACTGGCGAACTCGCGTTGGGCGTCGATCGTGGCGCCGCTGATTGTGACTGCTAATGGCAAGCTGCCGCCGCTGTCCTCTATTGTCCAACGGATCACCTGCTCGCGTTCCGCTCGCGAGAGTTTGTTGACCTCGGTGGCGAGACCCAGCAGCGCCACTCCGGGCGCGCCGGCCCGTACGATGGCCTCCATTTGTCGCCGCATCGCGTCTCGATCCAGGCGATTTGCCCGATCGAAGAACGCGTACAGGATCGGATAGATTCCGGCAACGCTTACAGGTTCTGTGATTGATGGCTTCATGGCATCAAATAGGTTCGCTTCGGGAACGATGGCACGTCGGCGCGGATCAGTCGGCGCATTGCTGTTGGCTCAGTGCGAATCGCGCGGCACTTCGGCGCCACTGGAGCCGACGAGGAAATCCAGGTCGGCTCCGAGATTCGCCTGCTGTACGCTATTGACGTACAACTTGTACCAGCCGCGCCTGGGCGCTTGCGGCGCTTTCCATTCTGCTCGCCGACGTGCCAGTTCCGCATCGTCGACGTCGAGATGCAGGCGCCTTCCCGCGACATCAAGTTCAATCATGTCGCCGTTCCTGACCAGTGCGAGGGTTCCGCCCGCAGCGGCTTCCGGTGCGACGTGCAGGACCACTGCGCCGTATGCTGTCCCGCTCATGCGGCCGTCCGAAATACGCACCATGTCAGTGATACCTTGCTTCAGCACTTTGGTCGGCAACGGCATATTGCCGACCTCGGCAAAGCCAGGGTACCCCTTCGGGCCCGCACCCTTGAGAACCATGACGCAGCTGGCGTCGATATCGAGGTTTTCGTCATTGATCCGCGCATGCAGATCCTCCACGCTTTCAAATACGACTGCGCGCCCACGATGCTGCAGCAACGCGGCCGTGGCGGCCGAAGGCTTGATGACGGCACCGTCGGGGGCAAGATTGCCTTTGAGCACCGCGATGCCTGCCTTGGCCTTGAACGGTTCACCTAACGGGAATATCACCTTGCGGTCGAAGCATTCGGCCTGGCTGACGTTGTCCCAGATCGTCTTGCCGTTGACCGTCAACGCGTCGCGGTGCAGCAATTGCCCTTGGCCCAATTCGCGCAGCACGGCAGGCAAACCACCCGCATAATAAAAATCCTCCATCAGGAACTCACCGGAGGGCTGCAGGTTGACGAGGCAAGGTACTTCGGATCCTTTCTCCCAGTCTTCGAGTTTCAACTCGACACCGATGCGCCCGGCAATCGCCAGCAGATGGACCACGGCGTTCGTCGAGCCGCCAATGGCGGCGTTGACGCGAATCGCGTTTTCGAAAGCTTCTCGTGTCAGGATCTTGCTCATGATGAGGTCTTCGCGGACCATCTCCACGATACGCCGCCCCGCCATGTGGGCCAGAACCTGGCGGCGCGCGTCGACGGCCGGGATGGCGGCGTTGTGGGGCAATCCCATGCCCAACGCCTCAACCATGCTCGCCATGGTCGACGCAGTGCCCATGGTCATGCAGTGACCGCGTGAGCGGTTCATGCAGCTCTCCGCCTCGATGAACTGCTCCATGTCCATCGTGCCGGCCCGCACCTGTTCGGACATTTGCCAGACACCGGTGCCTGACCCGAGCGTCTGTCCACGATAGCGGCCGTTCAACATCGGCCCGCCGGACACGGCGAGGGTTGGAAGATCACACGATGCGGCGCCCATCAAAAGAGCGGGCGTGGTCTTGTCGCAACCGCAGAGCAGGATCACGCCATCAATCGGATTACCGCGGATTGATTCCTCCACGTCCATGGAAGCCAGGTTGCGAAAAAGCATGGCGGTGGGCCGCAAGTTCGATTCGCCGAGCGACATGACCGGAAACTCCACCGGAAAGCCACCCGCCTCGTACACGCCCTTTTTGACATACTCGGCCAGCTCGCGGAAGTGGGCGTTGCAGGGTGTGAGTTCGGACCATGTGTTACAGATTCCGATCACCGGTCTGCCGTCGAACAGATGATGCGGCAATCCTTGATTCTTCATCCAGGACCGGTGAATGAAGCCATCTTTGTCCGCTTTGCCAAACCACGCCTGGCTACGTAGTGGCTTTTTAGTGAAAGTATTCACAGTGGTCTCCTCACATGAGCGAAAGAGGTGGACGAGGGGCAGACGCTCCGACCCGGCTTCCATCTTTTAAGGGTTTTGCGGCGACGGCGCCGGCTGATCCAAAATGACTTTACGGGCGGTCTGGAATTCCGTCAACCCAATCGAGATGAGTGCCGCTGCGGCTGTTCCTATCCTTAAATTCGACATGCTAAATATAGAGCAAGGAGGTTCTCTGGACCGAACGGTGCGTATTCTCGGGAGTGCGAAAAACATTGCAGAATGCAAAAATTCGCGCGGACAAAGCGTGTGGAGTTTGAGTCTGGACTGGCGCCCTGGCCGAACGGCCAACGGCGTGTACGAAGCGCATTCAGGTGCTACATTTGACCCTGACCGCGCGCACCTTGTCACGGTTCTAAGGCGCGGCCAACCTGACGGAGTGAGTCATGCTGGAGTGGAATGGAGTGGGCGAGCAGCGAAGTTGCGATGCGAGGCGACGAAATCGGCCGCGGCGTCGCGTTGACGATGAGCTTCGCAACTTGCACGGCGAACGCTGAGCCGACGCCGCCCAGCGCAGTTCCGCCAATAGGTGAGGGTTTTCGGGAGCCGCCCGAAAAAAGCTTGCGGTGCGTCAGCCGCGTTGCACAACCTCACGTATATCAGCAACGGGTGTTTGTCCGAAAGCTTCGCTCAAGGTGAACTCGATCAACTGAATAGCGCACTGTTCGGGCGAAACAAGTTGTCCATTACGTTTCAGTTCCTCGAACTTTTCGCGCAAAGGAAACTGCTCCGCGCCGCTGCCGCGAATCTCCGCCTGCATGTTCGTGTCCACCACGCCGGGCGCCAGGCTGCAGATCCGCAGTGCCCGGTTTGCGTCGAGCGCAACAGCACGCGCATGGTGGTCCAGTGCCGCCTTGGTCGCGCAATAGAT
>FTKM01000366.1_pt2 | contig 13933 bp, 11 predicted proteins | sample 1658051 | NCBI WGS metagenome assembly FTKM01 (sample SAMEA3914794, study PRJEB12502) | metagenome | biome: forest; material: soil | place: Canada | collected 2011-07-05 | depth 0.1 m | reverse complement strand
GCCGTCGACTGAATGCAGCCGTTCGAGATACACACAGGTTTCGACATCGTTGCCGAACATTTGCTGCATGTCCGGCGGCATGTCGCGTTCCTCCATGCGCAACAGCACCATCTGCGGCTCGACGCCTTGCCGGGCGAGCGCATCGTTGAACCCTCTCAAGACATCGAGCCGGTGCTGCAGACGCTTCGTCGCTGCAAACGTGCCCTTGCCCTGCTTGCGTTCGACCAGCTTCTGATCCGCCAGCAGCCCGACCGCGAGCCGCACCGTGACACGGCTCACGGCGAACCGCTCGCTGAGTTCGGCTTCGGACGGCAATTTGCCGGAAGGCTCGTAAGTGCCACGCTCGATTTCGCCGCGCAGTGTGCCGGCAATCTGCTCATAGAGCGACGTCATGTTTTCGCGAACCAGCGTCATAGGGCGTTCAGGTTTCTCTCGATGTGCGATGCCGTTTCTCCCGCTATCCCACGAATCCGGATATCGATGTGAAAAGGCGTTAGATCGGCAACTTGTATTAATACGTATTATGCCAACTTCCGGCTGGCGAAGGGCTGTCGAATCACAGCGTGATCATTGGGAGTGGGGAAGTGACGAACGAAACATCGGCGGTGGCGCCGCTGGAAACGGAAGGGCAGGTGCCGCCGCTGGCCGCGGCATCGCACGCGCCCAATCGCGTCGCGCCCCAACGCAAGCTGCGCAAGGCGCGTGTGGGGTTCGTGCTCGCGTGGCTGGGCTTCTTCGGCATCGCATTTCTGTTGCCAGCTCCGGCGGGTCTCTCCGCGTCAGGGAAAGCCACGCTGGCGGTCGTCGCCTGGGTGGCGCTCGTCTGGGTCGCTGAGGCAATTCCGGTTGGTGTGAGCGGCATCCTGATTCCCATGTTGCTGGTGCTCTCCCATGCGGTAACGCCGTTTCCCAAGGCCGCCAGTGGCTTCTCTGCACCGGTTGTGTTTCTCTGCCTTGCCGCGTTCCTGTTTTCGGCCATCATGCAGGCCGCCGGGCTCGACCGGCGGATCGCGCTCGTGTTGCTCGACAAGCTCAAGGTGCGCACGGCCAATGGTGTGATATGGGCCATGTTCGTGGTCAACTTTGTGATGTCGCTCGTGGTGCCCGCCGCCAACGCGAGGGCTGCCGCACTGCTGCCCGTGACCAACGGCATCGTCGGCCTGTTTGGCGACACGGCGCGCGAGCGTAACGCGAAGAAGGCGATTGTGATCCAGACACTGGTCTACGGATCGATGATCAGCGGCATGTGCATTCTCACCGCGCATCTGCCGAATATGGTGGTCTCAGGGTTGCTTGAAAAGCAGCTTGGTATACGGATCTCCTATTTCTCATGGTTCAGGCTGCAGTGGCCTTATCTGGGTATGTTTGCACTGACCCAGTGGTGGGTGCAGGTCTACTTCAGATCACGCGCGGTAGCGATTCCGGGCGGCCGTCAGGCGATCATCGACGAGCGGCGCAACCTGCCGCCCGTCGCGCGGCAGGACTACGCGGTGCTCGCGATCTTCGGCCTGGTTGCGGTGATGTGGGCGACCGAATCGCTACATGGTCTGCAGTCGGAAATCGTCGCACTGATCGCGCTCGCATTGATATTCGCTCCCGGCGCGCTGCGTTTTAACTGGCAGGAAGTTCAGCATCGCACCATCTGGGGCACGCTGTTTCTGCTGGGCGGGGCGCTGTCGCTGTCTTCGGCCATCAGCAGTTCCGGACTCGCGCAGTGGGCCGCGGATCATCTTTACGCGGTGACGCACGGCCATGTCTGGTGGGCCATGCTCGCCATCGTCATGGTGGGCACGCATGTGATCCGGATCGGCATGCTGTCGAACGTCGCAGCCGTGACGATGATCGCGCCGATTGCGTTGGCGCTCGCCCCAAGCCTTGGTTTGCATCCGGTCGCTTTCACGCTGCTCGTCAGTGATACCGACAGTTTTGCCTACCTGTTGCCCACACAGATTACCGCAGGCGTTATCGCCTACAGCAGCGGCGCGTTCACGACGGCTGATTACGCGAAAGTCGGCGTCGTCTCGGTGTTGATCGCCATCGCCTATGGCATCTGCGTGATGGCGCCGTGGTACGCGTACCTCGGCATTCCCCTCTGGAATCCCGCTGCACCCTGGCCGTTTGCGCATTGAAAAATCTGCGCCAGACAGACAGCCGAAACGATTAGAGTAACTAAACAAGGCATCGCACATGAGTGAAGATCGCGAAAATATTGAAGCCAGGGCGGTCGCGCTACGGGCGAGGTTGGGGCGGCACGTGGCGCCCACTGGACTATATGAACGTCACAAGGGGCTGCCGTTTGCGGGGCGCGTGAGTTGCAATGTCACGCATCTCGAAGCGGGAAGCTGGAACGAGATCGTGCTCGACTATGAGGTTGGCGCGTCGGGCATTGCAGATGGCGCGTGGCTGAAAGCGACCTTCAAGTTTTACTCCGACTGGGCGCTGTTCCAGACCAGCGATCCAGGCGGCGCCAACTTCATCAGCGCGGAATATCACGCGGCACCTCTCGTGCCGGGGCAAAGCCCCGCGACGGTGCAGTCGCTGCAGGTGCGCTTCGATCAGAAAGGCCATGAGCGGCCGTTCCAGAAAGCGGTGATCGTAGACATCGCTGACGGTTATCTGAACGCCGGCGATCATATCGTGATCCGCCTGGGCGACCGCCGCCGCGGACCAGGAACGCGTGTCCAGACCTTCGCCGAAGATCAGTTCCGTTTTCGCTTCTATGTGGATCCACTTGGCACGTCGCGCTTTGTGGCCGTACCGGGCGATGTCGTCATCGATATTCGCGCGGGCGCGCCGTCGCAGATATTGCTCAATGGTCCGCGTTTCGTCCAGCCGTCACAACCGGCGCCGTTCCGTTTATCGTTGCAGGACCGCTGGGGTAATGCGTGCCGCGATGTCGCCGCTCAAGTCCGCGTGCTCGGCTATGACAGCGGCAACAGTGTGGTCTATCGCCGCGAGCTGGATCTGCCGGCGCAGGGCTGGGCCACTTGCGCGCTAGACGATCTGCCTACGAAGCAAGGGACCCTGCGACTCGTCGCCGAGGTGCCATCTCTCACTGACGTGCGCGTCGCGCAAGCCTTTCTGACCATCGACGAAGCGTTGCCAGTCCCGCGCTCGCTGTATGCCGACCTGCATGTGCATGCCCACGATACGGTCGGCACCAATAGTCCGGCCTACAACGCGGCTTACGCGCGTGATATCGGCGGTATCGACATACTGGGCTATACGGCGAACGATTTCCAGATCACGGACGCCAACTGGAAGCTCGGCCTGGAGGCCGTCGAGCAGTTCAACGAGGCCGGTCGTTTCGTGGTGTATCCGGTTCAGGAGTGGTGCGGTAGTTCGACAGCGGGCGGCGACCATAACGTCGTCTTTCTGGGCGACGAGCCGCCTGGTTTTCCATACAACGCCCGTGGCGAACATAACCGGACGCTGGTATGGAACGAGGACATGAAGGGCAGCGCCGTCGATCTGGGGCGCTGGCCGGTTGAAGAGCTCTGGGACGCGTATGTCGGCGACGCCGCGCATCATCTCGTGATGCCGCACGTGGGCGGGCGACGGTACATCCCCGACTGGCATCATCCGGAACTCGAACGGCTGGTTGAAATCGCATCGACGTGGGGTCACTTCGACTGGCTTTATCGCGACGTGATTGCGCGCGGCTATCAACTCGGCGTCGCGGCGAGCGGCGACGAACATCGCGGCAGACCCGGCGGCGGCGCGCCAGGTGTGAATGTGTTCGGCGTGCATGGCGGCTTGACGGGTGTGCTGTCCGAAACGCTCGACAGGCGTGCCGTCGGCGAGGCGCTGCGGGCCCGTCGAACCTGGGCGACGACAGGCGAGCATAGCGCCGCGCTCGTACGCTGCGGCAAACACTGGCAGGGCGACGCGTTCACTCATGCCGGGCCGGCCACACTCGATTACCGTCTGCTCGGCCGTACCGGTTGGGAATATGTTGCAGCGTTTGACCATTCGGGCCTGATCTGGGAGCGCAATCTGCACGAGGAACTCGGCTATGCCGAACGACTGATCCGCGTGCGGTGGGGCGGCGCGCGCATTCGCGACCGCTACCGCTGGGCCTCGTGGCATGGACGGATTCGCATCATCAACGGCACAATCAATAATTTCGGCTCGTCGGGCTTCGAGCACATTGAAGAGGCCGCCTGGCGGACCGGCACGACCGACATCGAATTTCGCAGCGATACCTACGGCGATGCCGATAGCGTGGAGATCGACGTGAGCAATCTTGCCCACGCCCGCATCGTGGTCGAGGGGACGATCGACAGTTTCGTGAAAGTCGGCGACCCGCTGCAGGGTAATCCGTTTGCGCATGCTCCCGAATTTCGCTGGGAAATCAGCGGCGCGGCGCTGCTGGCAAAGGGCACCGCAAGGCACGAACTGGGTGGCACAGAACTGTTTGTTGCCGCTGAACGTTTGACAGACAAACCGTTACCAACGGATCTGGCAGGCAGCCTCGAGATCGCGCCGCAGAATTCGTCGTTTGGTTTTCGTCCTGTCTACTTTTTTGGACGACAACGTGACGACAGCAAGATCTGGACTTCTGCGCAATTCATCACCTTCGAATCACACAGCTAGTCGCGCGGCCTTCATATTGCGGCGCGCACTACGCATCTAACCGTGGCCGTGAACTGACAGATGGACACCGCGACACAACTCCGCCTGCAACGATTTTCGGGCGGGCCGGTTGCGCTGCCTTCATTGGTAACGGGAAGATCGCCTGCGCGTCACCCGCCGAGATATGCCGCCTTCACACGCTCGTGAGTGGCCAGTTCTGCGGTATCGCCGTTCAGGATGCAACGGCCCTCGCTGAGCAGATAACCTCGCGTGCAGACCTTGAACGCCATATGTGCGTTCTGTTCGGCCAGCAGGATCGCAGTACCTTCCTGCGCGAGTCGCGCGATCACTTCGAAGATGCTTGCGACGATCTTCGGCGCGAGTCCGAGCGATGGTTCGTCGAGTAGCAGCATGCGGGGCCGGCTCATCAACGCCCGCGCAATGGCCACCATTTGCTGTTCGCCGCCGGACAGCGTACCTGCCTGCTGCTTCAGCCGATCTGCGAGTTTCGGAAAGATTGCGAGCACGCGCGCCAGATCGGCTTCGGATTCGCTCCTGCTCAAACCGCGGCGGCTGTATGCACCCATGCGCAGATTGTCGAGCACGGTCAATGGCGCAAACACCTGTCGCCCTTCCGGCACCAACGCCACGCCACGCTCCACGATCGCGTCGGCGGCAAGCCGCTGAATCTCGGCACCGTCGAATCGGACGACTCCCCGGACCGGTCGCAACAGTCCGGTAATCGAGCGCATGACGGTCGATTTACCTGCGCCGTTGGCGCCGATCAGGCACACCGGTTCGCGCTCGCCGACGGCGAGGTCTATCCCGTTGAGGACGTTCGCCGATCCACGCGATGCACACAGGTCTGTCACCTCAAGCACCATTAGCGGGCTCTCCCAGATAGGCTTCGACCACGGCGGGATCGGCTTGCACCTGTTCGGCCGTGCCCTTGCTGATGAGCTCGCCGTTGCTGAGTACCACGATCTGATGCGACAACTGCATGACGACCCGCACGTTATGCTCGACCAGTACGATCGAGGTGCCGGTGCGGTTGAGGTCGACCACGAGTTGTGCAACCCGTTCGACTGCGCCGCCGGGTAGACCGGCGAGCGGTTCGTCAAGTAGAAGGACGTGCGGCTCGGACGCCAATGCGCGAGCGATTTCCATGATCTTGGCTTCGCCGTAACTCAGCGATTGGGCAGGCGCCTCAGCGCGATTCGCCAAACCGACCCGATCCAGTAGCTGCATGGCGGCTTGCCGTGCGCTGGCGGTGTCGCGCCGGGCGTGAGGCGAGCCGATCAGCCCCGCCACAAAGCCTGAGCTGCTGCGCGTATGCGCGCCGATCATGACGTTCTCGAGCACCGACATTTCATCGAACAGTTGCAGGTTCTGAAACGTGCGCGCCATGCCGGCTACGACACGCTGATGCGCGGAAAGCCGGTCAAGGCGGCGGCCTCCAAGGGCGATCGTGCCCGTGGACTGTGGCGTGACGCCGCTCAGAATGTTTAGCAGAGTGGATTTGCCTGCGCCGTTGGGGCCGATCACCGAGCAGATCTGGCCTGGCTGCACGACAAACGACACATCGTGCAGCGCGCGCAATCCGCCGAAGTGTCGTCCGATGCCTTGCACTTCGAGCTCGAATCCGCTCATCGGAGCCGCCTGCCGCTTCGGTGGTGGGTCCCGCGCAGGCGAGTCGCGATACGCGCCACGCTCGCGGCGATGCCGCCGGGCAGAAAGCCGACCACGACGATCATCGCCAGACCGATTGCGAGTGTTTCGATGTCATCGAAACTGCGCATCAATTCGGGCAGCGCGGTATACATCAACGCGCCGAAAACAGGTCCGAAAAAGCGTCCGGCACCGCCTACCGTCACCATCACCAGCAGCATGACCGAGGTTGAAAACGAGAACGTATCAGGCGACGCGAAATTGTTTTGATGCACGTAGAGCGCTCCCGCCAACGCGGCGAAGGTCGATGCGAGCGTGAAGGCGATCAGCTTGTAGCGGAACACGGGTACTCCGCTACAGGCGGCGGCAATATCGCTGGATGAGAGCGCGCGCAGCGCGCGTCCGGCACGCGAGCGCCCGAGATTGAGCAATCCCAGCATCACAATGCCCGTCACAAGCCACGCGACGGGATAGAAGGCCGTGGGCGTATCGAGCGCGTGCGAGCCGAGCGAGTAGGGTGGTACGCCGATCAAACCGTTGGGGCCGCCGGTGAGCCCCACGCAGCCGACGAGCAGGACGGAGACGATAGCATTGAAGCCGAGCGTCGCCATTGCGAACGAGTGGCCACGCAAGCGTAGCGTTGGCAGTCCAAGCAGGATGGCCACGCACGCGCTGACACCGAGCGCGGCCAGCGTGCCGAGCCACGGCGACCATCCCAATGTGGTGGACAGGATGCCGCTCGTGTATGCGCCAATGCCGAAGAACGCACCGTGGGAAAGGCCGATCTGTCCGGCGTTGCCCACTAGCAGGTTCAGACTGGCGATCAGCAGTAGATTGATCAGAAAGGTACTGGCGAGACTCACGAGATAGTCGTTCGATACCGCGAACGGCCATGCGGCGAGTAACAGCCACAGTACGGCAAGCGTGCGCGATTCGCTGGCGAGCAGACGGCGGAGGAACGCGCGCATGTCAGACCTTCACGATGTCGGGTTTGCCGAACAGACCCTGCGGTCGCGCGATCAACACCATCAGCAGAATCACGAACGACACGGCGTCCTTGAACTGCGAACTCAGATAGCCGCCAGCAAGTGCTTCGATCAGACCGAGTACGAGGCCGCCGATACCCGCGCCGTACAGATTTCCGAGGCCGCCCAGCATCGCCGCACTGAATGCCTTGAAGCCGATGGTTGCGCCGCTGTCGAACGACATCAGGGTGAGCGGTGTGATCAACGTGCCCGCAAGTCCGCCGAAGCCTGCCGCCAGCGCAAACGACAGCGAGACCATGCGTCCACGGCGCACGCCCATCAGATCGGCGGCATCGCGATTGGCCGCCGCTGCCCGCATGGCGATGCCCGTGGTCGTGTGGTTGAAGAACAGGTGAATCGCGCACATCGACACCAGGGCTACAGCGATGATCCAAAGCGTCTGTCGATTGATTGCCGCGCCTGCCAGATGCAACGTGGCATCGCCGGAGAGGCCGGGATAACCTTGCGGTGACCGGCCGAGCACGAGCATCGCAAAGCCTTTGCAGGCGAGCGCCAGGCCAACCGTCACGAAGGTCAGTTTGAGCGGGGATGGCTGCCGGATCGGCGCAATCACGAGGCGCTCGGACAGCAAGCCCACTGCGGCGACGATCAGCGTCGCGCCGATGCACGCCACCCAGACGGGCAGATGCCAGTGTGTCACACCGGCAGCCGCGACAAGACCGCCAAGCATGACCCATTCACCTTGCACGAAACTCAATGCGCCCGTGCTCTTGTAGGTGATGTTGAAGCCGATCGCGATCAGACTATAGATACTGCCCGTGCCGAGACCGGACAGCAGGATTTGCAGAAAGGCTGCGTTATGCATGACGCGCGCCTGTCAAAGGTGAGTGGCTCATTGGTAGTCGACGAGGCGAAAGCGATTGTCTTTCCACGTGATCAGGACGAGATCGTCTTTTGAGAGCCCGGAATGCCGCGTGGGCGAAAAGGTGAACGTCCCTTCTACGCCGTCATATTTCGAGATCTTTTCGAGGGCATCACGCGTCGCGCTACGGTCGCCGTGGCTCGCCTTGAGTGCTTGCGCCGCGAGATAGACCGCGTCGTAACTCTGCGCGACAAACTGGTTAGGCGCACGACCGAAGCGCTTCTGGAACGCCGCCGTTAGCGTCGCGATCTTCGGCTTGAGGGGATCGGTTTCCGGCAGATCGGCGCCGACCGGAAACTTCACCGAGACGAGCAGTACACCGTCCGCATCGTTGCCGGCCAGTTCCATGTAGCGTTGCGACACGAACCCGTAGCTGTGAATCAGCGTGCGATCACCCAGACCCAACTGCTTCGCCTGCTTGATGAAAATGACACCGGCGGGCGTCGTCGTCCAGCAGACGATTGCCTGCGCGCCGCTCTCCTTGATGCGCGTGAGTTGCGGCGTGAGATCGGTGTCGGTGGGATTGAAGGCTTCGTCGACCGTGGTCAGCCCCCGCTCTGGCGCGACCTTGGCCAGTTCCTGCACGGCGGCCTGACCGAAGCCGCTGGTGTCGTGCAGCAACGCCACTTTTGTGATGCCTTTTTTCTTGAAGTAATCGGCGAGCCGCTCGAACACCACGTTGTCGTCAACGGTGCTCTTGAAGATCCATTGGCGCTGCGCCACGGGATTGACGATCGAGGCGGCGCCTTCTGTCGACATGAACGGAATCTTTGCCTGCTCGGCGAGCGGCACCATTGCCTGGGCGATGCCGCTCATGTTGCCGCCTCCCACAATGATATCGACGTGGTCCTGCGCAATCAGACGGCGTGTCGAGGCGATCGCCGTGGCGGTCTGACTCTGGGCGTCATAAAAGGTCCAACTGATCGGCTTGCCGTCGATCCCGCCGTGAGCATTGATTTCATCGACGGCGATCGCCATGCCGTCTTTCATATCGCCGCCGAGAAACGCCGATGGGCCTGTCGTCGAAAGGATGGTGCCGACCTTGAAATCCTCGGCGTGAGACGACAATGAAAACGTGAGCAGGAGCGCGGCAAGCGCGGCGCCCGTCAACGATTGGGCAGCGAGTTTCATCGGGATTCTCGAGAAATGAAATCTGCATGGCCCCGGCGAATCACGACGCCGCGGGTCTCTGTGCAAGGAAGCGCGAATTTTATGCCGAGCGGATCGGCTTTCCATATCTCGATTCATGATTTGATTATCGGAACTCGGCTTATGGTGCTGCGCGATTACCCGCTATGATCGACATTCCCCCCGACGCTCGCATGCCACGCTTGTCGAGTGCCATATCGGTGTGACGTGCGCGTGCCCTTGCCCCTGCCCGTCGCGCCGCTCCCTCGCGCGCTTTATCGCTGACAGAATGACGACTTCCCGTAACGATCAGATGCACCTTGCCGCATTCGCGCTTGCTGGTCCTGTATCCGGCAATCATGGCGGCTGGCGTTTCCCTTCCGCTGACACGAATTTTCTTTCCGGCAGCTACTACAAGAAGCTTGGGCGCTTGCTGGAAGACGGCAGATTCGATCTGCTATTCCTCGCCGATATTCTGGCCGTGCCGAGCCGTTATGAAGGCAGCATTGACAGTCAATTGCGTTATGGCGCGCTCGGCGCCTTGCGACTCGAGCCGCTTGCCGTGCTGGCGACCGTGGCCGCCGCAACGGAGCGGCTCGGTCTCGCCAGCACGATTTCCACCTCCTACTTCGAGCCGTTCGCGGTGGCGCGCTCGCTCGCGACACTCGACCATCTCAGCGATGGCCGGGCAGCGTGGAATATCGTGACCTCGTTCCAGGCCGCCGAGGCGGCAAATTTCGGACTCGACGCACAGCTCTCTCGCGATCAGCGCTACGACCGCGCCGACGAGTTTGTCGAAGTGGCCTGCAAGCTGTGGGACAGCTGGCGTGACGGCGCATTGATGCTCGACCGTGAGACGCCGCTGTTCGCGGATCCATCGAAAGTGGCGGCAATCGATCACATGGGAGAGTACTTTCGGGTCAAGGGCCCGCTCAACGTGAGCCGCTCGCCGCAGGGCCGGCCGGTTTTCATTCAGGCGGGCGCATCCGGGCGTGGGCGCGATTTCGCCGCGCGCTGGGCGGAAGTGATCTTCGTTACGCATTCGTCGCTCGAATCCGCGCAGGAGTTTTATCGCGACATGAAACAGCGCGCCGCGAAGTTTGGGCGCAATCCGGATGAGCTCAAGGTCTTGCCGGGGATCGTACCGATCGTCGGCGAAACGCGCGTAATTGCCGAGGAAACCGAGCGGCTGCTGAACAGCCTTGTCGTGCCCGACGCGGGATTGTCGACGTTGTCTTACCATCTGGACATCGATCTCAGCCAGTATCCTCAGGACGACCTGCTGCCGCAAATCGACGTTCCGGGTGTGCAGGGACACTACAAGGAAGTGGCCGAACTGACGCATAAGCATGGGCTGTCGCTGCGGCAACTCGGGACGCGTTACGGCGTCGGTCCGCTGCGCGACTTTGTCGGCGCGGCGGACGAGGTGGTCGACACACTGCAACTCTGGTTCGAAAGCGGTGCGTGCGATGGCTTCATGATTCAGGCACCTTTCCTGCCAGGCGGCCTCGAAGACTTCGTCCGTCTTGCGGTGCCACGCTTGCAGGATCGCGGTCTGTTTCGCACTGAGTACACGGGCCGTACCTTGCGCGACCATTTGAACTTGTCGCGCCCGGCGGCGTGAACGATCAACCTTGGCATAGCAGATCTTTTCGCATCACCACAATGACTGAACGATCTTCTTTTGGACCGCTGGTGTCGACCGACTGGTTGGCGGCGCAGTCGAGCGCACCCGGGCTGGTCGTGCTCGACGCGACGATCATCAAGGAGGCGTTGGGAGAGTTGCAATTCGTGCGCCGCCCCGCGTCGCGCGAATTCGAAACAGAAGGGCACATTCCTGGCGCGCGCTTTGCCGATCTGGTGAACGAGTTTTCAGACCCGCAAGGCGCGTTTCCGTTTACAAGGCCGACGTCGCAGCAGATTGCCAACGCGGCTGCGGCGCACGGCATCACGCGTGATAGCCGGGTGGTCGTCTACGATGCGCTTGACGGTATCTGGGCCGCACGCGTCTGGTGGGTACTGCGCGCGTTCGGACACGAACAGGTGGCCGTGCTCGACGGTGGCCTGAAAAAATGGCGCGCCGAAAACAGGGCGCTCGAATACGGCGCGCAACGCAGCGCGACGGCCACGGCGCATGCGCCGTTCGAACCACGGCCCGATCCCGATGCGTTCGTCGATAAAGCCTATGTCGCCAGCATGCTCACAGGCGATGAGTCGGGTGTGTTGTGCAATGCCTTGCGCCGTTCGGTGTTTTCCGGCGCAGAGCAGGCTTATCCGAGGGCCGGTCGGATTCCATCCAGCCGTAATGTGCCGTTCGAGGAACTGGTCGATTCTGTGACGAATGCATTGCTGCCGGTCGACGTCCTGCGGGAACGGCTGGCGGATTCCATGGAGAGTGGCGGCCGTATTGTGAGCTACTGTGGCGGCGGGATCACTGCGGCGGGACTCGCGCTGGCGTTAGCTGTATGTGGATACGACAACGTGACGATCTATGACGGGTCGCTGAATGAATGGACAGTCGATCCCGACTTGCCAATGATCGTTGACGCTGACTTGCAGTGAGCGATTGGCGGCGTCGTGAACTCCACTAAATCACGGCGAGATCGACCGGAGAACAGCCACCAGACTGCTAAGCGCGATCGTTGTGTCAGGCTTTGGAGATAAACCCTTACTTTACGGCTTTGTGCCGCTGCGTCACGAGTCTGAATATCGAAGACTGAAATCGTTGACGCTAGCGCAAATTGCGCCCGGTGCATGCTGACGATTAATCAACCCGGCACCAACGACCAGAGTCCGGGCACACAGTGACCTGTGCGTCGTTCAGCAAGACCTGCTCGGCGTCCAGTTGCGACGAGGTCGAAGGCGCGACGTCGAAGGCAACCTTCAGGGCTTGCGCAACATGGGCATCTTCGATGGGAAGCTCCCACGTCAGAAATATCTGTACGAAATCCTCGTCCTGCGGGAAGTCCGCCACATTGAAACCGCTACTGCCGCGCTGGATTACGCCGTGAGGCTGGCCAGTATCGAATATCACAGCCGTTCCGCGAGTGAGTGGAATGCGATGACCTGTATTGGGGAAATGCAAGTGCAGACCCCGGTCTTCGCTCAGGAAGAGATTGCAAAAAGCCGCGCCGCCATATTGGCCACCGTCATGGTGGTATCGCGCGCCGCGGCAGGCCATGAGCGCTACGTCACTGGAGGCGAGCACTCCGGGCAAATCAAGCGCGCTAGTCCAGTCGGATACCGCCTGCACACAACGCGCGTAGTCCGGCCAGCGCACCCGCGCTCGCGCCAAAGGCATTACCTCGACATCGCCAGGGTCCAGGACCAGATGCAACGATGTCTCTCTTTTCCAGTCTGCCAGCAGGCGAGGAGGGGGCACGGGCACGTCAAGCGTGTCTGATAGCACGATGTCACTTACGCGTCGACTGCGGATGACGTCGCCACTCCAGAAAAATGAAGTCAGCACGTGTCGCGCTCGATGGTGTTGAGAGGAATCATCCGGGGCATTGTAACGATCCCTGACGACCACTCCGGCGCAACTCAGCCATGAGACTAGAAGACAAAGCGAAATGTCCAATACAGCAGCGCGGCCAGTGCGATCGACACCGGCAATGTGAGAAACCAGGCGAGCACCAGGCTGCGAATGGTTTTCCACTGAATGCCGGAACCGTTTGCTGCCATCGTACCCGCGACGCCGGACGTCAATATGTGTGTGGTTGATACGGGTAGTCCGTATAAATCCGCAGCGCCGATGGTCAGCATGGCGACGACCTCTGCCGACGCTCCCTGACCGTAGGTGAGATGCTGCTTGCCGATTTTTTCCCCCACCGTGACGACAATCCGCTTCCAGCCGACCATCGTGCCAAGACCCAGCGCAATCGCGACCGCTACCTTGACCCAGGTTGGGATGAACTTCGTGGCGTGATCCAGCTGGTGCGTGTAGTTGTCGATAACGAGGTAATCGCTGGCGCTAAATGCGGGCTGCTTCGACTTGTGCATCAGTGTTATCGCTTCCGAAAGCAGGTACATGCTATTGCGGACATTGTCGACCAGATCGGGCGGTACCGTGGCGATTGATCCCGCCTGCGTGACCTGACTCGCAACCGTATCTATGAGCTGCCGCATGGCCGGGACGGTGTCCGGTGTCAATTGATGGGTGCGTACGTAAGTTTCGACATCCGCGCGAATGTGACCCGTAGCTGGCGCGCCGTACGAATATCTGGCAAAGGTTGCGGATGCCTCGTGCGACACAGCCAGAAAGGTCTGCGTCTCTTCCGGCGTAACTGCCTTGTTCAGCGCATAGGCTGTCGGCACGGTGCCGATCAGAATCAACATGATCAGGCCCATCCCTTTCTGTCCGTCGTTCGACCCGTGAGCAAACGAGACACCGGTGCAGGTCAGGATGAGCAGACCGCGAATCCAGAAAGGCGGCGGCTTGTTGCCGACTGGTTCGGTATAAAGCGCAGGGACCCGTACGACGGCCTTGAGCACGAGGAGTAGCAGTCCAGCCAGCAGGAAGCCGGCTACCGGCGAGAACAGCAGCGACTTGCCGACACCGATCGCCTGGTTCCAGTCCACGCCACTGGTTCCAGAAGGCCCGCTCATCAACTGGTTCATCAGACCGACTCCGATAATTGAACCAATCAGGGTA
>FTKM01000055.1_pt1 | contig 14042 bp, 14 predicted proteins | sample 1658051 | NCBI WGS metagenome assembly FTKM01 (sample SAMEA3914794, study PRJEB12502) | metagenome | biome: forest; material: soil | place: Canada | collected 2011-07-05 | depth 0.1 m | reverse complement strand
AGCATCCGCTGGCGGGCGTCAACTACGTGAAGCCGGACCAGTTGACGCGCGAAGTATTGATCACTTACCCGGTAGAGACTGACCGGCTCGACATCTACAATCAGTTTTTGATGCCCGCTGGTGTCACGCCGCGACGCCACAAGGCGATCGAGACCACCGATATCATGTTGCAGATGGTGGAGAGCGGCAGAGGCGTAGCGGCCCTGCCTCGCTGGCTGGTGGAAGAATATGCCGGCACGATGAACCTCGTCCCCGTGCGCCTTGGGCGAGAGGGCATTGCCAAGCAGATTTTCCTTGGCGCCCGTGAAAGCGACATTGAAATTGATTACCTCAAGGCGTTTATCGACCTGGCGCGCAAGCCAGCGGACTTGATTGAGCCCAGCGAAACACCATGACGCAGGACGTTGATCGCAAACCGAGTATCTGAACGATGCGGATAGCGAGTCCTTCGCGGAGATAGGCGTATTGCAGGATCGCTATGCGGATCTCTGGCGCTTCTACGTATTCGTGCCGGCCAGCGCGGTCGGGCGCGCTGCTTCAATCGCGTGCGACATGTTCCAGACGCCATGCGAGCAAGCCGTGCCGCGATTACATCCCATGTAATTGGCGTACCTCACGACGACCTCTACTCTTTGCCTGTCGCGCCATCACTTCGATGATGCACACCGTCAAGGAGACGTCATGTCTGGCTATACCGTACACACGATCGAGTCCGCTCCCGCCCAATCGAAGCCCGTGCTCGAGCAACTGCAACAGTCGTTCGGTCTGGTTCCGAACATCGCGGGCACGATGGCCGCATCGCCCGTGCTGATCAATGCTTTCATTGGCGTGTTCCAGCCCGTGCATACGAGCAGTTTGACAGAGCCGCAGATCCAGACCTTGCTGCTGACCAACGCGGTCACGAACGGCAGCGAGTGGCCGGTCGCGTTTCACACCGCGCTCGCGTTAAAGGAGGGCGTACATCCTGAGGATGTCGAAGCAATGCGCGATGGCAGCCTGCCTAAGGACGCCGGACTGGCAGCGCTTTCGACGCTGGCGCGTACACTGATAGAGAAGCGCGGGCGTCTCGCTGACGCGGACCGGCAACGCTTCATCGAGGCGGGATTTAACGCCGGGCAGGTGCTGGAAGTCATTGCAGTGGTTGCCGCATCGACTATCACGAACTACGCCAGCAGCGTGACCCAGCCGCCGCTCGAAGCCATCTTCGAGAAATTTGTCTGGCATGCGCCCGTGCGCTGAGTCCGTTAGCTTCGTCCACCTTGAAAAGGAAAAACGATGAACGTTAGCCAGCCCGATCCAAAAGTGCCGCCAGGCGATCTGGGCGAGTTGTTGCGGTATTGGCGAGACGTGCGTGGCGTGAGTCAGCTTGATTTGTCGCTCGATGCAGGGGTCTCGCAGCGGCAGATCAGCTTCATCGAAAGTGGACGCAGCGTGCCGGGGCGGCAAACGCTGCTCACTCTCGCGCAGACGCTCGATGTGCCGCTTCGTGAACGTAACGCGCTGCTGCTCGCCGCCGGCTACGCGCCCGTGTATTCGGAAGCGCCGTGGAACGCACAGGAGATGCACGGCGTCATTCGTGCGCTAGAGCGCGTCGTGCGCCAGCACGAACCGTTTCCGGCAATCGTCATGGACCGTCACTGGAACGTGCTGATGACCAACGATGCAGCACCGCGCTTTTTCAACCTCTTCATTGACATGGCGTCGCGCGAGGGACCCCGCAACATGCTGCATCTGATCTTTGATCCGCAAGGCATGCGGCCGTTCATGGCGGATTGGGAGGCGGTCTCGCGAAGCTTGTTGCAACGGGTGTACCGGGAATCAGTCGGTCACGTGATCGACGGCAAAACAACCCGGCTGCTCGACGAACTGCTGGCCTATCCCGATGTGCCGCGCGACTGGAAGACACACCACGCGCCATCCTCCACGCCGACGCTGCCGGTCGTGCCACTCAGCTTTGTCCATGAAGGCGTGGTGCTTCGTTACTTCTCCATGGTGACGAGCGTTGGCACACCGCAAACCGTCGCCGCGCAGGAACTGCGTCTGGAATGCATGTTCCCCGCCGATGACGAAACCGAAGCGCGCCACCAGCAATTGCTCGCGGCAGACCGGGCGCGGCCATCCGTCAACGCTGGGTGATCACGCCAGACCAGCCGGGCAGATAGCGCGCCTCGGGCGTATGCGCGAGGTCTTTCGCCTGATCCAATGCTTTGGCGAAGTTTTTTGCGAGCTTGTTCTGCGGTATCCGCGGACGCAGGAAATCGGCCCACAGAAACTCACTGAATGGCGTCGCGTCCTTCGCGTAGCCGCCGACTCGCCGCAGTTCTCCGGCGAGGCTGCGATACGGATCGTCCGTCAATTGGGTGATACTTTTGGGCAGATGTTTGTACTCGTACCGCGAGCCGTCCGCGCCGAACGGATGAACCCACTGGTTGTGCTCCATCATGCGCCAGAAGACGAGGTTGTCGAGCCAGGACAGATCCTTCAGCACCATGACCTTCACTTCCTTGACGTCCTCTTCAAGTAACGCAAGTCCGAGGTGATGATGGTCGACGATGTAGTGATAGTTTTCCGGTCCGAGCACGGCGGGAAACCAGTGCGAGGCGATCGCGTCACGGCGCGCTTTCGCGCCGAGGGTCTTCCAGTGATCACGCTTTGCGGTGACTTCACGGTAGCCCACCGTCATCTGCGTAGGTCGTAGCGTGCTCAGCTTTGCTGGAATCAAATGAATATCGGGATTCGGGACCATGACCGGCCTCACAGGAACAGGATGAAAAACGATAACGCAGATTCAGAGGGGCAGGACGATCTGCAACCTGCGACGGCCCGACAGGCGCCGTCGCGTTGCCTGCAGGGCTAACCTGGCCCGCTGGCGGTTGTATCAGTCGCGACCGGCGCGTTGCCAGGCGGCGCGGGACGCTCGTTGATCCACGCGTTCAGCAAGGTGCTCGTCACCGCGAGAATCACCGGACCCATGAACAGGCCGACGATTCCGAACGCGAACATGCCACCCAATACCCCGGCGAGGATGAGCAGCATGGACAGGTTGACGCCGCGCTTGATCAGCATGGGTCGCATGAAATTGTCGAGCATGCCGATCATCACGGACCAGATGAACAGCAGCACCGCAGCCACATGTGCGTCGTGCCAGAATAGCCACGCAACGCCGCCGAGCAAGGGCAGCATGGGCCCGATCTGCGCAAGGCATAGCATCAGCATGACGGCTGTGAGGATCCCCGCGCCCGGCACGCCTGCGATCCACAGACCGATCCCGCCGAGCGCAGACTGCGTGACCGCCGTGACGACGATGCCCAGTGCCACGGCGCGCACCGCCGCACCCGCCAGCACTGCGGCTTCGGCGCCGCGCTGACCTGCAATGCGGGTTGCGAGACGCAGGATGAAGCCGCCCGCTACTTCGCCCTGGCTGTACAGAATGCCCGTGATGATGATCGTCACGAACATATGGATCACGAATACGCCAACCAGCGCCGCATGGCTGAACATCCAGCGCGCGGCGATCGTGGCGTAGGGCTCCACTCTGGCGAGCAGGCCACCGGGCCCGGCGTCGGACAACATCTGCCACTCGGTCGAGACGCGGTGTCCGATGACCGGGACGTCACCCACCCAACCCGGAGGGGGCGCCAGCGCGTAGTCCGGCAGATGCTTGATCATGCCCATGACTTCGCCCGCATGTTCGGCAAGCGTGGAGATAGCGGCATACAGCGGCAGGACAATCACGATCAGCAGAATCAGCAGCATCACCGTTGTTGCGATCCAGCGACGGTTGCCGCAGCGGCGCTGGATGGCGAGCATCGCGGGCCACGTCGACACCGCAATGGTGGTGGCCCAGATCAGCCCTGGAATGAACGGCCGCACCACGTAAAGGCTGCCCACCGTCAAGGCGCACAGGATGACGACGATGAGCATGATGCGTGCTATGTCGACAGGATCACGCTGGTTCATCTTGCTCTCCACTGTGTTCTGCGTTGCACGACCCGCATGGCGGGACGACTGTAGGACGTCATACTAATGCATGTATCGAGGAACGCCCAGGTATTCACCAGACGTCAAACGTCGAACGCATGCGATGCGTGCTGCGCTACTTTGGCATTGACTGAGCAGTACTGAGAAGATTCTGCGGCACAACGCGGATAATGCCGTTTCGCGGGCTATCAATGTCCGCAATGAGCATGACCGAAACTGAAACCACCAGCGGCATGATCAGCAAAAAACGCTTGTGTGGGGTCTTGCTACGCGCGCCGTATCCGACCAGCAGATTGCACAGCATGCCGATCAGGATCATCAGCAGCCACGCCGCGAGCGGGATGCGATTCCACCACGCGGCCTGCGTATATCCCTGCGTGTTGATCACATCGTTCATGCCGGCAACGGCTAGCGCAGTGACCGGGTTCGGCTGTGCTGCCGCGGCGGTCTTGAGTTCTACCCACATCTGGTTTTCGAGGTCCGTGGTGGCGGAATCGATTTGCGCGAGTCGCTGCGAGTCGGTGACCTGATAGAACAGAATGCGTTGCTCCAGATACTTTGCAAGCAGCGCGCGCACGGCGACGGCCTCGGAATCCGGCAACAGGTTCGCGCGCAGATATTCGGTGCCGATTGCATTGGCTTCTTCTTCCTCATAATTTTTGCGCTGATCGTAACGGCCCACGGCCATCGAGAGGCTAAAGCCGATCACCAGCGCGAGCAGCGTCAGCGTAGCGGACTGGACCACGCCGAAGTCGTCCCGGGCATCGTCATCAATGGGTTTGCTGCGCCGTAGCCGCGTCACGCCGAACCACGCTGAGAGCGACATGAGCACCATCGAAACGACGAAGAAGAACAATGGATGATTGGTGAATTCAGTCATACGTGGCTCCTCCAGAATTTGTTGTCGTAGTGCGGGTCGTGCATGCTGCGTGCCGCACGGTGGGTTCACAGTTGCGATTCGATCGGCAGGAGTCCGAGAAACCAGATCCCGACTCGCTGCATGGTAGACACGCCGGGTTCATCGAGTTCGGTGGTTGTGCCGTCTGCTCTCGTGTCGATCCAGACAAGCCGGGTTTTCCCATTTGCATCAGGGTGTTCTTCGACTCGCCAGGCGATCTGATCAAGTTTCGGTTCGAGTCCATCGACAACCTGCGTGGCCGCGCCGGCGCTCTCGCAATACACGCCCACTTCGGTATTGAGCGTGATCGAGCGCGGGTCGAGATTCATCGAACCAATGAAGATGCTGCTTCGGTCAAACACATAGGTCTTTGCATGCAGCGAGGCTTTCGATGAACCGAGGATCGATTTCTTCGTGTCGGCATCCTCGTCCGCGGCGGGTTTCAATTCGTAGAGGGTGACGCCGGCATCCAGCAGCGCCTTGCGGTAGCGCTGATAGCCTGCGTGCACGGCGGCAACGTCAGTGGCCGCGAGCGAGTTGGTGAGTACCGTCACCTTCACGCCACGCTGGGTGAGCGAGTGCATCCACGCCACGCCATCTTTTCCCGGTACGAAGTAGGGCGAAACAATCAGCACTTCCTTTTCCGGCTGGATAGACAACGCCTTGAACTGGGTCAGCAAATGACCTTGTGTGTCGCTCGGCGAACGTGTGATCTTGGACGGGTCGTCGTAGAGCAGGGTGGCTTTGCCCCACGAAAAATAGGCGGTGGGTGCGTGCAGCGTCTCGTTGAGGCGCTCGTTTGCCTGTGCGATGTAGGGCGTGTTCTGTTTTGACGCAATGAAAGCGGCCAGTTTCTCGCGATAGGCAGGTAAGGCCTCCGGCGGGGCAGCGTGGCCGACGAGATTCTCGATCGGGTAAGCCGCATCCGAGTTCCAGAATTCATCGAAGGCCGTTGATACGCGGTGGACCACGGGCCCAACGGTGAGAACGTCCAGGTCCCCAAACGCGACGTCGCTCGAAGCGCCGAAATATTCGTCGCCGATATTGCGGCCGCCCAGAATCGCCGCCTGGTTGTCGGCGATCAGCGCCTTGTTATGCATGCGGCGATTGATCCGCTTGAATTCGAGCGCGCTGCCGAGTTTCTTGAACGTCCGGCTTGCAACAGGATTGAAGAGCCGTATCTCGATGTTGGGATGCGAACTGATCGCGAGCAGAACGCGGTCATCACCGTTAGTGCCGAGATCATCCAGCAGCACGCGCACCTTGACGCCGCGATCGGCTGCCCTTAGTACCGCATCCCCCAGATATCGTCCAGTCAGGTCGTCATGCCAGATGTAGTACTGCAAATCGAGCGTGCGATCCGCCGCGTCGGCTAGCACGATGCGCGCTAGCAATGCATCGACGGCGTCCGGCAGCAGATGAAATGCAGTGAGCTCGGGGTGTTGCGCGGTCTGCGGGGCGAAGGCCTCGCCGAGTCGCGTGCTGCCGGTGTCAGTGATGGCATGGGATTCGGTGCGGTCGGCTTGCGGCGGCAAGCCTACGCAGGCGGACAGGAACAGAAGCGCGAAGGCCGCGAGCATGCCGCGAAGGGTCGTCATGTTGGCTCCTTGATCGAACTTCTCGAGAGGGGCCGATGAACGGCACCGCCCCTCGCGCCTATCATGCGAAACAAAGACAACACCCCGTGCCGAGGCAAAGCGAGTATAGCGATGAAGTCGAGCCCACTGTCAACTATGTGCTGCTGCAGGCGAGGTCTATGCACGTTGCAATGGGTCGCTGAGGTGGCGGCACACGTGCGGCGAACCTGAAGTATCCTTTCACGCTTGAACCTTCCCGACGATCCCCACCGAACCCATGGCAGATTTCCCTTTCGACGCTGTACTCTTTGACTGTGACGGCGTGCTCGTCGACTCAGAACCCATTACTAACCGCGTGCTTGCCGAGATGCTCGGTGAACTGGGCTGGCAGATCAGCCCCGAAGAGACGCTGCGTGTTTTCGTCGGCAAGGCCGTGAAAGATGAGGCCGCAGTCATCGAGGCGAACACGGGCGTCGCTATTACGCAGGCCTGGCTCGAACATTTCAGGGAGCGTCGCAATGTAGCGCTCGAGCGCGAACTCGTCGCCATAGAGGGCGCGGCGTCGGCGGTGCGCGCGCTGCACGCAACGCTTGACGGGCGCATCGCGGTGGCTTCAGGTGCGGATCGCCGCAAGGTCGAGCTTCAGCTGGCCAAGGCGGGGATTCTGGATTGCTTTGAAGGCCGCATATTCAGCGGACACGAAACGCCGCGCAGCAAGCCTTATCCCGATGTCTATCTGGCAGCGGCCGAAGCACTCGGCGTGGACCCGACGCGTTGCGCCATCGTGGAAGATACGGTGACAGGCGCGACTGCGGGTGTGGCAGCGGGAGCCACGGTATTCGGTTACAGCCCCGGAGAAGCGGGCCATAGTGATCCGGATGCGTTGCGCGCGGTAGGGGTGGTGCAGGTGTTCACGAACATGCTGCACTTGCCGACACTGCTCTCGGAATGGACGCACGCATAGCGTCGCAATGGCAAAAACGCATCCAGGCCATGCAGCGAAGTCATGTTTGTGGATAAGGGTTTACCCGTATTATTCGAATTTGCGCAATGAACGCCTGACAGCCTCACTCCGAGCCAGCGCGTTTGGTCAATTTCGATTAACGCAGCGACTTGATTTCAAGGCCCCATGTTCGGTCACTTCCATCGCAGGGCAACACATGTGGCCGGCCGACGGCTGAACACGCTGCACGCGCTGGCGGATCTGCTGTCGCGCCGTCGACCGGTCTGGATGGTGTCGTTTGCAATGGACGAAACCAACCTCTCCGAAGGGTTGCGGGCCGCGTGTGCATCGACGGTGATGCTATTGCTCGGCAACCTGTTGCATAACCCGGCGTTCGCCTGGGCTGCGATCGGCGCGTTCTGGACCTGCCTCGCAGATGCAGCCGGCTCGAACCGGATGCGCTTCGCCTCGATGACGGGCTTCGCGCTGTTGTCGACGGTATGCGGCGGCCTGACCGTATTCGCCTCTGGCGCGGGACTGCTCGCCGCGACGCTGGCCATCCTCGTCTTTGCAACCGCCGGTGCGCTGTGCCGCATCTGGGGTGCGGCTGCCTCACAGGTCGGCATTCTGGCTGCGACCGCGTGCGTGGTGATGGTCGACAAGCCCATGCACAATCTGCGTGACGCTTTGCTGTTCCTCGCTATCTATCTGTCGGGTTGTCTGTTTGCTGTCGTGCTCAGTCTCACGGTGTGGCGCATTCATCCCTTCGGCCCGAGCCGCGCGGCGGTGCGTGCCGTCTATGGACGTCTGGCGGATATCGCGCTCGACAGCGCCCGTCTGCTCAGACTCGAAGCGGCCGACTTCCGGCAGTGGGCGAGCCACGCCGCCACCTATCGCGGCCAGGCGCGCACGGCGCTCGAGACTACGCGTGCGGCACTGGCCAAAGTCCCGAACTCGCGCATCGATCAGCGCGCGACCTATGAAAACCTGTTGATCGCGGTGGCGGATACCGAGCGGCTCTTTGGTTATCTGATCGCCGTCACGGATGCCTGCGAGCGCGGGCATCACAGTTTGCGCGAGCCGCAACGCGCGGCGCGCCTGCTGTCGGCGATGGCCGAAGTGTCGCTGCGCCTCGGCCGGGCCATTGCCGATCAACCGGATGCGGCGCCGCTCGCGTTGCAACAGCGTCTGCACAAGCTGGCGGGGCAACTGGAGAGTGCGTTGGGTGAACCGCTCGCGCTACGGCTGCAATCCACCGACACATTTGACTTCGACCCTGCGCCGCGCCATGCGCACAAATGGTGGCAGGCCGCAGGGGATAGCGTCGTGCAGGCGTGGCTCACGTTGAAAGCCAACGCCACCTTCGAGTCGATCGGCGTGCGGCATGCCGCGCGAGTGGGGATTGCGGTAACGGCGGGCTTTGCGATTGTCCGCGCGCTGCACATGCCGTTCGGCTACTGGGCCACCATGGCGACCTTGCTGATCCTGCAGCCGTCGATTGCGGGCACGTGGCCGCGCAGCATCGAACGGGCGGCGGGCAGTATCGTGGGCGGACTGCTGGCGGCGGCTATCGGTCTCGCGGTGCATTCACCTATCGGCATTTCGCTGATCGTGTTTCCGCTGATTTGCGCAACGATGGCGTTGCGGCCAGTGAGCTACAGCCTCTTCGTGCTCTTCCTCACGCCGACCTTCGTGCTGGTCGCCGACTTTGCGACGCCAGGTGCGAGCGAACTTGTCTTCGCCTTGAGCCGGCTTGGCAACAACGTTCTCGGCTGCGTCATTGCGCTCGTTGCGACCTTCGTGCTCTGGCCCAGCCGCGAGCCCGTCGATTTCCGCTCGCGTCTCGCCGATGCCGTGCGGGCCAATCTGAGGTACCTGAGGAGTGTGCTTGCGCATGTCGGCGGCGAGGACAGCGACGTCGATCGCAATGTCGAACTGGAACGGCGCGCCGCGGGCCTCGCGAGCAACAACGCGGAAGAGTCCTTTAACCGCCAGCGGCTGGAACGGCTCGAAAGTACGATGGCCGACCGCGCCGCAATCACGGCGCTCGCGCTGTTGCGCCGTGTGGCCGGTACGGCCACACGGATGCGGCTCACGGTGAACCGGATGAACGGACATGGCGAACTGGCCGGATGGATCGACGCGGTGAGTGGTGAGATCGACGCCTCTTTGCACGGCCTCGCCTCAAGCTCACCGGCCGCGTCGTTCCCGCGCGAGCATTTGTCGCTGGTGGAAGCGGACGCGGTCAATCAGGTCACGCATCTGCGGCGTCTGCTGGTGGAAGAGCCAGCTTCGACCCGTGTCTAGCGCGCGTTGCCTGTCACCAGTTGCAACGGCGTTTCGATATACGGCGACAAGTCCTGCTGCCGCGTCAGTTCATTGAGCGCCTTGAGCGCCATGTCCACGCCAAACACCGCCTGACGTGCCGGAAACTGGTCGACCGTGGCAAGGATGCGTCCGGTCGCGAGCAACGGTGTGATGGAGGCGTCGTTGTTGTAGCCCGTGACGTAGACGTTACCGGTGCGATGCGCATTACGTACCGCATCCACGGCGCCGGTCGCGATGCTGTCGTTGGCGCACAGCAGTCCCCGCAGGCGTGGGTGCTGCGCCATCATCACGGCGGCGGCCGCTTTGCCTTTGCTGTAGTCCCAGTCGCCCGAGGCGGTTGCGGCGATCTTGAGGTGCGCGGCATTCATTGCTTCCTCGAAACCGGCGGTGCGCTGCTGCGCGTTGCGATCGGACGCCACGCCTTCGATGATGCCGACTTCGTCGCCCGGTTTGAGCCTGGTGGCCAGATAGTCCGCCACGATTCGTGCACCCTTGAAGTTGTCCGGCCCGACAAACGGCACTTCGATGTGGGCAGCCCGCGTGGCGGATTCATCGAGCGGATTGTCGATGGCGATCACGATGATGCCCGCGTCGATCGCGCGCGCCACCACGGGCACCAACGCTTTTGAATCGGTCGGCGCCAGCACGATTGCATTGACGTGCGAGGCGATCAATTCATCGACGATCCGAATCTGACCCGCGGTGTCCGTCGCGCTTGCAGTGCTGCGTACGGTGAGATCGAACTCCGAGGCGAAATGCTTCTGATAGTTTTGCGCGCCACTCGACATGGCCATCGTGAACGGGTCGGCGAGCGACTTCACCACGAGGGCGATCGTGAGCTTGCCATTGGGGATGGCATTCGCGATTTTCGAATTCATGAGACCGGCGCTTGCAAGCACGCCGGCAATAAGCACGCGTCGGCGTGTCTTCTGGACCATTGGTTTCCCTTTCCTCGTGCGCGGTGCGAGGCACGCCGCTTGCGGGCGAGCGTCGTTGTTTCGCGCAGGGCAATGATACAGCGTGAGCATGTCAGTCCGTCACTTCGAGGCGGCAAAGGTTGCTTCTATCGAACGTACTGCCAGTCTTCAGGCCCGTCAGGCTTGTCAAACCCGTCAGGCTGTTCGGCAGAGGCGAACGCGCACGCGTTTCGGAACGATCTGTTTTGTTCAAGCTTTCAACTTGATGATTCGTCGCCTAAGCTCACTGGGGAAGCGACACACGAATCCGTTTCACCGCTTCTCATCTTTTGTCCTCAATGGTTTTCACACCACCGGTGCAGTTCTTGCAGCTGCGCCGGCCTTCATCTCGCACAGACAGGAGCGCGTTTCATGAACTACGTAACGACTCAGGACGGCGCAAAGATTTTCTACAAGGATTGGGGCACGGGCCAGCCGGTTGTGTTTTCGCATGGATGGCCGCTGTGTGCGGACGCCTGGGATGTGCAAATGTTGTTTCTTCTGCAAAAAAGGTATCGCGTGATTGCGCACGACCGTCGCAGCCACGGGCGTTCGAGTCAGACCGGCACGGGCAATGAAATGGACACTTACGCGGACGATCTCGCCGCCGTCATCGATTCGCTCGACCTGAAAGACGCCATGCTTGTGGGCCATTCCACCGGCGGCGGGGAGATTTCCCACTATGTCGGCAGGCATGGAACGAAGCGCGTGTCGAAGATGGTCCTGATCAGCGCGGTGCCACCGCTGATGCTAAAGACCGAGGCGAATCCGGGTGGCGTGCCGATGGAAGTATTCGACGGCATCCGCAACAGCACGGCGAACGATCGCTCGCAATTCTTCAAGGATCTGGCGATGCCGTTTTACGGCTACAACCGTCCGAATGCAAAGGTGGAGCAGGGCGTAATCGACGAGTTCTGGCGTGAGGGCATGTTGGGTTCCATCCTCGGCCTGTACGAGTGCGTCAAGCAGTTCTCGGAAGTGGATTACACAGCCGATCTGGAGAAAATCGATGTGCCAACCTTGATCCTGCAAGGCGATGACGATCAGATCGTGCCGCTGGACAACTCGGGGCGCAAGTCTGTACAGATCATCAAGGACGCCACGCTCAAGGTCTATCCGGGCGCCTCGCACGGCATGTGTACGACCGAGTCGGCCAAGGTATGCGCCGATCTGCTGGAGTTTTTGAAGTCTTGAGCTTGCGCGGATCGTAATGGCGCAACCTAATGGCGGGCTTCACGGTGCAGCGACCGTGAAGCCCGCTGTGCTTTGCCTGCGCAGCTTTGCGTCTATAGCGCGTGCGCCGGATGAGGCGGCTCATCGAATGCGCCCCACACGGATTGATCGAAGTTGACCATCGAACCGGTCATCATGCCGGACTCGTCACTGGCGAGAAAGGCCACTGCGCGCGCAGCCTCGCGTGGATCGATCAGGCGTCCGAACGGCCCTTGATGCGAATGGTTGCATGAATGTCTCCGTGATGAGTTTTGTCACTCGACGTTGTGGGCTTCCTTGACACTCTCCAGCCGGTCAGTTTAGTTAGGATGCCGGATGGATTGAGCGGCGTATCGGAGAATGCCTTGCGCATCTTTTGCATGCCGCAGCAGCGGCTTCCTTTACGCGTTTTCCGTCGGTTACTTTGCTGGTGAGAGCACCGCTGCGGGTGTTGCGGGAGTTGCGCTTGCAGGGCCCGCTGCGGGCATTGCAGCGGCCGCAGGTGTCGCCGCTGTTGACGGCGTGTTATCCGCGGTCTCCCACCCGCCACCTAGCGCGAGAAACAGATTCGCCTGATCAATGGCCACCTGACCTTCGGCCGCGGCCACCTGCGCATGGGTTGCCGTCAGCGTGCGCGTGGCATCGAGGTCGTTGATAAAGGACTGGCGTCCGCCCACGTACAGCCGGTGCGTTTCGCTCGCCGACTGCGTGGCCGACTTCAGCGCCGCGCGCAAGGCCTCGGCGCGGGCATAGTCCGACACATAGGTCGCAAGACTGGTCTCGGTTTCACGCAGTGCGTTCAGCACCACACCGTCAAAGTGTGCGAGCGCCGCCGTGCTCGCATCCTGAGCTTCGCGCACGCGGCCCCGCGCGCCGTTGACCGGAAAAGTCCAGTTGATCAGCGGTCCAAAACGCCAGTAGTCAGTGGGCTGGGTGCCGAGATCTCCGAGAATGCCGGTAAAACCCGTGGATGCGCCAAAGCTCACGGTCGGATACAACGCGCCGGTCGCCACGCCGATGCGAGCCGTCGACGCCGCCAGTTGCCGCTCGGCCTCGCGCACATCGGGACGGCGCTTGAGCAGCGAGGCGCCGTCGCCCACCGGAATGGGCTGGGCAATCTGCGGCACCTTGTTGCAGGTCATGACCGCGGGCGGCAGGTCGGACGGCGCGCGTGCCAGCAGCGCGGCTAGCTGGTACTGCGCGATCTTGCGCCGCCCCGTAAAGCGTGGAATGTCAGCCGTGATCGATTCGACCTGAGTCTGACCGCTCGTGACGTCAGGCTGGTTGCCGCGACCCGCTGCGAGCAGCCGGCGTGAGACGTCGAGGCGCTCCTTTTGCAGCGACAAGGACTGTTGCGCGACGGCGAGTTCATCGCCTGACGAGCAGGCTTCGATATACGCGCGCACCACGCTCGCCACCACCGTGATCCGCGCCAGATCGCTCGCGGCGCGGGTGGCTTCGCTATCCGCATTGGCGGCTTCCACGCCACGCTTGAGCTTGCCGAACAGATCGAATTCATACGAGACGCTGATATCGACAGCGCCCTCGTTGGCGACTGGAATCTTGCTAAAAATCAGATACTGTTCGCCCGCCTCCTGAGCGCGGGCGAATGCCGCCGACGACTTGCCGGAAAACCCGCCTTGCGCCTCGGCAACACCGAGTGCCTCCTGCGAGCGCGCAAGATTGGCCGCCGCCACCCGCAGGTCGGTATTCGACACCAGCGCTTCGCTCACGAGCTGCTCGAGCACAGGATCGTCGTACAGATGCCACCAGTTCGGCGGCACCGGTTGCTGCGAGACGCGCTCACCATCGACGTCGGGCAGGGCTGTGTTGGCCAGCGGCGCGTTGACAACCGCGTTCTCCGGCAGCTTGTAGTTAGGACCGACCACGCAGGCAGCGAGCGCAAGGACGAGCGGCAGCAGCGGGAGCGCTGGCTGCCTTTGCAACACGTTTCGCAAAACAGCAAGAGCGCGCGGCGTCTTCATCGGGCGGCGCTCGCGGCAGATTGTGATGCAGCCGGAGCAGGCGCGAGCGCTGCGGTTGCGCTGGATTGGGCGGCAACCGGCGCTGACGAAGCCGCACCCGCTGCACGCGCCGCGCCGCCAGAGGCAGCCGTGGCGCCCGAGGCAACCGCGCCGCCCGAGGCA